>Ga0190271_10002187_pt1 | contig 11698 bp, 6 predicted proteins | sample Popmic356T_FD_133747 | JGI IMG/M metagenome (GOLD analysis project Ga0190271, IMG submission 133747) | Populus adjacent soil microbial communities from riparian zone of Weber River, Utah, USA - 356 T | ecosystem: Environmental > Terrestrial > Soil > Riparian zone | place: USA: Utah | collected...
GAACTTGGATGCTGTCGACAGCAGGCTCTCGGGCCTCGGCGTGGCGACCACGACGACCCGGGTGGTGAACCCGCTGTTCGCGAACAGACTGATGGCGGTGAGGCTGGTCTCCACCGCGCTGCGTGCTCCGTCGAGCAATAGAGATCGCCGTGTCGTGCGCGCGTGCCGGAGAGCGCCTTGCATCCAGGTTGCGACCGAGGTGGCAAGGAGGCGCGGAGCCTCCGGAGAGCGCGAGCGCGAGAGCTCAAGAAACTGCGGATGGAATGCGCGAAGTTCAGCCGCGGAGACCCTCGCCATCCCGTCAGGCGTTTGACGCACCAACTCGCTCGCAGCGCGGAGCGGCGCAGCGCCGGGTTGACCGACGAGGAGCACCATGACCGGTGAGCCGGCCGAAGGGGGATCGGCGAAAACCACCGGGGCGATCTTCTCGTCAAAGAGCCTCTGAAGCTCCTCGTCGCTGAGTGTCCCGCTGGTCACCGCAGAAGTCCTGAGAGTTCGGCGACGCGCTCGTTCAACCGCTCGAGGAGAGCATCGACGTCTGCGCGATCGAATGCATTGATGCTGAGCAGGTCGAGTTGAATGCGTTGGGCTTCGATGATCGCCAGTGCTGGCTCGAGAGCGTCAGCGTCGGACACGGCAAAGAGAAGCGCTGTCAGGGTGTTCGCGGCGTCCCGCGCAGCTTCGTACGCAGCTGCATCACCTGCGCGCCACGCCGAAGATTCGTGCCCCATCCTGCCTCCAGCCGAATTCTATCGAGCCGCTGACCGGGTCAACGAAGGAGTGCGGTGTCGCTGGAAGACCCGCGCGGCGCCAGGCTACGGGCACAATCGCAACAGTGACGATTAGCCACCGTGGATGCTCGGTCCATCGAAATGCACTGGTTGCTGCTGCTGTTGCACAATCGTGGGTGTGTAGACGTGTCCGCAAGCCGGGCAATTCCAGCCCCCGGGAATGTCGCGCATCACGATGCCGTCGTTCGGGCACCGGGGCTGCGCGCCGTCAAGCATGTCGCTCACATCAGGAGCGTATCCCGGCGGCCTGTCATTCGCGGCCGAAAGGTCGTCCCTCAGCTGACCGGTTCGCTACCTGCCTGGTGCTCGCAAGGGATCCCTCATCGGGCAGAAGCGTCACGCCGCCAGACGTGCCAGACCGCGCCCCTTCGAGCCGCTACCGCGCGACGAACCGGTGGTACCGGGCACGACGGCCGGACGTTGTCGAAGGCGTTGCGCGGGTGGAACACCTGGCTGGCGCCGCCTCTTGACGAGCCGCTCTTGCCGGATCAGTAGCCCGGGGGTCCCCTGTGGGACGGTTCGCCAGTCACCTCAGCGGCGCCGAACGTTCGGACTGTGGGAATCTGGGAGCCGGGGTCCGGAGTCTGGCGATTCATCGGCAGGCCCAGCCGAAGAATTACGAAGGGGTAGTCGACGTGTCGAGCACCAATCACGCTGGGTTCATCTGGTCCGTTGCGGATCTGTTGCGTGGCAGCTTCAAGGCGCACCAATACGGCGACATCATCCTGCCGTTCACGGTGCTGCGCCGCCTGGACTGCGTCCTCCTGCCCACCAAACAGGCGGTGCTGGATGCCGCGGCCGACGCTCACGCGAACGGCCTGCCGGTCAAGGCGGGGCTGCTGAAGGCGAAGGCCGGCCACACCCTAAGCTTCTGGAATACGAGTCCGTTCACGCTGACGAAGACCCTCGGCGACCCTGACCAGCTCGCGAGCAATCTCAACGACTACCTCAACGGGTTCAGCGAGAACGTGCAGGACATCTTCACCAAGTACAAGATGGCCGAGCGCATCCAGGAGCTCGCCGACGCGAATCTGCTCTTTCACGTGACGCAGCGATTCACCGAGGTGGACCTGTCGCCGGCGAAGGTGCCGAACGAGGAGATGGGGCACATCTTCGAGGAGCTGATCCGCAAGTTTGCGGAGGCCTCGAACGAGACGGCCGGTGAGCACTTCACACCCCGTGACGTGGTGCGGTTGATGGTCGACCTGTTGCTGACCCCGGATGCCGATACCCTGACCAAGCCCGACATCATCCGGTCGATCTACGACCCCACCGCCGGCACCGGCGGCATGCTCTCCGTTGGCGAGGACCGGATCACGGAGCTGAACCCGTCGGCGAAGCTGCACTTGGCAGGGCAGGAGATCAACCCGCAGTCGTACGCGATCTGCAAAGCCGACATGATGATGAAGGGCCAGCCGATGGACGCGATCCAGTTCGGCAACACCCTTCTCGACGACCGGCACGCGGGCCACACCTACAACTACTGCCTCTCGAACCCGCCGTTCGGGGTGGACTGGAAAAAGGAGCAGACGGAGGTATTGAAGGAGCACACCGACCGCGGTTTCGCCGGCCGGTTCGGCGCCGGAGTACCTCCGGTAAGTGACGGCGCGATGCTGTTTCTGATGCACCTGATTAGCAAGATGCGGGATACCACCACTACCGAGAAGGGCGGCCGAGCGGCGATCGTACTGAACGGTAGCCCTCTATTCACCGGAGGCGCGGGGTCAGGACCATCCAACATCCGCAAATGGATCCTCGACCGCGACCTGCTTGAAGCGATCGTCGCTCTGCCAACAGACATGTTCTATAACACCGGCATCGCCACCTACATCTGGATCCTGTCCACCGATAAGTCGCCCGAGCGGGCGAAGAAGGTGCAGTTGATCGATGGGTCAAAGATTCTGCACAAGATGAAGAAGGGTCTTGGCTCCAAGCGCAACGAACTCGATGCGGGCGACATCAGAGAGATCGTCCGTCTATACGGGGAGTTCGAAGAGACCGACAAGTCGAAGATCTTCCGCACAACCGACTTTTTCTACCGCGCCATCACGGTCGAGCGCCCTCTACAGCAACGGTGGGTCACGACGGCTGAGCGCAGTCTCCAGTTCTACGACTCACGCATTGGAAAGAAGCTCACGGAACTGCATGGCATTGACGCAGTGAGGATACTCATCCACCGCATGGCTGAGCACTACGTGACGACCTTCGGGTTTGGTACGGAACGCGGCTGGGAGTCGCGGAACGAGGTCACCCCCGTCGTCAAGCGTGCGCTGGAGGAGGCGGGTTTGGCCGTCACCGCACCACAGCTGATGAGTGTCATCGACGCATTCGCGGACTCGGATCCTCATGCCGCCATCGTCGTCGACGTCAGGGGGAAGCCGGTGGCCGATCCAGACTTGCGCGACACCGAAAGCGTGCCCTGGGACGAAGACATTGACGAGTACTTCGCCCGTGAGGTGCTCCCGTTTGCGGAGCACGCGTGGATCGATCACTCCAAGACCAAAGAAGGCTGCGAGATCCCCTTCACCCGACACTTCTACGTCTACACGCCTCCGCGCCCCTTAGAGGACATCGACCGCGATCTCGACGAAGTGCTCGGTCGGATCCGCGCCCGGCTCGAGGCCGTTCGGGCATGACAAGGAGCATCTGGCCGGGGGCTGCAGCGGTGCCGCAGTTGCCATTCAGAAGGCTCTTCTCTCCTCTTCGGCGGCCTGTTCCCGAGGATGCGGAGATCGTCACCGCGTATACCGATGGCACCGTGACGCTTCGAAGCAACCGCTCCAAGGTTGGATACCACGAGGCGGCCGACCTGTCAGGCTTTCAAGGAGTGGCACCCGGTGACTTCGTAGTGCATGGCCTCGACATCATGCGAGGCTCGGTCGGGATTGCCGACTCGGCCGGGGCGATTTCAGCGGTGTGCACTGTGTGTAAACCATCGTCCGCCGTTGACCCGAGATATGTCGCATATGCAATTCGCCTCCAGGCGGCATCGGGATATCCAAAGGCGCTTGCTAGAGGGGTCCGTGAAGGGGGCGCCGACTTCCGCCGCTGGGACACGCTCGGTGAGTTGCCCATACCGGCACCTCCAGTCGACGAGCAGAAACGCATTTGCGACTACCTGGACTTCGAGACGGCAGAGATCGACGAGTTCATCGCCGACCAGGAGCAACTCGTCGGACTGCTCGGCGAGCGCCGCGTCGCCACCATTTCGCGAGCAGTGACGAGGGGCCTAGACCCCTCGGCGCGGTCGGAGGAGACCAGCACCAGCTTGACTGGTCGGACCCCAGTCGGTTGGAAGACAGGGTCGCTGCGCAGGCTCATCCGCACGATCGAACAGGGCGTCAGCCCTCAGGCGGAGGAAGGCCTAGCCTCCGAGGTCGGCGACGTGGGAGTGCTTAAGGCTGGATGCGTGAATGGCGGCGTCTTCAGGGAGACAGAACACAAGCGACTCCCGAATGGCTACCCGTTCTCGCAAGACATCGTTGTGAGGACCGGGGATCTCCTCGTGAACCGCGCAAGCGGATCCACAGATCTGCTGGGTTCGGCCGGGATCGTCGGCGAACTGCAATATGCGCTGATCCTCTCGGACAAGACATTCCGATTGCGGACGACGAGAGAGTGCCATGACAGATGGCTGTACTGGTTCCTCAATTCAACTCATTACCGGGCCCAGATCAAAGAGTCAGTGAGCGGCGCAGAGGGGCTCGCAAACAACCTGCCGATGAGCACCCTCCGCGCCATGCGCGCTACGTGGCCGCCGCTTGGCGAGCAATTGACAATAGCTGACCATCTGAACCACGAGACATCCGAGATCGACGCGGCTATCGCCGACGCCCGCGAGGCGATCGCGCTCAGCAAGGAGCGTCGTGCCGCGCTGATCTCGGCAGCTGTGACGGGGCAGATCGACTTGGCCGGCGTGGTGGGGGTATCCGCATGAATGTTCACTTGGAGGCGGCCTTCGAGGCCGAGATCTGCGACTCCCTGGGCGCGAACGGGTGGGAGTACTCGCTGACCGACGCGGGGTACGACAAAGCGCGTGCGTTGTACCCGCCGGATGTGTGGGAGTGGCTGGCGGCGACGCAGTTGGTCGAGCTGGCGAAGGTCGTGCCGGGCATCGACACCACTGATCCCCCGGCATACGCCGACCTGACCGGCCCGCAGGGGGCGAAGTTCGACGTGGTGCTGGATCGGATAGTGAAGGTTCGGGCTACCGATCCGAAGAACGGCGGCGGCACGCTGGGTGCGCTGAAGAGCCCCGTGAACGTGGTGCCGGCGAAGTTCTCGGTGTTTCAGCCCCGGCCCTCGATCGGGTTCAATGCGGCGTCGGCGGCACGGTACGCGGCGAATCGGCTGCGGGTGATGCGGCAGGTTGTGTATCCGCAGTCCGGGGGCAGGGAGCTGGACCTGGTGCTGTTCCTGAACGGCATCGCGGTCGCGACGGTCGAGCTGAAAACCGACCTGACCCAGGACGCCGCGGCAGCGCTGAAACAGTATGCGCACGATCGCCCGCCGGCGGGGGAACCCCTCCTGGAGTTCGGTCCGGGCGCGCTAGTGCACTTCGTGATCTCGAACGAACTCGCCTACACGACCACTCGGCTGGAGTCGGCGAACACCTACTTCCTGCCGTTCAACCAGGGCAAGGACAACGGGGCAGGTAACCCGCCCCGGCCGGGGACGAGCCCGACCGCGTATCTGTGGGAGGAGATCTTCTCCCGCGATGTATGGCTCGACATCATCGGGCGCTTTCTGCATTACCGATTCGAGGCGTCCACAGACCCGATCACTGGGAAGAAGACTCAGACGGCCGCGCTGCGGTTTCCGCGCTACCACCAGTGGCGTGCTGTCACGAAGATCGAGGCCGGCGCTCGGGCGGAGGGTCCGGGTTCGAAGTATCTGATTCAGCATTCGGCGGGGTCGGGCAAGACCGACTCGATTGCGTGGACTGCGCACCGGCTTGCGTCGCTGCACCGGGACGACGGGTCCAAGGTGTTCGACGGGGTGATCGTGGTGAGCGACCGCACGGTGCTCGACGGGCAGCTCTCTCGTGCGGTCGCGCAGCTGGAGAACACGGCGGGGGTATTCACCGCGATCACCAGCGGCACGGACACGGCCAAATCGAGGCAGCTCGTCGACGCCCTGATCGCCCGCAAACCGATCATCGGCGTGACGCTGCAGACGTTCCCGTTCGCCCTCGACGCCCTGGACTCGAACGCAGCTCTCGCGGGCCGTTCGTATGCGGTGGTGGCCGACGAGGCGCATTCGTCTCAGAGCGGGGAAGGGGCATCCGCGCTGAAGATGCTGCTCGCTCTCGGTGCTGACGGCGACGCCGATGCGGACGATGGTGACGCGAATGAGATCGATACCGAAGCGGTGCTCGAGGGGCTGATGGCCGCGAAGGCGGGTCGCGGGAACGTGAGCTTCGTGGCGTTCACCGCCACGCCGAAGGCCAAGACTCTGGAGTTGTTCGGCCGACCGGACCCAGTCTCGGGCAAGCCGGTGCCGTTCGACCTGTATGCGATGAAGCAGGCCATAGAGGAGGGGTTCATCCTCGACGTCCTCCGCAACTACGTCACCTACGACCTGGCGTTCAAGATCGCACACACGGCATCCGCCGACCCGTCGAAGGAAGTCGACGTGTCGAAGGCGAACGCCGAGCTGATGAAGTGGGTGCAGCTGCACCCGCACAATGTGGCGCAAAAGGTCGCGGTGATCGTCGACCACTTCCGCCGCAACGTCGAACCCGAGCTCGGTGGCCGAGGCAAGGCGATGGTCGTGACGTCGTCACGCAAGCAGGCGGTGCGGTACCACCAGGCGATGCAGAAGTACCTCGCCGACCACGGACTCGCGGAAGACATCGGCGTGCTCGTCGCGTTCTCCGGCACCGTCCACGACGGCACCCCGCTCGCTGAATTCACCGAGCATTCGATGAACCCGGCGGTGAAGGGCGGGTCGCTGGAGGCCGCTTTCGCGACCGACACGTTCGACATCATAATCGTCGCGAACAAGTACCAGACCGGGTTCGACCAGCCGCTCCTGGTCGGCATGTACGTCGACAAGAAGCTCTCCGGAATCACTGCCGTACAGACGCTGTCCCGCCTGAACAGAGTCATCCCCGGCAAGCAGAAGACGTTCGTGCTCGACTTCGTCAACGACAGCCAGCAGATCCTCGAAGCGTTCCAGACCTACTACGAAGACGCCGCACTGCAGACCGAGTCAGACCCGAACATCGTCTACGACATGCTCACCAAGCTGAAGGCCGCGCACATCGTCGCCGAGCACGAGGTCAACGCGGTAGTGGATGCCTGGATCAACGGCACCTCGCACAACGCGCTGTATGGCGCGATCAAACAGTCCCGTGATGTGTTCTGGGACCGTTGGCATACGGCGGAGGCCTCGGGTGACGAGGCCGAGAAGGCGCTGCTCGACGAGTTCCGCAACACGGCCGGCGCCTACGTGCGCGCCTACGACTTCCTCTCGCAGATGGTCAACTACCAGGACACGGAGGTCGAACGGTGGGCGATCTTCCTGCGTCTCTACATGCGGCTGATCCAACGTGAGCAGATCGCGGGACCGCAGATCGCCGACGACATCGTGCTGACCCATTACCGACTCAAGAAGCTCGGCGACGCGGGCATCGCGCTCAAGGCCGGTGATGGCGATGGACTCGCTGGCCTCGCCAGCGCAGGGTCGGGATCCGCGCATGAAGCGAAGTACGGTCCGCTGACCGCCGTGATCGACAAGATCAACGACCTCTTCTCCGGTACCGGCATCTCGGAGGTCGACCAGGTAAACGCCTTCGAGTCGATCATGCGTCACGCCGTCGAGAACCCGACGCTCCAAGCCCAGGCGATGGCGAACACCGAGGCCGACTTCTCCCTCTCGCCGGACATCGAGGGCGCCGTTGAGGATGTCGCGTACGCTGCCGGCGACGGCCACTCCAAGGCGATCGCGGCTGTGCTCACCAAGATGGACATGGACGCCGTCGTCAGGGTGCTGCTCGCGGCCGGGCTCTACGGCAACGTGCGGAAGGCGGCCGTCGGGGGGAGCGAGTGAGTCTGTAGAGCGCCTATGGCAGTGCGACTTCGGCAAGTTGTGAAGGTATGGCCGACGTTCAACTTACGTATCCGCCATACGGGCGATGCCCGAAGACCGCACCGTGGCGTGCGCAGGCGATCCAACAACCGTGAACGGCGGCCAAACCGAACGCTGGAGGAGATCGCCGCCACGTTGCACGGCGGCTATTTCCTCATCGATGTCCCGGTCAGCGGTGGGTCTTCGCCCCGAACCCAGTGCGGATCTTTCCGATCCCCGCATGGGCGAGAGCATCGCGCTGCTGTGCCAGCTTTTCCGTTGATACGGAACGATGGAGGCTCGAACGGCGACCTTCTGCCGACTCCACGACTATGAAAGCAGAGTGCTGGTTCGTGGTATCGGACATGCTTCGATTATGCATCAGTACCACCGACACTGGTCGAATCTTCGCCCTTGCGTTCTGGCGCAGCGATGTGCGTCGACAACCAGGTGAGCGTGCGCCCAACCCCTACTACAGCGGCCAACACGACGGTCGCGTTGAGGCCAAACCGGATGTACATCAGGGCACTCTCAACTCCAGCGAAGATGAGTAGAGCAGATAACCCAAGGAAGTATGCGGATAAGAACCCGGCGATCGTACGGAGGGGAAGCAACATGCGCGACACGATGGAGCTTTCAGAACTGCGCGTAGCCAGTCCGAACAGCAACGCTGGCGCGAGAGTCACCAGCGCCGTCACTGCGTCCGTGTTCGCTGCGGCGTTTACGAGCGCACCTGGGTAGAACCGAATCAGGGACAGCAGCGAACTCGCGACGATCAGGTACAAGAACATTGTCGTCAGCAGCCCGGGTCCAGCGAGTCGTAAATAAACCGCGGCGACGGGGTCCTCGCCGAGACCACCCGACGCGTGAACGTGCCCGATTGGGCCGGGCTTGGGCCAGCCGCTCCGAGGCGCTTGCGCAGACGCGATGTCAGTGACCAGCAATCCCCGCGGTGCGGGAACCTCGAGGTGGTAGCTGTTCGCAGTCTCAACCCCGGGGGCTTCGACGATCATGCGCGTCGAGCAGTAGCCGAGTCCAGCCAGCGCGAGACGGAGGTAGTAGGTCGGGGACGAACCTCTGGCGCCCTCCCAGTGGTACGAAAACTTGATGACCTGTCGCGATCGTGCGCTCTTGCTCGGTATAAGTGCACACAAGAGGAAGTTGTCGGCTAGGTCGACGAGTGCCGCCTGAACCGTCTCATTGAGATTGAGATCCCGAATCAGCGCGCGCGCCTCTTCGGCCGCTTCCTGACTATTCGAGTCGGCAATACGCCAAACCCGCTTCCAAATCTCACTAGGCGACAATGCCGAGCCCGGTGTTGCGTCGAAGGCGGCGGGCGATGACGCCTCGATGAGGACGTACATCGCCGCCGCAGACAGCAGCGCATTTTCGGCTCGACTCAGGACAGGAAGCGCGCGACCTGCGTCATCGGCCACGTCGAGGTCGCGGATAATGCCCTTTCGCATCAGTGCGAGTGGCACAACTGACTGTGTCGGCTTGGACGACAAGACCTGGTGGACATGAGGCGACGTTGGCCAGGGAATGGCGACGGGCGAGCAATCCACCGATACCCGCCGCCGAGCCCGCTCACCCTCGAGCAGGGAGAGCGATTCGACCTTGCGATGCACCCAGGCGGACCAGTCGAGTATTGCGCCGGCCACCGGTCGCCCAACGGATCTGAGAAATCTGGCGGGGGGCAACTCCAGACTGAAGTCGGTCAACAGCATCGACCTCCAACAAATCAGCGCACTGGGGAACGACAGCAACGGAACTCCACCCTATGGCTAGGCGCTCGACTGCAGGACGACGCGAGCAATGCGTCGATTGACCGCCCACCCCTGATCATCCCCGCACGCGAGGGCCCGATCACGGCGCCAAACCCGCACGCCCGACAGCCTCGCTCGGACATGCTCGTGAGAGTCACCAGGGCCCACCGCCCTTCCTGCGACCAGGCCACCACCCAGGGAAAGGCAACCGCAATGCACGCAGGCACTTGCTGTGTAAGCACTCGTAAGTTAGACACATTCGGCGTACCCTGAACCCATGCGCGGTGGCCTCGAACGCTGGAAGCGGGGTGTCGAATCGCAAGGGGTTCGGCAGGCGATGGCGTACGCGTTCAAGGGCAGTTGCGACTCGCACCTTCGCAGCGTCACAGGCGTCGAGGCGCTCGCCGCTTACAGCGGCGGCGATGCCGCCCGCGTCACTCGGTTCACCGTCGAGGCCGGCACCATCACCACTGACGGCCTCAACGCTGACGAACTCCGGCGCTGGGTCGACGGCCACGACCCGCTCACCGACGAGCCGCGCGGCCGCGAACTCACCTCTCCGCACGCTGACCTCCTCCTCGACGGCACCATCAATGCCCCGAAGTCCTACAGCATCGCCGCACTGATCAACGAAGAGCTCGCAAGCGAGTTCGAAGCCTTGCAAGACCGCCTGCGCACGCGGATCATCACGACCTGGCAGCGCGAGCTGAACGCTCGGCGCGGCGCGGGCGGCAGCATCCGGGAATCACTCAAACGTATCGAGGTCGTCGAACTGCAACACCGGCGGTCGCGGGCGCTCGACCCGCACATCCACCGGCATCTGTGGCTGAACGTCAAAGTGCTCGGCGAGGACGGCAGGTGGTCGAACGTCGACTCCCGCGTCGCGATGAAGCTGCACACGCTCATCAACGCCGAGGGGGAGCTCGCGGCTCGCACCGACCCGGCGTGGCTCGACGCGCTCGCCCGCAACGGCTACACACTCAACGACGCGGGCGAGATCACCGAGCTCGCGGATGCCGTGCGGCCGCTCTCGCGGCGCTCGAACCAGATCGAGGCGAATCGCGCCAAGTTGCTCCTCGAGTGGCGGTCGGAGCATCCGGGACAGGAGCCCGACCACGACATCCTGCAGCACATCGATCGGCTGGCGTGGGCGAAGAATCGGCCGAACAAGCCCGGTGTGGTGGACGAGTCCGAGTGGGAGCAGCTCATCCGAGACGAGCTGCGGGCGATCGATCCCGATCTGCTGCGGACGCGGCCGGCGACGCGTCCGCGGGCGGTGGCAATCGAGGACGTTGACCAAGATCTGCTCGCGGCGCGGGCGATCGTGGATGCCGACTCCCGCTCGACCGCGTGCGGCGGAAGGTTCAGCCGCTACGACCTGCGGGCCGGCGCAACGCGTGCGGTCGCGGCATCCGGAATCGTCGCCCACCGCGACGACCTACATGGACTCATCGATGACATCGTGGAGCGCGGCCTCGCCCACACCGTCGATCTGCTGGATGCGGACGGCGAGCGGCCTGAGCACATCAAGGGGTTCATGGCCGCGACGACCGCGGGTATGAAGGTCGAGCTCGCCGCCCGGTTCGATGCGCTGACAAGCGCGGGGGAGGCGGTCAGTCGCGAAGACATCACCGACATCGCGGATCAGATTCTGGATGCCGACCTCACGCTCGACGAAGGCCAGGCGGATGCCGCGGCCGCGATCGCCGGCACCGACCGGCTCGTGTCGGTGACGGGGCCGGCGGGTGCGGGCAAGACGACGATGCTGCGCGTCGCGCGCACGGCGCTGCAGCGGCAGGGACGGCAGTTGGTGGTGGTCGCGCCGACGAAGAAGGCTGCGTCGGTCGCGGGTCGCGAGATCGGTGCGACTGCGCTGAGCCTTCACGCGCTGCTCGCCGACCACGGCTGGCGCTGGAGTCGCGATGAGGCCGGCGCCGAGATCTGGACGCGACTGCGGATGGGCGACGTGGATCCGCGCACCGGTGCGGTCTTCGCGGGGCCGCGTCGCTTCGCGCTGCGGCCTGGCGATCGGGTCGTCGTCGATGAGGCCGGGATGGTCGACCTGCACAC
>Ga0190271_10002188_pt1 | contig 11693 bp, 10 predicted proteins | sample Popmic356T_FD_133747 | JGI IMG/M metagenome (GOLD analysis project Ga0190271, IMG submission 133747) | Populus adjacent soil microbial communities from riparian zone of Weber River, Utah, USA - 356 T | ecosystem: Environmental > Terrestrial > Soil > Riparian zone | place: USA: Utah | collected...
CGAGCAGATCCGCGCCGGCGCCATCGGGTTGAAGCTGCATGAGGACTGGGGCACGACGCCGGCGGCAATCGACAATTGCCTGACGGTCGCCGACGAGATGGACGTGCAGGTCGCGCTTCACTCCGACACGCTGAACGAGAGCGGCTTTGTCGAAGATACGGTGGCGGCCTTCAAGGGCCGCACGATACATGCCTTCCACACCGAGGGCGCGGGCGGCGGCCATGCGCCCGATATCATCAAGGTCTGCGGGTTGAAGAACGTCATCCCGTCATCAACCAATCCGACGCGGCCCTATACGAAGAACACCATCGCCGAGCATCTCGACATGCTGATGGTGTGCCATCATCTCAGCCCGTCGATTCCGGAAGACATCGCCTTTGCCGAAAGCCGCATCCGCAAGGAAACCATCGCGGCCGAGGATATTCTGCACGACATTGGAGCGTTCTCGATCATCTCATCCGACAGCCAGGCCATGGGCCGGGTCGGCGAGGTGCTGATCCGCACATGGCAGACCGCGCACAAGATGAAGGTGCAGCGCGGGGCTTTGCCGGGCGAAAAGGGCGACAACGACAATCTGCGTGTGCGCCGCTACATCGCCAAATACACCATCAACCCGGCGATCGCTCAAGGGTTGTCGAAACATGTCGGTTCGATCGAGGTCGGCAAGCGCGCCGACCTGGTCATGTGGAATCCCGCCTTTTTCGGCGTGAAGCCGGAAATGGTGCTGGTGGGCGGTACAATCGCAGCCGCGCCGATGGGAGACCCCAACGCGTCGATCCCGACGCCCCAGCCGATGCATTATCGCCCAATGTTCGGCGCCTATGGCCGCGCACCGGCAATGTCGTCGGTGACCTTCGTCAGCAAGGCGGCGATGGATTTGCGGCTGCAGGACAGGCTTGGCGTCGCCAAGGGCATGCTCGCGGTGGAGAATACGCGCGGCGGCATCTCCAAGGCGTCGATGGTTCTCAATGACGCAACGCCGCAGATGGAGGTCGACCCGGAGACCTATGAAGTACGCGCCGACGGTGAGTTGCTGACCTGCGAACCGGCAACCCTGCTCCCGATGGCTCAGCGGTATTTTCTATTCTAACACGCTTTCGTCCAGGCAGAACCGCTCTGAGCCTTTGTTTAAGCCGCATTCTGCGACGCCAACCCTGGCTGCAAAATGCTCCGTATTGATGGCGAATGGTTGCACGTTGGAGATTTGCCGGACACAAGCAGGCTGATAAAAGCTGCTTCTATCATCCGGATGATAACGCATGACGCAGGCGCCGACATTTGTTTCCCTATCCACCATCCCGCCGCGCTTCGATGCGCTTGGGCCGACCTTGCGTTCGATCTTGTCTCAGGATTTAGCCGTGCGGGAGATACGCCTCTACATACCGGAGCAATACCGCCGCTTTCCGCAGTGGGATGGCAGATTGCCTGAGGTCCCGGAGGGCGTGACGATCCATCGTGCCGCCACCGATTGGGGCCCGGCCACCAAGATCCTGCCTGCGATGCGCGATCTGGATGGGCAGGACGTGGATATTCTCTTCTGCGACGACGACAAGATCTACGATGCAAGCTGGCACACCCGGTTCAAGCAGGCGCGCGCCGATTTGCCCAATGCCTGCATTGTGGAGGTGGGAGAGAACTTCCCCGACATCAGCGATTCGGCGCGGCCCAAAGATCGCCTCCCGCGCGCCCGGCGATGGCCCAAGGATTGGCGCTATCGCCTGACCCGCATTTTCAGTCTCGGTACTATCAAGCCAAATGTGTACCGCTTCGGCGGATATGTGGACCAGCTCTCCGGCTATGGTGGGGTTATGGTGCGTCCAGGTTGGCTAGACGCTGCGGCCTATGACATTCCGGAAATTCTCTGGACAGTGGACGACCCGTGGATTTCCGGTCATCTGGAACGCGCAGGCATCCCTATCTGGCTGATCGGCGGGCCTCGCCGGCAGACAAAGGGAAGTGCGGGAGGCCGACGCCACGCCCTTCAGGATCTGACGGAACAGGACCATGATCGGGTGCGGGCGGACCTCGCCGCCATCGGCTATTTTCGTGAGACATACGGCATCTGGCAGCCCTCGGGGCCGGTCGATCAGGATTACCGGCTCATGACGAGCTCAATGCGCGCGCTGGCGCGCCAGACGCTGGAAACTGGCAAGGAGAAAACAGCATGATCCGCGCCATCGACCATGCCCAGGCCAGCGACGCCGAGCCGTTCGGTACGGTCGTGCTCGATCACACGGAGCGGCACCTTCGGCGCAAGATGATCACCACCAGCCAGGGCGACAAGGTGATGGTCGACCTGCCGGAACCGGTCCTATTCGCGGATGGCGATGTGCTGGTGCTTGAGGATGGCCGCACCTTGGAAATCATCGCTGCCAAGGAGAAGCTCTACGAGGTGCGGGCTAGCGCCGGAGTGCCGCTACGCCACTTGGCCTGGCATCTCGGCAACCGGCATCTCGCCGCGCAGATTGACGAGGATCGTATCCTGATCCAGCGCGACCATGTCATCAGGGCAATGTTGGAGGGGCTCGGTGCTTCGGTCAGCGAAATAGTCGAACGCTTCCAGCCGGTGCATGGCGCGTATCACAATCATGACCAAGGCCATTCACACAGCCAGGACCTTCACACGCACGATCACGCCCATGACCATGGACATGGAGAGCACGGACAGGCCAAAGGTGAGGCCAAACGCGACAGATATGGACGCCTGCCTGGTGACCCCCACTACGGCCACAACCATGGCTGAGGACACATCGCCGGTTGCGCTTCTGCGGCTTATGACATGGCTGTCACCGGCGTTTCCGGTGGGTGCCTTCGCCTACAGCCATGGCATCGAGCGGGCGATCCATGACGGTCTGGTCCGGGACCGGGCTACCTTGGTGGACTGGCTGGGCGATATCTTGACCCTGGGTTCGGGGTGGAATGACGCTGTGATTGCGGCCGAGGCCTGGCGAAAAGCCTCGGCAGGGGAAGATTGCCGCGACGTCGCCGAACTGGCCGAAGCGATGGCCGGTTCCCGCGAACGGCACATGGAGACAACGCTGCAGGGCGGTGCGTTTCGGGAGGCGGTCAGCGCGTGGCCGGGCGACCGGGAAATACCACAGGAAAGACGCGCTTCCGGTGGTCCGGAGGCTGGTGGCACAAAGCGACCCATTGCGGGAGATGCTCCCGCCAGACCTGTGCCTTATCCCATAGCGGTCGGTGCAGCGGCGGCTCTCCACGCAATCCCGCTGGAAGCAACGCTCACCGCATATTGCCATGCCTTCAGCTCGAACCTCATTCAGGCGGCCGTGCGACTTATCCCGCTTGGCCAGCGCGATGGCGTTGCCGCGCTGGCAAGCTTGGAGCCGATCCTCCTGGACACCGCGCAGCGCGCATTGCGGTCGTCGCTTGACGATCTCGGCTCCTGCACGATGATGTCGGACATCATGTCCATGCAACACGAGGTTCAGTATTCCAGGGTGTTCCGCTCGTGATGCAGCTCGCGCTCGCAACCGGCGGCACATTGCTCGCCATTGCCGCCCTCCATGCCTATTGGGGCGTCGGCGGTGTCTGGCCGGGAACCGATGAGCGATCCTGCGCCCGCACGGTGGGCGGCTTCCCTGGCGCTGTCCGCATGCCGGGGCCCGCCTCATGCTTTGCCGTCGCCGCGGCCCTTTTCGTTGCGGCGATAATCGCTCTGGCCCTTGGGGGCATACTGACGCTGCCATTCCCGGCTTTGCTCCTGAGCCTCGGCGGGTTTGGCGCGGCCCTGGTCTTCGTCGGACGCGGCTTTGCCGGTTTTACTCTAATCTGGCGCCGGCACACGCCTGAGCAGCCTTTCGCGAAGCTTGATGTGCGGTACTACTCGCCGCTCTGCCTCGCCATCGGTGCTGCTTTCCTGATTCTGATCCTGCAAGGAGCGAACGGATGAGTTCTCCCAACGGTCCCTTGCGGGTCGGCATCGGCGGTCCTGTCGGCGCGGGCAAGACGACGCTCACCGAAATGCTGTGCAAGGCGATGCGCGACCGCTATTCCGTCGCGGCGATCACCAACGACATCTTCACCAAGGAGGATGCGCTGATCCTCAACCGGCTGCAGGCGCTGCCGGAGGACCGCATCATGGGCGTCGAGACGGGCGGTTGCCCGCACACGGCCATCCGCGAGGATGCCTCGATCAATCTGGCGGCAGTGGCGGAAATGCGCCGGCGTTTTCCCGATCTCGACGTGGTATTCATCGAATCAGGCGGCGACAATCTAGCTGCGACGTTTTCGCCTGACCTGGCCGACATTACCCTCTACGTCATCGACGTGGCTGCGGGCGAGAAGATTCCGCGCAAGGGCGGTCCCGGTATCACCCGCTCCGACCTGCTGGTTATCAACAAGATCGATCTTGCGCCGCATGTCGGCGCCGATCTCGACGTGATGCGCGCCGATACGCTGACGCAGCGCGGCGAGCGCCCCTTCGTGTTTTCCGACCTTCGCCGGCGCAAGGGTGTGGACGAAATTGTCGGTTTTCTTGTCGAAAATGGAGGATTGCGCCCCGCGCAAGCGCTGTGATGTTGAGGAAAATCGCATATAAGCAGTTTATCGACGAGACGGCGCATCACGACAAAGCCAATTTTCGACGGGACTAGCGGCGCCCCAACGCAACTTGATGGTTGCAGTCTTTCTCAAGTCACCCCTTTGAGCAGCCTACGAGCACCTTGGGTGAGGGATTTTCGTTCTGGAGGTTATCTGGTGGCAAGAAACGGCGGCAAAGGCGAAATCATCCCCGTCATCATGGCCGGTGGAGCGGGAACCCGCCTGTGGCCGGTATCGCGCGAGAAGATGCCAAAGCAATTCATCGGATTGATGCGCGACGGCCTTTCGACGTTTCAGACCACTTTGCAGCGCATCAGCGGTCCGGAATTCGCGCCTCCGATTGTGATCACCGGAAACGAATTTCGCTTCGTAGTCGCCGAACAGATGGAGCAAATGGGCGTCACAGGCACCATTGTCCTCGAACCGGAACGCCGCGATTCGGCGGCGGCCGTCGCGGTAGGCGCATTGATGGCGGCACGCGCGGGCAACAACTCCATCTGTCTGGTGCTTGCCGCCGACCACGTCGTCACCGGGACGGCGGAGTTCGTCGCCGATTGCGTGGCCGCGAGCAAGGCGGCGCGGGAGGGTCACATCATGACACTCGGCATCGTCCCCACCGCGCCCTCTTCAGCCTATGGTTATATCTCCATCGGCAACAAGCTTGCGCAAAAGGATGCCTTCGCCATCGAGCGTTTCGTTGAGAAGCCGAATGCTGAAACCGCCGCGAAATATGTCGCGGAAGGGATGGTCTGGAACAGCGGCAACTTTCTGTTTCCCCCGGAAGTCATGCTCGCCGAACTTGCGGCCCGCGCGCCGAAGGTGCTGTCCGCAGCGCAGGATGCGCTCGACCAGGCGCAGCAGGACCTTGATTTTCTTCGCCTTGAGCCGGAAGCCTTCAGCCACGCACCGAAGATCTCCATCGACCATGCGGTGATGGAGAAAACGCAGCGCGCCGGTGTTGTGCGCGCGACCTTTGGTTGGTCGGACGTCGGCTCGTGGGACGCGCTCTATGAGATTGCCCCGGCCGATGCGAACGGCAATGTTCTCGAAGGCCCCGTGCTGGCGATGGACGCGCACCGTAATCTGGTGCGGTCCGAGGGGGTGCTGACGGCAGTTCTCGGGCTTAACGATATTGTTGTCGTCACCACCGCCGATGCCGTTCTGGTCGCGGCGAAGAGCCAGGCGGCCAAGGTCAAGGATGTCGTTGCGCAACTTGCAACGTCGGGCCACAGCGAGGCGACCGACCATTTGCGGGTACACCGTCCGTGGGGCTGGTATCAGCGCATCGATATCGGCGACCGCTTTCAGGTGAAGCATATCTGCGTGAAGCCCGGCGGAATATTATCGCTGCAGCGCCATCATCATCGCGCCGAACACTGGGTGGTCGTGCGCGGCACCGCTGAGGTGACGATCGATGGCGAGGTCAAACTCTACCATGAGAACGAAGCAGCCTATCTGCCGATCGGTTGTGTGCACCGCATGCGTAACCCCGGGAAAATCGACCTGAAGATCATCGAAGTGCAGGTCGGCAGCTACACCGGCGAGGATGATATCGTACGCATCGAAGACGTTTACGCCCGGAGCTGAACCGCATGTCGAGCCTGAAATTCGGCACCAGCGGCCTGCGCGGGCTGGTCACGGAACTGTTGGGTGAACCTGCAGCTCTCTGGACGGCGGCGTTCCTCCGCTATCTCGAGAACAGCACTCCGAAATGCGCGCGTACGCTCTATATCGGGCGCGATCTGCGCTCCAGCAGCCCTGCTATCGCAGGAGATTGCGCGGCAGCGGCGGCGAACAGGGGCTGGCTGGTCGTCGACTGCGGCGCGCTTCCAACACCGGCTCTGGCGCTGGCGGCAAGGGAGGCGGGCGCACCGGCCGTTATGGTGACGGGCAGCCACATCCCGGACGACCGGAACGGGCTGAAATTCTACACCGAGGCAGGTGAAATCACCAAAGACGACGAGGCCGGAATTCTGGCCGCGTTGCCTAAGTCGGTTTCCCTCTCTTCTGGAGGCGTGGAGACCCCGCAGGATGCATCTGCCGAGGCGATGGAACGCTATCGCCGCCGTTACACCGATTTCTTCGGTCCCGATGTGCTGAAGGGCCTTCGCGTCGGCGTCTACCAGCAAAGCTCGGTGGCGCGCGATGTGCTCACGGCCATTCTCGCCGATCTCGGCGCGGCGGTGATTCCCTTCGAGCGCGCCGACCGCTTCATCCCGGTCGACACCGAAGCGCATCGCCCGGAAGATCTGAGACTGCTTCGAGAGTGGGCTGGCGCCAACACTGTCGACGCAATCGTGTCCTGCGACGGGGATGCGGACAGGCCACTGGTCGCGGATGCTGCCAGCCAGGTCGTCCGTGGCGATTTGCTCGGCCTGCTGACGTCGCAATATCTCGGCCTCGGCACGGTTGTCACGCCGATAACGTCCAGTGCGGCGGTCGAGACGTCCGGCGTGGCGCAAACGGTCATCCGCACCAGGGTGGGATCGCCCTACGTGATCGCGGCCATGGATGAAGCCCTCTCCGCTGGCGCCAACGATGTGGTCGGCTTCGAAGCCAATGGCGGCGTGCTGCTGGCCAGCGATGTGGAATGCAGCGGCCGCCGGCTCGGCGCGCTGCCGACGCGCGACGCCGTGCTGCCGATCATCTGTGCGTTGGCCTCCGCGCGTTCCGCCGGCGTGCAACTGCGGGAGGTGGTGGACCGTCTGGGTGCCGGTCATGCGCTGGCCGATCGCTTGAAGGAAATCCCGGCGGAATTGAGCGCGCCGCTGCTCGCCCGGCTTGCCGATGATCCCATCTATGCCGAGCAATTCTTTGCCGAGATGGGCGAGATCGACTCGATCAGCCGGCTCGACGGCGTCCGATTCCTGCTCTCCGACGGCTCGACCGTGCATTTCCGCGCCTCGGGAAATGCGCCGGAGTTCCGATGCTATGTCGAGGCGCAAGATGCTGGCAGGGCTTCGCTTTTGCTCGATTGGGGTCTTGCCAAGGCAAGAGCGGAAATGCGGGCCGCTTGATGCGGCATTCTGCCGCCGGGATTCAAACAGACCGATCAATTTGCGGGAAAGCCGAATTCCCCGGTTGCAAGGCAGCCGCTGGCGATTCTACAATTCACGTGGCACCGGAAAGATAGCGTGTGAATGGCGGTTGCTTGGATCGGCAACCGGGAGACGCAACTTCAGCACGCCGCGGAGCACGCGGCGCAGCTGCTCGATGCGAGCAAGTGCCCGGTCTTCACCTTGGATACGGATGTCAACGGCGTGCGCGCCGCGATCATGCTCGCCGAGCGAATCGGTGCGGCAATCGACCTCGTCGATGCACGCGCCACGCATGCCGAGACGGCGCTGCTCACCGACAAGGGCGCGATGACGATAGCGCCCGGCGAGGCGCGCCGGCGTGCCGATATGCTCGTCCTGGTCGGCGATCTGCCTGCCATCCATGACGGATTGATCGCCGAGCTTGCTTCATCGACGCCGGACCTTTCCGGCGGAAAGCAGCGCGCGCTCTTCCGCGTCGACGCCGCGAAGAGCCGTAGCGAGAGGTCTTACGGTAAGCGCAGCATTACGCAACTGAACCTCGCAAGAGGGGGAGTGAATGGGGTGCTTGCCGCACTGCGCGCGCAGCTATGCGGTCGCGCCGTGGCATCGCCTGTCTCCAACTTCGCGGTTTTCGCGGATGTGCTGAAGTCTGCGGCGTTTCCGGTCTTCGCCTTCTCGGGCGCCAGCCTGGATGCGCTCGGACTGGAAATGCTTCAGGGCCTAGTCGCCGATCTGAACAAGACGCGCCGCGCCTCCACCCTGCATCTGCCGGCTAGCGAGCGCGGTTGGGGTGCTGTGCTGGCCTCGACATGGTCGACAGGCTTCGCACCGGGGATCGGGTTCGCGCGCGGCATGCCTGAATATGATCCGCACCGCTACGATGCGGCGCGGATGATCGCTGGGGGCGAAGCCGATCTCCTGCTTACAGTTTCGGCGGCAGCGCCGGGCCGCGAGGCGAAGCGTAAGGACATGACGCTCATCGCCTTGACGAAAACGGACCGCCCGGTCGCGGGCGCGGCTGTCACCTTTGCCTGCGGCGAACCCGGCATTGACCATGAGGCGGTGCTTTATACGGCGAGGCTCGGCACGCTCGCCTTCCGTGCCGCGTCCGAGCCTTCCGACCGGGCAGACGCCGCCGGCGTTTTGCGCCTCATTGAAGCGACGCTTCGCGCGGAGGCGCCGGTATGATCGTCAAGATCGCCAATGGCGAAATTATCGACCCAACCAATGGCCGCAGCGGCGCCGGTGACATCTGGCTTCGCGACGGGGTCATCGTCGATGCACCCCCTTCCGGCAAGGCAGACCAAATCTATGACGCCAAGGGCTGTGTCGTCATGGCGGGTGCAATCGACATCCACTCGCATATCGGCGGCGGCAATGTGAATACGGCGCGGCTTCTGTTGCCGGAGCAGCACCGCGCGCATCGCGTTCGACCCGCGCACACGCCTTTGTCAAATGCCGGATGGTCGACCTGGGAGACCGGCGTCCGCTATGCGCAGATGGGCTTTACCACGGTGGTCGAGCCAGCCATGTCGCCGGGTTCTGCGCTGCATACCCATCTCGAACTGGCCGACATCCCGATCATCGACAAGGGGACGCTCGCCATTCTCGGCAATGACGATTTTCTGCTGTCTATGATCCGCGACAAAAAGCCGGCGGCGATGATCGACGATTACGTTGCCTGGACAGTGGGCGCCACGCGCGCCCTCGGCGTCAAGGTGATCAACGCCGGCGCCGCCGCGGCCTTCAAGGAGAATGTGCGGACCTTTTCCTTCGATGATGAGGTGCCCTTCTACGGCGTCAGTTCGCGCAAGATCGTCAAGACATTGCAGGCCGCCGTCGAGCGGCTCGGCATTCCCCACCCCCTGCATGTCCACTGCAATAATCTGGGCGTCAGCGGTGCGGCCAATACCGCGGCGGATACAATCGCCGCGACAGAGGGCCAGCCGCTGCATCTCGCGCATCTGCAATTCTACAGCTACGGCACCGAGGGCAAGCGCAAGTTTTCATCCGAAGCCGCTCGGCTCGCGGCGCTGGTGAATTCGACCAAGGATGTCACCATCGATATCGGGCAGGTGATGTTCGGCCAGACGGTCACCATCTCCTCCGACGTCCTGCGGCAATTCCTGGCGCGTGGTTCGGCCAATCCCAAGAAGACTGTCATTCATGACGGAGACGGCAATGGCGGCGGCATCGTGCCCTTCCGTTATGGCCCTGATTATTATGGGTCGATGCAATGGGCGATCGGCCTGGAACTGTTCCTTCTGATCGACGATCCGTGGCGGGTTTTCTTCACCACCGATCATCCCAATGGTGCGCCCTTCACGACCTATCCCTGGCTGTTCGAATTGCTGATGGACCGCGATGCGCGCAACGAAGCGGCGTCGAAGGTTTCGCAAGCGGCGCTCAAACTGACCACCTTGCCGTCCATCTCGCGCGAATATTCGCTGGCCGAAATCGCCATCATGACGCGCGCCGCGCCCGCGAAGCTGCTTGGCCTTGGGGATCGCGGACATCTTGGGACGGGCGCCATAGCCGACATAGCCGTCTACCGGAAGGATAGGAAAATCTCGAAGATGTTCGGCGCGGCCGCATTCGTCTTCAAGAATGGCGACCTCGTGGTGAAGGACGGCGCGGTCACGCATTATCGCCCGGGCAAGACCCTGCGCCTGCAGCCGCCGGCCGACAAGGCGATGGTCCGCCGCATGGACGCCTATTATCAGGAGAAATATGGGCTGGGCCTCGAGGGCTTCGTCTTTCCGGATCATGCCATTTCCGCCGGACAGAATTTCGCGGAGGTTGCATGCGCCCGCTGAAGGTCAACGGCGTCGTCATCGATGACACATTCGCCGAAGCTTTCGGCATGAAGGCGACGGCGATCATCATCACCGGGCCGAACCGCAAATGGGCGCGGCAGGCAGCAATCTCGATGACCGGCTTTGCCACGTCGGTCATCGCCTGCGGGTGCGAAGCGGCAATCGACGCCGAACTCCCAGCCTCGGCAACGCCTGACGGGCGGCCGGGTGTGCGCGTCATGCTGTTTGCGGTGAGCACCGACGAACTGCAGAAGCAGTTGCAGACGCGCGTCGGACAATGCGTGCTGACATCGCCGGGCAGCGCCTGCTTTGCCGGGCTGGCCGCGCCGAACGAACTCAAGCTGGGGGCCGCACTGCGCTATTTCGGCGATGGCTGGCAGATCTCCAAGAAGCTGGGCGACCGCCATTTCTGGCGTGTGCCGGTCATGGACGGCGAATTCCTCATCGAGGCGACGACAGGCATGACCAAGGAAGCGGTCGGCGGCGGCAATCTGCTGCTGTTGGCCGAGAGCAATTCCAGGGCCCTGGCGGCAGCGGAAGCGGCGGTTGCTGCAATCGACAATGTGCCGGGTGTCATCACCCCGTTCCCGGGCGGCATAGTGCGTTCCGGTTCCAAGGTCGGCGGCAAATACAAGGGCATGATGGCCTCCAGCAACGACGCCTTTGCGCCCACGCTCAGCGGCGTGACGAAGAGCGAACTCGGTTCCAACATCAATGCGGTGCTCGAGGTGGTGATAGACGGCGAGACGAACGATGCGGTGACGGCGGCGATGAAGGCCGGCATTCGCGCCGTCACCGCGCTTGGCCCGGACAAGGGCGCGGTGCGCATCAGCGCCGGCAATTATGGCGGCAAGCTGGGCAAGTTTCACTATCATCTGAAGGCGCTGCTGCCATGAGCCGGCTAACCTTCACGCTGCGCGCCGAGCCCGAGGAGCGGCTGGACCTTTCGGTGCTTACCGCGCATCGCCTGGCGGACATCGACCCCACGGCTATCGCCGCCCTGCGGATAGGGCTCTCGCGCCGGGGCGCTTGCGTCGGCGATCTGTTCAAAGTGACTGGCAAGGATACGAACGAGATCGTGTTCGAAGGCGGCAGCGACCGTTTCGACGGCGTCGCCGAGGCGCTGCAAGGCGGTTCGGTACGGGTCATAGGCAATGTCGGCATGCAGGCCGGACGGCTGATGGCTGGTGGCGTGCTGCTTGTCGAGGGCAATGCCGGCCCCCATGCGGGATCTGGCATGCGCGGCGGCCGGATCGAGATCTCAGGCGGCGCCGGCGAC
>Ga0190271_10002189_pt1 | contig 11693 bp, 9 predicted proteins | sample Popmic356T_FD_133747 | JGI IMG/M metagenome (GOLD analysis project Ga0190271, IMG submission 133747) | Populus adjacent soil microbial communities from riparian zone of Weber River, Utah, USA - 356 T | ecosystem: Environmental > Terrestrial > Soil > Riparian zone | place: USA: Utah | collected...
GCTGATCCTGTTCGGTGCCGCTGCGATCTACATGGGCGTCGACGGACGCAACACCGTCCGCGACAGCCTCAAGGACGAGCAGGTCTTCTTCAGCACGGCAGAAGACCAGGACGCGGCGACCGACAAGTACGCGTCCGAGTGGTACGGAGAACAGGTCACCAGCGGTGACCAGGCCCGGGCGTTCGCGAGCATCATGCGCGAGCATCAGCTCGAGCGCACGGAGGGTCTGACGTACGCGCAGATGGGTCGCTTCGTCGCTGCCGATGATCCCGACAGCGCACAGGGCACCTCCGACGAGGAGGCAGCACTCAAGGACGAGGAGGGGAATCCCATCTCGAACCCCGCTCGCCAGAGCTGGGTTACGGCCGTGGCAATCACGACCGCTCTCAACACGAGCTACATGGCGGAGCAGCTGTCGATCTTCGGCATGGTCGTCGGAGTGGCCCTGCTGCTCACCGGCGTCGGGCTCGTCATCCTCGCCTTCGCCGTCTTCGGCAGGGAGCCAGAGGAGGCGCTGCAGCAGGCGCCGATCACGACCAGACCGGCGACGGGCTGATCCAGAGACTCGGGAGGCTCTGGATCACGGTTGCTCCGACCTCCCGGAGCACGAAGGGGCGGCGCGAGCCGCCCCTTCCGCGTCGTGCTTCGCAGCTGCCACGAGAGCAACGGTGCGTGTTTTTCCGCACCCGATCAGCGGCGTGCCGCCGATGGCCAGCGATCCGACGCGCGCAAGGCTGATGTGAGACGAGAAGAGGAGACACCATGACCACACCGATCGTCGAGGCGCGCTCGCTTTACAAGTCCTATGACACCGGCGTCGTACGCGTGGACGCACTGAAGGGCGTCGACCTCGTGCTCGAACCGGGCGAGATGGTCGCGATCATGGGCCCCAGCGGCTGCGGCAAGACGACGCTGCTGAACTGCCTCTCCGGCCTCGACTCGATCGACGGCGGCGAGGTGCTGATCGAGGGCACACCGCTCTCCGCGATGTCCGACCGCGAGCGCACGGACTACCGCGCTCGTCGCATGGGGTTCGTCTTTCAGTTCTACAACCTCATCCCCGTGCTGACCGCGGTCGAGAACGTCGAGTTGCCGTTGCTGCTCGCGCGCGTGGAGGCGGACGAGGCGCGACAGCGCGCCCTCGACGCCCTGGATCTCGTCGGGCTCGTGGAGCGTGCTCGCCACGTCCCGGACGAGCTGTCCGGTGGCGAGCGTCAGCGCGTCACCATCGCGCGTTCGCTCGCCAACGATCCGGCGATCGTATGGGCCGACGAGCCGACCGGCGATCTCGACTCCGAGAATGCGGCCGAGATCGTCGAGCTCATGCGTCGGCTGAATCTCGAGCGCGGGCTCACGTTCCTGATCGTCACCCACGACATCTCGGTCGGACGCAAGACCGACCGCATCGTTCGAATGCTCGACGGCCAGGTGGTCGAGGAGCAAAGACTGGAGGTGCCACATGTACTCGCGGGTCACGCAGCTTGAGATCGACACGCTTCGGACCACGGTGGACGAGGCGGTCGAGCTGTTCGAGACGCGCGTTCTGCCGGATCTCAGCGAGCAGGACGGCTACGAGGGCATCGTCGTCCTCGCGAACCCGGACGGCAAGGCGCTGCTCCTGAGCATCTGGGAGACTGAGGAAGCCGCCGCAGCATCGGCTCGCTTCGCGCACGACGCGCTCGAGCACTTCGTCACGCTCTTCCGTGCCCCACCCGGCCGAGAGCAGTACGAGCTCAGGCTCGCCGACCTGCCCGACATGGTCGTGAGTTGACGTGAACGAGGTCTTCGGCATCCCGATCGACACGCTCCTGGTCATCCTCACTGTCGGACTGACAGCGGCGCTCGGGACGCTCGGAGTCCTCGCGCTGCGCAACCGGATCCTCCTGAAGCTCGCAGTCAGAAGCGCAGCGCGGCGCCCGGGCCGGAGCGCGCTCATCGTCCTCGGACTGATGCTCGGCACGGCGATCATCGCGGCCGCCCTGACGACCGGCGACACGATGAACCACACGGTGCGCGCCACTGCGGTCGAGGCGCTCGGAGCGACCGACGAGACGCTCGCCCCGCGAGGCGCCGTCGACGATATCCCGGGTGCGCTCGGTGCCGCAACGGGTACGGGCTGGTTGGACGAGTCCGTCGCCGACGATGTCGAGGTTGCGCTACGGGCCTCCGATCTCGCCGACGGCGTCACCGGGGCGATCGTCGACCAGGTCGCCGTCCAGGCCCCGTCGACGCGGCAGGGAGAGCCGAGCGTCGTGCTCTTCGCCGCCGACCCGACGCGAACGGACGGGTTCTCGGAGATCACGGGCTCGTCGGGTGATCGCGTAGCACTCGGCGATCTCCGCGCGGGCGAGGTCTACCTCAACGACGAGGCGGCGTTCGAGCTGCGCATCGAGCCGGGTGCCCGAGTCCTGGTGTTCGTCGCCGGCGTGCCTCACGAGATGCGTGTGCGCGACGTCATCCGGTTCGAAGGCGCCGGAACCGCCGACTCGGCGCTTCTCGTTCCTCTCGCAACCGGCCAGGAACTCTTCGGGCATCCGGGCGAGATTCGCGCCGTCCTCGTGTCGAATCGGGGCGACGCTTTCGGCGGTGTCGCGTTGTCGGACGAGGCGGTCACCGTGCTGGAGCCGCTCGCGAACGGTCTCGGCCTCGAGGTGCAGACCGTGAAGCGGGATGCCCTCGAGGACGCCGACGAGGCGGGCGCCGCGTTCGTCGCCTTCTTCACGACCTTCGGCACGTTCGCGATCGCCGCCGGCGTCCTACTCATCTTCCTCGTCTTCGTGATGCTGGCGGCCGAGCGGAGAGGCGAACTCGGGATCGCGCGGGCAGTCGGGACGCGACGTGGGCACCTCGTCCAGTTGTTCACCTTCGAGGGCGCCGCCTACGACCTCACCGCTGCCGCCGCCGGAGCGTTGCTCGGGGCGCTGATCGCGTTCGGAATGGTCTTCGTCATGGCCTCGGCGTTCGCGCAGGCGGATGCCGACGAGGGCCTCCAGATCGAGTTCGCGGCGAATCCGAGGAGCCTGCTCGTCGCGTTCGCGATCGGCATGCTGCTAACACTGGTCGTGGTCGCGGTGTCCGCCTGGCGCGTCAGCGTGATGACGATCTCGGCGGCGATCCGGAACCTGCCCGAGCCGCCGACGACGAAGCGGCGGCGTCGGCTCGTACTCGCGCTCGTTGGCGAGGCGCTCGGCCTGCTCCTCATCGTTTCCGCGCTCACCTCGGGGACGTTCACGCCACTCTCGCTGGGCATCTCGCTGATGCTGATGAGCCTCGTACCGATTCTGCGGTTGATCAACGTTCCGGACCGGCTGGCCTACACGGGATGTGGTCTGGCGGTGCTCGTCTTCCTGCTCCTGCCGTGGCGCGTGGTCGAGGCGATCTTCGGCGAGCTCTCGATGAACTTCACCACCTGGATCGTGTCCGGCCTGCTCATCGTCATCGCCACGATGTGGGTGATCGTCTTCAACGCCGACGTGCTCCTCGGCGGCGTGATGCGGGTGCTCGGCCGGTTCAAGGGCCTCGCTCCAGTTCTCCGGATGTCCATCGCCTATCCGCTGAGTGCACGTTTCCGGACGGGGACGACGCTCGCGATGTTCACACTCGTCGTCTTCACCCTCGTGACGGGCATGGCGTCGAACGGCTCGTTCGTGCGGGCGATCAATGCTGACGAATACGGCGGCGGATTCCAGGTTCGCGCCGGCAGCGTGGGAGCCGATGGGATCGACGACATGGCCGGCGCGCTGAAGAGCGCACACGGAGTCGATGCCGCCGACTTCACGGCCGTCGGTAGCCAGTCCGTTCTCGCGGTCGAGGCACGGCAGGTGGATGCGGGTGGTGCCTCGGCGGCGACGTACGTCGTCCGCGGGCTCGACGCACCGTTCCTCGAGCACACGACGTTCGGCCTGGGGCAACTCGGAGCGGGATACGAGACCGAGCAGGAAGTCTGGGATGCTCTGCGAACGACACCAGGTCTCGCGGTGGTCGACAGCACGATCGTCCCCCGCCGCGACAACTGGAATTTCGGCGTGCTGCCCGACTTCAAGCTCACCGGCTTCTACTTCGAGGAAGGCGCGCTCGACCCCATCACCATCGCCGTGAGCGACAGGCAGACCGGAAACACCGCGCGGCTGACCGTCATCGGGATCCTGAAGGACACGGCGCCGCTCGAGATGGTCGGGATCTCCACCTCGCAGGAGACGCTCGACGCGGCGTTCCCGGGCCGAGTCGACCCGACGATCCACTACTTCGACCTCGCGGCGGGCGTGGACGCACGGGACGCAGCGGCGCGGCTCGAGTCCGCGTTCATCGAGAGCGGGCTCGACGCGGAAGCGGTCGAGCAGGTCGCGGAGGACGTCATCGCCGCGAACCTCATGTTCAACCGCCTCATCCAGGGCTTTCTCGGCCTCGGCCTGCTCGTGGGAGTCACGGCGCTCGGCGTCATCAGCGCTCGCGCGGTGGTGGAACGGCGTCAGCAGATCGGCGTGATGCGGGCGATCGGCTTTCGCCGGCAGATGGTGCAGGCGGCGTTCCTGCTCGAGTCGTCCTTCGTCGCGCTGACGTCGATCGTGGTCGGCACGGTCCTCGGGCTGATCCTCGCCTGGAACATCATCGACGACCAGCGTCAGCAGCCGAGCTGGGAGAACCTCGAGCTCTATGTCCCCTGGACGAACCTGCTGCTCGTCTTCACCGTCGTGTACGCGGTCGCGATCGTGGCCACAGTGCTGCCCGCGCGTCGCGCGTCGCGCATCCGGCCGGCCGAGGCGCTGCGCTACCAGTAGCGCCGCGCCGGCTCACGCGCCGTCGAGCAGTCCTTCTGCGATCGCGTAACGGACGAGCTCCGCTCGGCTCGACAGGCCGAGCTTCTGCATGATGTGCGCCCGGTGGGTCTCCGCCGTGCGGACGGAGATGTAGAGCTGCTTCGCGATCTCCTGGTTCGTGTGGCCGAGCGCGAGCAGCCGAAGCACCTCGCGTTCCCTCTCCGACAGCGGATCCTGCTCGGCCCGTCGCCGCTCCTCGGCGTCGGCGGCGACGAGCTTCGCTCCGAGCGCCGGGTGGACGTAGCGTTCGCCCGACGCGATTGCACGGATCGCGGCCACGACCTCGGTGTCGGCGGCCTCCTTGAGGACGTATCCGCTCGCACCCGCGTCGAAGGCTGCGCGGACGTAGCGGGGGTCGTCCTGCATCGAGAGCACCAGAACCTTCGCCTCGGGGACGGCCTGGAGGACCGCGGGCATTCCCTCGATCCCACCCTTCTCCGGCATGACGAGGTCCATGAGCACGACATCGGGGCGCGTCTCGAGTGCCTCGAAGACCGCCCTGTCGGCGTTCGGTGCCTCGCCGACTGCCTCGATGTCGCCCTCTGCGTCCAGGAGCCGACGCAGACCCGAGCGGACGACCGCATGGTCGTCGACGATCAGCACGCGGATCACCGGGTAGGCACCTCGACGGTGAGCATCGTGCCTGCTCCCTCGGTCGACTCGACCGTGAGCCGTCCTCCGACCAGGGACACGCGCTCCCGCATGCCGAGGAGGCCGACGCCGTCGTCGCGCGCCTTGCTCGGGTCGAATCCGCATCCGTCGTCCTGGACCACGAGTCGCACGCCGGCGTCCGCATGGCTCAGCAGCACCGTTACGCGCTCCGCTGCGGCATGTTTCAGGACGTTCGTCAGCGCCTCTTGGACGATGCGAAAGAGCGTCGTCTCGGTTTCCGTCGGGAGCCGCACGTCGCCGACTTCCGACTGGAGGTCGACGGTGAGCCCGCTCTGCTCGCCCGCGGTGTCGAGAAGGCGTTCGATCGCGGGAACGAGCCCGAAGTCGTCGAGCGCGGCGGGTCGCAGTTCGACGGCGAGTCGCCGTACGTCGTGGAGCGTCGACACCACGAGCTCTCGCAGCTCCGCGACCGCTGCACGCCCTTCCTCGTCCCGGACTCGATCGTCGAGCGACTTGAGACCGAGCAGGATCGACGTGAGTGCCTGTCCCGTCTCGTCGTGCAGCTCGCGAGCAAGTCGTGCCCTCTCGCTCTCCTGGGCCTCGACGACGCGGCGCACCGCATCGCGGCTCACGCGCTGGGACAGAGCGACGGCCGTGGCGGCCCGAACGGCGAGCGACTCGGTGAGACGCACGTCCTCGTCGGTGAAGCTCGGGCTCGGCCCGAGCTTGTCGTGGACGACGGCGACGCCGATGGCGCTGCTCTCCACGATCAGGGGAACGTAGAGCGCCGAGCGTGCACCGATACGCCGTGCCGCCTGCTGGTCGATCTCGGGGTCGTCGAGAATGGAGTCGACGCGCTCGCTCCGGCCGCGCTGCATGACACGTCCTGTCTTCGACGTTCCGAGGGCGAGCTCCGATCCGACTAGGCCATAGGCGTCCGAGCCCTCGCCGTCGGCTGCCGCGACGCGCAAGCCGTCCGCACCTGGATCGGGTAGCGCGATCAACACAAGCCGTGCCTGTACGAGGCTTCGAAGCCTGCGGGCGATCAGGCCCAGCAGGGGTTCCAGCTCGAGCTCGCCGGCGAGCGCGTCTCCGATCTCGTTGAGCGACTCCAGATGGTGCATCCAGCGCGTCGACGTCTCGTACAGCCGCGTGTTCTCGATCGCGACGGCCGCCTGCGCCGCAAGCAGCTGGATGACCTCCTGATCGTCGTCGGTGAACTCACCGCCACCGTCCTTCTCCGTGAGGTAGATGTTGCCGTAGGCGACGCCGCGCAGGAGGATCGGCACGCCGAGGAACGTGTGCATCGGCGGATGGTGCGCCGGGAACCCGACCGAGCGTGGGTCGTCGGCGAGATTCGCGAGCCGAAGCGGCGCGAACTCCCTGATCAGAACTCCGAGAATTCCGCGGCCCTTCGGAAGATCGCCGATCGCGGCGTGCGTCTCCGCGTCGATTCCCGTCGTCAGAAAGCGCTCGAGCGCTGTGCCTGTCTGATCGATCACTCCGAGAGCCGCATAGCGGGCACCGGTGAGCTCTGCGGCCGTCTCGACGAGCCGCTGGAGCAGGACGTCCAGCGAGAGCTCGGAGCTCAAGGCGATGCCGGCGTCGACGAGAACGCGGAGGCGATCGGTGGGTGTCTGCTGCGACATGGATTTGGACTCGTGGAGCGCTGTGAGGACGGTAGTTTCCCGCAACTTCATCACGGCGGGAAGCCGATGCCTGTCGAGTCGTCGCCCGCGACGATGTCCGGAATGAGCGCGCGACCCGCACTTCACGGCGAGAACAGGTCCATTCCGATGCGGGTCGCCGAAGTCATGCACGCGGGCCTCGTGAGCTGCGCCAGCGATGCGTCGCTCGACACCGTTGCAGCTCTGATGAGCCGCAGGCGAATCCACTGTGTCGTCATCACCGGCGAGTCCGAGTCGTCCGTCTGGGGTGTCGTATCGGACGTCGACCTGATCGCCGCAGCCAGTGTGAGGCCGCTGGCCGAGCAGGCAGCAGGGGGCAGCGCGATGACGCCTGCCGTCACGATCGGCCCAGAAGCGTCCCTTGACACCGCCGCTCGGACGATGACGGAGGCGGGTGTCGCCCACTTGGTTGTGGTCGATCCGGTCGAACGGCGTCCCGTGGGCGTGCTGTCGACGCTTGATCTCGCCGGCGCGCTCGCGGACGCATAGGGATCTCGATGGAGGCGGTCGAGTCGCCTGCGCGCCTCGACCTCTTCTGGCTACCGCTCGGTGCGGGCGGGCACTCGGTCCGACTCAACGGGCGCGTCTACGAGCGGCTAACGGCCGCGTTGCAAGGACGTGCGCCACGCGATCTCTACCACACGGCCCTAGAGGTGTGGGTTCCCGAGGGCGGCTTCGTCATCGAGCAGGCTCCGGCGGGAGCCGACGGGCGAGCGCGCGGGGTCGTCGCCGAAGGCCCGGTCGGAATCCGACTGGCAGGACGATGGAGGTTGTTCCGCTACGAGGTGCGCCGGTGGCGCTGCGGGACGATTCCCGACGTCGACGAGGCGGTGGAGAGCCCGCTACGACTCAGCACGGATCCCGACGTCGCGCAGCGGCTGTTCTCTCTGGTTCCCGAGGTGCCGATCCTCACATGGGGGCGCGACGAGTCGCGAGCGGGCGAGATGTGGAACTCGAACTCCATCATCGCCTGGCTGCTCGCCCGGAGTGGAGTTGACGCGACGGCGATCCGGCCGCCGTCCGGCGGGCGCGCACCAGGCTGGGATGCCGGGCTTCAGGTCGCCCTCAACAGCTCTTGCCACGCTGCGGAAATGCCGCAGCCCGCGTGCGAGTGACTCCTGATGAAGGCCGGAGAGCAGGCTCGTACCGTGCATCCATAACCCGAGGGCGAGGAGGACCGACGCTATGACGAGCTACCAGGAAGCGCAGCGCTATCGGAAGAGCACGCGGGATCGCGAGCCGGACAGAGGCTTCGGATACATGCTGCTCGCGCTATTCCTCGGCATCGCCGTCGCGATCCTGGCCATCACCGCGGTCGTCCTCGTCAAGACGGCCGACGACGCGCGCGACGAGGCGACCGCTGCGGCGGGAACGACCGACCACTCCGGTCACACGGAGAGCAACGTGAGCCTTCCGCTCCAGAGCTTCGCGGGTACGACGGGCGAGAACGCCGAGGAGCTCGCGATGGCGCACCAGGCGACCAGCGCCGTGCTCCCGCCCGTACCGGCAGGCGACCTCGTGAAGGTGCAGATGACCCTGAAGGACATGGTGGTCGAGGTCGCGCCGGGTGTGAAGTACAACACCTGGGCATTCGACGGTCACGGCGCTCCTGGGCCGATCGTCCACGTGCGTGAGGGACAGATGGTCGAGATGACGCTCACGAACGGTGGCGCCATCCCGCACTCGATCGACTTCCATGCCGCTCGCATTGCGCCTGACGTCGCCTTCAGGGACGTAGCGCCGGGCGAGTCGTTCACGTTCCGCTTTCGCGCGAACGACCCGGGCGTCTTCATGTACCACTGCGGCACGAAGCCGGTGTTGGCTCACATCGCGAACGGAATGTACGGCGCGATCGTGGTCGATCCGGCCACGCCGCTACCGAAGGCGGACCACGAGTACGTGCTCGTCGCGAGCGAGTGGTATCTGTCGAGCGACGGCGTCTCGGAGCCCGCGTCGCTCGACATGAACAAGGCGCGCGCGATGCAGCCCGACTGGACGACGTTCAACGGGTACGCGAACCAGTACGTCACGCATCCGCTGACGTCGGACCCCGGCGACACCGTGCGCTTCTACGTCGTCGCGGCCGGGCCGACGCTCGACACCGACTTCCACGTGGTCGGGACGATCTTCGACCGCGCGTGGGTGAACGGCGACATGACGCAGTTCCAGCGGGGTGTGCAGACCGTCGGTGTTCCGGCGGGCGGGGGTGCGGTCTTCGACGTGAAGATCGACGAGGAAGGGACGTACCCCTTCGTGAGCCACGCGTTCGCGCACGTCGACCTCGGCCAGGTCGGCCTGCTGAAGGTCGGCAACCCGAAGGGCACACAGACCCACTGAGCTTGCGAGCTCCGTACTTTCCCGCTGCGGATCGGCGCCGACCCCGATGGGTCGGCGCCCCCCTCGGTGGGACGCTCCGGGAAAGCGAACGAAGGAGGCGAAAGATGACTTCCATTCTCGAGCGACCCTCGGCACCAGCCTCTCCGAGGAAGACGGCTGAATCGATGTACGCCGCCGTCGTTCACGACTTCGAGGAGCCCCTCATGCTCGACGAGGTCGAGAAGCCCATCGCCGGGCCGGGCGAGATCGTCGTCCGGATCGAGGCCTCCGGCCTCTGCCACACGGACATCCACGCGGCTCACGGCGACTGGCCGGTCAAGCCCACTCCGCCCTTCACGCCCGGTCACGAGGGCGTCGGAATCGTGGAACAGGTCGGGGCCGGCGTGACCGAGGTCGATCTCGGCGACCGCGTCGCCGTTCCGTGGCTCGGCTACGCGTGCGGCACGTGCGACTACTGCGTGAGCGGATGGGAGACCCTCTGCCTGGAGCAGAAGAACATGGGCTACACGCTGGACGGATCGTTCGCCGACTACGTGAAGGCATACGGACGCTACGTCGTGAAGGTTCCGCTCGGCGTCGATCCCATCGATGCCGCGCCGCTGACGTGCGCAGGGGTCACGACCTACAAGGCCGTGAAGGTCGCTGGCACGAAGCCCTCCGACCTCGTCGCCGTGTTCGGCGTCGGGGGACTGGGCCACCTGGCAATCCAATACGCAGCGATCGCCGGAGGTCGCGTCATCGCCGTTGATCTCTTTGACGAAAAGCTCGAGCTCGCCCGCGAGCTCGGGGCGGAGTTCACAGTCAACGCCGCCGAGCAGGATCCGGCCGAGTACATCCAGAGCCTCGGCGGAGCGGACCAGGCGATCGCACTGGCAGTCAGCCCTGCGTCCTTCGAGCAGGCATATCGGTCACTCCGGCGGGGAGGCACGCTCGTCTTCGTTGCGCTTCCGGCGGAGAATCACATCGAGCTGCCGATCTTCGAGACCGTGCTGAACGGGATCACGGTCGTCGGCTCGATCGTCGGTACCCGCGTCGACCTGCGCGAGGTGTTCGAGCTGCACGCCGCCGGCAAGACACGGGTGATCACGGAGGCCCGCTCGCTGCGCGAAGTCAACGAGGCGATCGCAGACGTCGAGGCTGGCCGAGTTCCCGCCCGCATCGTCTTCACACCCGAGCCCGCGTGCCGCTAGCCAGGCGCGTTCACGGGGACGCGCGCCTGGTCCGCGTCCCCTCGGCCAGCGCCATCTGACAGGAAAGCACTTAGTGTCCGTGCCAACCGAGAGAGGAAACGACGTGGAGAGCCGGCAGGCGTACCCCGTTCGCATCGAGGGAGAGCTCGATCACCGCCTCAGTCGATGGCTGTGGCTCGTTAAGTGGCTGCTGGCGATCCCGCACTACGTCGTCCTCGCATTTCTATGGCTCGCCCTGATCGTCCTGACGTTCGTGGCGTTCTTCGCGATCCTTGTCACGGGCCGCTATCCGCGCGGGATCTTCGACTTCAACCTCGGTGTGCTGCGGTGGACATGGCGAGTCGCGTTCTACTCATACGGCGCGCTCGGGACCGACCGCTACCCGCCGTTCACTCTCGACGACGTCCCTGACTACCCGGCTCGTCTGGACATCCCGTATCCCGCGCAGCTTTCGCGCGGACTCGTCCTCGTGAAGTGGTGGCTGCTGGCGATCCCGCACTATCTCATCGTCGGGATCTTCCTCGGCGGCGGCAGCTACGCCGCATCGCGGGTGGACGATTGGTTCTGGACGTTCGCCTTCGAGACAGGCCTGATCGGCGTCCTCGTGCTCTTTGCGGGGATCGCGCTCTTGTTCATCGGCAACTACCCCCGAGGCATGTTCGACTTCGTCCTCGGGCTCGACCGCTGGGTCGCCCGCGTCGCCGCCTACGTGCTTCTCATGCGCGACGAGTATCCACCCTTCCGCCTAGACCAGGGCGGAGCGGACACCTGGGTAGTGGTTCACGATCCTGCAGCTCCAGCCGTCCCCGCCGAGCAACCCACTCCTGTCGCAGCTCACGTCGAAGCCCCGCCGGGCCGCGGGACGGCCGCGCGAGTCGTGCTCATCGTGGTCGGCGTCGTCGTCGGCATCGTCGCCTTCGCACTGCTAGCCGGTGGCTGCGCGCTCGTCGCCGTCGACCAGACCCAGCGAGACGACGACGGCTTCCTGATGTCCCCGACACAGGACTTCACGTCGCCGACCTACGCGATCGTCACCGAGAGCGCCGATA
>Ga0190271_10002190_pt1 | contig 11692 bp, 15 predicted proteins | sample Popmic356T_FD_133747 | JGI IMG/M metagenome (GOLD analysis project Ga0190271, IMG submission 133747) | Populus adjacent soil microbial communities from riparian zone of Weber River, Utah, USA - 356 T | ecosystem: Environmental > Terrestrial > Soil > Riparian zone | place: USA: Utah | collected...
CGTGAGCCGGGCTCAAGCGGAAAACTACTTATCAGCGCTTACGCCAACAACTTGCTCAAAGGCTATAGAGTCGGCGAAGTACCTGCAAATGATAAGAAGCTCATACGTGCCCAGCCGTTCCTTGCCGCTGTGGAGGCTCGTAGGGTCTTCCTTGTGCGTGCGAAGTGGAATGAAGCCTGGGCGCTAGAATATGATGAGTTCCCAACAGCAGATCACGATGACCAGGTAGATACGGCGTCCGCAGGCTATACTAAGCTAACCGGTCAGAAGCTTCTCAGGGCATCCTGGGGCCGTGATCGTAAAGAGGATGCACGAAACATTATCCTCCAAATGGCTGATAGCCTCAATCCCCCGGATGTCAACGGCAACCCAGACAGTGAGTTCATTAGGCTCCCGAATGGCAAAGTATTCAAGATGTCAGATGCTATAGGGATCGCCAATGATAATCGGGACGGCTTGATCCCTCCCAAGAAGGTAGGTGTAGTATGGGGTCGCAAGTGAGCAATAGCAGTAACAACGGCCAACCCCAGTTACCGCAGAGCCCTAGTGCAAAGATGAGAGCTCTGGAGATCGGCTATGGGATGTTCAGGCGACTTAACTTCGCCATGCAGAATATGTTCCAAGGTAAGCGGAATCTCTATGACGTATTTGGCTATACATACAACCCTACATACGATCAGAAGTACTTCAAGTACCTCCGTCAGGATGTTGCCAGCCGTGTTGTTGATGCTCCAGCAGCTGCTTTGTGGACGAATCCTCCTCTGATTACATCTACCAGTGAGACCTGGAACTTCCTGTTCGATGATCTGATCGCTAGGTACAACTTGTGGGCGTCTATTGAGAAAGTAGACAAGCTCGCTGGTATTGGGAGGTTCTCCTGTCTCCTGCTTGGGTTCAATGACAGTGGGAACTTAGAGACACCTGTCAACACCAGAGCTATCACGCAAAAAGCGGAGAAGATACTCTACCTACAGCCGTATTCGGAACGCACCGTCAAGATCAAGCGGTACAACACAGATCCAAGGGACGAGAACTTCAATAAACCCGAAGTCTATACGATTCAGCCTATGCAGGAGTATGTAGTAGGCTTTGGAGACACTGGTAAGCACGGAGGCAATGATAAGTCCTCATTTGACGTCCATGCGTCAAGGATTGTTCACATTGCAGAGAACTGCCTCGAGAACACGGTATATGGGTCCCCCAGGTTAGAGAGGGTATACAATACGCTAGATGACCTCCTCAAGGTGACGGGGGGCTCGGCAGAAACTTACTGGCTAACAGCCAATAGAGGCATTCACATAGACATCGACAAAGAGATGGAAATGGATGCTACAGATGAGGCCAACCTTACAGCGGAAGTGGAAGAATACCAACACCAGCTCCGTAGGTTCATACGTACTCGTGGGGGTAAGGTTACTTCTCTTGGTAGCGATACTCCTGACCCTACTGGTGTATTTAATATGCTAATTGCCGTCATCGGCGGTGCAACGGGTATCCCCAAGAGGATCTTAGTTGGCGCAGAAGCTGGTCAGCTAGCGTCAGAACAGGATCGTGCTAACTGGGCAGATCGTGTAGATGAGCGCCGTGCCTCTTGGGGTAACCCTCATGTGCTCTTCCCAATCATCAAGAAACTGGTAATGGCTGGCTATCTGCCAAATGAATCTGGCTTGGAGGTTACAATTGACTGGCCGTCCGCGTTTAAGATGTCCCCGTTGGAGAATGCGCAGACTTCCGCACAGCACGCTCGTAGTGCAGTCAACTTTGCGAAGGCAATCGAGACAATGGAGAACCTCAAGAGAGGTGAGCCAGGGACTGCCGATTTCACTGATCCTGAGACGGGAGCAGTCACTCCTGGTACTCCTGCAGTTGAACCACTCGATCTCGGAGACCTTGTCACAATTGACGAAGCAAGAAAGTTCATTGGTCTTGATAAGCCTCCGGTTACTTTCAATTCTGGGGAAGACATTGGAGGTAAGCCGTTACCAACTTCTGACGGAGGCGCAACAACCCCGCCAAAGCCGCTAGTACCTAGAACAAACCCGACACCTCCTTCAACGAGGAGAATCCAGATCTCACAGTCGAGGATCCTCAGGATATGATCCCCTGCCTACGCACACGAGCACACAGTGATGGGGCTGCCATCAGGTTCCACAGCTGTTTCCCGGGCGCTGGGGATCCGTGTCACTTGGCCTTGAAGGGAATTTTTACAAAATAGATGGTTGAGTGGCTTCGTCATATAAAGGAGATGTCCTTTAGTAACGTAGGTGTGATCCTCGCGCTTGTAGCTATTGCTATCCCAGGCTATCTGGTCTATCGTCTTGCAACAGACAACAAGTTCGCCAGTATCTTCTTCTCGACGTACTCGGAGGCCCCGATTCCCGCCACCGATTGCTTTATGCGGATAGCCAGTGTAAGCGGTAGTACAGAAGATTACCGTGTCAGTAGACCATTTGCGTATAGTGGGCGTGATCGCTGGGTGATTTCGATTGAAACGCCAAGTGAGCCAAATGCCGATCAATCTGTTGCACTTTGCAACATATTAGGTAAGGTTATTGAGTATGCACGAGATAGGAGCAAGCCCAGCCCAGTCTTCCCAGGAAGTGATACGAAGATCTTCCCAGAAGCAATTCCAATCCAATAGGACAGGAGTAGAGCCCCATGGCCGAGACAGTAACTAGCGTCCCAACAGATTTCTATACAGATCAGGGCTTTCTGAAGTCGATCAACATCAACTCTCATCCCGACATTGGCCATACAGTAGTGATGGATGGCAAGATGTACACGGTCGCCAAAATCGCATGGGACTTCGACGTAGGAGGGATTCCTGTACTCGTCCGTATCAACGTCCATGATTAGCCTACCCATTAGTGTCATCCAAACCCGCTATATCGCTATCTACGTCAACGGAGAAAATGTCATGAGTAATGGAGCATCGAAGGTAGTATTCTTTGAGGAGGGCAAGAGCGGTGATCTCGGAGAGTACCTGATGTACAACCCTCCGATCACTGGTGACGATGTCACTTGGGGAGAAGCTACCTATACAGTAGTACGCCGCAACTGCGATGTGCAGGACAATTTCGTCCGTATCACAGTTCGGCGGAAGGATGCAGCTTAAGGAGCCTCAACTTGGCGATAGGTCCCCACTTGGCCTAAAATTCCTGTTGATTCTTCCTTTAGTATGTCTTATAATAGAAAATGAGCAGGGACCACAAATAGTGCCCACGCATCGTTCTCTAAGGATACAGTTCGACAAAGGCAATTCCCGTGAGGAGACTCTACTCGGGAAGAACTATCATGTCGTCCCTTGTGTAGCGATGGTTCAAGGAGTCCGATTCGGTGCTGGCCAATCTGATCCTGAGCTAGGGTTGGCCAGCGAATTCGGTAATAACCCCATCATGTGGGCAAATCGCCCCCTAGTACTAAACCATCCTAAGGTAGGGGATACCTTCGTCAGCGCGAACACCCCTGATATCCTGAACAAGTATCAGTTCGGGATCACAATGAATCCCCAAGTCATTGATGACAAGCTGAAACTGGAAGCGTGGATCGATAAGGATCGTGTCACTGAGGCTGGCGGTGACTTCTCCACTACGTTCAATCGCGTGCAAGCTGAAGAGGATGTCGAGGTTTCTGTCGGCTTCTTTACTGATGTAGAGAAAGTGAAGGGGCAGTTCAACGGACAAGAGTACGGAGGTGTCTGGCGTAACGTTCGACCAGATCACCTTGCAGTCCTTACAGAAGGGCTCATTGGTGCCTGTTCTGTCTCCGACGGCTGTGGTATGCCTCGTGTCAACCTCGCCAACCAATCAGGAGATCCCAAGATGCCAGAACTCAAGCTGACAGGTACGCAAACGATTCCCCAACCCCAACCCCAGACACAGTGCTCGTGTGGTGGGGCGCATACTCAAGAAGATCACGTAGATCCTGCAGACGACAATAAGCCTGTGACGCAGGGAGGTCTCAAGAAGATGTTGGACTCCTTGCTAAAGCCTTTCACCCAGACTCCTGCTGATAAGGCAGTTGAGGCTCATAGCGAAGGCCGTGAGCTCAACGAGATGCTAGTCAGCCAGGTAATCAATACATCCTTGATGGACAAAGACATCCGCGCGATGATCTCCCGTGCGTTGAATGCTCGCCCCAATAGTGGCTATGTCTATCTGCTCGGTTATACCCAGGACGTCGCGATCTACGAGGATCTCGACATGGAGAACTACACCTTTAAGACCTATCAGCTTGGAATCAACGTGAACGATTCCTCTGTCGAGTTTGTCGGGGATCCACAAGAAGTGCTCCTCCAGACAAAGATTGTCCCGCAAGGGGCAACCGCTAGTGAAATGGAGACTACGACTGTAACTACGCCTACAACCCAGGAGACTAACATGGCAAATGAACAACAGGCGGCTGCCTCTGCTGGCACGAAGGCTCAGGACGCTGCCGTTACGACTGAAGCAGCCAAGCCTCCGGTGACTCAAGCAGCTCCTCCTGTTGCTCCTGAGGCTCCGAAGGTTCAGACAATGGAGCAGTATCTTTCGACGCTGCCTCCTGAGATGCGCGAGAACGTCACACAGGCTCTCGCAGCTCAAGAGAGGAAGAAGACTGGCCTCATCAAGACTCTGATGGATGCCAAGCAGAACAAGTTCGCCGAGGATTATCTGAAGACCCAGTCCGTAGAGATCCTCGAGAATATGGTCGCACTTCTTCCTGGTACGTATGCTGGCGTTTCTCAGCCTGCGAACCCTCGCTTCCAGGCAGGAGGCGATGCAGAGGGACGTGGTGAGACTGTTCCTGTTCCCAAGATTGACTGGAACCCCAACAACCACGCAAACGGTACTGCTTAGGCAGTGCGGCGAGTATAAGTGGCTTCGTTCAGAGAATAGGAGATCAAAATGGCTGAACGTACGATCTTTCTGAAGGGCCGTCCAATCCGCAAGGAGGGGATCGCCGCTGGTGCAATCGTTCCCGGCATGACTGTCGTGCTCGGGGCTGCAGGCACCTTCACTGCAGGGCCAGCTGCTGGTGCAGCTCCTGCTGACAATACCCTCAACATCGCGTTTGAGCAAGAGCTCAAGAATGGTGCGACAGTGGATACCCCGTATGCAGCGAACGACAGGCTGTACTACGGTTCTGTTCGCCCAGGCAGCGAATGGTACGCTCTGGTAGCAGCCGCTGCCCCTGCGATCGTCAAAGGTGATCGTTTGGAATATAACGGCGGCTATCTCCGCAAGGCAACCACTGGCGTCGTGAAGGCGATCGCTCTAGAAGCCGTCGACAATTCGGGTGGGGGTGCTCCTGCTCGTATTATCGTCGAAGCAATTTAACAGGCCTGCGCTAGGCTAGGCTTAGCCCGTCCGAGGAGTATGGAAATGGAACCAGTCTTTAACGCAAATGCTCCTGCGCAGGTCTTCGCCAGCAATGGCGCGGCGCTTCGTAGCAGCACGGCAGGTATGAGGTTGTTGCAGAACGGCTTCAATATCGAATGCCTACGTACTCAGGATTTCCTGCGTAAGGAAGCCTGGACGAACTTCGACAGCACGGTCCTGGAGATCTCTCGCCACCGTCTCATCGGTGTTGGGGATCTTATGTCCCGTGGACTGACCTACAATCTTCCCAATGCCATGGGCGTGACGAAGATTGAGTGGGAACGCATCGGTGATATGGGTCCTGCCGAACTGAATATGGCAGGTGTCACTGAAGGGCGTAACGATACGCTCGGCTTCGATCTGGTGTCGATGCCCGTTCCGATCATCCACAAGGACTTCTGGATCAACATCCGCAAGCTGGAAGCTTCCCGCAATGATGGGATGCCTCTGGATACTACGCAGGCTGCGATCTGTGCTCGGAAGGTTTCCGAACGCATTGAGGCTATGCTCTTCCTCGGGGATACCTCACTCGGTACCAATAATGCTATCTACGGATATGCAACGGCTCCGAATCGTGTAACCGGATCTACAGCTACTTCTTGGGCTACTGGAACAGGCGCTCAGATTATTGGCGACGTGATCGCGATGATCGGGGCTGCCAAAGCCAAAGAGATGCACGGGCCGTTCATGTTCTACGTGCACTATGCGGCCATGTCCAACCTCGGCGCCGACTACAAGGCAGAGTCCGACAAGACGATCCTGCAGCGTATCCTGGAGATTCCTGGCGTTGCTGGAGTCAAAGAGTCGTACTACGTCCCGAATGCTGATACCGTATTCGCCATCCAGATGACCTCTGACGTGGTGGATATCGTCAACGGCTTTGGTCCGACTGTTGTTCAGTGGGAAGAAATGGGCGGCATGGTCCAGTACTTCAAGGTCATGGCGATCATGGTTCCTCGCGTGAAGAGCTCGATCGACGCCCAGTCCGGGATCATCCACTACACGTAATCCGGGGAGGGCGTCATGCCAAAGTACATCCTCAAACGAGGGCAGGAACACTGGGGAAAGGAACAGGGACAGACTCACCTCTATCGGGGGGATGACCCTGATAACAATGAGATTAACCTGAGCACTCCCGAGTATAATGCTTTCAGGGACAAGTTCGCTACTGTAGCGGACATCGACGAAGCCTTAGCCGTCCAGCAAGCGGCTTTGGCGGAGAAGCCTACAATAGATGTACTCGAGCAGAGGGCTGCAGCGGTGGGATTTACTCTTGCAAAGCTCACAGCTCCTGCCAAGACTCCGTATACCCATCCAGACAAACCTAGTGCCAGGGCTACTGCCAGGGCGGAAAAGGAAGAAGAAATGGCAAAGAAAGCAGCCAATGAGCCCGTAGAGGAGGAGCGGGAAGAGTACATCCTCCGTCCTGGACATACCCACCACGGCCTTGACGAAGATGGCAATCGTGTCGCCTACGTCGGTGGTGAGAAAGACAATGATCGTGTCTTGCTGAGCAAGGATCAGTTCGCAGCTCTCCGAGACAAGTTCGAGTCCCAAGAAGGTGCGAAGCAGAGAGTAGCATTGGAGAAAGATGCTGCTGATGCAAAGGCGACCTTGGAAGAAGCTCGTACGAAACTCGCACTCCAGGGGATCAATCTTGATGATCTCCTGAAACAGGCAGAGAAGCCCATCGAGAAGCCGAATCCGTCTCCTAGCGTTGGAACCGCAGAACCGACGATCGAGACTGTGACTCCTGCTCCAGTAGGCTCAACATCGGATCCGGTGGTTCATCCTCCGCATTCCCCCGCAACTCCAGCAGTGGCTCCTGTCGACACCTCCTCCCAGAAGACACCAGCCAAGAGCAAGTGAGTGAGTTGCGAAGAGGTGGGCTGTTAGATGGCTATTACTCCAGCACAGCTCAGAGCATTTGCTAATCTAGCTCCGGAAGCAGCGCTTCCAGATACTACGTTGCAGATGTTCTGTACATATGCTGCGATCATCGTCACAGAAGATCTAGAGGATTCTCCTCTGTCTGATGATCGGCTGGAGTTGATAGAGATTAACCTAGCAGCCCACTTTGCCTTGGTGGGACTGGAGAGGGGAGGGCTTACTGGTCAAATAGTGGGTGGTTCCGAGGAGTACTATTACAAAGTACCTCCAGGCAAGACGGGACTAGGTACTACACTGTTTGGCCAGCAAGCAATCTCGCTGGATACATCAGGAGTGTTAGAAGTAATGGGTGCTTCAGCGATGAAGGCTCGTTTCGAGGTGGTTTAGGTGGTCTAGGTGGTCTAGGTGGTCTAGGTAGGCGATACATGCCAATAGGTGCGAAAGCATATACACAGCAAGCGACCTATTGGGGGACTCCTTCTATCGATGGTTGGGGTGAGTCTACCTTTGGTCCACCTAAGCTTATCACTTGTAGATGGGAAGATCGCATCGAAGTATTCACAGATATGGCAGGAGATGAGAAACGCAGTAACTCAGTTGTCTGGGCGTATGAGGTCCTCGAGGTCGGAGGGTATCTTGCCAAAGGCAATCAACTGGCTATGACGGATCCTACACAGCTTGATGACTCCTTAAGGATCCAGAGAGCAGATGAGATCCCAGATCTACGTGGGCTGAACTACGAACGGAGGCATTACCTCTGATGGCAACCCGGTTCAACGTATCAGTTGGTAGGAAGCGTAATCGCTCCAACCTGGAGGCTAACGCTGCCAAAGATATGCAAGGTATCATCAGGAACTATCGAGCCTTAGTAAAGACTATGGAGGAGACTACTCCCGCCACTCTCTACGCGGCTCTTCTGCCCACGTTTGAGAAGTCCAAGGATTATTGTCCTGTAGATACAGGAGCACTGAGAGCCAGCGGTTACCTGGATATCACGCAGTTCCGTGGCGTCCCTACCGTTGAAATAGGCTATGGCAAAGGAGGAGTTCCTGAATATACAGCGAGGGTACACGAAAATGTAGAATGGAAGCACAAGGAGCCTACAAGAGCTAAGTGGCTCCAAGCAGCTCTAGGAGAAGATGCTGAACTGATCCAACGTAGGATTACAGCCTCCTATAAGCAGATGGGCTTCTAGGCGAGCCTGACATGGTAGCAACCTTACCCTCTGAACACATGAAGGATACACTCGTTGCTCAGGGTTTCTCCTTTGGTGGTACTCTCGATTGGACAGTCTATATAGGCAAGCAACCACCATCCCCAGACAGGTGTATCGTCCTCTATGATAGTGCTGGATTGGCTCCGAGCCCGAGATGGCTACTTGATTATCCTTCGGTCCAAGTTAGAGTTCGTGGGGGTCAGAACGACTATCAAGCCGCAGGTAGGAAGGTAGTTGAACTCAGAGATAGGCTAGTTGGTAAGGAGAGTTATAACGCACCTAACAGTTCAGGAGATCGTATTGTGCAGATTCTAGGAGTAGGCAACTTTTCCTTCCTTGGAAGGGATGATGCTCAACGTCCTGAGTTCGTGCTCAATCTATCCTTGATCATTGAACCATCACCTGCAACTACACCGACTAACCGTGACCCACTATAGAGGAGGCTATCATGCCGAAAAGAATCCAAATCTCTTCAGACGACGTTACGTACCACACCCTCCCTGGTAATACTGGGGAGCTGAGGGACGAGGCCGGTGAACTGACCGATACAATCTTCGGTCAGCCATTCGAATCGTCAGAGTCTGGTCTTATTACTGCATCGCTCTCCGCCAACGCACTCTACAAGGGGTTCGCTGGTTATATCGTCAAGCTCATGAAGGGTGGTACTCCTCTGGCGATGACGGCCGAGCCGATGTCACTAGTGTCCGGCAAGACTTATACCGTCACCGCGACAACGAAGCAGTTCATCGACCCGTTGACTACTCTCAATGTCTTCGTAGCTGCCGTCAATACGAATGCGCAAGTAGATCACGTTGACTATGTCCTTGGTCAGGTGACATTCAAAGCAGGATATACAGTCTCTGGTGCTGTCACAATCACAGGTGCATACGTCCCGACTACTGCTATCGCAGGTGCTAGGACGTTCAACCTCACTCAGACTGAAGCAGTCATCGACAACACCGATATCGTCGCTGCTAAGGCAAATGGTGGCTTTCGTACCTATATAGGAGGAGGGCTAAAGAGCGTTGCACTGGAGATTGGTGGTATCTATGCTACGGCCAACAACTTCAGAGCGGCTCTGATCGCACGCACTCCGATCTACATCGAAATTAACCCTGACAATAGCAACCTCTCAGTTGCCAAAGGGATCTTCAAGTACTCCGGGCGAGCTCAGTCAGGTGATCTCGGCGCACTCGAGGAAGAGAACCTTACTCTGAGGCTGTACGTTCCTCCAGAACAGTCCTCCGGGCTACCCTGGGGTGTTCCGTTTGGGTGGAATCACTCTGCATCCTCGACACTCAGCCAAGCCGTTGTGAAGTCTCTGAATTCGTGGCAGGACTCTTCAGTTCTGTATGCTAAGTACCTCCATGATGGTACTGCAGGCTTCAAAGCTCCTGTGATCGTCACTGATATCTCCCTTTCAGGCGGTTTGGAGAGCATGAACGAGTTTACAGCAAACTACCAGATCAACGGAGCCGCTACAGCCGTCTGATCGCACACCCCTATATGTAGCTAGCCAGGAGGCGAAATTGGCTAACACCCCCACTGACTTGCAAGCAAGTACTGCTGGAGTTGTACCTCCAGATATCTCCCCTCCAGAAGTAGGTAGTCACGTAGGCAACGGGGCACTTCCCCCGATGACACTAGAAGAACTGAGGGCTAAGTTCTTCGATATGGCAGTTGCCAAGGCCAAAATCCTTAAGATGGAGTGGAACGGCATCGAATTCGACTGGCATCAGCCTACGATCGAAGAGATGCAGAAGGCTCAGGATGAGGAGGACCAGAACTTCATGGTCACGCTCCTCATCCGCCATTCCTATATGTCCAACACAGATCAGAAGCTCTTCACCAACAATGACTATGATATGCTCGTGAAGATGCCCCTCTCAGGGGAGTTTCAGGTCATTGTACGACAAATCGGGGAGACCATGAATCTTAGAGTGGAGGAGAAGGCAAAAAAATAGAGGCCAACCCGCGTCGCTGGAACATCATGGTAATAGCCCATGAACTCGGAATGAGCGTGAGGCGATTCTTCCAAGAAGTAGATCAGGATGAGTTGGGTTGGTGGATAGCGTACTTCCAAGTAAAGCACAAGAGAGAAGAGCGTGAGCTTGAACGAGCAAGAAGAAAACGTGGTGGGGGTGCTGGTAGCCGTTCTCGCACAGGTAAATTCCCTACAGGTGATTAGCTTAGCTAAGCTGGGCTAGACTGGAGATCTCCCGTGATCAATCTGGGCGACGTCAGATTTGAACTAGGCGCCGACACGAGGGGTCTCCAGGCTTCGGTAAGGGACCTCCACAGATTTGGTGCTGCCGTAGACGCTGCGCAGAGCACTACTGCCAGATCCGCAGCCCAGATTGCTAGTGCTCTTAGGCGACAAGAAAAAGCCACTACAGACGCCTACAACCAAACACTGCGGCTAGCGCAGGGAATGGAGAGGGTAAAAGGCGGCGGCAGATTTGCTGATCAAGCAACTGCCTCTCTCCGCGAACTGAATTCCTACATGACCTCTGGAGTACGTACTACGCTAGAGTATCAGCGTGCTATGGAACGTTTCAGAGCCTCTATACAGAACGCAACTAGGAGCTTCGCAGAGTTCACTAGGGGTGAGAAGGGGGCTTCTGCATTCCAACAGACTATGAGAGGGCTCCAGACTTCATCGGTCCTGCTACAAGGTCCTCTTGGTGGTATTGCCACTCGTATCTCAACAATGGCATCACTATTTACTGTTGCAGGAGGTACTGCTGTTGCCTTCGCAGCAGGTATAGCTGCAGCAGCTGCTTCGGTAGTTCTGCTAGGCAAGGGGATGTTCGATGCTGGTGTCCAATTACAGCAGTGGACTGCCCAGTTTCAAGCAGTAACGGGTAACGCCAAACAAGCTGAGAGAATGCTCGAGGATGTTGTCCAGATCGCTAGACAGACTGGGCAATCTGTCGGAGATATGGCGCCTGCATTTGCTAGGTTCACCATTGCTGCAAATGGGTCCGGGCTAGCTATGAAGGATGTCGAGCGGACATTTACAGTGCTAGGCCAAGCAGCTACTAGGCTGGGCATGACTGGGGAGCAGTCAACAGGTATATTCAGAGCCTTGGAACAAATGATGTCCAAAGGCAAGATTTCAGCGGAAGAGCTCACTCACCAGTTAGGTGATCGCCTACCAGGTGCAGTAGGTATAATGGCTCGAGCTATGAAGGTGACTACTGCCCAACTCGGCGAAATGATGAAG
>Ga0190271_10002191_pt1 | contig 11690 bp, 9 predicted proteins | sample Popmic356T_FD_133747 | JGI IMG/M metagenome (GOLD analysis project Ga0190271, IMG submission 133747) | Populus adjacent soil microbial communities from riparian zone of Weber River, Utah, USA - 356 T | ecosystem: Environmental > Terrestrial > Soil > Riparian zone | place: USA: Utah | collected...
GCCCCGGCGGCACTCGTCGATGAAGGACTGCAGGGTCGGATTCTTCGCGCCGGCCGCCAGCGCAATCGGATGCTCGGCGGCAATCGCCATGAACGACACGCCGAACAAGGTGTCCGCGCGCGTGGTGAAGACCTTGAGCGTGCCATCGGCGCCCATGGCCGCCCTGGTATCCGGCGCGAACGGGAAGGAAATCTCGCAGCCCTCGGACTTGCCGATCCAGTTGGCCTGCATCGTCTTCACGCGCTCGGGCCAGTCCGGCAGCTTCTCGAGATCACCTAACAACTCGTCGGCATACTTCGTGATGCCGAGGTAGTACATCGGGATTTCGCGTTTCTCGACGATGGCGCCGGTGCGCCAGCCCCGCCCGTCGATGACCTGCTCGTTGGCGAGCACGGTCTGGTCGACCGGGTCCCAGTTCACGACGCCGGTCTTGCGATAGGCAATGCCCTTCTCGAGCATGCGCAGGAACAGCCACTGGTTCCAGCGGTAGTAAGACGGGTCGCAGGTGGCGATTTCGCGCGACCAGTCGAAGGCGAAGCCCAGCGACTTCAACTGCGCCTTCATGTAGGCGATGTTGTCGCGCGTCCACTTCGCCGGCGGCACACCGTTCTTGATCGCCGCGTTCTCTGCCGGCAGACCGAAAGCATCCCAGCCCATGGGCTGAAGCACGCTCTTGCCCTGCATCTTCGCGAAGCGCGTGAGCACGTCGCCGATGGTGTAGTTGCGCACGTGGCCCATGTGCAGCCGCCCCGATGGGTACGGGAACATGGACAGGCAGTAAAACTTTCCGGCTTCGTCGCCGGCATGTTCGCGCGCTTCGAACACGCGCTGCTCATTCCAAAAAGTCTGCGCAGCACGCTCGACGGCAGCCGCTTCGTATCGTTCTTGCATCGGGAAAGTCTGGTTTTTCAGGGGCTTGAGAAGGCGGGCAAGAATACACGAGGCGGCCTGCACAAGCGAAAAAGCCGTTGAACCTGTTGCGCACCATCAGAGAAGGTTTGCGCCGGCTCTTTGTGCATCAGGGTGCTCAATGCCTTACATCCTTCAGGCAGCCTTTTGGGTGGGATTCATCGGCTCGCTTATCGGCACTCCACTCGCTTTTCTGCTCGGTGTGCGCAATTCGAACCTGGCGCGGGATTCGTTCCTGCTCTCGACACCAGTCGTCCTGTTCCTGCTCGGCGCCACGTCGTTCGCGCTGATCTATTCCCTGCTGCCGCGATTTCGCATGCGCTCGCGCTTCGCAGGCATCAGCGCGGGCCTCCTGACCTATTTCTCTTTCCTTTTCTGGCTGTCCTACGCCGTCAACCTGGACACCGGTGGACGCACGTGGGGACCCTGGTGGACGCCATTCATGTTCGCTTTACTGCTCATGGGTTGGATACCCGTGAGCGGTGGCTGGTTCGCCGGTTGGTTGGTTTCGCGGCTGCCCGATTCGCCGCCAGAGGAGAAGCATTGAACACCTCGCTGTTTCGCAGCCCGAGTGCCGTCATTCCGTTGGTGATGTCGTGCATCGCGCTGGTCACCGTGATCTTTCACATGCTCCAGCATGGTGGTGGGTACACAGGCGGTGACGATCCGGCTGCTCACCTGTTCCAGATCCTGATGGCGGGACAGGCGCCGTTCGTGGCGTTCTTCGCGTTGAAATGGATGCCTCGCATGCCGTCTCAGGCGATGCACGTGATTGCGATACAGGCAGCGGCGGCGCTGGTCGCGCTGGCGCCGGTGGTGTTCTTTGACTTGTAGGCAAGCGCAGTTTTTCGGCATTCGCAGCCGTTGACCGGATTGCGCAACGCAAATCGCAAGTCGATAAGACTGCGAATGCCAACGCGAATTTTGACTGAACCCCGAAGCGAGAGCGAAGTAGCTCAGGCGATTCGCTTCGTTCGCGGACGTCGCGTGATCCTCGATCACAACCTTGCAGCAATCTACGGCGTCAGTACCAAGCGGTTGAATGAGCAGGTGAAGCGGAACCTCGCGCGGTTTCCAAGCGACTTCATGTTCAGGTTGAACGCCACGGAATCCGAGTCGATGAACCGGTCGCAAATTGCGACCGGTTCGCAGCGCCACCGAAACGTCGATAGCCCGCCAGCCGCTTTCACCGAACACGGTGCAATCATGGCCGCGACGGTTCTCAGCAGTCCGCGTGCGATCGAGATGAGCCTCTACGTCGTGCGTGCGTTCGTGAAACTGCGTGAGGCTCTCGCGTCGAACGCGGATCTCGCAAAGAAACTTTTCGAACTGGAGACGCGACTGGACCAGAATCTGGCCGGCCAAGACAAGGCGATCGCCTCCATCCTCGCCGCAATCCGCCAACTGATGACTCCAGTCGAATCACCAAAACGCGGGATCGGCTTCACTGCCGACATCGAGCCGTCGAAATGAAAAGGGCCAGACTCCAACGGCAACCACCGAAGGTACGGCGGCGCAGGTGTTTCAGGTGCTGTTTTGCGGGACAGGCGCCGTTCGTGGCGTTCTTCGCGTTGAAATGGATGCCTCGCATGCCGTCTCAGGCGTTCCGATTGACGGCCGGCGAAACGCAGGTCCTGAACCTGTCGCAAATCGCGACAGGTTTCCAAAAGCGGCGATCTGATCACGAACTACTTGCCGCTCGCCTGAACCGAGCTTGATCCGGGCCTGGCGCCGTTCGAAAGCAGCAGCGCCACGATCTGCTCGTCGCCTTTCTTTTTCGCGACGTCGAGGATGCTTTTTCCCCATCGGTCCCGCGCATTCACATCGGCGCCGAGGCCGACGAGATATCGCGTGAGGTCGGCCTGGCGACCCTCCACGGCCGAATAGAGCATCGTCTGGCCGTTTCTATCGGCTTCCGCGTGCCCGATGCCGGCATTCACGAAGAGCTTCACGACATCCGCGTGCCCGTAGTAAGCGGCCATCAGGAACGGCGTGAGCCCGAGGTGGCTGGGCGCACGGGGGTCGGCATGATGCGCGAGCAGCAGCCTGGCGATTTCCGTGTGTCCGTGTTGCGCGGCGTAGTACAGCGGCGTCCGTTCACCGATGTCTCCAAGATCGGGGTGCGCGCCGGCCTCGAGCAGCAGCCTCGTCATTTCCAGGCTCCCGCGCTCGACAGCTTCCGTCAGCGGCGTGCCCTCGTACTTGCCGAAGAATCCATCCGCGCGCGCGCCGTGATCGAGCAACCAGCGTACGGTTTCCGTCGCATCGATCTTTCGGTAGTAAGTCGCTTCGAACAACGCGTTGAACTTGCCATATCGGGCATCGATGTCCGCGCCCTGCTCGATGAGGCTGGCCATCGCGACGAGGTCGACGCGACTCGCTGCTTCGAGGAATTGCAGCTGCACGGGTGTTCTGATTTCCGGCAATGCCAGGCGACGGTGCAGGATGTCGCGCGGCCGCTGGAACCAGCGGCCAATCTGCAGACGCACCGGACGCTCGTACCAGGCACCCGCGCCGTCCTGGACCAGCTCCAGGACCTGGAGGCCATCCGCGTCGATGGACACAATTCTTCCCGAGTGGGGGCCGAGATAGCTGCCCAGACTGACCTTGGACTGCAGTCCGGGTTCGGTCCGTATGCTCGCGGTCCAAATGCCTTTTTCCTGCTGGGTCGTTACCACCAGCAGGTCTTCGAGTCCGTAACGCTCGAAGAGATCGCGGCGGTGCCGCCTTTTGTCGTCATCGGTGGCCTCGCGATCCTGGACATGTCCATCGGCGTAGGCCACGGAGAATGTGCGTTTGAGGAGTTGCTCGCCTCCCTCGCGTTGATCGAATTGGGCGAGCAGCGCCGCCTCCTTGGCCACACTCGAAACCATCACGAAGTCTTCGCTGAAGCGATCCCCTTGTTGCGCAAGCAGCGGCGGTGATCCGCCGCCCGTCTCTATGTACGCCAGCGGCGGACTGTGCGGTGACAGCGCCACGTAGCCACGGATCGCGAAATCCGCGAGTGGAAACGACTCATACCACCGGCACGACGTCGCCTTGCTCGCCGGGAATTTCGCGACCCGGCCACAATCCTCGAGCGAAAAGAACTTTCGCGGAGGCAGTTCTGCGGTGGGGGCGTTGATCTCCTCTCGAGTGTGCCAGCGGTATTGACTGGCATTGCAATTGGGAGGTGGTGCCGTCGGCCGAATTTCCAGTGTCTTGCCGACGACCTTGAATTCGACGCCGATCGCGGTGGCGGCCGCGCTCGCGATTTCCTCGGACGTTCGATTCACGATGTACAGCGCCAGGTTGAAGTCCGGAAATCCGTCGGGAGCGCTCAACTCGAGTCCCTGGCTATCGGCAACGAGGTGCAGGAGCGCAGCCGCTTGCACGTTGTTGAAATTCAGGGTCAGGCGCTTCGCTTCCGGAAACCTGACCTGGCGATATTCCGGCGTCGCACACGCCGGAACCCAGACCTCGAATTCGCCCGCGCGCGTGACATGCAGGCCCGCCTGGACGCCCAGTTGATCGGCGAATGTCTGCGGGGTGATGAATTTGTGCTGGTAGTCCACACGCACGTCGACGGCCGGACGAACTACCAGCAGCTGCGTGCTGGAGAAACTCGCCAGCATGTGAAGCAGGTCCACGGCATCCGCCTGCCTCAGGTGAATTTCCATGGGCGGCACGGTGCGCGGCGTATCGACGTCCTGCGCCGCGCCGATCGAGAAAACCGAAACCGCTGCTAACCACCCGATCATGAAGCGCGCAGTCTATCCGCGCGGCGTGCACGCGAGGCGGTGGCAAGCATCGAGAGTGTGACGCGACCCTACCTTTCCAGAGGCCCGCAAATGAAAAGGGCCGGTCCCTTTTGAGGTCCGGCCCCTTTTGCTAGGAAATGGGGAGTGTCCCCATTTTTTGGTCAGCTGATGCGGATGGGCAGGAACAGCTGGGCGCCCTCGCGCTCGAGCAGGATGGCCACGGTCTTCGAAGCGCTGGCCGTGGCGTTCTTGAGCTCGGCGATGGATTTCACCGCCTTGCCATTCACGCCGAGGATCACGTCGCCGGGACGCACGCCCGCCTGCGCGGCTGGCCCCGTGACATCTTCGACCAGTAGATAGCCTTCGGTGGCGGCGCTCTTGCGCTCATCGGCGCCGAGCGGACGCACGGACAGGCCCAGCTTGTCGGCCTTGGCCGGCTCTTCGACGACTCGATTGGCGACGCGCTGGGTTTCTTCCTGGAACTCTTCGACCTTGACGCTCAGCGTCTTGGGAGTGCCATCGCGCCACACTTCGACCCTGGCGGAGTCACCGGGCTTGATGGCCGAGATGACGCCCGGAAGCTGCGCGGAGCGTTCCACTTCCTTGCCGTTGACGCTGAGGATGACGTCGCCGGTCTTCACGCCCGCCTTCTCGGCGGGACCGCCTTCGATGACCTGGCCGACCAGCGCGCCGCGCGGGCGATCGAGGCCGAATGCATCGGCGAACTGCGCATTCACTTCCTGGATCTGCACGCCGATACGGCCGCGGGTGACCTTGCCGGTGCTGACGAGCTGCTGGCGAACGTTGTTAGCCACGTCGATGGGAATGGCGAACGACAGACCCATGTAGCCACCGCTGCGGCTGTAGATCTGCGAATTGATTCCGACGACTTCGCCGTTGAGATTGAACAGCGGGCCACCCGAATTACCCGGGTTGACCGCCACGTCGGTCTGGATGAACGGCACCAGGTCTTCACCCGGCATGGAACGGCCGGTGGCGCTGACGATGCCCGCCGTGACGCTGTTTTCGAAAGTGAACGGCGAACCGATCGCGAGCACCCACTCGCCCGCACGCAGCTTCGACGGATCGCCGAGGCGCACCACCGGCAGGTTCTTGCCTTCGATCTTCAGCACGGCGACGTCCGTGCGCTTGTCGAGGCCGACGACCTTCGCGGTGTATTCGCGGCGATCGGTCGTGCGCACGGTGACTTCATCCGCGTCCGCGACTACGTGCGCGTTGGTGAGGATGTAGCCGTCGGCGCTGACGATGAAGCCCGAGCCCTCACCCTGGCGCGGCTGTTGTTCGTAGCCGCGGCCCTGCGGACCATTGGGCATGCCGAAACGGCGGAAGAATTCCTGCACCGGATCGTCCGCGTCTTCGGAAGACTGCCGGTTCGTGCGGTGCGCCGTTTCGCGCACGGACACGTTCACGACGGCGGGCCCCACCTGCTCGACGAGCGTGGCGAAATCGGGGAGAACCCGGCCATTCAGGGTGCCGACCGGTTGTGGCGACGAAGGCACCGCCGCGGGAGCGGCTACGGAAGCCGCCGGAGAATCTGCCTGCGCAGCGGCAATGGAAGACTGGGGCGAACAGGCGCCGACCGCGAAAGCCGCGATCGCAACTGCGCCAAGACGTCTCGCAACGAATAGCGACATATCAGCAAACCCTCGATTCTGGGATGAGAGAAATGTTGTCGAAGTAGACCGGGCGGAATTGGCGAAGTTCAGCAGGTTCGAAACCATGGACCACTCCTTCACGCAGTCTTACTGCGATGCCTGAGGATTGCGCTGCCCAGGCCAAAGACAAGGGCCAGGCACACCACCGCCCAGTTCCCGGTACCCGCATAGGGTGTCAAACCTATACGCGGTTGGACCGTGGCGCGCATTACGTTCGCTTCATATTCCGGCGCCATGGCGATAATTTCACCGTGGTGTCCGATGACCGCGGACACGCCATCATTGGCCGCCCGGACCATCGGGCGCCCCGCTTCCAGGCTACGCATGCGCGATATCTGCAGATGCTGATACCGCGCCGGGGAATGCCCGAACCAGGCGTCGTTGGTGACGTTTACCAGCATCGTGGCCGTGCGCAATGCGGGCAATTGCGTTGCCCCGTAGGCGTCCTCGTAACAGACGCTGGCGGAAATCCGCTGCCCTGCAGCCTCGAGCGGCGCCTGCTGCGCCGCGCCACGGTTGAAATCCGAATACGGCAGGCTCATGAGCCGCAGCCACTGGCGCACGAAACCGGGCACGGGCACGAACTCGGTGAACGGCACCAGGTGGTGCTTGTCGTACCAGCCGACGCCGGGCGTGGACTTGTCCATCGACAGCACCGAGTTGAAATATTCCTCTTCGCCGGTCTTCTCGTTCTCCTCGGCGCGCAGGGTGCCGACCATCAGCGACGAGCCGCGCGCGCTCGCTTCCTGGTAGACATCGCGATAGAAGTCGATGTGGTTGTTAGCCAGGTCGGGAATCGCCGACTCGGGCCAGACGATGAGATCGGCGCCGTGCGCTTCGCGCGTGCGCGTCCGGTAAAGCTCGAGGATGGCGTCGAGATTCTCGCCGAGCCATTTCTCGTCCTGCGGAATCGCGCCCTGGACCACGGCTACTTTGATCGGCCGGCTGTAGGGGCTGGTCCACTCGACGCCGCGGAGGCCGAAGCCAACGGCCCAGGCCACCACGAACAATGCCCCCGCGGCGATGCGCGAGCGCTGCTCGCCGAGCAGGAGCGTGATCACCGCACCGGCCAGCACCAGCGTCAGCAGGCCGAGGCCGAACTGCCCGACCACGGGCGCAAGGCTGCCTAACCAGTTGTCGGTGTGCGCATAACCCAGCGCCAGCCAGCCGAAGCCGGAAAGAAACCAGCTGCGGAACCATTCGATGAGCAACCATGCGCCGGGAATGCCCACCATCCAGCGCATGGCGCCGCGCTCGGGCAAAAATTTCGCGACGGCCCAGCCCAGCAACGCGTGATAGGCGCCCATGATGGCGACGAGGCCGACCATGAGAAACAGCGCCAGGAGAAATGGCGCGTGGCCGATCAGCTTGATGGCGATGTACAGCCAGTACGTGCCCACCGAGAAGGTGCCGGCGTTGAACCAGAATCCGAGCACGGCAGCACGGCGCGGCGCGGCGCCCTGCCACAGCCAGATGAGGATGGCCGGGGACACGATGGCGAGCGGCCACCAGCCGAACGGCGCGAACGACAGCGCCAGCAGCATGCCCGCGACGAACGCGGCTGCGCTGCCCACGAAGCGGCGCCCGATCAACGCCTGGAGGTTCACTCTTTTTCTAGCGGCCGGTCTTCCGGCGGCACGATGTCACGCGGCGCCGTGAGCCGCAGGGAATCGATACGCCGGCGATCGAAGCGCATGACCTTGAGCTCGCAGTCGGCAAGCTGCAGGGTCTCGCCGCGACGTGGCAGCCGGCCTAACTGCTTCATCACCAGGCCCGCCACCGTGTCGAACTCGTCGTCCGACAGCTCGGTCTGAAAATATTCGTTGAACTCATCGATGGGCGTCTGCCCGCGAACGACGTACTGGCGATCGCCATCCTTGCGGATGTTCTGGTCTTCATCCACGTCGTGCTCATCGTCGATGTCGCCGACGATCTGCTCGATCACGTCTTCGATGGTCACGAGACCGGCGATGCCGCCGTATTCATCGGCGACCACGGCCATGTGGACGCGCGAACGCCGGAATTCCCGCAGCAGCACGTTGAGCCGCTTGGATTCGGGCACGAATACCGCCTGGCGCATGAACTCCTTGATGTCGAACGGCGCCTCGTTGCTGGCCACGGCCAGCCGCAGCAGATCCTTGGCGAGCAGGATGCCGACGATCTTTTCGCGGTCCTCGTCCATGACCGGAAAGCGCGAGTGGCCGCTCTCGATGACGGTCCTGAGCAGCACTTCGGATTCGTCGTCGCGATTGAGCACCGTCATCTGCGCGCGCGGCACCATGATGTCGCGCACCTGGATGTCGGCGACGCCGAGCACGCCTTCGAGCATGGCGAGCGCGTCACCTTCGATGACCTCGCGCAACGCCGCTTCGCGCAGGTACTCGACGACTTCGCCGCGGTCCTGCGCTTCGCCGCCGATCTTGCGCGACAGCTTGCGCAGCCAGCGGCCGCTGGAGCCGGCCTCGCGCTCCTTCTCCTTGTCCTTGTCCTTTTCTCTCTGGCGATGCTTGGCGTTCACAGGTAGGGATTCCCGATCCCGAATTTCTTGAGTACGGAAATCTCGCGGCGCTCCATGCGCAGGCGCTGGAGGCGCCCGGCCTCGTGGTCGTAGCCGACCAGGTGAAGCGCGCCATGGACCACCAGGTGCGCCCAATGTGCCTGCAGCGGCTTGCGATCGCGTATCGCCTCCTGGCGAACCACGTGGGCGCAGATCACCAGGTCACCGAGCGGCAACGCCGCGTCTTTCGGCATGCCGCGCCTACCTAGTTTGTTTGACAAGGGCTCGGGTGCCGGAAAGGACAACACGTTGGTGGGCTTGTCCTTGCCACGCCATAGCTTGTTCAAGGCCCGGCTCTCGCGCGCTGCGACGATCCGCACCGCGATTTCACGCCCTTCTCCGCGTCGTCCCAGCGCCACGGCCGCCCAGTCGTTCATGCGCGAGCGCGGCGGCGCCCAGGCACGTGTTCCGCGAGCGAGATCCAGTTTCAACGCCCGCTCTGCGTTCATATCTTTTCGGGCGGCGTGTGCGCTTCGTACGCCTTCACGATGCGTTGCACGAGCGGATGCCGCACCACGTCGGCGGCCTCGAAGAACGTGAACGCCACGCCCTCGGTATTCCTCAGGATGTTGATCACATGCCGCAGACCCGACATCTTGCCGGCGGGCAGGTCCGTCTGCGTGACATCTCCGGTGACCACCGCACGCGAGCCGAAGCCGATGCGCGTGAGGAACATCTTCATCTGCTCGGGCGTGGTGTTCTGCGCCTCGTCGAGGATGATGAAGGAATCGTTGAGCGACCGGCCGCGCATGAAAGCCAGCGGCGCCACTTCGATGACATTGCGCTCGATGAACTTCGCGACGCGATCGAAGCCGAGCATCTCGTACAACGCGTCATACATGGGGCGCAGGTAGGGATCCACCTTCTGCGTGAGATCACCGGGCAGGAAACCCAGGCGCTCGCCGGCTTCGACGGCGGGTCGCACGAGGATGATGCGGCGGATCTTGTCGGCTTGCAGGGCCTCCACCGCGCAGGCCACGGCCAGGTAGGTCTTGCCGGTGCCCGCCGGCCCGATGCCGAAGGACAGATCGCGGGAGTGAATGTTGGTGAGGTAGTCGCGCTGGTTGCGACCGCGTGCGCGGATGGTCCCGCGCGCGACGCGCACCGAGCCCCCGTCCAGCGGTTCATCCAGGCCGAGTGCGCCCGGCATGTCGCGCGAATCGCGCAGCGCGAGGTGCACGCGCTCGAGTGAAACGTCTTCCTGTCTCGTCGCTTCGAAGAGATCGCGCACCACGTCTTCGGCCGCGTGCGCACGCGCGCCCGCGATGCGGAAATTCGCGCCACGGCGTTTCACCGAGACGGTCATGCGGTCTTCGATCAGGCGCAGGTTTTCATCGAGCGGGCCGCAGAGATTCGCGAGCCGCGCGTTGTCCGCCGGCGCGAGATCGAATTCGCGTACCGGTTCGATGGGAGCGGGAGTTGCCATCAGTTTGCGGCGAGGCGCTGCATACCTTCCGGCACCGCGCTCACGAAGCGGCCACGCAGCGATTGCGGCCGCGCTTCGACAATGACCACATCGACGAACTGGCCGATGAGGCTCGCGGGACCGGCGAAATTCACCCAGCGTCCGTTTTCCGTACGTCCGGCGAGCTCGGCGGAATCCTTCTTCGACGGGCGCGAGACCAGCACGCGCTGCGTGCTGCCGACCATCTGGTCGCTGATGGCGCGCGCCTGTTCGTTGAGCTGCGCCTGCAGCCGCGCGAGGCGTTCCTGCTTCGTCGCCAACCCGACGTCATCGGGCAGCGAAGCTGCCGGGGTTCCCGGCCGCTGGCTGTAGATGAACGTGTAAGACTGGTCGAAATTCGCTTCGCGCACGAGCCTGAGTGTGGCCTCGAAGTCGCGCTCCGTCTCGCCCGGAAATCCAACGATGATGTCAGTGGACACCGATATCGTCGGGCGCACGGCACGCAGGCGCCGGAGTTTTTCCTTGAATTCGAGCGCCGTGTAGCCGCGCTTCATGGCCGCCAGGATGCGGTCCGAGCCCGACTGCACTGCAAGATGGAGCTGGTTGGCGAGTTTCGGCACGTTGGCGTAGGCCTCGATGAGGCTGTCGCCGAACTCCACCGGATGCGAGGTGGTGAACCGGATGCGCTGCACGCCATCCACCTCGGCCACGTAGTGAATGAGCGTCGCGAGGTCGACGACAGCGCCGTCATCCATCTCGCCCGCGTAGGCATTCACGTTCTGGCCTAACAAGGTGATCTCGCCCACGCCCTGGCTGGCGAGCGAGCGCACTTCGTCCATCACCGAGTCGAATGACCGCGAGACTTCATCGCCGCGCGTGTACGGCACCACGCAGAACGTGCAGTACTTGCTGCAGCCTTCCATGATGGAGACATACGCGCTCGAGCCTTCCGCGCGCGGCGCAGGCAGGTTGTCGAACTTTTCGACTTCGGGGAACGAGATGTCGATGACGGCGCGGCCGGTGCGCTGCTTCTGTCCGATCATGTCGGGCAGGCGATGCAGGGTCTGCGGACCGAACACCAGGTCGACATAGGGCGCGCGCTTGGTGATGCCCTCGCCTTCCTGGCTCGCGACGCAGCCGCCCACGCCGATGAGCACGTGCGGCTTGAGTTTCTTGAGCGCACGCCATTCGCCCAGCAGCGAATAGACCTTGTCCTCGGCCTTCTCACGCACCGAGCAGGTGTTCATGAGCAGGACGTCGGCTTCGGCCGGATCGTTGGTGGGTTGAAGTCCGGAGCCGGATTCGAGCACGTCGCCCATGCGGGTCGAGTCGTACTCGTTCATCTGGCAGCCGAAAGTTTTGATGTAGTAGCGGCCGGGCATCGAAAGGTCGAGCAGAAAAAC
>Ga0190271_10002192_pt1 | contig 11689 bp, 22 predicted proteins | sample Popmic356T_FD_133747 | JGI IMG/M metagenome (GOLD analysis project Ga0190271, IMG submission 133747) | Populus adjacent soil microbial communities from riparian zone of Weber River, Utah, USA - 356 T | ecosystem: Environmental > Terrestrial > Soil > Riparian zone | place: USA: Utah | collected...
CCCCCCTCCGCCGGGAGGGGGTTCTCGCCCTTCGGGTTCGGCCGGGCCGCGGCGTCCTTCATCTTCTGGGAGCCCCAGTTCCGCATCTCCCGGTTCCACTTGCGCCGGAACTCGGTGCGGCCGCGCCCGTCCGCCTCCAATGCGGTCGCCGTGTCCGCAATTGAGCCGCGCCCGCCCACGAGGCTCTCGTAGCGCAGGTAGGCTTCCTCCATCAGTTCGGGCCACTTGGCCTCGTGCGGCCGGATCTCGCTGGCGCGGTACAGTTCCAGCACCGCATGCCAGACCACGTCCCGCATCTTGCTTTCGCGGCTGTTGATGATCTGCCCGAACTCGTTGACCTCGGTTGCCGGGTCCGCGGTGCGCTCGCCCTGCGCCGCATCCGCGCCGCCATGGGCCTCGACCAGATCGAACACCGCATCAATCAGCCACGGCGGGGCCATGGCGATCTCGATCTCCCACGGCGCAAAGCCGTCAATCCACGCATACTCGCGGTCGCTCTCGTGCTTGCTGGGCGGCATCATCGCGAAGCCCGCCTGCCCCCTGATGTCGACACCGATGGCGGTCTTGTTGGTGGGCATGCGGATGCCGGGCGGGGCGCGGAACAAGAGTTGCCGACCGCCGCCGCCGGTTACCTGCCGCACCGTCTCCAGTTCCATCCCGTTGTTTTCGACCTCCAGCAGCGCCCGCCACCACGCCAGCGCCCGGGGGTCTTTCTGGATGTCGAGGTCGAGCACCCAGACGTTGCCGGAACACGCCCCGGTGATAATCCCCATGTTGCGGCGGTTAACGTGCTCGCCGCCCGGGCCGTACCAGCGGTCCCACTTTTCCTGCGGGGCCAATTCCCCCTGTAACGGCACCCATTCCGACAGCTTGGGCCTTTTCCAAGCCTTGGGGGCTTCGTCCGGGGAATAGGCCGGGATCACCTGTAATCCGCAGCGGCGATACGTCTCCGCCCACTGCACGGGACCGGCAAATTCGGGGTCAAAGGCGGGTACGGTCATGTACGGATACTCCGCTTGGAGCGGAGTCCGCGGGCTGGTATAAGCATGCGGGTGGCCCTTGCTGTTTCAGGCGGCGAAGGTCGCAGTAGTAGCCCCCGGCCTTCCCGCCGGGGGCTTATCTTTTGTATCTCTCAACCGAAATCGTCAGCCGATACCGTCTGTGCAGGCTTCTGCTTGGGGGCCTCGGCCCGCTGCGCCCCGGTCGACGGTGCAACGTCCCAGTCGTCCGACTGTTTTGCACCGTTGTTTGCGCCATTAACAGTCGCGCCCTTTACTGAAGTCGACTGCTCCATCGCCTTCAGTGTTTTCGGGATGTAGACCAAGTCACCGCGCGGAGCCCACCCGATGATCTTGAACTTGGGGTGAAAGTTCGTGCTCGACTTGGTGCCTGAGCCGCTCTTGACCGGGTACGGGTCGCCGTCGAGCGCCAGCACCGGCAGCTTGCCGGGGTTCTGGGCCTTCTCGTCGAGGTACTGCTTGATGACGACCGCGATCTCGGACAGGAACGCCCGGGCATTGCTGGCTATCTCCCGCACCGGCTTGCCGTCGCCAGCGCAGTCCTTCGACAGCTTCAGCATGAAGCGGATGCCGGGTTTGTAGTTGGCGTCAGGGCGCTCGGGCATCGCAATCTTCTCGGCGACGAGCAGATCGCGGCGCACCATCAGGAATGAGGGAGCGCCCCCGGTGTTGAAGTTCACCGGGCCGACCTCGACGTTCTCGAAATCAGCGAGTGCCTTGAACTGATCAGAGGGGATAAAGATACGGGTGGTTTCCCAGCCGTTGACACCCTCGACCCGCTCCATGCGGGACATCCGCCCCGCCTTGGCGTCGTAGCGGACTACCGGGACAAATTCGGTGTTGGAGGCTGGTTCAGTTGAGAAGCCGAGTACGTTGTCGCTCATGAGTGCTCTCCTAGTACCGCGACAGGCTCGCGGCGGGGCCAAACCCGATTAGCCGGGAATTGCTTTGAACGCCGATCCTAGACGCCCCAATATTTATAGGCAAGCTGCCGCGCCGCGGGCTCGCTCCAGTAGAAGCTGTCGAGGTCCGGCATCGTGATTGAGACGAAAAAGTCGGGGTCGTCCGAGAGCGCAAGGAACCGCTCGACGGTCTGCGCGATCCGCAGCAGCGACTTGCGGTGCTCCTTGATGTTCTCCAGCCGGTACGGCTCGAACTTTTTCGGCGTTACATAAATCAGCCGCGCGTCCATGTTGTCGGAGGCGGCATAGAGCGCGACCTGCCGGGCGTGCGGCTTCTTGATCTCCCCCGGCATCTTCTCCGTCGTCTTCAGGTCGGCGATGATGCCGTGCTGGCTCCATTCGTAGTCAAAGACGCCGTAGATCGGTAGCTCCAGCCCGCCGGGGTGCCACTCGACCGCGCCCTGCGTGCGTGACGGGACGCCGTACTTGCGCAGTTCCTCCAGTGCCGTGATCATCATGCTGGCGATCGTCTCCCGGTAGCGATCGCGGCGCGGATCACCGGACAAGCAAGTGAGTGCGTCATACTTGGCGTGCGCGACCGCGATGCAGTTGCGCAGCGGCGCCATCGGGTTCATCAGCCCGTGCGTCACGCCGTCCTCAATCGCCACGCCCCTATGTGCGGGAACGCCGACCGGTTGCTTCTCGCCCAGCACCCTCTCCAGCACAAACATCGCTGGCTCCGCCGCGTACAAGTTGAGGCTGGAGGGGCTGTGGCGGCGATATATTGGGATCATTGCTGTTGCCTCTGTAGATGTCGCTAATCCAGACCTGCATAGGCCCGTTGTGCCGGGAGCGGCGTATCGAAGGGACAAACTCCACTGCCTTGTGGCAGTAGCCCATCCTGGCGAGGCCACGCATCAGCGGCCCCAGCGCCCGTAGCTCGTGCGTGGTCGGCTTGTCGGCAACGTCCGACATCAGGTAGGCGTCGCGCAGGTCGTCGGTGGTGATGCGCCGCTTGATCGTGAGTTGCTGTATCGCAAGCTGGGTCATGAATAGCTTCCACCGCTCGTTGGCGTTCTCCTCGACCTGCTCCATGGCGGCTTTCTTCGCCGCCTCCGCCTTAGCGCGGCGCGCGGCGTAATCGAACATGTCGGTGCCGTCGTCGTCCTTCATTGCAGCGGCTCCTCTGGCCGCTCGAACGGCGGCAGGTCGAGGTCGTGCAGCCCAAGGATCACGGTGAACAGCGCCTCGGTCACTTCCTCGCGCCGGTCCTCGCGCACACGGGTGAGCGCGTGGGACATGATGAGCGCGAGCGCCAGCAGCGCGTGCCGCATCGGCGTGCCTACCAGCGCCTCGGCGGCCTTCCGCGCGGCCTCCCGCACCGCGGCGTCGTCCAGCGGTGTGCTCATCGTCTCAGTACTCCCGCGGCGTCCAGCATCGCGGTCGCCTCGTCGAGCGAGCGCGGCATCAGGTAGGGATGCCCGAGGTGCTGACAGATCTTGGCAAACGCCTTCTGCGGCACCGACTGTCGGCCCTTGGCGGTTTTCAGTTCCATCCAGATCACTTTGCCGCCGGGCAACATGATGCAGAGATCGGCAACGCCCGGCGTCAGGCCCTCGGCCTGCATGCGGCGGGCACCCCACATTGTCCGGCGACCGGCGTTCGGCACCGCGAACCAGAAGCACTGGGTGCGGGCGCGCAGCCACAGCACCTTGATCAGCGCCGCTTGCAGGTCATGCTCGGTCGCAGCCTTGCGATACTGCTTGACCGGGATGCTCATCGCCGCGCCTCCTGCTCGCGCCGCAGCGACGGCCACGCCACGCAGGCGTGTTCGGTGCAGTACGGGTCGCCAAGCTGGCGCACGATCGCGCCGCAGAACAGGAACGGCGGCCGGTCGCCGAACGGCCAGCGGCAGTCGTGCGGGCCGATGTCGAACAGCGACACCTTGCCTTGCTCGCGCCTCGACCGCGGCACCGGGGTCGGCCGGGCGCGCTCCTGTGTCTTCGGTTTCGGGCCGGGCCGCTCGTCCGGCTTCTTCGGCGGCTTCGGTGGCGGCTTTGGCTTCTTGCGCTTGCCTATGGCGCGGAAGTCGCGGCCGTTGCCGTTCGACACGCCCAGCCGCCGTGCCTTGCCGATGCAGGCGTTCTTGGTGATGCGCATGCTGAACTCTTCCGTCAACTGCTCGGCGATGTCTCTATACGATCCGGCGTTGCGCGTCAGGCAGAGCGCGACAAAGCGGATGGTCAGTTCCTGGGACCAGTCGGCGCTCATTGGTGGCCCTTCATGTAGCGGCGGATCTTGTCGATCGTCGACAGCCGCGGCTGCCCGCCAAGGTACATCCGGCGTATCAGGTGCCCGCCGCCCGATACCCGGCGCGAAAGCTCAGTGCGGGTCATGCGGTGCTGACGGCAGTACGCTTCGACCTCGCGCAGCAGTTCTTTGACTTGTGGATGTATCGGCATGGGCTAGCAATGTAGTGTCATTTGTGGCATTGTCAAACCTCAACAGAGGAGCACTGCATGCCCGGCGCTTTTTACGTTCACAACATCTCGCACATCGAGGCGATCAACCGCGGCGGGATCGGCTCGCCGGTCGCGCTGAGAATCACCGACAGTTACGGTGAGCAGACCGAAATCGTTTTGTTTGTCGGTCACGACAAGAAGGCGGAGGCACTGGAGAGTGCGATAACGCTGATCTACCTTGGGGTGCCGAACCCGGCGGATCAGGAGGTTGCGTGATGGATAATGCTGACGAGCCGCTGTTCACCGATGCCGAGATCGAGCGCCGGGTGCGCCGCTATCTGAACGCCGACCGCGCAATCGACGCCGGGTTTAACGAAGACGTCCTATCGGGACTGACGCGGGGCGTGGACCGCGCCAAGATCCATGTGATGCGGATCATGTTCTTCCGCGGGGCGCAGTACCTGTTCGACCTCCTGAAAGCCATGGGCGAGAGCAGCAACCCCAAGAAAGTCGAGTACACTGCGACGTTTTTCAAAGACTTGGACCGGGAGTTCAAAGCCTTCCACAAGGCGAAGGGCAGCCCGCCAGAGCCAGAGCTGGAGCCGCGCAAAGGAGTGCGCAAAAGTGCGCAAAAGTGCGCAAAAGTGCGCAAACCTGCGCAGTAGGACCACTTGACAGGGTAGGACTGCTTGTCCTACAAGGGGGCATCAGCAAAGGAGCACGCCATGACCACCCGCCCTGACGACCTGAATGACGACCTCTCCGACCTCCTCTCCGGTGGCTTTGAGCCGCGTCCGCGGCCGACCATGCCGACCACCTTCAAGCCGGTACTCGACCGGGTGCAGGAGGACTGCCCCAAGTGCGGCGGTTCCGGCAAGTTCACCACCTTCAGCGGCCGGGTCCACGGTAACTGCTTCAAGTGCGAAGGCACCGGCAAGCTGACCTTCAAGACCGCCGCCCCCGTCCGCGCCAAGGCGCGCGAGCAGGCCGCCGCCCGCAAGACCGCCCGCGAACTCGACGCCGTCGCGGCGTGGAAGGCGGAGAACCGGGCGGAGGCCGAGTGGCTGGTCGCCACCGCGCCGCGCTGGGACGTCGCCGCCTCCCTGCTCGCCTCCCTGCACCGGTTCGGCTCGCTCACCGAGAAGCAGCACGCGCTGGTGCTCAACGGCATCGCCCGTGACGCCGCCCGCAGCGCCAAGAAGGCGGAGCGGGCCGCCAACGCCCCGGCCGTAGACGCCACCAAGATCGAGCAGGCGTTCGCTGTCGCCCGCGAGAAGGCGTTCCGCCCCGGCCAAGACGGGCAGTTCATGAAGCCGCTGAAGCTGCGCGCTGCGAATGCGGTGGACGTCCAGTTCACGCCGGGTTCGGTCGGCAGCAAGTGGGAAGGCATGCTGTTCGCCAAGACGCTCGACGACAAGAAGCTGGGCTGGATCAAGGACGGCAAGTTCACCGCCCGGTTCGAGTGCTCGCCGGTCGAGCAGGAGGCGGTCCTGTCCTGCGCCGCCGACCCGGAAGGCGCGGTCGTTGCCTTCGCCAAGGCGTGGAAGCTGTGCGGCGTGTGCTCGCGCACTCTGACCAATGATGTCAGCATCGCCCGCGGCATTGGCCCGGTGTGTGCCGAAAAGTTCGGGTGGTGAGCAGCCACCCGACATCCCCCCGCCGTCTTAAACACCCCGGCGGGGTACCTTGCGGGGGCACTGAGGAGCGCCCCCGCTTTTTTATGGGGGATAACCATGGTCAGGATCGTCGCCTTGCTTGCCGCCGCCTGTGCGGGCTGCACAGTCGTGCCGGACTATCGTCCAGCCTCCCTTGAAGGGCAGCGCCCGCAATTCATATGCCTGCGCACGTTGTCCAATGGCACATGCCTGCGCTCTGAGTGGCGCTGCACGGCGCCGCTGCAATTGACGTGGGACTACGATGGCAACCCGCGCTGCGTGGTGCCGGGCGCACGATAGGAGGACAAAATGGGTACGGATCTAGCGACGGCGATCGCCGGTCACGTCGACCGGCTGATCGAGGCGGCGGTAGTGGTCGAGCGCATGCGCTGCGTGCAGATCGTGATGGAGGCGGCAAGGAACCACGAGAACCTCGACGTCATCATCCGGCGCATCGAGGCCGGGCCGCCGAAGCAGCCAGCTTGACAGGCCGGACGGGCTGTCCTACCACTGCTTCGTCAACAACGGAGCAAACGCATGAAAGCAGTACTGCACGCCGCCGCCGAGATTGTGTCGCTGACGCTGTTCAGCGGCACGACCCTCATCCTCGCCTACCTTTTTCTGTTCTAACGGAGCAACCATGGTCATCGACAGGCTTGTGGACGCCGTAGTGCTGGTCGCCCTCCTCCTGCTGCTGATCATTTAACGGAGCACTGACATGACTGACGACCGACACAACGATCTGGTGAGGGCGTACCGCGAATTGGCGGTGTACTTCGCCAGCACCGTGCCCGCCAAGATCGGGCACTACCCCAGCAAGGATGAGGTCAACGCCGTCAAGGAGGATCTCATTAACCTCGCCGCCTACGTCGACGAACTGATCGAGCGAACCGCCGACTACGTCCAGCAGCGCAGCGGCTACATCATCGATGGCGCGTGCAAGAAGCAGACGCTGTTCGACGCCATCGACGGTAACCTCTTGTACGAAGTCGAGTGCGCGGCGGAGCAGACGGAGGGCGGGCGATGAAATCCCCGGATCGCGTCATGGCTGCGCTTAAATCGGGGGCAAAGGCGAACGCAAGTCCGCCCTTCGGCGCAGGTAAGTACAAGGTCGGCCTCATCACCACCTACTACTATCCCCGTTACAAACGCTTTTTCTTCGCCTTGAACGGCTGCCGTTCCACCCAGACCAAGATCCGTCGATGGCTGGCTAGGGGGGGCAGCCAATGAGCGGCAATGTAGTTCGGGCCAAGGGCGCCCGCAGCAGCCGGGCAACCAAGCCTGACATCTGGTACTTCGATCAGTTGCCGCCATCTGCCCGGCAGGCGCTCGCCAACGCCGCCTTCTCGTGGTCGGCGGCTTGGATCTACAGCAATTGGAAGCGGGCCGCCTCCGGGTTCAAGACCGGGCAGCAGTGCGCGGAGCGGATCGCCAAGGCGGATCGCAAGTACCTCAAAAAGTAATGCCCCGGCGGATGCTGGGGGGAGCGAGGGCTCTCCAAGATCCGGCCGGGGCATGACTGACACAACAAACGGAGCGCCGGGAACCTAGCCCGGCGCTCTTTTTGCGTCAATCGGGGCTGCCTTTTCGGGACCACCGCTTGTAGTGCATCATGCAGTAGCCGCGGGCGACGGCGTTCTCCCGGCAGCCAATGAGAATGCACTTCTTCGCCGGGGCGCGCTTCTTGGGCCGCCGTTCGCCGCGGTCGCCGTGCGTGTACCAGTCGTGGTAATGCCGGGTGCAGAACCCGCGCGACACCGCCAGTTGGGGGCACAGCGAGCAGCGGGGATGATGCTCAATGCACCACCCCCGCTGGAGCACGGGGTTGCTACAGCCCTTCGCTAGGCACACTGCCGTGCGCGACGGCGGCGAACCAGTGCGACGAGGCCCACGCATGCTGCGATCAGGCCGGGAATGCCTGCTCCTGCTGCCGGGCCGGGAACGGCAAGCGGTTGCGCCACCAGGAAGAAGCTCTCATGACCATCGTTCGCGCCTGACCAGCGCGCGAAAAATATAATCTGGTCGCCGAGAGCGATGTCGCCTCGATTGATATCGAAGCCGGTCAACGTGTAGTCGGGGAAGCCTGTGCCATTGTTCGGCGCGAGCACCGGGACGCCGCCCGGCTCTGGCGAGAAACTAGCCAGTACAGTGCGCTGCGTCAGGTTCAGGAAGTAGAAGCTCTCCAGTATCTGCGCGACACCGGTATCGTTCACGTCGATGCCAACAGCGAAGCTGGTATTGCCGAGTAGCGCCGCCAAGAAAGCACCGCTGCCGACCGAGTAGCCGGTGCCGAGAACGTCTTGGCCAAGGGAGCCGCCGACAGTCGCCGTCGAAAACATCAAATAGCTGGAGACGTTGCCGGTGGCGTCAAAGTTGTTATAGCCGAAATTTTGAGGCTGCTGCGGTTGGCTGGTGCCGCAGATCAGGCACGGGTTATTGAGGGGCTGATTGCCGCCCGGCACAACGGGAGACAATGTCAGGGTGCTGGTTGACGCTGTAACCGCGAATAGATCGATGGTTTCAGCTTGGGCAGGCGCGGCTGCGAATAACAGCAGCGCCGCGAGAAGATAGCGTTTCATGGTGGCTCCTGTTGTCACGCCGGGAAGGCGCGCAGGACAATATTACCTAATCGTCCGGGTGTTCAACTAACATCTGCTCCCCGTTGATGATGATGGAGATATCCACACCATCGGGGATGGTCAGCGCCACCACGACTAGCGGCGGCGCTGGGATCTTCTCAGGTTTCTGATCATCGGGCATGGCGTCACCTTAGTCGGGGCATAGGGCCGCCCACGCCGATTAAGCCTAATAGCAAGATAATCACCGCCAGCACGCTGATCACCAAGATTGCGATCTTGGCGACCTTTCGAAACGGCTCTTGAAGCGGGATCGCGTCCACTAGGTAGTTCAGGAGAAACGCGATCAGACCTATGACCACGATATAAATCACGAAATACAGCAAGCTCTCCAGCATGGCCCTAACTCCTGTTGTCCAAGCACCTCGCCAGCACTGCTTCGCGTCGCTCCATCGCCTGTGAGACTTCGTAGAGCACAAAGGCGAAGCCGGTGAGCGTGATGATGTTCAGCGTCAGTAGCGCCAGCACGAACGGCGTCGCGCGCAAGCTGTCGACGACTTGTCGCGCAAGGTCGCTCGGGACGTTCATCGCTGCGCCTTCTCCAGCGCCTCGATGCGCGCCAAGAGTTCGGAGAGCGGTCCTGACGGCTTCAACTCTGGCCGCTCTGAGAATGCGCCGGTCTTCGGATCGTAGACCTTGCCGCCAAAATCTTTCTGCGGGTCGCTGCCGGTGTAGCCGGTGACCTCGAACACATACTGATTAACGGGAAAGATTGCTGACGCGTCGCGGGTCGCTGGCCCTACGATGTAGGCGTTGTAAGCCTTCTGGAATATCGCCGCGCCCTTCACGGTATCGGGCGGGAACGCCACTTTCGGGGTGGCGCGCTCGCGGGCTCGCTTCAGTTCTGCCTCGGGCAGCGGCTTGAAGGTAACGGGGTCGACGACCGGCACAAACGGGGCCAGCGTGCCCATGGCCCGGCCGTAGATGTAGACATACCAATCCACGCCGTCGCTCTCGCGCCGCGCAAACAGCATGTTCGCCGGGACTATGTCTGCGACACGGTCGGGTTTGTACAGAACCCACTTGCCGTGGTTGATTGTCGCCATCGTCGCCTCGTTATGTTGAACCAATGGTGCCCCACGAACCGCCGATATTCTGCTGGAGCGTGCGGTAGCGCATCGTGATGTTGTCCCACCCCTGCTTGCCGCCCGTCACGGTCACCGCGGAACCGAACGGCTCCTCGATCTCTGTGGGATAAACGTGTGCGTGGTCGCCCGCGTATGTTGTTCGCACACCCGCGACGGCCCCGCCGTCACGGGTCGTCAGGATCCTGTACTGCGTCGCGCCGAACGAATAGCCGCCGTAGTAGAGGTTGTGGTCGTTGCACAGGCCGAAATTACAGGCGAAGTTCGACGGGCGATGGAACGTCATCCACGCGTCGCTGGCACCGTCGCTTCTTACTTCGAGCCCGCCACCGGAGCCGGTCTGCAACGCGCCGCTGGTCGCGAGCGGAAGGATCTGCCCGCCGCCCATCGATAGCCCTGAGTTCGGCTTCAGCGTCATGTTGTTGACGTTTAGGTTGCCGCCGCTCTCCTGCATGTACTTGACGGTGCCAACGCCGCCGAACGCGAAGCTGGAGCCGGTGTGGATGTCACTCGATGCGACCAGCCGGTGAGACACATTGAAGTCGCCGCCAGCGATTGACCACGCAGTTCCGTTCCACCAGAAATAGCGCCCGGTGTCGTTGGTGAACCGGAGCACCGCGGTCGTTGCTTGGTGCCCGATAATGACCTCGCCGCCGACCTTGATGCTGTTGCTGGTGTGCAGGTCACCGCCGCCGAGATTAAACTTTCCGCCGTCGTAGTTCAGGAGGACAGTCCCGGCCGCAGTAAAGCGGACGGACGAACCGGCAGACGTTTGCCCGATCCAAGCGTCGGCACCGGCAGTCAGTGCCGCCCCCGCCGAGACGTTCCCGTTGGCGTAGACCGTGTTGCCGAAACTGGCGTTACCGTTAGCGCGATCAAAGTGAACTACCCGGCCAAGATGAGCACCTGCGTCGCTGTAGCGGTGGACCTCAAAATTGCTACCGGCATTCGCCCCGCTTTCGGCGGTGCCCTCACCGAGGTACATCAGCCAGCGCCCCACCCCGGTGGAGGAAACCCCTTGAAAGCCAACACCCATGCCAGCGCCCGACTTGCCGAGGGTCAGCAGCGTGTAGCTGCTGGGTATAGAATTGAAGAAGTGTCCGCCCGTCCGTGAGGCCATGTACGTGTTGGTGCCGGTCGCGTCGCTCTCGGTGTTGACCACGAACTGAGAGTTCGGCGACGCGCCAGTGACGCCGAAGAACATATCGCCGCCCTCGACGCCGATGCCCTCGCCGCCTGTGACGGAGGTGGTGCCGTCCGCTTTCCACGCCTGCCAGACGCCCGCCTTCTTCTCGCGAATGAACGACTTGCCGGGGTTGCTGGCGCTGCCCGTCTCGTGGGCGCGCAGCGTCGCAAACAGCGGATCGCTGTGGATCACGCAGTTGCCGGTGACGGCAACGCCCGGCCCGGCGGTCGCGGTGCTTAGTGACGAGAACGAGCCGGTGACGAATGGGAAGCTGTCGTAGTTGGTGACGTCCTGGTTGGCGATCTCGCCGCCTAGCTCAATCATGGCGTCGCGTTTGTTGACCGCGCCAGTGCCGCCAGCGATCACCGGCCGCGGCGTGTTGGCGTCTTGCTCGATGTCGGCGACGAACGAGTTGTACTTCGCGCTCTCGATCGTGGTGTCGGGAGCGCCGTCAGTGCCGGGTGGGCGGCTGTAAATACCTGAACCGTCGCGTGGCATTATTGCTGCTCCTGTCTTTCACGTTCGAGCATTTGGAGCGTGATCGCGTCCCGCAGCGTCTGCGTGCTGCCGGGCGACAGCCCCCCGCCCTGCACCATTGGCGCGTTCGCCGCGCGCTGCGCATAGAGCGGGCTGCGCTGCGCAATCGTGTCGCGTATCTGATTGATGTTGGCGGCTGCCCGCCGGTTGCCGATCAGACGTAGCGCGAGGCCCGCGCCGGATGTACCAAGCCCGTAAGCCAGCCCG
>Ga0190271_10002193_pt1 | contig 11688 bp, 11 predicted proteins | sample Popmic356T_FD_133747 | JGI IMG/M metagenome (GOLD analysis project Ga0190271, IMG submission 133747) | Populus adjacent soil microbial communities from riparian zone of Weber River, Utah, USA - 356 T | ecosystem: Environmental > Terrestrial > Soil > Riparian zone | place: USA: Utah | collected...
GATGACGCCTGAATGTCCTTGCGGACGCTGGACGCACAAGCACGGCTCCAGTCAGACGGCTTAAGCCGGTTTTTAGGCGGCTAGGGCGTAGTTGTCGTCGTTGGCAACTAACAGTTTGCAGACGGTTTTACGAGGATCTCTGCACCTCGGCATGCACCTCAGGTTTCGCGACCCACGTCGAAGCCAGTCGCCCCCAAAGTCAGCCTCTAGTTTAGGGCCAGCGCTTTGCGTTGCAAGGGCGGAAGTCGCGGTCTCAGCGCGCTTTGAGCGCTTGCGCCTTGTCGCGTTGCCAGTCGCGGTCCTTCTCGGTAGCGCGCTTGTCGTGCTGTTTCTTGCCCTTGGCGAGGCCGACAGCCACTTTGACGTGGTTCTTGCTCCAATAGAGCTCGAGTGCGATGAGGGTGTAGCCCTTGCGCTCGACGAGACCCGTCAGGCGATCGATCTCGCGCCGGTTCAGCAGCACCTTGCGGACGCGCTTGGGCTCGGCGACGTAGTGAGTCGATATGGTGTTGAGTGGTGTGACGTGCGAGTTGAGCAGCCACGCTTCGCCCTCGCGGAGAATCACGTAGCTATCGGTGAGCTGCGCTTTGCCGGCGCGCATGCTTTTGACTTCCCACCCTTGCAGCGCGAGGCCGCCTTCGAGGCGATCCTCGATGAAGTAGTCGAAGCGCGCCTTCTTGTTTTGCGCGATCGAGCTCTCGCCCGATTGCTGTTTCTTGGCCATGGGTGCGCAATGATCCTAGAATCACCGAAAAAAGAACACGCCAGCCGGCACAGGAACGAATCTCTTGCCCACAGTACAGCGCAGCGCGCGTGTTCCGTATACGACGGAGCAGATGTTCGATCTCGTCAACGACATCGAGCGCTACCCCGAGTTCTTGCACTGGTGCCGCGGCGCCCGCATCGATGTCGTCCAAGGCAGCACGATCGAAGCGACGCTCGACATCGGCGCGCTCGGCTTCCATCAGAGCTTTCGGACGCGCAACACGCTGAAGCGCCCCGAGCGCATCGGCATCGACTTGGTGTCCGGGCCTTTCCGGCGCCTGCGCGGCGAGTGGCGCTTCGTTCCCGTACCGGGCGGCGGCGCCGACGTCTCGCTGGCTTTGACGTTCGAGGTCACTGTGTCGCCGTTCGGGATCGTGTTTGCGAAGGTCTTCGAAGAGCTCGCGGCCTCGCAGATGACGGCCTTCGTCGGCCGCGCCAAGAAGGTCTACGGCGCGAGCACGTGACCGCGCGCCCGCACCCGCTGCACGCGGCCGCAAATCGCTCCTGCATTTGCGGCACTCCCGCCATCCCTGGCGGTCGGTCGCGATTTGCGTCCTGCAATCGCGACACTCCCGCCATCCTTGGCGGTCGGTCGCGATTTGCGTCCTGCAATCGCGACACTCCCGCCATCCTTGGCGGTCGTCAGTTGGGCGCCGGCTCCAGCTCGAGGTCGCGATCGATGCGTGCCACGCGGTCGTTCTCGAAGTGCACGATAATCCACCGCCGCTCGGCGTCCGGGGAGCGCCCGCGGCGAAAGTAATACGCGTAGTCCCAGCGATCGCGGTGAAAGCTGTCAGCGACCATCGGCGTGCCGAGCAGAAACTGGACCTGACTGCGTGTCATGCCGAGGTCGACTTGGACGATGTCCTCGTCGTCGAGCAGATTGCCCTGCTGGATGTCGATGCGATAGACGCAAGCTGTGAGGGCGAGAGCGACGAGAGTGGTGAACGGGGCTCGATATCTCATGAAGGATGGCGGTCGGGTAGAGCGGCAGCTGGCCTTAGGTCATAATCGGACCGGCATCATACCGGATAGTTCTCCAGCGGGTGGCAGGTGGAGGGACGAGATCTTCGCAAAGTCGGCCTCAAGGTCACCTCGCCGCGTCTGAAAGTGCTCGAGGTCCTGGAGCATAGCCGCCAGCGGCATCTGACGGCAGAGGCGATCTATCGCGCGTTGCTCGACAGCGGCGAGGAGCTCGGGCTCGCGACCGTCTATCGCGTGCTCACGCAATTCGAGCGGGCGGGCCTCGTGAGCCGCAACAACTTCGAAGGCGGTCAAGCGGTCTTCGAGCTCGCGGACCGCACTCATCACGATCACATGGTGTGCCTCGAGACGGGCCGCGTGACTGAGTTCTTCGACGAGCGAATCGAGCAGATCCAGCGTGAGATCGCGGACAAATACGACTACGACATCGAAGAGCACAGCCTCGTGCTCTACGTGCGCCCGAAGAAAAAGCCCGCGGCGAGCTAGCCCCCTTCCTTTTAGCGAGCAGCCCGCTCGATCATTTCGGCCGCGTGCGCCCTCGTGCGCGCCGTGACTTCGACGCCTCCCAGCATCCGCGACAATTCCTCGACGCGCTCCTTGCTCGTCAGCGGCCGCACCTCGGTGCGGCTGACGTTGCCGTCCGTGTGCTTCACGACGCGATAGTGCGCTTCGCCGTGGCTCGCGACTTGCGGCAAGTGCGTGACGCACAACACCTGCCGCATGCCAGAAAGCTGCCGAAGCTTGCGGCCGACGATATCCGCGACGCGCCCGCCGATGCCGGCGTCGACCTCGTCGAACACGAATGCCGTGACCGGCGACGCGTCCGAGCGCGCAACTTCGACGGCGAGGCTGATGCGCGACAGCTCGCCGCCGGATGCGACCTTGGCGAGCGGCGCGAACGGCAAGCCGGGGTTCAGCTTGACGTGGAACTCGACGCGCTCGAGCCCGGTCGCGTCGGCGCGCTCGATGGGCTTTTCTTCCAGCGCGACGCGGAGCTCGCCCTGCGGCATGCCGAGCTCGACGAGAAGGCTCGTAACTTCGCGGCCGAGCGTGGCCGCGTGCTCGGCGCGCAAGCCGCTCAGGCGGCGCGCTGCGACGAGGAATTGCGCGCGCGCTTCGCCCGTCCGTTTTTCGAGCGCCTCGAGCGACTCGCCGCTGCCGTCGAGCGCCGCGAGCCGAGCGCGCAACGCCGGGAGCACGCGCGGCAGCTCATCTTCGCTGGACGCATGGCGGCGCGCGAGCGTACGGACGCGAGCAAGCCGATCGTCGAGCCATGCCAGCCGCGTCGGATCCGCCTCGATGCGATCGCGGTAGTGCTGTAGCGTCGTCTCGACCTCGCGCAGCTCGATCTCGATGCTGGCAAGCGCGGCGGCCGGCGCCCGCAGCGCCGCGTCGACCTCGGCGAGCTTGTCGATCTCGCGGCGCGCGAGAACGACGGCGGCGTAGGCCGAAGTGGTCTCGCTCTCGGCCAGGGCATCGAGAGCCGCGCTCGCGCCGCCGAGTAGACGGTCCGTATTGGCGAGCCGGTCGCGCTCGGCTCGAAGCTGTTCCGGCTCGCCCTCGACGAGCGCGAGCGCTTCGAGCTCGGCGACCTGAAAACGCAGCAGCTCGATCTCGGATTGACGTTGCGCGCTCGAGGAGCGGCGGTTCTCCAGCTGCTCGACGAGCGTTTGCCAGGCCGCAAAGCACTCTGCGACCGTGGTTGCAACGGGCGCGATCTCGTCATGCGCGTCGAGCAGGGCGCGTTGGCTGCCCGTGTCGAGTAGCGATTGGTGCGCGTGCTGACCATGGATGTCGACCAGCAGGCTCCCGAGGGCCTTCAGATCCTGGAGATTCACCGGTTGGCCGTTGATGAACGCGCGCGAGCGGCCGTCGGAGCCGACGAGCCGGCGCAGCGTGCAGGCTGTGTCGTCGTCGAGCCCGCGTTCGGCGAGCCAGCCGAGCGCGGCGTGCCCCTTTGGGACGTCGAACGACACGCTGATCTCGGCGCGCTCGGCGTCCTGGCGAATGGCACTCGCGTCGGCGCGGTCGCCCAACGCGAGGCCGAGCGCATCGACGAGGATGGACTTCCCCGCGCCGGTTTCGCCGGTCATGACGTTCAGTCCGCCGCCGAACTCGACCTCGATCTCGTCTATGACGGCGTAGTTCTTGACGCGGATCAGACTCAGCATGGCCGGCTAGCGGCGGCCGTTCGGCCGATCCCGGCTCGCGCGTCCCCAGTTCAGCTTCGAGCGCAGCGCCTCGTAATAGTTGTACTCACGCGGATGCAGCAGCGTGACGCCCTGTTTCGCCAACGAAATGGTCAGAACGTCACCGGCCGCCATACGCGCCAGCGACTCGCCGTCGCAGACGACGTGCGCTTCGCTGCCGCCGGCATTGTCGAGCGTCACCTGTATCTTGCTCGAGCTCTGCAAGACGAGCGGGCGGTCGCTGAGCGTGTGCGGGCAAATCGGCACCATCACGAGCGCGTCGACGTTCGGCTGGATGATCGGGCCGCCGCAAGATAGCGCATACGCCGTCGAGCCCGTCGGGGTCGCGACGATCAGCCCGTCGCCGCGGTGAGTGTTGACGTAGACGCCGTCGACCTCGGTCGTGAAGTCGAGGAGCCGGCCAGTGTCGCCCTTCTGCAAGACGATGTCGTTGAGCGCAAATGACGCGCCCGTTGCCGCAGCGCCGCCGAGATCGGCCGCGAGCGTCAACCGGCGCTCCGCGAGATAGTTGCCGGCGAGAATCGCGTCGAGTGCGTCGCGCAGGTACTCCGGCGACACGTCGGTCAGGAAGCCCAAGCGGCCGCGGTTGATCCCGACGAGGGGCACCTCACGCGCCGCGACGTTGCGGGCCGCATGCAACAAGGTGCCGTCGCCGCCGATCGCGACGACCAAGTCCGCCTTGGCGGCGAGCTCACCTTCCTCGACGTGAGTCGCGCCCGCGAGCTCGCGCGTCGGATCAGATGTGATGGACGCGAGCACCGTGATGCCGCGTTGGCGCAGATGGGAGAGAATTTGCCGCGCGGGCTCCGCTACGTTGGCCTCGCCGAGGCGCCCCCACAGCGCAACCGTCCGAAACTCACGCGGCATGGTGTGTTTTCTTGACAGTGGCGGGAACCCGTTGCTAGCGTGCTGGTCGCTTAGAGCGGGCTCTACGTTATCACAGCCTGGGCCTATGACGAGCGACAAACCTCGAGACGTCCTGGACGAACGCGCGCAGACTCTTCTGCGGCTTCTCGTCGAGCAATATATTCGCGACGGGCAGCCTGTTGGCTCGCGGACGCTGTCGCGCGAGCCCGGTTTGGATTTGAGTCCCGCGACGATTCGCAACATCGTTTCCGATCTCGAGGAGCTTGGCTTCGTCAAGTCGCCTCACACGTCGGCGGGTCGCGTGCCGACGAGCAAGGGTTACCGTTTTTTCGTCGACACGCTGATCAAGCTGACGCCGCCGAAAGGCGAAGAGCTCTTCCGTTTCAGCGAGAGCATGACCGAAACCTCGGGAGACCCGCAGGCGCTCGCGCTGTCGGTATCGAACCTACTCTCGGCCGTCACGAGCCTCGCGGGAATCGTGACGGTTCCGCGGCGCGCGCAGACGGCGTTGCGCCAGATCGAGTTCTTGCCGTTGTCGGGCCATCGAGTGCTGGCCATCCTCGTCGTCAACGACCGCGAGGTCCAGAACAAAATCCTCAACGTTTCGCGAGATTTCGGTGCGGACGAGCTCAAGCGCGCCAGCAATTATTTGAACGCGCACGTCAGCGGTCGCAGCCTTCCCGAGGTTCGGGACCTGCTGCTTGCCGAGCTCAAGCGCACGCGTGCTTCGATGAACGCGTTGATGGTCGAGGCCATCGAGATGGCTCAAAGGGTGTTTCCGGAGACGGAGCCCGAGCCGGAGTTCGTCATTGCCGGGGAGACGAACCTGATGGGAATCGGCCAAGTCGCAGACGTCGAGACGTTGAAGGGCTTGTTCGAGGCGTTCGGCCGGCAGCGCGATATCCTGCATCTGCTCGATCAGAGCATGAAGGCCGACGGCGTCCAGATCTTCATCGGTCACGAGTCGGGATACGAGCTCCTCGATTCCTATAGTATCGTCGCCGCCCCCTATGTGACCGAGGACGATACGATGGGCGTGCTCGGTGTCATCGGCCCGACCCGGATGGCGTACGAGCGAGTCATTCCGATCGTCGATGTCACGGCCAAGCTGCTGGGCCGGGCCTTGAAGTCGAGCGGCTAGCTCCCCATTTGCGAAGGCTCGAACAAGAGGTGCCTACCCGTCGGGGGTGGGCACGCAGGATCCTCATGAACGGAAACGGCAACCCGAGCGAACACGCGACAGCATCCGAGGCGCCCGGCGTCGATCCCGAGCTCGACGCGCTGCGCCGCGAGGCGGACGAGCACCGGGATCGATATCTTCGGGCCGTCGCCGAGCTCGACAATTTCCGCAAGCGCAGCGCGCGGGAAGTCGACGCGGCGCGCAAATTCGGCGCCGAGCGGCTCGCGCAGGCGATTCTGCCCGTCCGCGACAGCATCGAGGCGGGACTGGCCGCCGCGGCGAAAGCCGGTGAGACGGTGCTGCTCGAGGGGCAACGAGCCACCCTGCGGCTCCTCGACGAGGCGTTCGCCGCCTCCGGTATCCGCGAGATCAATCCCGTCGGGGAGCTTTTCGACCCGAACAAGCACGAAGCGCTGAGCCTCGTGCCCGCGCCGGGCGTTGCCGCCAACACGGTGCTCGAGGTCGTCCAAAAGGGCTACGAGCTCAACGAGAGGCTTCTGCGGGCCGCCAAGGTCCTCGTCGCGAGGGGAGAGGGTCCTTGAATTTTGGGGTACCGGCACCCCATCTCGCGGAAGTGAGTTTTTTCGCTTTACAGAGTCTGGAGCAGTCACATGGGTAGAGTGATCGGCATCGACCTCGGCACGACGAACTCGTGCGTCGCCATCATGGACGGCGGTAAGCCGAAGGTCATCGAGAACAGCGAGGGCGATCGCACGACGCCGTCGATCGTCGCGTTCACGAAGGACGACGAGGTTCTCGTCGGCCAGACCGCGAAGCGGCAGGCCGTCACGAATCCCAGCAACACGCTGTACGCCATCAAGCGGCTCATCGGCCGCAAGTTCGGCGACGACGTCGTGCAAAAAGACATCGACATGGTGCCGTACAAGATCGCGAAGGCCGACAACGGCGACGCCTGGGTCGAGGTCAACGGCAAGAAAATGGCGCCGCCCGAGATCTCGGCGCGCGTGCTGACGAAGATGAAGCAGACGGCCGAGGACTATCTCGGCGAGAAGGTCACCGAGGCCGTGATCACGGTCCCGGCCTACTTCAACGATTCCCAGCGGCAAGCGACCAAGGACGCGGGCAAGATCGCGGGCCTCGAGGTCAAGCGCATCATCAACGAGCCGACGGCAGCGGCGCTCGCGTATGGCATGGACAAGAAGCGCGGCGACCGCAAGATCGCCGTGTACGACTTGGGCGGCGGCACGTTCGACATCTCGATCATCGAGATCGCCGAGGTCGACGGCGAGCATCAGTTCGAGGTGCTGGCCACGAACGGCGATACGTTCCTCGGCGGCGAGGACTTCGACAAGCGAATCATCGATTACCTCGCCAAGGAATTTCAGAAGGAGAGCGGTGTCGACATCCGGCGCGATCCGCTGGCGATGCAGCGCCTCAAGGAAGCGTCCGAGAAGGCGAAGATCGAGCTGTCGACGCGCCAGCAGACCGAGGTCAATTTGCCGTACATCACGGCCGATGCCGCGGGCCCCAAGCACCTGAACATCAATCTGACGCGCGCGAAGCTCGAGTCGCTCGTCGAGGACCTCATCGAGAATACGGTCGCGCCGTGCAAGACCGCCATCAACGATGCGGGGCTCAAGGTCTCGGAGATCGACGACGTGATCCTGGTCGGCGGTCAGACGCGCATGCCGAAAGTGCAGGAGACCGTTCAGTCGCTGTTCGGCAAGGAGCCGCGTAGGGACGTCAATCCGGACGAGGCCGTCGCCGTCGGCGCCGCGATTCAAGCCGGCGTGCTCGCGGGCGAGGTCAAGGACGTTCTGTTGCTCGATGTCACGCCGCTGTCGCTCGGTATCGAGACGTTGGGCGGCGTCATGACGAAGCTCATCGACAAAAACACGACGATCCCGACCAAGGCGAATCAGTCGTTCTCGACGGCCGAGGACAATCAGACGGCCGTGACGATCCATGTCCTGCAGGGCGAGCGCGGCCGCGCGGCCGACAACAAGTCGCTCGGCCGGTTCGATTTGGCGGACCTTCCGCCGGCGCCGCGCGGCATGCCGCAGGTCGAGGTCACGTTCGACATCGACGCGAACGGCATCCTCAACGTGTCGGCCAAGGACAAGGCGACCGGCAAGGAACAGAAGATCGTCATCAAGGCCTCGTCGGGCTTGAGCGACGACGAGATCAAACGCATGGTCGGCGACGCCGAAGTGCACGCGGCCGAAGACGCGAAGTTCCGCGAGCTCGCGGAGACGCGGAACCAGGCGGACGCGCTGATTCACGCGACCGACAAGTCGCTGCGCGAGCTGGGCGACAAAGTGTCCGGCGAGGAGCGGGCGAAGATCGAATCGGCGCTCGCCGACGTCAAGGAAGCCATCAAGGGCGACAACAAAGCCGTGCTCGAGACGAAGCTCCGGGCGCTCGGTGAGGCGTCGGCCGGGATGGCGCAGCGCCTCTATGCGAACCAAGGGGCGAACCAGCAGCCGGGTGCGGGCGGCGGCCCGTCGGGCGACCAGCCCGAGGGCGGCGGCAACGACAACGTCGTCGACGCCGAGTTCGAGGAAGTGAAGGACGACAAGCGTAAGAACAGCTGATTCGCGCGTTCGACGCGTGCGGCTGGCGACTTAGGAGAGCACGCGAGAGCGTGCTCTCCTGCTATCGAGGGTGAGGATGGCGAAGCGGGATTACTACGAAATTCTCGGTGTCGCGCGCGACGCCGCGGAAGCCGACGTGAAGAAGGCGTATCGGCGCCTCGCCATGAAGCACCATCCGGATCGAAACCCGGGCCAGCCCGAGGCGGAGGCGCAGTTCAAGGAAGCCAAGGAAGCCTACGAGGTCCTGTCGGACAAGGACAAGCGCGCTGCCTACGACCGGTTCGGTCATGCCGGCGTTCAGGGCGGCCAGGGAGGGGGCGGTGGGTTCGGCGGCGGCGCCGATGCCTTCAGCGACATTTTCGGCGACGTGTTCGGCGACATCTTCGGCGCGGGCCGGCGCGGCGGCCGCAGCCAGGTGTTTCGCGGCGCGGATCTGCGCTATGAGCTCGAGCTGACGCTCGAGCAAGCCGTCGCCGGCGATTCCATTGCGCTCGACATTCCGGCCCAGGTCGAGTGCACGCGCTGCACCGGCAAAGGTGCCGAGCCGGGGTCGCAGCCGATCGGCTGCAAGACCTGCGGCGGCGTGGGTCAAGTGCGCGTGACCCAAGGCTTTTTCTCGATTCAACAGACCTGCCCGAATTGCGGCGGGGCCGGGGCTACGATCGACAAGCCGTGCCGCGACTGTCACGGCCGCGGCCGTGTCCGCAAGAACAAGACGCTCTCCGTGAAGGTGCCGGCGGGCGTCGACAATGGCGACCGGATTCGCCTGGCCCGCGAGGGCGAAGCCGGGCGCAACGGCGGGCCGGCGGGCGATCTCTATGTCGACATCACGGTTCAACCGCACGCCATCTTCACGCGTGAAGGCCAGAACCTGAGCTGCGAAGTCCCCATCAGCTTCGCGTCGGCGGCTCTCGGCGGCAGCGTCGATGTGCCGACGCTCGACGGCAACGTCGTCCTCAAAGTGCCGGCCGAAACCCAGTCGGGGAGTCTGTTCCGCTTGCGGGGGAAGGGAGTACGCTCCGTCCGCGAGAGCGGGGTCGGCGACTTGTTCTGCCGCGTGCAGGTCGAGACACCCGTCAACCTGACCACCGAGCAGAAGGAACAGCTACGCACTTTCGACTCGGCCATTCAGAACGAAGGCGAGCGGCACAGCCCGCGCGCGCGTTCCTGGTTCGACGGCGTGAAAGAGTTTTTCGAGCGGATGGGAGCATAGCGAGTTGTTGAAGGTAGCCGTTCTCGGCGCCGCGGGCCGCATGGGCCGCGCCGTGTTGAGCTGCATCTTTGAGGCCGACGATCTGACTCTCGTCGGCGCGGTCACGGAGACCGGCGACGCTCTGCTCGGCCGCGATGCCGGCGAGCTCACGGGCAGCCGCCCGGCCGGCGTGCCGCTGACCGACGAGCGCAGTCATGGCTTGCACGCGGCGCAGGTCGCCGTCGACTTCACCTTGCCGGTCGTCACGGAGGCGAACCTGCGCGCCTGCGTCGAGCATGGCGCCGCGCTCGTCATCGGCACGACCGGCCTCGAGCAACGGCAGCACAAGGCCATGGAGAAGGCCGCGCACGAGATCCCGATCGTCTACGGCCGGAACATGAGTGTCGGCGTCAACGTCTTCATGGAGCTCGTCGCCCGAGCCGCCAAGGCGCTCGGCGACGGTTACGACGTCGAGATCGCCGAAACCCACCACCGCAACAAGGTCGACGCGCCATCGGGCACGGCCCTTGCTCTCGGGGAGCGCGTCGCGGCCGCGCGCGGCCGTACGCTCGACGCCTTGGCCGTCTACGCGCGGCACGGGCAGACCGGCCCGCGCGTGCCGGGCACCATCGGTTTTTCGGTCGTGCGCGGCGGCACCGTGGTCGGCGAGCACGACGTGCGTTTCATCGGCGCCGAGGAAGAAGTCGAGTTTTGCCATCGCGCCGGGGATCGCAAGGCGTTCGCCCGCGGTGCGCTGCGGGCCGCTCGTTGGGTCGCGGGGCGAGCGCCGGGCCTCTACTCGATGGCCGACGTGCTCGGATTCTCGCGCGACTGAAGCAAAAGGGGACAGATTTATTTTCGTGAGAAAATAAATCTGTCCCCTTTTGGTCCACCTCTGTAGTCCAAACGGGCGCGCAAACGAGTAGATCGTTTTCGAAAGGACGAGCTACAATTGCCGCCTGAGTTTCCCCGTTGATCAAACACGGGATCGGCTGCCGGGCTTGCAGCCCATCCTGCGTATTTTCGCAAGCCGAATTCTTGTAGGAGCTCAGCGTGGCAGAGCCGGCGATACTTGCGCTCGAAGATGGCACGGTGTTCAAGGGTGTGTCGGTCGGTGCCGAAGGCCGGACGCTCGGCGAAGTCGTGTTCAATACCGCGATGACGGGCTATCAGGAGATCCTGACCGACCCGTCGTACTACCGGCAGATCGTCACCCTGACGTATCCGCACATCGGTAATACCGGCACGAACTCCGATGACTTCGAGTCCACGAAGACCTACGCGGCCGGTCTCATCATTCGCGACTTGTCGTCGATCGTCAGCAGCTGGCGCGCCGAAGGCGGTCTCGAGCAATTCCTGCGCCGCGGCAAAACCGTCGCAATCGCGGATATCGACACGCGCCAGCTCACGCGGATTTTGCGCGACAAGGGCGCGCAGGCCGGCTGCATCGTCACGGGCGCGAAAGCCAATCCCGACGAAGCCGTCAAAGCCGCGCGTAAATTTCCCGGCCTCAAAGGCATGGACCTCGCCAAGCTCGTGACGACCAAGCAGTCGTATCAATGGAATCAGGGCAGGATCTGGCCCGAGCGGCAGAGCATCTATACGAAGCGCGTTGCGAACTTTCACGTCGTCGCGTTCGACTACGGCATCAAGCGGAACATCCTGCGGTTGATCGCGGAGCAAGACTGCCGGCTCACGGTCGTCCCCGCGACGACGAAAGCGGACGAGGTCATGGCGCTGATGCCCGACGGCGTGTTCTTGTCGAACGGCCCCGGCGATCCCGAGCCTTGCGACTACGCGATCGAGGCCATCCGCACGCTCGTCGACAAAGGCGTGCCGACCTACGGCATCTGTCTCGGCCACCAGCTGCTCGGCCTCGCGAGCGGCGCCAAGACGGAGAAGATGAAGTTCGGTCACCATGGGGCGAATCACCCC
>Ga0190271_10002194_pt1 | contig 11687 bp, 5 predicted proteins | sample Popmic356T_FD_133747 | JGI IMG/M metagenome (GOLD analysis project Ga0190271, IMG submission 133747) | Populus adjacent soil microbial communities from riparian zone of Weber River, Utah, USA - 356 T | ecosystem: Environmental > Terrestrial > Soil > Riparian zone | place: USA: Utah | collected...
GGGCTCTTGCTGGGCAGCGCGGACGTGATCGAGCACATCAAGAACTCGGCGCGCTCGTTCATGTTCAGCGCGTCGCTGCCGGCGCCGGTGGTGGCGGTGGTGGGCGAGATCTTGACCGTGCTCGAAGAAGAGGGCCCGGCGTTGGTCGCGGAGCTGCACGAGAAGAGCGCCTACATGCGCAACGCGCTCACCCAGCTGGGCTTCGACCTCGGCAAAAGCAACACGCACATTATGCCGCCCATGTGTGGCGACGAAAACAAGGCGCTGTTCATGCACGTCGCGCTGCTCGAGAACGGCGTGATGATGGTGCCGGTGGTGTACCCGGGCGTGCGCAAGGGAGACGAGCGCTTGCGCCTGAACGTGACGCGCGGTCACAGCAAAGAAGACATGGACCGTGCGCTCGGCCTGCTCGGGACCTACGGCAAGGCCTTCTACGTGCTCGGCGACCAGTAACATCGGCTTCACGCGTCGGGCATCGACACGGGCACCAGCCGACAGCGCACGAACTTGTGGTGCGGCGAGCCGGTGAACGGGTCGCGCTCCATGGCGTCGGTGAGCTCGTTGATGCTCACGCCCGTGCGCTTGAGCGCACCACTCTCGCGGTCGGGAAACTCCAGGCCAAAGCCGTTGGGGATCGCCAGGTGGCCGGGGCGCATCGACCCGTCGCGCCGCACCGGCAGCTCGACCGCTCCGCGTCGCGTCTCCACGCGCACTTCGCTGCCCTCGGCCAGCGCGAGCTGGTCGGCGTCGCTCGGATGGATGAACAGCGCGCAGTGCGGGCCCTTGCCTTTGCGCCAGGCGGGGTCGCGCTGGATGGTGTTGGCATTCCAGGGCGTGCGTCGGCCACCGTTGAGCACGAACGGGTAGCTGGTGTCTCCGTCGAGCTGGAACGCGAGCGCGCGCTCGATCTCGCGCCGCATCTGCACCGGCGAGAGCTGTACCTTGCCGTCGGCAAAGCGTGTGTGATCCGTCAGGTTGCGCGCGCTGTCGAGGCGCCCGACCAGTGTGCCTTCGGGGTGCGCGAGCAGCTGCTCGAACAAAAACGTGCCCAGCGCGAGTCGACCGGTGCGGCCTCGCTGCTCGGGAAACGCGCGCAGCACGTCGCCCGCACGGGTGGCGGCGAACAGCTGCGCGAACAGCCAGATGGCGGACAAGGCCGGCGCGGGAAGCTGCTTGCCGAGCGTCTCGTACGTCCAGAACACGACGCGCGCGGTGATGGCGTCGAGCGTGCCGCCGCGCAGCGCAGCCAGCGCCGTGACGCTGGCCAGAAACGCAGCGCCGCCGAGGCGGGTGCGCGCCTTCTGCGCGAGGGTGTGCAGCAGCTTGGGGGCGGGCGTGCATGAGCCCGTGGCCGCGGCGAGCCGCGCGTAGATCTCGGCTTCGGGCAAGGCGAGTGCCGGCCCCTTCACCACCGGCGGCCGCAGCTGTGCGTGGATCTCCGGGTAGCGCTTGGGGAAGCCCGAGTACTCCCACTTCTCGTAGCCGACGGGGGTGGGCAGCACGAAGTGCGCGAGCCGCGCCGTCTCGCTCATGGCCGGATCGATCACCACCAGCAGCTCCAGCTGTGCGAACGCCTGGCGACACTTTTGGCTGTCCGCGTACTGCACGACCGGGTTGGCGCCCTCGACGATCACGGCGCGAATGCGCTGAGGCCCGCTGCTCAAGATTTCCTCGGACAGCAAGTTGGGCGAGAACATGCCCAGCGGCGACAGCACCTCGATGCTCTGCAGGCCCGAGCTGGGTGCACGGAAGGGCGGCCTGCGCACGCGCGGCGTGGCGGGTGCGAACGTGCCATGGAACACCGCGCCGCCGCGGTTGCCCACGTTGCCCGTGAGCAGGAGGATCACGCGCATCAGGTACGAAGTCAGCGTGGAAAACAGGCCCTGCTCCAGGCCGAGGTCCATGTAGATGCAGGCGGACGGCGCGCTGGCGAACCCCTCGGCGAGCGTCTCGAGCTGCAGCAACGGAACCTCGCAGCGTGCCGCCATGTCGCGCACGTCGACGGCGGCGAGCTGACGGAGCAGGGGCTCCGCATCCTTCACGTGGCGCGCCAGGAAGGCGCGATCGAGACGCTCCGTCTGGACGATCAGGGCCGCCATGCCCAGCAGTAAAAACGCATCGCTACCCGGTCGCGGGGCGATGTGGAGGTCGGCGCGCGCAGCGGTCTCGCTGCGCCGCGGGTCGACCACGGCGAGCTTTCGATCGGGCGCGTCGTGCAGGGCCTTGAGGGTCGACGAGGCGTTGCGTCCGCGATTGCTGAGGGCGGGGTTGGTGCCGAGCAACAGCACGAAGTGAGAGTGCTCGAGGTCGGCCTCGAGCCAGGCCTCGGGCGGCGCGTTGAACAGCCAGCGATCGACCAGCGGGTGCTGCGTCTTTTCTTGCGCCAGGGCGTTGAACCACCACGGTGAGCCCAGCGCGAGCCGAAACGCCGATGCGTAGGGCACGTCGAGGTGGTTGCCTTGACCTCCACCGCCGACCAGCGCGAAGGCCTGGCCCGAGTGGCGCTCGACGATCGTGCGCAGGCGCGCGCCAATCTCGGAGAGCGCCGTCTCCCAGCTGACGGGCTCGAAGGTGCCGTCGTCGCGCCGGCGTAGCGGGGTCTGTACGCGCTGCGCGTGCTCGATGTAGTGGGCGATGGAAAACGCCTTGTTGCAGCTGTAGCCGTGGCTTACCGGGTTGTCCGCATCGGGCCGCACGGCGACCACACGGTTGTCGTCCACGTCGACGCGAAGGCCGCAGTTGTGGCTACACAGCACGCATACGGTCGGCAGGTCGCGCTCCATCGGTCCCTCCAGAGACTCGGGATGTCCGCTCACTGTGCAGGAAGCCGAGCCGGTGTTCTAGCGTTCGATTGCGCCAAAATGCGCGCCCTGGCGCGGCTCGGCTGGACAACTAATACGCGTACGTATTATATTGATTCGCATGCAAACTATTTCCTCGACCAGGGTCGAAAATCGGATGAATCAGCTGGTTCGCCGCATCGAGTCGTTGCCGCTACCGCGTGCCTGGCAGCGCCGGCTGGTGACGCTGGGCGTGGGGCTGACGGTGCCCTACCTGGCGACCTCCGCGGTGCAGTTCGAGCGCGTGAGCGAGGCCTCGGTCACGCTCTCGCTCAAGAACCAGCGGCGCGTGCAAAACCACATGAAGACGGTGCACGCCTCGGCCATGTTTTTGTTGGCGGAGGCAGCGACCGGCACGGTGCTGACGGCAAACCTGCCCGAGGGCACTCGTTTTGCCACCACCCACATCGAGATCGACTACCTGCGCAAGGCAGAAGGCGACTTGAAGGCGACCGCGACGCTGTCGGACGAGCAGCGTGCGCTGCTGCGCACGACGCCAAAGGGTAAGCTCGCGGTGCCGGTGCGCATGCTCGACAGCAGCGGCAACGAGCCGGCCACGTTCCTGGTCGAGTGGAGCTGGAAACACCGAGGCCAGGCCTCGACCAAGGTCGTGGGTTAAGCTCTGCACCACGTGGCCAAGCGACTCTATTTTCAGCTCAACGTCGCGCAGCAGGCGCTGCGCAAACACGTCGACGAGCAGGGCGTTCTGCGCACCGGCCTGACGTCGGCACAGATGGGTGTGCTGTTTTTTGTGGCCAAACACGACGGCTGTTTGCTCAAAGAGCTGGGCGAGGGCATCGGGCTCAAGAACGCCGCCATCACGGGGCTGGTCGCGCGCACGGAAAAAACGGGCTGTTTACGTCGGCGCGCGAGCACCGAGGACGGCCGCGCGACGCACCTGCACTTGACGAGCAAGGGCCAAAAAAAGCTGGAGGAGATCCAGAAGCTCAACGAAGAGCTCAACCTGGCTCTGCGCGCGGGCTTCGCAGAGCAGGAGATCGACCTGGTGCTGCGCTTCCTCCAGCACGTGGTGGATCTCGCGCGCTGATGACGAGAGCGACGGTGACGGTTTTTCAACCAGCACCCCCAGCTCTCCACTACCTTCTGCTCCAGGTGACTACGTCGACCGCACCGACTGAACCGACGACCCAGACGCTGTTCGTCTCTTCGCGCGCCGAGCTACGGCTCCAGTTCGCGCTGGACACCCTGCGCGCGCTGCCGGCTCGCGGCGAGGCGCTGCTCCTCTTGCCGAGTCGTGCGGCGGGCACACAGCTGATGGCTCGCTTGCTGCGGCCAGGGGAGGCGCGCTTTGGCTGGCGACAGCGCACCTTCAACGTGCTCGCGCGCGAGCTGGCGCTGCCCGAGCTGGCGCGCGAGCGTCGCGTCCCGCTGACCGGCCTCGCCGTGGAGGCGCTGGTCACGCGCGTGGTGCACGAGCTCTCACAGAGTGCGGGCCTCGGCCGCTACGGCGAGCTCGCACAGCGGCCCGGCTTCGTCCGCGCGCTGGCCAAGACGCTCGACGAGCTGCGCCTGGCGCGCGTCGACGCCGCGCTGCTGCACGAGCACGCGCCGGAGCTGGCCAGCGTGCTCGTGGCCTATCGGCGCACCCTCGACAGCCAGGCACTCGCCGACCGCACGCACGTGCTCGACGCTGCGCTGCGCGCGCTCTCTAGCAGACCGGCGGCGCAGGTTCCGCTGCTGGTGCTCGACGTGCCCCTGCTGCACGCGGCCGAAGGGCTGGTGGCCGAGGCACTGTGTCGCGGGCGTGCGCTTTCGTGTGTCACCGTGGTGCGCGGCGACGAGCGCAGCCAGGTGCACTGGCACCGCGCCCTCGAGGCTGCGCTCGCGGTCACTGTCGCGCCTGGCTCGTGCGCGGACGAGCCACTCGTTGGGACGGCGCGCGACGGCGCGCGCGTGGCGCTGGTTCACCGGGAGCCCTCGGTCGACGACAACAGCGAGCTAACGCGCCTGCAGACACGGCTGTTCGAGCCGAGCCGCGCAGAGCCGAGGACGCCGCCGAGCGCACGGGTTGCTGGGCAGCGCGCGCTCCCCGGGCACGGCGAGTCGAGCGGTGCGGTGCACATCGTGTCGAGCCCCGGCGAAGCGCGCGAGGCCGTGGAGGTCGCGCGCGGCCTTTGCGAGGCGGCTCAGCGCGGGGTGCCCTTCGATCGGATGGCGGTCGTGCTGCGCGCGGTCGAGAGCTACCGCGCCGTGATCGAGGAGGCGCTCTCGCGTGCGGACATTCCGGCTCACTTTGCCGACGGTGTGCGGCGGCCGCTGCCCGAAGGGCGCGCGTTCCTGGCGCTGCTCGCGTGTGCGCGCGATGGCCTCTCCGCCAGCAGCTTTGCCGAGTACCTGTCGCTCGCTGCGCTGCCGCGCTCCGAGGGCGACGAGGCGAGAGCCACGCCGCGCCAGTGGGAGCGCATGCTGGTGGAGGCGGCCGTCATCGGTGGGGATCGCGAGCGCTGGTCGCGGCGCATCGCGGGGCTGTGCAGAGAGCTCTCCGACGAGCGCGCCTCGCTCGACGCCGACGACCCGCGCCGCGAGCTGCTCGAGCGCGACGGCAAGCTGCTCGCGTCGCTCGACGTGTTTGCGCAGCCCATCCTGGAGGCGCTCCATTCGCTTCCTGAGGGCGGCACCTGGGCCGACTGGCTGGCTGCGCTCGCCCAGCTGGCTCGACTCGCGCTGAGCTCACCCGAGCGCGTGCTCGAGCTGCTGGACGAGCTCGCGCCGCTCGCGCCGATAGGTCCCGTCGCGATCCGCAGCGTGTACCGCGTGCTGTCGCTGCGCCTGTCGAGCGTGGTGTCGACCAGCAGCGGCAACGGCGCGGGCAAGGTGTTCGTGGGCGCCATCGAAGACGTGCGCGGGCGCGCCTTCGAGCTGGTGTTCGTGACCGGTCTTGCCGAGCGCGTGTTCCCGCCGCGCATCGCCGAGGACGCGCTGCTGCCCGACAGCGTGCGGCGCGCGCTCGGACCCGAGCTGTGGCTGACCGAAGAGCGCGTCGCGCGCGAGCGATTGCTGCTGCGCATCGCGGTGGGGGCCGCCAACGACAGGCTGGTGCTCTCGTTTCCGCGCTTCGACCTCGCCAACGGACGTCCACGCGTGCCTTCGTTCTACGGGCTCGAGGTGCTGCAGGCGATCGACGGCAGCTTGCCCGCGTTCGACGAGCTGACGCGGCGCGCGTCTCCGGGCGCAGCTGCGCGCATGGGTTTTCCCGCGCCCGTGGAGGCGGAGCAGGCGATCGACGACGCCGAGTACGACCTGGCGATGCTCGACCGCCTGATGCACGCGCCCGAGGGCGGTGCCGCGCGCAAGGGCGCCGCGCGCTACCTGCTCGAGGCCAACCCGCACCTGGCGCGCGCACTGCGCTTTCGTGCGCGCCGCTGGGAGCTGCCGCGTTTTTCTCCGGCCGACGGGTTCGTGGCCGTCGATGCGGCGGGCAAGGCGCTGCTTCTGCCCCATCGCCTCGCAGCTCGCCCGTACTCGGCCAGCGCGCTCGCGCATTTTGCCGCCTGTCCGTACCGCTTTTTTCTGCACGCGATCGTCGGCGTGGCCGAGCGAGCCGAGGTGTTCGCGGTCGACGAGCTCGATGCGCGCCAGCGCGGCGTGCTGTTTCATCGCGTGTTGCGCGCCGTGCTCGGAGAGCTGGCCAGCGCGGGCAAGCTGCCGATCACCCAGGCGTCGTTCGTTGACGCAAAAGAGCAGCTCGCGCGCTCCTTTGCCGCGCTGGCCGCGCGTGCGCGCGATGACTACGCGCCGTCGATAGAGGGCGTGTTCGCGACCAGCCTGTCCGCCATCGAGCGCGATCTAAGCGAGTGGCTCGAGCGCCAGCCGGCCGAAAAGGTCTTCGTGCCCGCGCACTTCGAGCTAGGTTTCGGGCTGCGGCCGGGCGCCGAGCTCGACGTCCACAGTGTGCGCGCCGCGCTGCCGCTGCCCGTGGGTTTGTTGCTGACAGGGGCCATCGATCTGGTCGAAAAAGCAAACTTCAAGACGGAAGGCGAGCGCGAGCTGCTGCGCGCGACCGACTACAAGACCTCTGCCGTGCCCGACAAGCTGGGCATCGTCAGCGGCGGGCGTGTGCTGCAGCCGCTGCTCTACGCACTCGCACTCGAGCAGCTGTTTCCCGAAGCCAGGGTGAGCTCGGGTCGTTTGTACTTCTGCACCGCACGCGGCGAGTACACCAGCCACGAGGTCGCCCTGGACGGCCAGGCGCGCGCGGTGGCCGGCGATCTGGTGTCCAGCATCGACGCCATGATCGAGCAGGGCTTTTTGCCGGCGGCACCCGCGCCGCTGCCCGAAGACCGGGAGAAGTTCGAGTGTGAGCGCTGTGCGTACCGACCCGTGTGTGGACCCTACGAGGCCGAGCGCGTGGGCGCGGTCAAGAGCCGCGAGCTGGCGCGCCTCGCGCCGCTGTTCAAGGTGCGAGGTCTGCCATGAACATCGACGACCTGGTCGACGGCGCCGCGCGCAAGAGCATCCGCGAAGATCTCGATCACACGCTGGTGGTCGAGGCGGCGGCGGGCACGGGCAAGACCACGGAGCTGGTGCAGCGCATCGTGGCGGTGGTGGAGAGTGGTCGGGCGCGGCTGTCGTCGATCATCTCGGTCACGTTCACCGAAAAAGCTGCCGGTGAGATGAAGCTGCGCATCCGCACCGAGCTCGACCGCGCGCTGCTCGCGGCCGATCTTCGCTCGCGCGCGGAACCAGCGCGTGGTTCGGCCCGAGACGAGCAGTCGCGCGAGCGCCTGGTGAGGGCGCTGTCCGAGCTGGAGACAGCCAAGGTCGGCACCATCCACGCGCTGTGCGCCGAGCTGCTGCGCGAGTTTCCCATCGAGGCGCGCGTGGATCCCGCCTTCGAGGTGGCCGACTCGATGCTCGCGCGCAGCCTGCTCGAGCGTGCCTTCGACGGCTGGTTCGAGCGCACGCTCGAGGCACCTGGCGAGGGGGTGCGTCGCATGCTCGCTCGGCGCGCGTTCGACGAGCGCGGCAAGGGCGCACGCGAGCAGCTGTTGTCCGCGGCCAGTCGACTGGTCGAGACGCGCGACTTCGCGACGCCGTATCGCCGCGACCCGTTCGATCGCGAGGCCGCGCTGGGCGCGTTGCTCGCGGAGCTGCGGGAGCTCTGCGCGCTCCACACGCGGTCGAGCGCACAGTGGGATCCGCTGCGCGTCTCGCTGCGCGAGCTAGCCCAGCGGCTCGGCCGCGTGCACGACGCCGACAGCGACATGCTGGAGGCGTTTGTACGTAAGCTCGCGCGCGACGACAAGGTGTGGAACGGCAAACCAGGCAACGGCAGGCTGTTCGCCCCCAACCTACCGCGCACCGACGTGATCGCCGCCAGGAGCGCCGCCAGGGAGCGCCTGAAGCTTTGCCTCGTCGCGCTGGATGCCGACCTGGCCGCCTGCCTGTCGCGCGAGCTCGCGCCGATCGTGGCTGCCTACGAGAGCGAAAAACGAGCCCAGGGTACGCTCGACTTCTTCGACCTGTTGTTGCTCACGCGCGACCTGTTGCGCGATCACGACGCCGTGCGCCAGCGTCTGCAAAACGATGTGGACCGGCTGTTCGTCGACGAGTTTCAAGACACCGATCCCGTGCAGTCCGAGCTGCTGCTCTTGCTGAGCGCCGACGATCCGGCCGAGCGCGACCCGTGGCGGGCGCGGCCGATCCCCGGCAAGCTGTTCGTGGTCGGCGATCCCAAGCAGAGCATCTACCGCTTTCGGCGCGCCGACGTCGCGCTGTACGAGCGCATCAAGCAACACCTGGTCTCGCTCGGCGCGCGCGTGCTCGAGCTGTCGACCAGCTTTCGTTCACTGCCTGCCATCCAGTCGTTGGTCAACGCCGCCTTTGGTCCGCTGATGGCGGGCGACCGCGACAAGGGACAGGCCAGCTACGTACAGCTCGCGCCGTTTCGTCTGCCGCGCGAAAACCAGCCCGCGATCGTCGCGCTGCCCGCGCCCAACCCCTACGGCCGGCTGCGCATCACCAAGCGCGCGGTCAACGCGTGTCTGCCCGATGCGGTGGCGGCCTGGGTCGAGTGGCTCGTGCACAAGAGCGGCTACGTGGTGGCCGAGGGCGGTCGCGACGTGCCGGTCGAGGCGCGTCACGTGTGCCTGCTGTTCAAGCGTTTTCGCGGCTACGGCGGCGAAGACGTGGCACGTGAGTACGTGCGTGCGCTCGAGGCGCGGCGCGTACCGCACGTGCTGTCGGGCGGTCGCTCGCTGCACGCGCGCGAAGAGGTGATCGCGCTGCGGGCAGTGCTGATGGCGCTGGAGTGGCCCGAGGACGCCTTGCACGTGTACGCCACCCTGCGCGGTCCGTTCGTTGCGTTCCACGACGAGACGTTGCTCTCGTTCAAGCAGAAGACCAGACACCTGCACCCGCTCGGCCCGGTCGACCCGAGCCTGTTGTCCGAGTCGGAGCGCGAGGTGGCCTCCGTGCTGGCCCTGCTGGCGGAGCTGCACCACGCGCGCAATCGTCGCCCGATTGCAGACACCATGGGCCGCTTTTTGCGCGCTGTGCGCGCGCACGCGGGCACCGCGATCTGGCCCACGGGGGAGCAGGCGCTGGGCAACGTGCTCCGTCTGGTCGACTACGCGCGCAGCTACGAGCGGCCCGGCCGCGCCACCTCGTTTCGCGGCTTTGTGGAGTGGCTGGGCTCGCACGCCGAGCTCGGTGAGGCCGCCGATGCGCCCGTCATCGAAGAGAGCAGCGACGGCGTGCGCATCATGACCATTCACGCCGCCAAGGGCCTCGAGTTTCCCGTCGTCGTGCTGTGCGACCCAACGGCACCCACCAAGACCGAGTACCCGTCGCGCTTCATCGATCCCGAGCGCAAGCTGTGGGCGCAGTCGCTGTGCGACGCGGCGCCCGTCGAGCTGACCGAGCAGCGCGAGCGCGTTTGTGCACACGACGAGGCAGAAGTGCAGCGCCTGGCGTACGTCGCCACCACGCGCGCCAAAGAGCTGCTGGTGATCCCCACGGTGGGCGAGGGGCGCATCGACGGCTGGATCGATCTGCTCAGCGCTGCCGTGTATCCGGCCAGTGCGAAAAGACGCGCGCCCGAGCCCGCTGCTGGCTGTCCGCCTTTTTCGGGCGACAGCGTGGTCGGCCGTCCGTTCGACGCGCAGCACGGTGCCGAAGACAGCGTCGCACCCGGACAACACAGGCCCGAGGCAGGACAGCACGCGGTGGTCTGGTGGGACCCCTACTTGTTCGACCTTCAGCGGCGCGCGACCGGCGGCGTGACCCAGCAGGACTTGTTGCGCGCCGACGAACAGGTGGGCGCAGCGGAGCGCGGGCTCGCGGAGTACGCCACGTTTCGTGCTGCGCGCGAAGACACACGAGTACGCGGTGCGGCTCCCTCGTTCGCCAGTCGTCCGATTACCGAGCTGGCCGCCGAAGGGAAGTCGCCTGCGCGCAGCCTGCCGATCGAGGTGCTGGACAGTGGTGCGATCCGTGCGGGCAGACCGAGCGGAACGCGCTTTGGCGTGTTGATGCACGCGCTCCTGGAGCACGCGGTGCTGGAAAACGGCGCTCGCCAGAGCGGCGAGGCGCTGCGCGAGGTCGCCGCGTTCATCGGCCGCAGCATCGGCGCCAGCGACGCCGAGCGCGAGCGCGCGGTGCTAGACGCCAAGCTTGCGCTCGCGCACCCGCTGTTCGCGCGGATCGAGCGCGCGTTCCTGCGCGGCGAGCTGTTTCGTGAGGCGCCGGTCACCGTGTGCTCGGTCGAGGGCGAGCTGTGCGAAGGCACGGTCGACCTGGCCTTTCGCGAGCTCTCGGCCCAGGGCTCGCGCATCGTGCTGGTGGACTTCAAGACCGACGTCGAACTGTCCGATCTGCAGGTCTACAGCCGCCAGCTCGCGCTGTACGCCGACGCGCTCGGTCGCGCGCTGGCCGAGCCCGTCGAGTGTGTGCTTTTTCGAGTCTAGCCAGTCAGCTGCGCGTGCGAGCGAGTGCGGAGCGCAGCTCGACGATGTGTTCGCGCGCGTCCTCGGCAAACGGGCCGCTGCCGCCGTCTTTCTGCACGTACGACTCGAAACCCACGAGTGCACGCAGCAGCCAGAGCAGACACACGGCCTCGCGCGCCTCGGGCAGCGTCTCGCCACCGGGGCGCGTGGTCGGCTCCACACGTCCAGCTGCCGGCGCTGAACGGGGACGCGCCGGGCCGTGCAGCGCACGCCGACTCAGCTCTCGCTCGGCGCGTGCGACGCGCTGCTGAAGCGGCAGAACCAGTGCTGCGTGGGAGGTGCCCGATAGCTCGGCCAGCGTGCGCTCGAACGGTGCGAGCGTGCTCAGGCTCTCGGGCGCCGACAGCCAGCTCGTGCCGCGCGTGGCCAGCGCGGCCAGTGGCTCGCCTGGCTCGCGCACGCCGTCGGCCAGCGCGAGCGCACCCAGCGCCTCGTAATAAGAGCGCTCGTAAGCGGGCACAAAAAACACGCCGTTTTGTCGAAGCACAGCCAGCGGCGCCCGGTCTTGCGTGATCGCGCGCCGCGCCTGCTCGAGCGCGAGTGTGCGCTCGCCGAGGCGATCGAGCGCGACCGCGACGCCCCACAGTGCGAGCACTCGGCCGCCGTCCGTGCTCTCGCGCGCGGCCCGCTCGTACAGCGCGAGGGCGCGCGCCACGTCGCCGCGCAGCATGGTGACCTCGGCCAGGTTGCCGAGCAGCGTGCCGTTGTCTTCGCCGTCGCTGTTGAGACGCAGCGACTGCTCGTACTCGCGCACCGCGGCTGTGAAGTCGCCCTCGCGTGTGTGCAGCACGCCGAGCTGAAAGGCGACCTCCTGGGCCTCGTAGAGCGGGTCGAGCGCGCGCAGTGCGTAGAGCTGCTGGATGGCCTCGCCGGTGCGCGA
>Ga0190271_10002195_pt1 | contig 11687 bp, 11 predicted proteins | sample Popmic356T_FD_133747 | JGI IMG/M metagenome (GOLD analysis project Ga0190271, IMG submission 133747) | Populus adjacent soil microbial communities from riparian zone of Weber River, Utah, USA - 356 T | ecosystem: Environmental > Terrestrial > Soil > Riparian zone | place: USA: Utah | collected...
ACAGTCCTGCGGTGAACAGCACGACCTGAATGGCTTGTGCGACAACCATGACGGCCACCACGTTCGCTTGTTCGGCCAGCGACAGCGGGGTCGGCGCCGGGGAGAGCCCGGTGGTCGACTGCAGTGGCGTCCCGGCAAGTAGTGCGGCGGGCGCTCGCCTAGGCCACCAGGGGCGCACGCGATGTCGCCGGACGAGATGTGCGCTCGATTGCGCTCGTCACCGCGCTGGCAGCGTCGGCAACGACCGCACGGTATGAGACTGCCACCGTCGTGTTCGGCGGGAACGACCCCGGTGGCGACGTCTACTTCATCGTCGACGGTCACCGTGCTGTTGCGAATCCCGGGAGAGCAGGTGCGCGCCGCCGTGACACGACGCTGAATAGACCCGCTCACTGCGCCGCCGTCGCGGTGCGGTAGCGGTCGCGGGCGACCAGTGTGAGTCGCAGGTCGTCGATCAGCGGATCGAGGAACTGCGCGCGGTACTCCTTGTCGCCGACCGTGCGTGCGGCCAGGTACATGAAGGTCAGGGCGGTCAGGAACATGGCGACCTGGATGAGCGACTGGGGTACCGGCAGCGTCATACCCAGGATCTGGCCGTCGGTGGACCCGTTGCGGGTCAGCGCGGCAAGCATCTCCGGGCTGATCAGGATCAGCCCGAAGACGAAGAACAGCAGGCCGGTCACCAGTGACACCGTCAGCACCTGGGCGATCTGGGACAGCGCGAGCACGAACACCACGTTGATCCGTTCGGCCTTGGACAGCGGCACCCGGCGTGGTCGGTCGGGCATCATCTCGAACGGCGTCCCGGTCAGCTTCTGCGCATCCTCGGGCTGCTTGGCGTCCGGCAGCAGGATGGGCCGGACCCGGCCCAGCGTGCTGGACACCAGGAAGGTCGCGGCGATGAGGAACAGGAACAGCAGTGCCAGCCACAACCGGCCACGGCTGACGGTGGACGCCATCGTCCACACGGGTCCGTTGAAGAACACCAGCACGGTGAGCAGCATCACCGGAAGCGCTCGCAGCAGCATGCTTCCCACCGACGCGAGGTTGGTCAGTGTCATGTCCGCGGCCCACCCCAGCACCGAGCCGATTCCCGTTGCGGTGCAGAGTAATATCGCCGCGATCACGACGATTTCCACGATCACGTCGAAGACGATGAACGGGCTCGGGCCTCCGAAAACGGTGCTCAGTGCCGCCACCGCGACGGCGGCCACCGATATCGCAGCCCGCAGGCGTGCATCGTCGGTGCGCGACACCAGCCAGCCCACGACCGCTGCTGCCGGAACCACCAGCACGACGATCCCCAGGATGAACCACTCGGTGCGGGTCGGGGTTCCGTCGATGTCGATCGTGTGCTTCCCGGTCACCGTGACGACCAGTATCGAAAACCCCATCGTCACGGCGAATGCTGCGAGCGCGGGCACAGACCTGGTCCAGACCCGTCGCACCAGGGTGCCGGGGCGGAGCACGGCGGGCAATCCACGCTGGAGGAACCAGCGTTCGGCAGCCATGCGTTGCGCGGATGTCGGACTCATCGTCGGCAATCTCATCATGAGGTCCTGCTACACGCCCGCATTCCGCGCGGCCTCGTAACCTCGCCTGGCATCGCCGCCCTATGTTCTGTCTGGTCGGGCTCCTGGTGGCCTCGTGCCTCGGCCCCTTCGTCGTCCCTCTGTTCTGTCTGGTCGGGCTCCTGGTGGCCTCGTGCCTCGGCCCCTTCGTCGTCCCTCTACGCTGGCCGGTATGCAACGGATCATCGGAACGGAGGTCGAGTACGGCATCTCATCGCCGTCCGACCCGACCGCGAATCCGATCCTGACTTCTACCCAGGCAGTGTTGGCGTATGCGGCGGCGGCGGGAATCCAGCGGGCGAAGCGCACCCGCTGGGATTACGAGGTGGAATCCCCGCTTCGTGACGCGCGGGGATTCGACCTGAGCCGGGCGTCGGGGCCGCCGCCCGTGGTGGACGCCGACGAGGTCGGCGCCGCGAACATGATCCTGACCAACGGCGCGCGGCTCTACGTCGACCACGCCCATCCCGAGTACTCCGCGCCGGAGTGCACCGACCCGATGGACGCGGTGATCTGGGACAAGGCCGGTGAGCGGGTGATGGAGGCGGCGGCCCGGCACGTTGCCAGCGTCCCCGGAGCGGCCAAGCTTCAGCTCTACAAAAACAATGTTGACGGCAAGGGCGCGTCATACGGATCGCATGAGAACTATCTGATGTCGCGTCAGACGCCATTCTCGGCCGTCATCGCCGGTCTGACGCCGTTCCTGGTGTCGCGCTCGGTGGTCACCGGGTCCGGTCGTGTCGGTATCGGCCCGTCCGGCGACGAGCCCGGTTTCCAGCTCTGCCAGCGCTCCGACTACATCGAGGTCGAGGTGGGCCTGGAGACCACCCTGAAGCGCGGCATCATCAACACCCGCGACGAACCCCACGCCGACGCCGACAAGTACCGGCGGCTGCACGTCATCATCGGCGACGCCAACCTTGCCGAGACCTCGACGTATCTCAAGGTCGGCACCACCTCTCTCGTGCTCGACCTCATCGAAGAGGGCATGGACCTCAGCGACCTGGCGCTGGCCCGGCCGGTGCATGCGGTGCACGTCATCAGCCGCGACCCGTCGTTGCGGGCCACCGTCGCGCTGGCCGACGGTCGCGAACTGACCGGCCTTGCGCTGCAGCGGATCTACCTGGACCGCGTCGCCAAGCTGGTCGACAGCCGCGATCCCGATCCGCGTGCCTCCCATGTCGTCGAGACCTGGGCGAACATTCTGGACCTGCTCGAGCGGGATCCGATGGAGTGCGCCGACCTGCTCGACTGGCCGGCCAAGTTGCGGCTACTCGAAGGCTTCCGGCAGCGCGAGAATCTCGGCTGGTCGGCGCCGCGACTGCACCTCGTCGACCTGCAGTATTCCGACGTGCGGCTGGACAAGGGCCTCTACAACCGGCTCGTCGCCCGGGGCTCAATGAAGCGGTTGGTCACCGAGCAGCAGGTGCTCGACGCCGTCGACAGCCCGCCTACCGACACCCGGGCGTACTTCCGGGGGGAGTGCCTGCGGCGGTTCGGTGCGGACATCGCCGCCGCCAGCTGGGATTCGGTGATCTTCGACCTGGGCGGCGATTCGCTGGTGCGGATCCCCACGCTCGAGCCGTTGCGGGGCAGCAAGGCCCATGTCGGCGCCCTGCTGGACTCCGTCGACAGCGCGGCGGAACTCGTTGAGCAGCTGACCACCTGATCGAGCTATGCCCGGCAATCTCGCTGCCGACCGGTAGGGTGGAGGAACCGGCGGGCTAGATGGAGCACGCCCGCAACGGGACCAGACATACGCAGGAGGCAGCGATGGCTCAGGAGCAGACCAAGCGTGGCGGCGGAGGCGGGGAAGACGACGACTCCACCGGCAGCACGGCCGCCGGGCAAGAGCGCCGCGAGAAGCTGACCGAGGAAACCGACGACCTGCTCGACGAGATCGACGACGTCCTGGAGGAGAACGCCGAGGACTTCGTCCGGGCGTATGTCCAGAAGGGCGGCCAGTGACCTGGCCGCACCGCGAACAGTCGGCTTTTCCGTCGTCACTACCCGGAGCGTTTAGTGCCTCGTCTCGAGGTCTGTCACACGGCGGCGTGAACCTGTCGTCCTTCTCCGATTTCCTGCGTCATCAGGCGCCCCATCTGCTGCCCGGGACCGGGCCGATCCCGACGGACGCCCTGCCTCACGGCACCACGATCGTGGCGCTCAAATACCCCGGCGGGGTCGTGATGGCTGGTGACCGGCGGGCGACCCAGGGGAACGTGATCGCCAGCCGTGATGTGCAGAAGGTCTACATCACCGACGATTACACCGTCACCGGCATCGCGGGAACCGCCGCGATCGCAGTGGAGTTCGCCCGGCTCTACGCCGTCGAGCTCGAGCACTACGAGAAGCTCGAAGGTGTGGCGCTGACATTCCCTGGCAAGGTCAACAGGCTGGCCACCATGGTGCGCGGCAACCTCGGTGCGGCGCTGCAGGGTTTCGTGGCGTTGCCGTTACTGGCCGGATACGACCTCGACGACCCGAACTCCGAGGGCGCCGGCCGCATAGTGTCGTTCGACGCGGCTGGCGGGTGGAACGTCGAGGAGGAGGGCTATCAGTCGGTCGGCTCCGGCTCCATCTTCGCCAAGTCCTCGATCAAGAAGCTGTACTCGCAGGTCGTGGACGCGGACACGGCGCTGCGGGTAGCGATCGAAGCGCTCTACGATGCTGCTGACGACGACTCCGCAACCGGCGGACCAGATCTGGTGCGGGGCATCTATCCGACCGCCGTGGTGATCGGCGCCGATGGCGCCGCCGAGGTGCCCGAGCGGCAGATCGCCGGGGTGTGCCGAGAGATCATCGAGAGTCGTTCGCGGGCAGACACGTTCGGTCCCGACGCCGAGCCTCGAGGTGAGGATTCGTGAGCTTTCCCTATTTCATATCGCCTGAGCAGGCGATGCGGGAGCGCTCGGAGCTGGCGCGAAAAGGTATCGCCAGGGGCCGCAGCGTGGTCACGCTGGCGTACGCCGACGGCGTGCTGTTCGTCGCGGAGAACCCGTCGCGGTCACTGCAGAAGGTCAGCGAACTCTACGACCGGGTGGGCTTCGCCGCCGTCGGCCGTTTCAACGAGTTCAACAATCTGCGCAGCGGCGGGATCCGGTTCGCCGACACCCAGGGCTACGCGTATTCGCGCCGCGATGTCACCGGTCGTCAGCTGGCCAACGTCTACGCCCAGACGCTGGGCACGATCTTCACCGAGCAGGCCAAGCCCTATGAGGTGGAGCTGTGCGTGGCCGAGGTCGCCCACTACGGCGAGACCAAACCCCCTGAGCTGTACCGCATCACCTACGACGGCTCGATCGCCGACGAACCGCACTTCGTCGTGATGGGCGGAACCACCGAGCCGATCGCGGCGGCACTGAACGAGTCCTACGCCGAGAACGCGAGCCTGGCCGACGCGGTGTCCATCGCGGTGGGGGCGCTTAGCGCCGGTGCCACCGGCACCGAACCCCGCACACTGGGGCCGGCCACGCTGGAGGTTGCGATCCTCGACACCAACCGGAGACGGCGGGCGTTCCGCCGGATCACCGGTGCCGCGCTGGAAGCGCTGCTGCCCCAGAGGGATTCGAAGGCCGCCGACGATACCGGGGGCGCTCCCGACGGTGACGGCTCCTAACAGTCCGTGACCTTGTGGTACCGCCGGTGTAGTTGCTGACGCTAGACCTGCCCCCGCTAATCCAGCACCAGATCGCTCACCCGGCGTGGGCATGGCGGTTACCCGCGCGGCCGGTGCGTCGGGCGGGCGAGGCCGGCAGTGTGGCTCATGTGCGCGTCATCCGCTCACCGGTGGCGGCGGACTGGACCGGCCCACAGCAGATACCCTGCGACAGGCGCTTGGCTGTGGCGGTGGGTGACCGGGATCGTCACTGGCCCTTCGGGACTGGCAGTGCTGCGCTGAGGCGGGGATGGACTCGGACGCTGCTGTGGTCGCGGCGCGGCAGCCGCAGCGGCGTTGCGATCGTGTTGGGCGCGGTGCACGGGATCACGCAGCAGGTGATACGCCGCGATCAGCTGACGCAGCGCTGTGTCGCCGGCCGTGCCAGCCGCATCCCGGGTACGCGTGTCGGGGTGAAGCGCCCGCAACTTGGCACGAAACGCCTGATTGATCTCTGCCGCTGAGGCGATGGGGGTCACTCCCAGCACGGCGTAGGGATTGTGATCCTCGGTCATGGCAATCCACCCATCGAGGTGAACGGCGGGCAGCTGCGTCGAGGATCCGGCTGAGCTGAGAGCAGCCCCGCGCAAGCGCCGCCGTCAGTGCGCGGTCTGTTCGGATGTCGGCTGCCCCGCGCAGGTTTTCCGCACGCGACTAGTGCGGGCGCCCGCCGCCGGTACGGAATCTACCGGCAGCGGGTCCCCGTTATGCAGTGACGACGCTCGCGGTCCACGTCGAATGTGCCACTGTCGGTGGCGGTGCGCACGCAGGTTTACGTCGGGACGCTGCGTTGGGCGCGGTTGCACAGTGATCGCGCTGCTGTGGACGGCGAGCGGGTCACTGCCCACTCGTGGTCGTCGTTCAGGGCATCACCTCCGTTGCTCAACGCTGTTTGACAGGACCGCCGCATGGCCGCGGGGGAGACCGCTGCGTCGGCCAGACTCGCCGCTTCGGTCCTCCGCTCGATGGCCACCCTGTCCGCCGGCTCGGCGGTGACGGCTGTGACCGTGGGAGGGCCGCGGTGAGGGTGGCGGCCCCGACAGGGCGGGGCTTGGCGGCGGGCATCTCGGAGCAAACTTCGCAGCGTAGGTGATGCGGGGAGTCGTGCTGCAGGCGCAGCCATTCGGCGTGCACGATCGCCTCCGCTTCGTCGACCACGGTCTCGTTCAGCACGTCGGTGGTCATCTCACTCACCTCCTCGGGGGAACGCTCGCCGCCGCCCGACCCCCTCGGCGTCAGGCGCTGATCGCTTCCTTGTCATGACTGTTGGCAATCGTGATACGGCGCGGTTTGGCCTTCTCGGCGACCGGAATGGTCAGCCGCAGCACCCCGTCCTGGTAACTGGCCTGGATGTGCTCGGTGTCGAGGGTGTCGCCCAGGAACAGCTGGCGACTGAATACCCCCCGCGGACGTTCCGCGGACACCATCTCCCGGTTCTGATCCAGACCGGGCCGTTCGGCGTGCACGGTCAGCACGTTGCGTTCGATGTCTAGATCCACCGAATCGGCCTTCACCCCGGGCAGGTCGAACTCGACGATGAATGCGTCTCCTTCGCGCCAGGCATCCATCGGCATGACCGCGGGCCGCGCTTCGGTGCCCAATACCTGCTGGGTCCAGCGGTCGAGATCACGGAACGGATCGGTACGCATCAACATCATCTCCACCTCCTGTCAATCTAACAGATCATCTGTGGGATCTGACATAGATAAATATATAGCACCGGTGATAGGTTGTAGCAAGAAGAAAGTTCGGCAGATGGGACGAGTTGGTGAGCGAGCATTCGGCAGACCGATCCGGGCGCGGGGTGTACGGCATCTCGGTGGCCGCCGAGTTGTCCGGCGTCGGCGAGCAGTCGCTACGGCTCTACGAGCAGCGTGGGCTGCTCACCCCCGCCCGCACCAGCGGCGGCACCCGCCGCTACAGCGACGATGACCTAGCCCGCTTACGGCGCATCATCGACTTGCTCGCCGCCGGGGTCAACGTGGCCGGCATCGGCCAGATCCTGGACCTGCAAGACCGCAACATCCGGCTGGAGTCCGACAACACCGCACTGAAATCCGACAATGTCCGACTGGCTTCGGCACACCGCCGCTCCAGAGCGTCACGGCGCCGACCTCGCGGGGAACAGAACGATCACGAGCAGTGACGGCACCGGTGGAACGATGTTCCCAACGCCCGCAACATATTTCGACACCTAATGCAGAACTGCGCCACCGCCCGCTCGGGCCTCGGTACCACCACAACCTCGGCATGATCGCAGCACAGCCACCTCACGCCGACGCGCCCAGCACCCCCACAGCGTGTAGGTCTTTCGCTCCGCCCGCCGAGGGTGGATGACTTGTCGCGTATAACGCATCGCGACTGGCTCTACACCGGTGAAGTGCTCGGATCCAGCGAGGCCGTGTCGCGCTCGTCGAGTCAACGAGCAGCTTTCGCCGCCTGCGAGCGAACACAGCCCCCGATGTCTTTCCGGCCTACCGGCAAGGCGGAGTACTCGTCCTCGCCGAACACCACATCGCAAGTGCCCACAGTGGGTAGTGTCCGGTCTCGGCTGACGCATAACGGCTGACCGCCGGGGCGAGCGAAGCGACGGGAGATCGGATGGACGGCGAGCCCGATCTGTATATAGGCGGTGCATGGCGCCATGCGTCCGACGGCGGAACCCGCGACGTCATCAATCCGGCCGACGGCTCCGTCGCGGGCGTCGTCGACGAAGCCACGCCCGACGACGCACGTCAGGCGGTCGCTGCGGCGCGTGCCGCGTTCGATGACGGTGCGTGGCGGGCCACCCCGGTCGCTGAGCGCGCCGCACTGCTGGACCGGATTGCCGAGCTGCTGCAGCGCGACAAAGAGGATCTCGCGGCGCTGGAAACCCGGGACACCGGAAAAACACTCGCCGAGAGCCGGATCGACATCGACGACGTCACCTCGGTGTTCCGCTATTACGCGAAGCTCGTCGGGGTCGACGGGGGCGACACCGGGCGGATCATCGATGTCGGCAACCCGGCGGTGATCAGCCGGGTGGTCCGTGAACCCATCGGGGTGTGCGTGCTGATCGCGCCCTGGAACTATCCGCTGCTGCAGATGTCGTGGAAGATCGCGCCGGCGCTCGCCGCGGGCTGCACGATGGTCGCCAAACCCAGCGAGGTCACCCCGCTGTCCACGATCGCCTTCGTCCATCTGCTGGAGGAGGCGGGGGTGCCGCCGTCGGTGGTCAACCTGGTGCAGGGCAGCGGCGCCGTGCTCGGCGAGGCACTGACCGCCACCGCGGAGGTCGACTTCATCTCGTTCACCGGCGGCCTGGCCACCGGGACGACCATCTCGAAGATGGCTGCGGACAACGTCACCAAGGTGGCAGTGGAACTCGGCGGCAAGAACCCGCACATCGTGTTCGCCGACGTCCGTGACGCAGGCGACGGGGACAGTTGGGCCGCGGCCGTCGACCATGTGCTGACCGGGGTGTTCCTGCATTCGGGCCAGGTGTGCTCCGCGGGCACCCGGCTGATCGTCGAGGAGTCCGTTGCCGACGACTTCGTCACCGCGCTGGCGGCGCGTGCCGAGACGATCCGCATGGGCGATGGCATGGACCCGGCAAGCGAGACCGGGCCGCTGGTCTCCGAGCAGCACCGGGCCAAGGTGGAAGCCTACGTGGAGCTGGGCATCTCGGAGGGCGCCAAGCTGATCACCGGCGGCGCCCGGCCCGCCGACCCGGCGCTCGCCAAGGGCAGCTTCTATCTGCCCACGATCTTCGACCGCTGCGACCGGTCGATGCGAATCGTTAGGGAGGAGACCTTCGGTCCGATCCTCACCGTCGAGCGATTCACCACCGAAGCCGAGGCGATCGCCCTCGGCAACGACACGGAGTACGGTCTCGCGGCCGGTGTGCGGACATCGGATGCAGCGCGAGGCGAACGTGTGGTGCGGGCGTTACGGCACGGCACGGTGTGGCTCAACGACTTCGGCTACTACACCGCCGCCGCGGAGTGGGGCGGCTTCGGGAAGTCGGGCAACGGTCGCGAGCTGGGTCCGACGGGGCTCACGGAATACCAAGAGATCAAGCACATCTGGCACAACACTGCTCCCACCGCCGCGGGCTGGTTCAAGGGCTGAGCAAGCCCGGACAAGAATCGGAGAGGGTCAAGCACATGGTCATCAGAGAGCCGCATGCCGACAGTGGCATGGAGGACTTCGGGTACAAGGAGTCGCTGGACCGCAGTATCGGCAAGTTCGCCAGCTTCGCCGCGGGTGTCAGCTACATCTCGATTTTGACGGGCACGTTCCAGCTGTTCTACTTCGGCTTCGGCACCGCTGGACCCGCCTATCTGTGGTCCTGGCCGATCGTGTTCGTCGGGCAGATGGCCGTGGCGCTGTGCTTCATGGAGCTGGCTGCAAAGTATCCGGTCGCGGGATCGGTCTACAACTGGAGCAAGAAGCTCGCGAGCAGGCTGGTCGGCTGGACGTCGGGGTGGCTGATGCTCACCGCGTCGATCGTGACGATCTCGGCGGTGGCGCTGGCCTACCAACTCAACCTGCCGCGGCTGTGGAGTGGCTTCCAGATCGTCGGTGACGGCAGCGGCGACTACGACTATGCCGCCAACGCAGTCGTTCTGGGGACGATCCTGATCGCGTTCACCACGATCGTGAACTCGATCAGCGTGAAACTGATGGCAATGATCAACAGCGCCGGGGTGTTCATCGAACTCATCGCCGCGGTGCTGATCGCGATTTTGCTGGCGGTCAACATCGATCGTGGACCCGATGTCTTCTTCTCCACCAACGGCTACGGCGCAGAGGAGAGCATGGGGTATCTCGGCGCGTTCCTGATCGCGTCGTTGGCCTCCGGCTACGTGATGTACGGCTTCGACACCGCCAGTTCGTTGGGTGAGGAAACCGTCGAACCCCGGCGCACCGCACCCAAGGCGATCTTCCGGGCAATCCTGGCGTCCTTTGTGATCGGTGGAGCCATCCTGGTTTTCGCCGTGATGGCAGCCCCCAACCTCGAGGATCCAGCCATCGGCGAGAGCAGCGGCGGCTTGCAGTACATCGTCGAACAGGTGATGTGGGGCCCGCTCGGCACCATCTTCCTGATCTGCATCGTGGTGGCGGTGACGGTCTGCACGCTGGCGGTGCACACCGCGGCGATCCGGCTGGCCTTCGCGATGGCCCGTGACAACGCCCTGCCGTTCGGCGAGAAGATCGCCACGGTCAACCCCAAGACGCAGACACCGATCGTCCCCGCGGTCACGATCGGCGTGATCTCGGTGATCATCCTGATCATCAACATCGGCCAGCCCAAGATCTTCACCGTGCTGACGTCGATCGCGATCATCATGATCTACCTGGCCTACCTGATGGTGACCGGCCCGATGCTCAAGAAGCGCTTCCAGGGCCAGTGGCCGCCGCCGGACCTCAAGGAGGGCGGCTACTTCACGATGGGAAGGTGGGGGATGCTGGTCAACATCGTCGCCGTGGTCTGGGGCGTCGGCATGGCGCTGAACCTGGCCTGGCCGCGCTCGGCGGTCTACGGCGATCCCTGGTACAACACCTGGGGCGCCTTCGTCTACATCGGCGTGATCCTCGGAGCAGGTCTGGTCTGGTATTTCGTCAAGGGCCGCAACCACATCGGCACGCTGAAGTCGCATGCCGCGGAGGTGGCCCCGGTGGCCGGCGCGGATGGCTGAGTCGCGGGAGTTTGCCGCCGAATTCGACTACGTCGTCGCCGGCGGCGGCACCGCGGGTTGCGTGCTGGCCGCGCGGCTGTCGGAGGACCCCGATGTCACGGTATGTCTGATCGAGGCCGGGCCCTCCGACGTCGGCGACGACGCCATCCTGGTGTTGTCCGAGTGGATGCATCTGCTCGACTCCGGTTACGACTGGGACTATCCCGTCGAACCTCAGGAGCGCGGTAACTCGTTCATGCGTCACGCCAGGGCCAAAGTGCTCGGCGGCTGCTCGTCGCACAACTCGTGCATCGCGTTCTGGCCGCCCGCCGAGGCCCTCGACGAGTGGGTTGACATGGGGGCGGCCGGGTGGGGCGCAGCTGAGGTGCTGCCGCTCGTCGAGCGGTTGATCCAGACCGTCAAGCTGCGCGATGTGCCACCCGAGGATCCTTGCGGGGCAGCGGTTCTGGAGGCCGCGGCGATGGTGGGACTGCCGACGGTGGCGTTCAACCGGGGCGAGACGGTGCGCAACGGTGCCGGGTGGTTCCAGATCAACGGCGCGGAGGACGGCACCCGCCTCTCCACCTCGCACGCCTTCCTGCACCCTATCCTCGGCACCCGCAAGAACCTCGAGGTCCGGACCGACTCGTGGGTGTCGGAGATCCTGTTCGATGCGTCGTTGCGAGCCACCGGGGTTCGGTACCAGCGGCCTGACCTGACCGGCTATGACACCGTGGCTGCCCGCCGGGAGGTGATCGTCACCGCAGGGGCCATCGACACGCCGAAGCTGTTGATGCT
>Ga0190271_10002196_pt1 | contig 11686 bp, 11 predicted proteins | sample Popmic356T_FD_133747 | JGI IMG/M metagenome (GOLD analysis project Ga0190271, IMG submission 133747) | Populus adjacent soil microbial communities from riparian zone of Weber River, Utah, USA - 356 T | ecosystem: Environmental > Terrestrial > Soil > Riparian zone | place: USA: Utah | collected...
AATCAGGGCCTGTGCCTGAACGTGGACGGCGGAGACGACCAATTCGACAACGAGAACTACCGTCTAGGCGACTGCGGTTACGCGGACGTTCGCGGCCTTCTTCCGCCCGACGTCCGCGGTGACTCGTCGGCGCCCTGCATCGGCACGACAGCGCTCGTACCGTGCGGCTCGCGTCGCGAGTACTGGGTCGCCATCAGAGGCTCGGTTTTCGTCCCCGGCGCGGAGCGGGCAATCGTCGTCGGCGCCGCCGCGGCCGAGGTCGCGAGCGTCGAGCTCATCCTCGCCAACGGCAAGGCGGTGCAGGCCGAGGTGGTGGAGCGGCCGCTCGGAGCGGATGTTCCCCTCAACATCTACTGGGCGGAGCTGGGACGCGAGCAAGGCCTCGAGGTCACGCCCCGGTCGCGGAGCGCGGAGGGTGAACCCATGGCGTGCAACGCAGGGGAATTGGTGGAAGAGGTCGTCGCTCGCGACTCGCAGGGCAAATTGCTCGGGCGCAGGGTCCCCCGCTGGAACGCGAATCCGGCAGGAGACCCCAACGGCCCCCACAGTCCTCCCGGGCTCGCCACAGAGCCGTGCGTTTGAGGAACGCCGCTCGCTTGTGTACAGCACGGCCTCGCCCCGCGCCTACGGTGCGGCCACCGCGGGATCAGGGTCTGCCGGGCGCCTCTGGGTAAAGACCGAGGAGCGCGAGCAGCCGCTCGCTGAGCACGACGTCGTGCGGAAGACTCTTCAGCTCGTCCGCGTCCGCCGCGACTCCCTGCTCTCGCACGATCCCGGCCAGGTAGGCCCAGTGGTCTCGCTCCATGTCCTCTTGCGAGCGCCCGCCGAACGGTTCGTCCGGCCCGACCACGAAGCGCGTCGTCTCCTCGATCTCCTCTCGGGACGTGGTGGCCCAGAAGTCGGGAACGTCTCGGGCGGAATCGGAATCCCCCGTTGTGCGCAGGAGCGACGTGCTCCAGCCCCGGTCGTCGAGAAGCAGCAGGTGGCGATCGTCCTCGAGCACGGCCTCATGGCGGGCCGAGAACGACATCTGGCCTCCGAAGTCAGTGTCGCGGAGATCGACGAGCGTCACCAGACGCGCCACGACACTCATGGGTCCATCCTCTCAGGTCGTCTCGGCCTTCTCTTGCGGGCCTTGCGCCGGCGCTCGGACACGGCCTGAGCGGCATCTATCCCAGCCAGGGGTCTCGCTCCGGTTCGCCCTTGCGCAGACCCACTACGGCGTGCAGCAGGGCGCACCTGTCCCGCGGATCGCCCGGCACGCACTCACCGAGGATCTCGTCGCCACCAAGAGGACGCGGAAGCTCGACGCGATGCAGAGGCCGCAGGAGATACAGCAGGCACCCGTATCTCTTGTTGATCGGGGTGTAGACCACGTCGAAGGCGACGAGCCGGAACCCGCCTGGCACCTGCCTGACACGGACGTGATGGAACTGGTTGCAGCCGCTGACTGCAGTTCTGATCCAGACAACCGAGCCGTCCTTGGAGATGCGATCCAACGCCCAAGGCGTGCGGTGAAGCTGAGCGCGATACCCCTCACGTGCAGGGAGAGAACCGTGTGCGTCCGTGCCCTTGCCCTCCTCCTGCACCCACGAACGGTCGGCGAGCGTGCAGGCGGGCACAAGCGCCAACAAGGCGGACGCGATGACCGTCAACCGGACGAGAGGCTTCATCCTTCTCCTCTGACGATACGTCGTGGCAGAAGGATTCCGTCACTGTGGGCCCCGCCAGCGCCATTCCCGCGTCGCACTTCTGTCACTCGCGAGAAACTGAGCCGGGGTCGGGGAGGCCGTTTCCGTCCTAGACCACCCCCTATCAAAGTGGTACCAAATGTGACAAGCTGGCCTCGGTGGCGGGTATCCGAAGCGAACGTGGCCGCAACGTTTTCTTTTGGTACCGCGCCACCCAAAGGCGGGCTGCAGACCTCAACGTTTGGCGGACACGGTGGGTGGTAACGATCAGGGCCTTCGGGGTCGTGGAATCCCAATGGCGCAGAGACCCAGAGAATCGGGCGCCGCATGCGCCGCACTGCGGCAGCGGCAGCAGCGGCGCCCGGTTCACTCCTTAGCGCCCGAAGCCGGAGCGGGGTTGCGATCGACTGGGGCTGGCCCCGGAGCGCTTGTAAGCCGGCGTCCGAGGCAAATGCGCTGCCTTCGGTGGGCAGCGGGATGGCCCGAAGTGTCAACCAGTCGATAGGAGGAACAATGCAGCTAAAAACGGAACGACTGCCGGGACTCTTCATTCTGGTCGTCTGCTTGATGGTGGCGCTTTCCGCGCCCGCGGGCGCGGCGACGAGTCAAATCTCGGGGATTGGGATCTTCGACACTGCAGGTGAGTGCCCGGACCCACCCACCGGGTATGAGGACTTCACGAGCATCCCGCCTCTCGTGATGACGGGAAGCCTGGAGGGTTGCTGGTACACGAAGGTCGTGACCACAAGAGACAACGGAAGCCCGAGCGGCGTGTACCAGGAGCGCGGTGAAGAGGTCTTCGTCGGGAGCCTCGATGGCGGGCCCGAGGGGACGTTTGCCACGACGTACACATTCACGTCCAAGTGGGATCCAGACGTGTCTACTGGCTCGGAGATTCACGGACGCTGCCAGCACCCGATCGTTGCGGGCAGCGGCACCGGCGGCTTCGAGGCTGCCACCGGCCGGGTCGATTTCAAGGACGACGTCGTCACAGGAGAGTTCCTCTACCGGGGCCACATCACCCTCCCGTGACACATTCATGCTCGAGGCCGGGGACGCGCGCGAGACTTCAGCCCGCCGGGCGGCGTCACCGGCCCCGGGGATGGCATAAAACCTCCTGCGTCGAGATAGTCGAGCTCACGCAGGGGTCTCCCGCGCTCTCGGTTTGCCTTACCGATGTGTGACACGAAGGTGTCCGGGTTGGCGTCGAGGGTCTCCCCCACCGTCCTATCGTTAGCCCCGATGCCCGGCCGGGATCGCCATTGCGGGGCCGGTCCTAGACGATCGATCGCGGAGCGAGAGTCCAGCCGAGGGTCGGGTCGGGGGTTGCGGTCTTGTGGCAGGGACCGGCCCTTCCGCGCACCGGCGTTGCGTCACGCGCCGGTCCTCTTCCAGAAGTAGTAGTCGGCCGTGTACGGGACCTCGGCCACGGAACCTGCCGTTGTCGCGTTGCATTCCGCTGCGGGGGGAGCGAGGCCACCGGTGGTTGCGATCCGTTGAATGTACGTCGTGGCCACGAGCCGGTCGCCGTCAGGGCCAGCGGCCGTCGAAGCAGCGGCCAGCCGCAGCCATGGAATGGCTGTGGAATCGACGGTGACGGGCGGGGCGTCGAGCCGACCCACGACCCTGCTGCCGTCCTTCGCCTGCCACGTGGGGCCGCCGAAGTGGGTGATGATGAGCTTGCCCTTGTCGTCGTACAGATTCGCCCGGGGCGCGACGAAACCCCAGACCACGCCGTTGCACGAGTAAATCTGAACGCCGACCGCGTGACCGACCAGGAACACCTTGTTGCCGTCAGGAACCTCGATTGAGCCCGGGACCAGAGGCTCGGGAGGTCCGGCCTTCGCCACCTGCATCAACGACAAGGCCGCCGCTGCGGCGACGACCCCCACCAGCAGCAGGCGGTTGAAACGGATGAAACGCCTCATGGCTCCTCCTTCGGTCTCTGGCCCCTCGCTGGGCCCGTACTACCCACTCAAGACCCGGCGCCAACGTCGTAATTCCCGAGCCGACCATTCGCCGGGGTCGCAGCCCAGGTCGACCTCATGACACTAGCTTGATACGCAGGCGTCCGTCCCCCAGCGTTGGGCTCCTCCAGGAGCCCTTCGCTGTTCTGGTAATCGCAGCATCCGCGGCGGAAGGACGTTCGGGCCACTAGTGGGCCACGGATCGGGCGCCAGCCGCACCCGGTAAACGACGAAACCTCGGATTTCCGCGGCTTTCTGTTAGAGCGGACGACGGGGCTCGAACCCGCGACCCTTGGCTTGGGAAGCCAATGCTCTACCAGCTGAGCTACGTCCGCCTGCGGCGACCACGATAGCACCGGGCCGTTGGGCCAATGGCGCATCGGAGGCATGGACTCCGGGGTGACCTCTGACGACGAAATAGGGAAATCGGACATGCGGCGTGCGGCCGCCACCCGCCCGGTTTGCTGGAGGTGTCTGCCTGGGTTACAGACAACTGACGCGACGCGAAGACGGACAGACGATGACCGAGCACGCCGTCGTCATCGGTGGCATCACCCGTGCTCGCCAGGCTCCAGACGGTCGTCGGCTTCCTGATCTGAAACACGGGCCGGCCGCCGCAAAGCCGCCCCGTGCAGGCTCGATCCTGCTCCTCGCCGCGCGGGCGGATGGAATACTGAGTGCGACCAGAACCGAGAGGAGCAGGAGCGATGGGAACCGAGACGCTGGAGGCGACGGCCCGCGCCCTCGTGGCGCCGGGCAAGGGGATCCTCGCCGCCGACGAGAGCACGGGCACGATCGAGAAGCGGCTGAAGTCGATCGACGTCGAGTCGACCGAGGACGCGCGCCGGAGCTACAGGGAGATGCTGTTCACGACCCCCGGGCTGGGCGACCACATCTCGGGCGTGATCCTCTACGACGAGACGATCCGCCAATCGACGCCGGACGGGGTTCCTTTCACGAAGGTTCTCGAGGACGCAGGCTCGATCCCGGGCATCAAGGTCGATCTCGGCGCGAAGCCGCTCGCGGGCGCCGAGGGCGAGGTCGTCACCGAGGGCCTCGACGGCCTCCGCGGCCGGCTGGAGGAGTACCGGGAGCTCGGGGCGCGCTTCACCAAGTGGCGCGCGGTCATCGCCATCGACGGCGACAGGATCCCGAGCGCCTACTGCATGCACGTGAACTCCCACGCGCTCGCCCGCTACGCCGCGCTCTCGCAGGAAGCAGGGCTCGTTCCCATCGTGGAGCCCGAGGTGCTCATGGACGGCGAGCACACGCTCGAGCGCTGCTACTCGGTCACCGAGGCGACGCTCCAGGCCGTCTTCAACGAGCTCTTCTCCCAGCGCATCGTCTACGAGGGGATGCTGCTGAAGCCGAACATGGTCGTGTCCGGAAAGGACTGCCCGCAGCAGGCGGGCCCGGAGGAGGTCGCGAAGGCGACGATCCGCTGCTTCCGGAGCGTCGTCCCGGCGGCCGTGCCGGGAATCGTCTTCCTCTCCGGCGGCCAGGGCGACGAGGAGGCGACCGCCAACCTCAGCGCCATGAACGCGCGTGGGCCGCACCCGTGGGAGCTGTCCTTCTCGTACGGCCGCGCGCTGCAGGCGCCCTCGCTGAAGGCGTGGGGCGGCGAGGACGCGAACGTCCAGGCCGGCCAGCAGGCGCTCGCCCACCGCGCCCGCATGAACGGCGCCGCCCGCGAAGGGAGCTACAGCGCGGAGTTGGAGAAGGAGCCGGCCGCTGTCTGACGGCTAGCGGTACTCGCGCCCGGAGAAGCGCTCGAGCTTGTCCAGGGCGTGCTGGGCCTCGATACGGCGGACCGTGCCCGAGCGGGAGCGCATGACGATGGACTCCGTCTGCGCGCCGCCCCGCGTGAAGCGCACGCCGCGGAGAAGCGCGCCGTCGGTGACGCCGGTGGCCGAGACGAAGACGTTGTCGCCGGCGACGAGGTCGTCGGTCGTGAGCACGCGGTCGGCGTCGTAGCCGGCGTCGACGAGCGCCTGCCGCTCCTCGTCGTCGCGCGGCCAGAGCCGTCCCTGGACGATCCCGCCCAGGCACTTCACAGCCGCGGCGGCGATAACGCCCTCGGGCGTGCCGCCGATGCCCATCATCAGGTCCACCCCGGTCCCCTGCCGCGCAGCGGCGATCGCCGGGGCGACGTCACCGTCTGTGATCAGGTTGACCTTGGCGCCGGCCTCGCGCACGCCGTCGATGACGTACTGGTTGCGCTCGCGGTCGAGGACGACGACGGCGATCTCGCTCGGCTTGACGCCCTTGGCCTCGGCGGCGCGGCGGACGTTCTCGTCAGGAGGCAGGTCGATGGAGACGGCGCCCGCCACCTCCTCCCCGCCGACGAGCTTGTCCATATAGACGGCCGCGCCTGGGAAGAACATCGTCCCGCGCTCGGCGACCGCGATCACGGCGATCGCGTTCGGCTGGCCGACCGACGTGAGCCGGGTGCCCTCGAGCGGGTCGACGGCCACGTCCACCTCGGGCAGCTGGCCGTTGCCGACCTCCTCGCCGTTGTAGAGCATCGGCGCCTCGTCCTTCTCGCCCTCGCCGATGACGACGACGCCGCTCATGGAGACGGTGTCGAGCATGGCGCGCATCGCGTCGACCGCCGCCTGGTCGGCGGCGTTCTTGTCGCCTCGGCCGATCCAGCGCCCGCAGCCGAGTGCGGCCGCCTCGGTGACTCGCACGAGCTCGAGGGCGAGGTTCCGGTCTGGAACGGAGCCGGCCGCCATGACCTGGGGATCGTACGACACCCGCAACGCTCCGGGGCGAGCGCCTCGTAGGATGCCCTGACACCGACCGAAGGGAGCCGCGCTGACTCTCAGCCAGCTGGCCGTGACGGTTGCCGTCCTCGCCGTGCTCGGCCTCGTGGCGAGCCGCTTCGGCCTTTCCGCCATCCCCGCGTACCTGCTTGCGGGCATGATCCTCGGCCCGAACGAGCCGGACCTCACCAGTTTCATCGAGCCGTCCGAGGTGACCGAGTTCGTCGCCGAGCTCGGGATCATCTTCCTCCTCTTCTTCCTCGGCCTCGAGTTCACGCTCGACCGGCTGAGACGCAGCGGGATGCACCTCGGCATCGGCGGGACGATCGACTTCGTGGTCAACGCCGGCCTCGGGCTCCTCGTCGGCTACGTGGCGTTCGGCTTCTCGTTCGCTGCCCTCATCCTGGCCGGGGCGATCTACGTCTCGTCCTCGGCGGTGGCCGTCAAGGGGCTGATCGACTTCCGCAGGCTGGCCGACGACGAGACCGACCTTGTGCTGGCGATCCTGATCGTCGAGGACATTGCGATCGCGTTCGTCCTCGCCTTCGCCGGCGGCGGGGGCGGCGGCGTGGAGGACTCGCTCGCGCTCGCCTTCAAGGCGATCACGTTTATCGTCGTCTCGCTCGCAGCCTCGCGCTGGCTCGCTCGCCCCATCGACCGCGTCCTCGAGTGGATGCCGCGGGAGTTCTTCCTGCTGTTCACCTTCGCGCTCCTGATCGGGATGAGCGCGATCTCGCACTGGCTTGGGCTCTCGGAAGCGATCGGCGCCCTGATGGCCGGCGTCGTCCTCTCGGGCACCTCCGCCCGGCACGAGCTCGAGGAGCGCTTTCTGAGCTTCCGGGACGTCTTCGGGGCGCTCTTCTTCTTCGTCTTCGGGCTCTCGATCGACGTGGGGGCGCTGGGAGGACTCGGCTGGCTCATCGCCTTCGCGGTCGTCCTGAGCGTGATCGGCAAGCTCGCGGGCACGTACGCAGCGGGGAGGATCGGCGGCTTCACGCAGCGGCAGAGCCTCAACGCCGGCGCGGCGCTGGTCGCACGCGGCGAGTTCACAGTCATTCTTGCCCAGGTGGCGGCGACGAACCCGGCTATCCCCACCGAGGCGGAGCGCGACCTCATCGCCTTCGCCGGCATCTACGTGCTCGCCACCGCCATCATTGGGGTCCTGCTCATGAAGGAGTCGAAGCGCATCGGGCGCAGACTCTTCCCCACGCCGCCTAGACTGGCTCCAGAAGGAGGGACACATGGCCCGCGAGCTCCGTGAGACACGCCTGCCCGGCGTCGGCGTCAAGTACACGTGCCTGACCGCGCACGGCGGCAAGCTGACCGTGATCCTCCACAACGAGGGCCAGCGCGAGCTCTACTGGTTCCCGCACGACGGCGATGAGGAGCCCCAGGCGGTGATCCAGCTCGAAGACGACGAGGCCCGCCAGCTCGGCGCGATCATCGGCGGCGCCTACGACCGGCCCAAGATCGTCGAGGAGCTGGAGATGGCCTTCGGCGAGCTTTCGATCGAATGGGTGCCCGTCCCCACGGAGAGCCCGGCGATCGGGAAGACCCTCGCGGAGTGCGCGTTTCGCCAGCGCACCGGCATCACCATAATCGCCATCCTCCGCGAGCCCGAGCCGGTCGCCGGCGCCCAGCCCGGCGATGTCGTTCAGCAGGGCGACACGCTGGTAACCGTCGGGAAGCTGGGCCAGTACCCCGCGTTCCGCAGGCTCCTGGCCGAGGGGCCGTTCTAACCCTCCAAGGACGACGAAGGCGGCCCGGAGGCCGCCTTCAGATCGTCGGGTCGGGCACGCGCTACGCGACGTAGGCGGGCTCGAGGTTCGGGCAGGGCTCGTACGTCGGCGTGAAACCGGCGAGGCGGCCGAGCGCGGAGCCGGTGACGAGCGCCGCCTTCTGCGCGAACGCGGGGACGTACGGGAGGCGGACGTCGGCGAAGTGGGCGTTGGCGATCACCGCGAGGCGCAGCGGGCTCGGCATGCCCTTCCTGTTCGTCTTGCCGGCGGCGGCGAGACCGAACATCGTCTCGAGGAAGCGCTCGAACTGGAGCGCGGGGCTCACCTCGCAGCGGAAGCGGGCGACGGACTCGCCGGCGTTGCGGAAGCTGTGCACCATGCCGGGGGCGACCGTGACGACCTCGCCCGGGCCGGCGGTCACCTTGTGGCGGCCGCGGCGGAACTCGAGCGTCCCTTCGAGCACCTCGAAGCGCTCGGTCTGGAACGGGTGGACGTGGGCGGCGGCGACGGCGCCGTCGGGCTCGACGGTGACCTCGATCTCGATGAGCTCCCCGTCGGTGTCGGCCGCCGTGCGGAGGAAGGTGATGCGCTCACCGGTGACGGGGTTCTCGAGCGTGTCGCCGGCGCGGATGGATGTGGTGAAGGTGCTCATTTGAATCTGTCTCCTTGGCTCGGGTTGAGGTAACCGGAACCTTGAGGGAAGGCGGGGGCGCCTCCCACGGGGAGAACTCGACTCGCGGGGGCGGGAAACAGGCGTCCTGGCAGTGCGGTTAACCCACCCCGCCTGCGGCGCTACATGCGCTCGGGCGCCTCGACCCCGACGAGGTCGAGGCTGCGGGCGATCACGGCCTTCGTGGCCGTGACGAGGGCGAGGCGAAAGGCCTGCTCCTCGCTCTCCAGCACGCGGTGGTGATGGTAGAAGCGGTGGAAGTCGTCCGCGAGCCGGATCGCGTACGTCGGCAGCGCCTGCGGGCTACGCCGCTCGGCCGCCTCCGCGGCGATGGCGGGGAACTCGGCCAGGCGCTTGACGAGGTCGCGCTCCTCCGAAGCCAGCTCGGCGGGCGGCTCTGCGTCGACGGCGGCCTCCCCCGCGTTCCGCAGGATCCCGGTAATGCGGGCATGCGCGTACTGGACGTAGTAGACCGGGTTCTTCTCGCTCTTCTCGCGCGCCAGGTCGACATCCACCGTGATCGTCTGGTCGGGGCCGCGCGCTGCGAGGTACCAGCGCGCGGCGTCGATGCCCACCTCGTCGACGAACTCGTCGAGGGTGACGAAGTCGCCGCGCCGCTTGGCCATCTTGACGACGTCGCCGCCCCGGGTCAGATGGACGAGCTGGTAGAGGATCACCTCCACGCGGTCGGGGTCGTAGCCGAGCATGCGGGCGATGACGGCGTACCAGCCGCGGACGCCGTGGTGGTCGGCGCCGAGGACGTAGATCGCCCGGTCGAAGCCCCGCTCGAGCTTGCTGCGAAGGTAGACGATGTCCGCGGCCTCGTAGGTCGGCTGGCCTCCCCGCTCGGCCGACCGGATCAGAACACGGTCCTTCTCGTCGCCGAACGCCGTCGAGCGTATCCAGACCGCGCCATCGCGTTCGTACGTGTCGAGCCGGTCGAGCACCTCGTGGAGGTGGGAAGCCAGCTCGCTCTGGAGGGCCCAGGAGTCAAAGTGGATGCGGAAGCGCTCGAGGCTCTCCTCGATCTGGCGCAGCATCGGCGGCACCGGGTCCCCGTCGAGGGCGGCGAGCTCGTCGATGTAGTCGCCCGAGTAGCCATCCTCCGGAATCGGCTCCCCGCGGCGGGCGGCTTCCACCGAAGCGCGGAAGCGCTCCATCTGCGAGCCGGCGTCGTTGTAGTAGTACTCGCGCTCCACCTGGTGGCCGGCGAAGGCGAGGAGGCGCGCGACGGAATCGCCGTAGGCGCCGTTGCGGGCCGAGGCGACCGTGACGGGCCCGGTCGGGTTGGCGCTCACCATCTCCACCTGGACGCGCTCGGGGGTCTCCGCGGAGCCGGCGCCGTACTCGCTCCCAGCCGCGACCACCTCGCCCAGCGCCTCGCCGAACCACGACCGCGAGAGCCAGAGGTTGAGGAATCCGGGCGGCGCCGTCTCGGCGCGCTCGACCCCCGGGAGCGCGGCCACCGCCTCGGCGAGGTCGGCGGCGATCTCGAGCGGCGGGCGCTTCTGCGCGCCTGCGAGCCGTAGCGGGACGTTGGTGGCGTAGTCGCCGTGCTCGGATTTCCCGGGACGCTCGAGGGAGACTGGCACGCCGGCGATCCGCGTCAGCTCCTCCTCGAGCCGGCCGAGAGCCGTCGAGGTGGTGTTCACGTTCATGGCGTATATCGTAGGGAGCCGTGGAGGAAGACGACCAGCGTGAACGGCAGCTCAACATCCATCTCGACCCCGAGAACCTGGCCGGGGTCTACGCCAACTTCGCCAACGTCAGCTTCTCCGACTACGAGTTCACGCTGACGTTTGCCCGAATCGACCACGAGGTCGAGGAGGGCGACGTCCCCGGCGTGGTCGTGAGCCGCGTGAACATGTCGCCGCGCTTCATGAAGGAGCTGATGGACGCGATGGCCGACTCCTGGTCGAAGTGGTCGACCCGCGAGGGGATCAGAAACCTCCCCGAGCAGGAGGACAACGAGTCCTAGCGTCTAGGATCGGCGGTCGCGCCAGACCTCGGCCATGGCGATCCGCTGCAGCGGCGTCGGGTGGGTCGCGTACCACAGCGCCACCCAGCCGGGCGGGTCGGGGTCGGCAAGGCCTGTCCTGACGAAGTTGCGGTCGAGGGCCGTCCCGCTCTCGGGATCCCGGGTCGCCTCGAGCGCGAGCCAGTCCGCCTCGGTCTCGTAGCGGCGCGAGACCGCGTTGCCGATGGGCTGCGTCACGAGCAGATAGGCGAACGCGAACGCGAGCCCGAGCGGCACGAGGCGCGGGCCGAGCCCGCCGTAGCGGTTCGTCAGCCAGGCGAGCCCGAAGACACCCGGCACGGCGAGCAGCGTGAACCAGGCGAGGCCCTTCCAGAGGTGGTGCCGCTCGACGTGGGCAAGCTCATGCGCGGTGACGAAGCGGATCTCGCCCGCCGAGAAGCGTCCGTCGAGGAGCGTGTCGTAGAGCACGACGCGCCTCGTCGGGCCGAGGCCCGCGATGTAGGCGTTGGCGGTCGTCGTGCGCCGGCTCGCGTCGGCAACGAGCACGTCGTCGACCTCGACGCCCATGCCCGCCGCGAGCGCCTCGATCTCGGCCGTGAGCTCCCGGTCGTCGAGCGGCTCGAAGCGGTTGAAGAGCGGCTGGACGACGAGCGGCTGGACGACGATGAAGACGACGCCGATCGCTCCTAGGGCGGGCGCGCCCACGAGCCACCAACGGGGGCCGAAGCGCGCCGCCAACCACACGGCTCCGGCGACCGCGATGGAGACGAGCACGGCGCGGAGCCCGAGCGCGGTCAGGCGGTCGGTCAGCCAGCCGGCCCAGGACTGCTCGGAGAGCCCGAAGTCGCGTCGGCGGGAGAGCGAGATCGCGCCGAA
>Ga0190271_10002197_pt1 | contig 11683 bp, 9 predicted proteins | sample Popmic356T_FD_133747 | JGI IMG/M metagenome (GOLD analysis project Ga0190271, IMG submission 133747) | Populus adjacent soil microbial communities from riparian zone of Weber River, Utah, USA - 356 T | ecosystem: Environmental > Terrestrial > Soil > Riparian zone | place: USA: Utah | collected...
GCGGGATTGGCCGGGTTGTGCCGCAGGTAGTGGTTCCACAAGGTTTCGGCGATCTCGGCCATGCCCATTGGCATGCCGGGGTGGCCGGAATTGGCTTTTTGTACCGCGTCCATCGCCAGTGCACGGATTGCATTGGCGAGATCTTTCCTCGTTGCCATGTGTTCCTTCAGTTCCGCTTGGAGAAAACAAAAAATCCCGGGACCGGGATTGGCCGAATTCTACCCGAAGACGCGACAGCTATTCGTCATGGCGACGCGGCAGTTTGACGCCCAGTTGCTTGAGTTTGCGATAGAGGTGGGTGCGCTCGAGGCCGACGCGATCCGCCACCCGGCTCATGTTCCCGCCTTCGCGGTTGAGGTGATATTCGAAATACACCCTTTCGAACGCGTCGCGCGCCTCGCGCAGTTCGCGGTCGAGCGGCAGCGTATGCGCGGGACTGGGAAGCGGGGCTTCCAGGGTGGCCAGCGCATTGCTGATATCGGCCACGCCGATTTCGTTGCCAAGCGCCAGTTGCGCCACGGTCTTGACCACGCTTTCGAGCTGCACCAGGTTCCCGGGCCAGTGATAGTTGCGCAGCGCATTCAGCGCCGCCGTATTGAGCGTCCGCGGCGCAACTTCCTTGGCTTCGATGGCGCGCGACAGCACCAGGTTGGCGAGTTCAGGCACGTCCTCCGCGCGCTCGCGCAGCGGTGGAACCCGCATTACCACGCCGGCTATCAGCGCATAGAGGCGCGCATCCATTTCACCGGCGGCGACCTTTTCCGGCAGGCCGGTCGAGGTCGAGGACACCAGCCGCGTGTTGTAGCGCTCCAGCTTGATGGCCTGGTTCAGCAGGCTTTTCTGCTGCACTGTCGAGAGCTGCCCGACTTCGCGCAGGAACAGGATGCCCTCCGCCGCCTGGCCGACCAGGTTGTTGTCGGCGGAATCGAGCACCGAGAAATCTTCCGGCGCCACCCAGGGCGTATTGGCCTGGTGCAGCAGGCGGGCGCATTGCTCCGCGCCGGCGCCCGGCTCCCCGACCAGCAATGCCGGCGATTTCAGCGTTCGAAGCCGGTCAAGCTGGGTCCGCATCTGTTCGGCCGCCGCCGATTTGCCGACCACCGCCAGAACGGCCGGCGGGCCCGACTTGGGCGCGCCCTGTTTGAGCGCCGTGCCCACCGTTGAAAGCAGTTTCTGCAGGGCGATCGGTTTTTCCAGGAATGCGTACGCCCCGATGCGCGTGGCCTCGACGGCCGTATCGATGGTGCCGTGGCCCGACATCATTACCACCGGCATCGTGAGCTGGCCGGTGCTGGCCCATTCCTTCAGCAGGGTGATACCGTCGGTGTCCGGCATCCAGATGTCGAGCAGCACCAGGTCGGGTCGCGCACGGCCGCGGATCTGCCGTGCTTCGGTCGCGTTCTGCGCAAGCCGCACCTGGTGGCCCTCGTCACGAAGGATTTCCGACAGCAGTTCGCGGATGCCGACTTCATCGTCGACGACCAGGATCTGGCTCATCTGCCCGCCTGCCTGTTGATGCGCGCTTCGGCCATCCTGGCTTCCGCGCGCGGCAACGTAAGCGTCACAAGGGCCCCTCCCCCGGGCGGGTTGGCGATGGCGATGCTGCCGTTGAGTTCTTCCACGATTTTCTTGACGATGGCCAATCCCAGGCCTGTACCTTTGGCTTTGGTAGTGACATAAGGTTCGAATACGCGCGCCATGAGCGCTTCCGGAAAACCCGGTCCGTTGTCCTGGATGCTGAGGCGCGCGCCGCCATCCGTTGCTTCGCTACGTACCAGTATGCGCGGTGCCGAGCATTCCGCAACCGCATACTCGGCATTCTGCAGGAGATTATGGATGACCTGTCGCAGCTTTGCGGTGTCCCCGGATACCGGCGGCAGATCGCCAGCCAACTGGAGATTCAACGCCGGGCGCGAAGATTCGTACAGGCCGAGCACATCGCGCACCAGCTGGTTCAGATCGAGCGCCTGCAGGTCCAGTTCGGGCGAGCGCGCATACTGGCTGAATGCATCCACCATGCCCTTCAGCGCGGCGACCTGGTTGACGATAGTCTGGGTCGAGCGCTGCAGGATTTCTCCGTCCTGTTCATTGAGCCGTTCGGCCAGGCGATGCTGTAGGCGTTCCGCCGACAACTGGATCGGCGTCAGCGGATTCTTGATCTCGTGCGCAAGCCGCTGCGCAACTTCGCCCCAGGCGGCGTAGCGCTGGGCCTGCAACAGGCGTGTAATGTCGTCGAACACCAGCACCATGCCCGCCTCGGCGCTGCCGGCCAGGCGCGACGCCCTCAGCAGCAGCACCTGCTTTCCCCCGGCCACGGTAAGTTCCACCTGTTTTTCCCGCGCGCCGTCGCGCGCTTCCTCGAGCGCCGCCTGCACGGCTTGGCCGATCGTGACAAGGCGCGCCTCATGCTGCAGCCAGTCCCCGGGGTGGCTGCCGAGCAGGACGCCGAAATCCATGCCCAGGATCTGCTCCGCGCTCGGATTCACCGAACGCAGGCGCAGGTCCGCATCGAACGACATGACGCCGGCCGAGAGATTGCCCAGGACGCTTTCCAGGTAGGCCTTCGCCGCGGCAACTTGCTCCTGGTTGCGCTGGGCGTCGCCGCGCGCATCGGCAAGCTGCATGGTCATGCTGTTGAACGACTCGGTCAGCAGGCCAAGCTCGTCATGGGTTTTCACCGGATGGCGCTGGCTGAAATCGCCTTGTGCGACCGCCCGGGTGCCTGCCGCGAGCACGCCAAGCGGCGCGGAGAGTCGTTCGCTGAAAAAAATCGCCAACAGCAGCGCGGACAGCAGGGCAAGGAGTAGCGACAGGGTGAGGGTCAACGCGTAGAGCCGTTTCAATCCTTCCCTCGACAATGACAATTCCTGGTAGTCGCGGTACGTCTCCTGCACCGTCTGCGCGTCGCGGGCGAGCTGGGGTGGCACCGGCTGCACCAGCTGCAGCAACAGGGTGGCGCCCGAGATATCATTGACGGGCACCAGTACCCGCAGATGCAATCCCCCTTCGCCGACGGCCTCGATCGCGCTGTAGGGCTGCTGCATTCGAACCTGGCGGACGACGGAAGGGGAAGGCAATTCCGGCACCAGTTGTGCCGGATCGCTGCCGGAAAATGCGATGAGCGCGCCGGTGGGTCCCAGCAGCGTGGCTTCGTACACCGCAGCTTGCTCGCGCAATGTGTTGAGCACGGTCGGCTGGCGCGGCGTCGCGCGTTCCGAAAGCACCAGGGCCATGGACTCGGCCTTGCTCCGCAGGTCCTTGAGCATGGTGTCGAGATTGACGCGTCCGAGGTTGAGTCCGCCCTCGAGCGCCGAGTCGACACGAACATCGAACCACGACTCGATGGACCGCGACAGGAACTGCACCGACACGCCGTACACCAGCGCACCCGGCAGCACCGCGACCAGGGAGAACAGCATCACGAGCCTGAGCGTGAGCTTGGATCCGAACACCCTGGCCTTCAGGCGTCGCCGCAGCACGAGCAGCTGATAGCCCACCACCAGCATGAGCACCGCCACCAGCGCCAGGCCGAGGGCCAGCAGAAGGGGCAGCTGGTTCGAAAACCATGGCGTATTGGCGCTCGCCGTAGACAACAGGTAGAGCATGAGCGCACCGAGCAGCAGCACCAGCGCGACCAGATATTTCATGCCGCGGCTGGCCAGGGAGCGTCGCAGGGCGCGTCCGAGCCGGCTCATTGCCCGACCGTCCAGCGGTACCAGTCGGAGGACAGGTTCCAGTCCCGCGATGCGAGCGCATTGATCTGGAACGGCTTGGGCAGTTGCGAAACATCCAGGCGCATGCGGATCGCGGCGTCATAGACCTTGTTCTCGCCCAGGGATTCGGCATCCGCGACGAAGCGCGGGCGCAGCCGCCCCAGCAAGGCCAGCGCTTCCTCCAGTGTGTCGAGATTCTGGTGCAAGGCGCCCAGCGACAGCCGGTACTGGCGGGTCAGGGCGTTATAGGACAGCCGGTAGTGCTGTTCCAGTTCGACGACGGATTTGTTCCAGAGATAGAGCGTGTACCAGCGCGGCCGGATCAGTTCAAACTCGATGACGAAGTGCAGCGGCAGGCCCTTGTTCAGGGCATCTTCCAGCGTATGGGTGAGGACCACCTCGAAATTGGCCTCGAGATAGTAGTCGCCGCTGTTGAGCGTCAGGTCCGCCGACTTGACGTGGATGCCCTCCGGAGCGGCGGCGGCAAGTCCGCAACACAGCGCGAGCAGCGCGGCGAACCAGCGCAGGATGTCAGCTTTTCTGCAGGAGGGCGTAGTAGAAACCATCGTGCTCGTCGTTCGGCAGCAGCAGGCCTTCGCGCCCCGGCATGCCGCCGAGAATGCGCGCATCCGGCTGGCGGGCAACAAACCTGTCGATGCCTTCCTGGTTCTCCTCCCTGAAGATCGAGCAGGTCACGTAGAGCAATTTACCACTGCGGGCCACCACCTTCCACAGTGCATCAAGCAACTGCCCTTGTTGCGCAGCAAAACCGGCGATGTCGGCGGGCCGTCGCAGCCATTTGATGTCCGGGTGACGCCTGACCACGCCCGACGCCGAGCAGGGCGCGTCGAGCAGAACCCGGTCGAAGGGCTGTCCGTCCCACCAGGTCTCCAGCCTTGCAGCATCGGCGCATTGCAATCGGGCTGTCAGACCCAGCCTGTCCAGGGTCGACTGCACGCGCCGCAATCTTGCAGCATCGATGTCCAGCGCCAGCACATCGGCGACGCCCGTTTCCAGGATCTGCGCGGTCTTGCCGCCGGGCGCAGCGCAGGCATCGAGCACCCGCATACCATCTGCAACATCGAGCAGGGAGGCGACCTCCTGAGCCCCGGCATCCTGGACGGAGACCTCGCCGGTCGCGAACCCAGGCAACTGATCGACGGGTACCGGCTGTGCCAGTTGCAAGGCGTCGTTGGGCAGGCGGCGGGCTTGCATTCCGGCGCTTGCGAGTTGCAGCAGGTATGCGTCGGCCGACAACCGGCGGCGGTTGGCCCGCAGCGTCATCGGTGGATGCGCATTGCCCGCACGCAACACACTGTCCGCTTCGAGGGGCAGTTCGCTGCGCAGGCGTTCTATCCACCAGGCAGGATAAGAATAACGGCCTTCGTCGGACGCATCGGCCTTGCCCAGCAAGGTTTCGCGGTTTCGCTGGAAGTTGCGCAGCACGGCGTTGGCGAACGCCTTCATTTGCGCGCCGGCGATCTGCGACGCACATTCCACCGCATGGTCGACCACCGCATAGGGTGCGGCATCCGTGTACTCGAGCTGATACAGCGCCACTACCAGAAGGCACTGCAGCTCCGGCTTTGCAACCGGCTTGCTGACGAGTTGGTCCAGCACGGCGCGCAACCGTCCGAGGTGGCGCAGGCTGCCGAAGCACAGGTCCTGGATTGCGCCACGATCGCCGCGGGAAAGATCGCGGTGCTCACGCCAGACGTTCTCCAGGAGTGCGGTCAGGCTTTTGCCGGCAAGGACGGAGGCAACCGTGGCGGCCGCGATGCGCTGGATCTGTTGCACGAAGGGGTACGGTCAGGCGCCGAGGCGCTCGCCGGCCTCGAGTGCCGAACCGTGGAGGAAGGTGGCGGCGCCCATGCGCTTGCCGCCGGCCCGCTGCAACTCCTCGAGTTGCAGCGCCCCGCGGCCGCAGGCCACCAAGATGCGATCCGGGCCGGCATCCAGGATGTGGCCGGGGTTCCCGCTTCCTTCCGCGAGCCGCGCGCGCCAGATCTTGAGCGGCTCGCCCCGCAGCGTCGTGGAAGCGCCGGGAAATGGATTGTATGCGCGGATTCTGCGCTCCAGCTCGACCGCGTCGGCAACCCATGAAAGTGCCGCTTCTTCCTTGGCAATCTTGGCGGCGTAGGTGACGCCTTCTTCTGGCTGCTGTTGCGCCGTCAGCTTGCCGGAAGCGATGTCCGTGAGCGCCGCGACGATGGTGTCTGCGCCCAGCGCCGCCAGCTTGTCATGAAGGCTGCCCGCAGTGTCGCCGGCGTCAATCTCCAGGCTCCGCACGAGGTAGACCGGTCCCGTATCCAGCCCCGCTTCCATGCGCATGATTGATACTCCGGTTTCGGCGTCGCCTGCGAGCAGGGCACGCTGGATCGGCGCCGCCCCGCGCCAGCGCGGCAGGATGGAGGCATGGATGTTGATGCATCCGTACGGGAAAAGCTCGAGAACCGGTATGGGCAGGATCAATCCGTAGGCCGCAACAATCATTGCGTCGGCACCGGCATCGCGGATGCGCTGCTGTGCTTGCGGATCTTTCAGGGTCGCAGGCTGGAAAACCGGGAAACCGCACTCCTGGGCAAGCTGCTTGACTTCGCTGGCCGCCAGCTTCATGCCCCGGCCCGCCGGGCGATCGGGGCGGGTCAGCACCAGCGGGATATCGTGACCGGCATCCGCGACAGCCCGCAGCGATGCGGCGGCAAATACCGGCGTACCGGCAAAAACGATGCGCATCTGGGCGGCGCCTACAGCGTCTGCCGCTGCTGCTTCTTTAGTTTCGCGACGATGCGGCCCTGCTTGAGGCGCGAAAGGTACTCGACGAAGACCTTGCCTTTGAGGTGATCCATTTCGTGCTGGATGCACACCCCGAGCAGTCCGGTTGCCTCGCGGGTAAACGGCTTTCCATCGAGATCGAGGGCGCGCACCCGGATCCATTCGGCGCGGGTGACGAGCTCGAAGATGCCCGGAACCGATAGGCAGCCTTCCTCGCACTCCGCTTTGCCGCGGGACTCGAGAATCTGGGGATTGATCAGCACCAGGAGGTCGTCATGGGTTTCCGAAATATCGATCACGATGAGTTGCTGGTGAACGTCCACTTGCGTTGCAGCCAGCCCTACGCCTGGGGCTGCGTACATTGTCTCGGCCATGTCCCGGGCCAGCTTGCGAATCTCGTCGTTGACCTCGGCCACCGGTCTCGCAATCTTGTGCAGGCGGGGGTCAGGGTAGTGCAGGATCGGGAGAATCGCCATATTTGCTTGCAAATTTAAGAAACTAGATGCAGAATTTAATCCAAAGTATCGAATCCGGCGCAGGGTGGTTTGCGGTGCCGGTGTCGGAATGCGATCAGATCGACTGAAATGGGGGCCTGAGATGGGCAAATCAATTATATCCCTGCTCCTGCTGGCGGCAGCCGCCTTGCCGGGCGCCGCAGCAGCGGATGAAGTGCAAATCACCGAAAACGCGCCGGACCGCTATGTCGTGGTCAAAGGTGACACCCTTTGGGACATTTCCGGGCGTTTTCTGAAAGATCCGTGGCGCTGGCCGGATGTCTGGGGCCTGAACAAGGACGAGATCAAGAATCCGCACTGGATCTATCCGGGCGACGTCGTCATCCTCGATTTCACCGGAAAAACACCGCGTTTGCGCCGCGAGGGCGACACCGCCGGCGGCACTGGATCCGGGGACGGTACGAGCGGCGAGTGGAATCTGATCAGCACCAAGCTGAGCCCGGGCATCCGCAAGCAGGAGCTGACAGCCCTGGCCATCCCCACCGTTTCAATGAAAACCATCGGCCCGTTCCTTTCCCAGGCGCGTCTGGTTGGTGAGCGCGAACTCGACGCATCGCCGCTGTTGCTTGCCGGACAGGAAAGCAGGGTGGTGCTCTCCGCCGGGGACGTGGCCTTCACCAAGGGAGTCGTCTGGGAAGACGGTTCCGAGTGGAATGTGTTCCGCCCCGGCCGCAAGCTGGTTGATCCGGACACCAAGGAACTCCTGGGCGTGGAGGCCGTGCACCTGGGTGAAGTCCACGTAAGCGAGTTTGGCGAAATCAGCACCGTCACCATTTCCAAAGCCATACAGGAAATCACTCCTGGGGACCGGCTCGTCAAGGCGGCGCCTTACTCCGCACTGCCTTTTGTCCCGCGTTCGCCGGGCACCAACATCACTGCCAAAATCGTTACCGGTGCCGACAACACCGTCTCCGAACTCGGGCCGCAATCGGTCGTAGTGATCAACAGGGGCGCTCGTGATGGACTCGAGGTCGGGCATGTGCTTGCGCTTTATCGCGATCGTCCGTCGGTGTTGCCGGCAGGCTCGACCAACAAGGCGAAACGCCTCAAGCTGCCACAGGAACGTTATGGACTGGTGCTGGTCTTCCGCGTGTTCGAGAAAGCGTCTTACGCACTGGTGATGAACACGTCGCGGCCGGTCAACGTTCTCGACGTAGCCCGCACGCCATAGGCGGCGCCTGACGGCGCATGCCCCCCGAACGGGAACTGCGCGCCTGGCTGTCGCTAAGCCTGGTTTCCGGCTTGGGCGCTGGTGCGTTTCGCAGGCTGCTCGCCGAATTCGGTGACCCCGAAGCAGTATGCAAAGCAAGGGCCGCAGCGTTGGCCCGCGTCGTCTCCGCCGATATTGCGGCGGCAATCCAGGCGGGGCCGGATCCCGATCGCATCGAGGCAGTGCTGCGCTGGCTCGAAGACCCCGCCAATCGTATCGTGACGCTTGCGGATGAAACCTATCCGCAGCTGCTGCTGCAAATATCCGACCCGCCGCCACTCCTGTACATAAAAGGATCGCCCGCGTTGCTCAACCGTCCTGCACTGGCCGTGGTGGGCAGCCGGAATGCGACCCGGCAGGGTAGCGACAATGCCGAAGCTTTTGCACGGGAACTGTCAGATGGCGGCTTTACGATCATCAGCGGCCTGGCGCTGGGAATCGATGCAGCTGCGCATCGCGGCGGCCTCGCGGGCCTGTCTTCGTCCGTTGCCGTCGTCGGCACCGGACTCGACGTCGTCTATCCGGCACGCAATCGCGACTTGGCGCACGCGCTTTCCGCCCGCGGTGCCCTCGTCTCCGAATTCGCGCTTGGCACGCCGCCGCTTACGATCAATTTCCCCCGCCGCAATCGCCTGATCAGCGGCCTTACCCGCGGCTGCCTGGTCGTGGAAGCCGCATTGAAAAGCGGGTCTTTGATCACCGCCCGTTACGCGCTTGAGCAAGGTCGGGAAGTTTTTGCCATTCCGGGATCGATCCATTCGACTCTCTCCAAGGGCTGCCATCACCTGATCAAACAGGGCGCCAAGCTGGTAGAAAGCAGCAATGACATCCTCGAGGAACTCGGTGCGGCGACGCCAGACCGGGGAACGCCGCCGGCCGCACCGGTTGCGCCGGAATACCAGGAACTGCTCGACCTGATGGGTTTCGATCCCGCCGACCAGGACACTTTGTGCATGCGCGGCGGCTTGACGCCGGAAACTGCATCGGCGATGCTGTTGACACTGGAGCTTGACGGGCTGGTGAGTCGCCTGCCAGGCGGAAAGTTCCAGCGCGTGCGCTAGCGTGAGGGGCGTTAACACCTCCAGACAGGGGCTCATGTTCGACATCCTCGTCTTCCTGTTCGAAAACTATTTCCATGCCGGCGCCTATCCCGATCAAGAAACACTTTCGAAACGTCTCTCCGCTGCGGGATTCGACAGCCGCGACATCTCGCAGGCGCTGTCCTGGCTGAGCGGGCTTGAAGGACTCGACCAGGGCGGAACCTGCCTGGTAGGAAGCGATGGCTTCCGCTTCTACACCGAGCAGGAACTCGCCGCGCTGTCGGCCGAAGGCCGTGGCTTCCTGATGTTCCTCGAAACAGCAGGCGTCATAAACGCGCTGCAGCGCGAACTCATCATCGAACGGGTTCTGGCGCTGGACGAACCGTCGGTGGACCTGGAACAGGTCAAACTCATTGTGCTGATGGTGCTCTGGAACCAGAATGAGGCGGTCGATACGCTGGTTCTCGACGAATTGATCTCGCCAAGCCAGGAGCGTTACCTGCAGTAGAACGCTTTGAAGTAGCGCTTGCTCCAGCGCTGCCAACTTCTTTATCATTCCGCCCTCTTTTCGGCCGGACTCGCAATGTCCCATAGTCTCCTGATCGTCGAGTCGCCTTCCAAGGCAAAGACTCTGAAGAAATATCTTGGTCGCGGTTTCGAGATCACCGCGTCCTATGGACACGTGCGCGATCTGGAAGCCAAGGAAGGCGCGGTCGACCCGAGCGACGATTTCAGCATGAGATACGCGCTGGTCGACAAGAACAGGAAACACGTCGACGCGATCACCAAGGCTGTCGCCAAGGCCGACACCATTTATCTGGCGACCGACCCGGACCGCGAAGGCGAAGCCATTGCCTGGCATCTCGCGGAGATCCTCAAGTCCAAGAAGCTGCTCAAGGGCAAGAAATTGCGCCGCGTGGTTTTCTACGAAATCACAGAATCCGCGGTGAAGGATGCGGTTGCGCATCCGCGCGACATTTCGATGCCGCTGGTCAATGCGCAGCAGGCCCGGCGCGCGCTCGACCACCTGGTCGGATTCAACATCTCGCCTTTGCTGTGGAAAAAAATCGGCCCGAGCCTCTCGGCCGGTCGCGTGCAGAGCCCCGCGCTGCGATTGATCGTCGAACGCGAGCAGGAGATCGAAAATTTCAATTCGCGCGAGTATTGGAGCGTTCATCTCGACAGCCACAAGGGCAAGCAGGCATTCGGCGCCCGCCTGATCCAGTATCGCGGCGACAAGATCGAGCAATTCTCGGTCGCAACCGAGAACCAGCAGAAGGATCTGGTCGCTGACATCGAGAAGGCTGCAAAAGGCAGCGGCAAGGTCATACGGGTCGAACGCAAGCCGAGGAGCCGCCAGCCCGCGCCTCCGTTCACCACGTCGACGTTGCAGCAGGAAGCGGTGCGCAAGCTGGGGATGACGTCCAGAAGCACCATGAGCACCGCGCAGCAACTCTACGAGGGCGTCGATATCGATGGCGGCACGGTCGGCCTCATCACCTACATGCGCACCGATTCGTTTTCGCTTGCCAACGAGGCGCTCCAGGAAATCCGCGGCTATATCCAGCGGAAGTTCGATTCGGATTATCTGCCGTCCGCGCCGATCCAGTACCGCAGCAAGTCGAAGAATGCCCAGGAAGCGCACGAAGCAATCCGTCCGACTTCCGTCGTTCGTACTCCCGACTCGGTCCGCAAGTTCCTCACCGCTGACCAGGCTGCACTCTACGAGATGATCTGGAAGCGCACGGTCGCCTGCCAGATGACACCGGCCAAATACGACACCACCAGCGTCGACATATCGGTCGGACACGCCGACACCCTGTTTCGCGCCACCGGCCAGGTTCTGATTTTCCCCGGGTTCATGGCGGTGTACCTGGAGGATGCCGACGACGTCGAGCAGGAAGAAGAAGCCAAGCTGCCGGCGCTGGAGGAGAAGGAAACGATCCCGGTGGACCGGATTTTCGGCGAACAGCATTTCACCCAGCCGCCGCCGCGCTATACCGAAGCAAGCCTCGTCAAGACGCTCGAGGAATACGGCATCGGCCGTCCGTCGACCTATGCGAACATCGTGTCGACGCTGCAGGATCGCGGTTATGCGGTGCTGGAGAAAAAGCGCTTCACGCCGACGGATATCGGCCGGTTGGTCAATGGCTTCCTGACCACGCATTTCAGTCACTACGTCGACTACAAGTTCACCGCCAACCTGGAAGAAGAGCTCGACGAGATCTCCAACGGCGAGCTCGACTGGGTCGCGGTCATGCGCGAGTTCTGGTCGGGATTTTCGGACAACCTCGACCAGAAGGAAGGCATCGAGCGCGGTATCCCGACTCCGGAAGCCAAGGAGCGCGTGATCGACTGGAATTCGTACTCCAAGGCGCTGCTTGATCCGGAATGGCAAAAGAACGGCGGGCATGGCGAGAAATGCCCGAA
>Ga0190271_10002198_pt1 | contig 11681 bp, 8 predicted proteins | sample Popmic356T_FD_133747 | JGI IMG/M metagenome (GOLD analysis project Ga0190271, IMG submission 133747) | Populus adjacent soil microbial communities from riparian zone of Weber River, Utah, USA - 356 T | ecosystem: Environmental > Terrestrial > Soil > Riparian zone | place: USA: Utah | collected...
GAGCCCATGAACACCGTGATGGTCCCGTCGTCGTTCACCTCAAGCCGCGCGCTTTCCTTCGGACCGGCCGCGCCGCCTTCGACGAAATTGCAGATCGCTAGCCCGTGATACTTGCCGTCGATCAGCTTGCCGGCGAGCTTCGATTTCTCCGCCCAATTGAATTCCTTCAGCGCGCGATCGAACGTCTCGCGATAGTCGCCGCTGTCGTACTGGTCGTTGGCGTCGGTCGGCTGCACCGAGGCGATCGGATAGGGCTGCTCGGCGGCCGTCACCAGATTGCGGCGGCGCAATTCGACGCGGTCGATCTTGAGGTCACCCGCCACCATGTCGAGCAGCCGTTCGATGTAGAAGCTCGATTCGAAGCGGCCCGGCCCGCGATAGGTGCCGACCGGCGTCTTATTCGACATCCACAGATGCGAATCGAGCTTGACGTGCGGCACGCGGTACGGCCCGCCCATGAACTGCACGACGTTCCGCGCGCCGACCGCACCGTTGGTGCGCATGTAGGCGCCCATGTCGGTGTGCACCTCGCCGCGGATGCCGATGATGGTGCCGTCGCGCTCGCAGGCGATCTCCAGGTGCGCCTCGGTCTCGCGGGCGTGATTCATCGCCATCAGGTTCTCGCGGCGGTCCTCGATCCATTTCACCGGACGATTGACGTGGCGCGCCGCGAACGGGATCAGGAAATCCTCCGGGTAGAACTCGCCGCGAGCGCCGTAGCCGCCGCCGACGTCGTTCTCGATCATCTCGATGGACGATTCCGGCAGATCGATCATTTTCGCCAGGATGCGGCGATTGAAGAACGGAACCTTGGCCGCGCCCGAGACAGTTAGAAATCCCTTCGCCGCGTCCCATTCGGCCATCACACCACGCGGCTCCATGGTCAGCCCGTAGTGCCGCCCGGTGCCAAGCGTCTCGCGGCGGCTGTACGGCGCCTTCGCGAAAGCGGCATCGGCGTCGCCCTTGCGGGAATAGAAAATAAGCGAGCGGTTGGTGCCCGCTGCCTCGAACAGCAGGCTCTTGTTCTCCGCCGCGACATGCCAGTCCGAGAACGCCGGAAGGTCGTCGATCTCGACGGCGATGTGCTCCAGCGCGTCCTCGCCGATTGCCACGCTCGACGCCAGCACCACGGCGAGCGGCTCGCCCACATAGCGCACCTTGTCGTGGGCGATCACCGGCTGCTCGAACGGCTTGAACTCCGGCAGCGGCTGCAGCCGCATGGCGATGATCGGCGGGCTGCCCGGCATGTTCTTGGCGGTGATCACACTGTGCACGCCCTCGATCTTGAGGGCGGCCGACGCGTCGACCGACTTGATGCGGCCGTGCGCCACGGAACTGCGCAGGATCACGGCATAGAGCAGGTTCGCCGGCGCGAGGTCATCGACATAGGTGCCGCGGCCGCGCAAAAAGCGCAGATCCTCGCGCCGCTCCATCGGCGTGCCGATGAATGTATTCTTCATCGCGCGCCTTCTTTCTTATAAGCGGCGCGGGCGTCGAGCACCGCCTCGACGATTGCGATGTAGCCGGTGCAGCGGCAGATGTTGCCGGAGAGAACCTCGCGCACGCGGTCGGCGTCGCAGTCCGGCTCCTCGGTCAGCAGCGCATGCGCCGTCGTGATGAAGCCGGGCGTGCAGAAGCCGCATTGCAGCGCATGATGCTTGCGAAAGGATTTCTGCAAGGGCGTGAGATCGGCGTCGTTCGACAGGCCCTCGACCGTCACGACTCTGGCGCCTTCGGCCTGCACCGCGAGCATCAGGCACGCGCGCACCGCGTCGCCGTTCACCAGCACGGTGCAGGCGCCGCACACGCCGTGCTCGCAGCCGATATGCGTGCCGGTGAGACGCAGGTTGTAGCGCAGGCAATCGGCCAGCGTCAGACGCGGCTCGACATCGACGCTGACGGATTTTCCGTTGACTTCGAATTTGGTGGTCATGACGCCGCGCTCTTGAGCGCCCGCTCCACCATGGTGCCGGTCAGCGCGCGGCGATAGGCCGCGCTGGCGTGAATGTCGTCCTGCGGCTCGACTTCGGCAGATGCCGCTTCAGCCGCTTTCGCAATCGTCGCGTCGTTGACGGCATTACCGTTGATCGCAGCCTCGGCCTTCGCCAGCCGCCGCTGCTTGTCGCCGACGCCGATCACGCCGACATGGGCATTGCCAACTTTGCCGCCGGCGTCCGGATCGTAGAACAACGCGATCCCCGCCATGGCGAAATCGCCGCGGCGGCGCGCAAACTCCTGAAAACCCAAGCGGCGCGTCACAGGCCACGCCGGCAATTTCACTTCAGTGAGTATCTCATCGGGCTCAAGCGCCGTGGTCAGCGCACCGAGGAAGAAGTCCTTCGCGTTAATGACGCGCTGGCCGCCCTTGCCCATCACCGTCATCTCGGCGTCGCACGTGATCGCGATGCCCGGCATCTCGGCCGCCGGATCGGCGTGACAGACGCTGCCGCCGACCGTGCCACGATTGCGGATCTGGTAGTGCGCGACGTGTGCGATGGCACCCAGGAGCAGCGGATGCGCCGTCGCCAGCCGCTTGTCGTCCTGGATGTCGCGCCAGCGCACCATCGCGCCCAGCCGCACGCCGTCCTTGTCGATAGCGATTTTGTTCAGGTCCGGCAGCTTGCGTAGGTCGACCAGCAGCGAAGGCTGCGCGACGCGGAACGCCATCATCGGCATCAGGCTCTGGCCGCCGGCGATCGGCTTCGCTTCGCCGTCATGAGAGGCGAGCAGCGCCACGGCTTCTTTCAGCGTGGCCGGGCAGGCATACTCGAAGGCGGGCAATTTCATGAGCGCTATGCACCTTCGATTGCGCTGGAACGGTACCAAGGTGGGCTACTATCCTCGCCCCTGCCGGACGCGTCAACGCGGCGTCCGGCACCCGCCCCATGCCGGGGCCGAATGTCTCCCGGAGAATGAGGATGGCCCTGTCCTTGAGCATGTCCGTCTGCAACTACGACCGCACCGCCGCGCTGTTCGACGGCCGCGCGCCGATCGAAGGCTGCGATGTCGCCGCAGTGCCGCTGGTGCCGGAGGAATCCTTCCACCGCGCCTTCAAATACCAGGAGTTCGACGTCACCGAGGTGTCGATGAGCAGCTATCTGCTCACCACCGCGCGCGGCGACGCGCACTACGTCGCCATCCCGGCGTTCGTGTCGCGGCTGTTCCGGCACAGCGGCATCTACATCCGCACCGACCGCGGCATCAAAAAGCCGGAGGACCTCAAGGGCAAGACCATCGGCCTGCCGGAATACCAGATGACGGCGAACGTCTGGGTGCGCGGCATGCTGCAGGAGGAATACGGGGTGAAGCCCGCCGACATCAAATGGCGCAACGGCGGACTGGAAGAAGCCGGCCGCGCCGAGCGCACCAAGATCACGCTGCCGCCGGAGATCGAATTGCAGGCGATCCCGAAGGACCGCACGCTCAACGACATGCTGGCCAAAGGCGAAATCGACGGGCTGCTCAGCGCGCGGGCACCATCATGCTTCCGTGAAGGCAATCCGAGCGTGGCGCGGCTGTTCCCGAACTATCCAGAAGTGGAGGAGGCTTACTACAAGAAGACCAAGCTGTTCCCGATCATGCATGCGATCGGCATCCGCAAGTCGCTGGTGGAGAGGCATCCTTGGCTGGCGGTCAGCGTCTACAAGGCCTTTCTCAAGGCCAAAGCGATCTGCATGCACGAAATGGGCGAAATCGGACACCTGCACGTCACGCAGCCGTGGTCAGTTCATGAACATGAACGTCTGAAGAAGGTGATGGGCGAGGACTACTGGAGCTACGGCGCGCACGAGAACAAGCATCCGCTCGAGACGCTGATGCGGTACTCGTTCGAGCAGGGCCTGGCGCCGCGGAAGATCCCACTGGATGAGATGTTCGCGAAATCGATTTATGAGCTGTCGAAGGTGTGATCCGCGCGGACAACTCTCCGTTGTCATGCCCGCGAAAGCAGGCATCCAGTACCCGAGGTCTGTCTGTGGCTACTGGATCGCCCGCCTTCGCGGGCGATGACATCGCTATTATCGCGCGGCCTTGGCTTCCTCAATCAACTCCCACACCTTTCCCGGCGACAGCGGCAGCACGCGCGGCTCGATGCCAAACGCAGAGAGCGCATTCGCCACCGCGTTGGCGATCACGCCGCCGACCGGAATGATGCCGCCCTCGCCGGCACCCTTGACGCCGAGCGGATTGTGCGGCGCCGGTTTGAGTTCCAGTGCGAAGGCCCGGATGACCGGAAAGTCGCCGGCGCCGGGCAGCAGATAGTCGGCCAGCGAGCCGGTGAGCAGTTGCCCGTTCTCGTCATGGATCAACTGCTCCAGCAGCGCGCCGCCGAGCCCCTGCACGATCGCGCCCACGCACTGGCCGTGCAGCGTCAGCGGGTTGACGATGCGGCCGACGTCCTCCACCGCGACGTAGTCGATCACCGCCACATGGCCGGTGCCGGGTTCGACCGCGACATGCGCGGCGTGTGCGCCATAGCTGTAGGTGCGCTTGTTGCTCGCGTAGGTGCCTTCGGCCGCGACGCCCGCCATCGCGCTCCACGGCAGCGACTTGCCGCCGGGGCCTCCGATCGCCTCGCTGGCGATTGAAACATCGACCGGCGCGCAACCCATCTTCTTGGCCGCAGCTTCACGAATCGCGACCTTCAGCCTCTCGGCGGCGTTCAGAATGGCCGAGCCACCCATCACCGTCGAACGCGAGCTGTAGGAGCCGTAACCGCGCGACACATGCGTGGTCGACCCGTGCATCACGCCACGAATACGGCTCATCGGAACGTCAAGCGCGTCGGCGGCGATCTGCGCGAAGATCGTCTCGATGCCCTGGCCGTGCGCCGACGAGCCGACATAAACCGAGACTGCGCCATCCGCTTCGACCACCAACCTCGCATTTTCACGCGGTCCGGAGCCGCCGCCTTCGAGATAGCAGCCCACCGCGATGCCGTGATGGCGGCCGTCGATGCATTGGCCCTGCAACCTGGATTTTTCCGCCCATCCGAACTCGGCGAGACATCTGTCGAGCGTCGCCTGGTAGTCGCCGTTGTCGGTCTCGGTGCCGATGTCGAGCGGCATCACGGTGGCGAGCTGCCAAGGCATCTCGGCCTCCGACACCAGATTGCGCCGCCGGAACTCCACCCGGTCGATGCCGAGCTCGCGCGCCGCGATGTCGAACAGCCGCTCGCGGAAGAAATCCGCCTCGAAGCGGCCCGGTCCCCGATAGGTGCCGGACGGCGTCTTGTTGGTGAGCAGCAGGTCCACGTCGAAGTGGACATGCGGCACCCGATACGGCCCCGACAGCACCTGCGCGATGTTGCGCGCCGCGGTAACTCCATTGGTGCGGATATAGGCGCCGAGATCAACAGCGCCGCGCCCGCGCAGGCCGCGGATGGCGCCGTCGCGGTCGCAGGCGATCTCCAGCTCGCATTCGGCGTCGCGCGCGTGGTTGGTGGCGAGCAGATGCTCGCGGCGATCCTCGATCCATTTCACCGTACGGCTGAGCCGGCGCGCTGCGAACGGGATCAGGAAATCCTCGGGATAGAACTCGCCGCGCACGCCGAAGCCGCCGCCGACGTCGGACTCGACCATGGTGATGGCGTCCTCGGCGAGCCCCATCTGCTTCGCCAGAATGGCGCGGTTGTGAAACGCCACCTTGGCGGCGCCGAACACCGTGAGATGCCCTTTCGCCGCGTCCCATTCGACGAGCAGCCCCCGCGGCTCCATCGGCACCGCGGTGAATCGCTGCACCTCGAAGCGCTCGCGGCGCACGTATGCGGCGCCGTGGAATGCGGCGTCGGCGTCGCCGCGCAACGCGGTGAGCGTGCCGACCAGATTGCTGGCGCGCGCTTCGTACAAAAGACTCGCATCGGCGCGCGACGCGGCGCGGTTGGCGACCGCGGGCAGCGCCTCGATGTCGAGCGCGATGGCGTCGAGCGCATCTTCGGCGAGCGCCGCGCTGTCGGCGACCACCACGGCGATGGGCTCGCCAACGTAGCGCACTTTTTCGTGGGCTATGACCGGCTGCTGGAAGTGCGCGTATTCCGGCAGCAATTCCTGCCGCATGGTGATGATCGGGATCGTGCCGATGTCCTCCGCGGTGATGACTGCATGGACGCCGGGCTGCTTGAGCGCGGCCGATGGATCGATGCTCCGGATGCGGCCATGCGCGACCGAGCTGCGCAGGATTGCGGCGTGCAGCGCAACGCCACGCTTGACGTCGTCGACGAACTCGCCGCGTCCCCGCAGAAAGCGCCAATCCTCGACGCGCTCGACCGGGCTGCCGATCAGACGATTGCCGGCTGGTTTGTGCGATAGGTCCACTGCTGGCGCCTTCGTCATGGCCGGCCTTGTGCCGGGCATCCTGCTTAGGATGGCATAGTGTGTTCCCAAGTGGGATGGCCGGGACAAGCCCTGCCATGACGTGGATAATGCAAGACACACAAGGACGCTACGGAATGCCCCTCGAATTCGGAGTCTTCGATCACGTCGACCGCGATGCGCGGCCGCTTGCCGCGTTCTATGAGGACCGGCTCAAGCTGATCGCGGCCTACGACCGCGCCGGCTTCTACGGCTATCACTGTGCCGAGCACCATTTCACGCCGCTCGGCATGGCGTCGTCGCCCAGCGTGTTCTTGTCCTCGGTCGCGCAGCGCACCAAAAATCTCCGCTTCGGCCCGCTGGTCTATACGCTGGCGCTCTATCACCCGCTGCGGCTCGCCGAAGAAATCTGCATGCTCGATCAGATGAGCCGCGGCCGGTTCATGATCGGCGTCGGCAAGGGCGTGTCACCAATCGAGATCGGCTTCTACGGCGTCGACACCGCAAAGACGGAAAAGATTTTCGCCGAGTGCTTCGCGGTCGTCACGCAGGCGCTGACGCAGAAGACCGTCTCCTACGAGGGCGAGCACTTCAGCTTCAGCAAAGTACCGATGGAGCTGACGCCGTTCCAGAAGCCGCACCCGCCGCTGTGGTACGGCGTGGTCAACCCGGACAGCGCGGCGCGCGCGGCCAAGGCCGGCATGAGCTTCATCAGCAACGCGCCGGCCACAGCGATCCGCGCCAAGATCGAGCGCTACATCGGCACCGAGCGGCCGTCCGGCTGCGCCGCGCCGAAGTTCGGCATGAACCGCTACATGGTGATCGCCGACACGGACGAAGCGGCGCTTGAAATTGCGCGGCGCGCGTACCGCGTCTGGTATGCGAGTTTCATGCACCTTTGGTGGAAGTACAACCAGAAGCCGCCGAACGTGAACTATCCACCGGAGATCGACGCGCAGATCACGGCCGGCACGGCGGTCGTGGGCTCGCCCGAGACGGTGCTCAACGCGCTCAAGCCACAGCTCGCGGAAACCGGCTCAAACTATTTGGTGTGCCGCTTCGCGTTCGGCGACCTCACCTTGCAGGAGTCGCTGCGCTCGCTCGACCTGTTCGCCGGGCATATCATGCCGGCGCTGCGGCAAGGCCACCGCGTGGCGGCGGAATAGGCGATGTCGCATCCGCAAGCCGTGCTGGAGAGGACCGCGTCGTGCGCCCGCGTGCTCGATGCCGGCGGATCGTTCATTCCGCTGCCGACCGCGACGCACATCATCGATATCGTGCCGCCACTCGCGCCGAGCAAGGCCGAGTTCACCGACTTCGACATGTGCCGCAAGCCGTGGCCGTTCCCCGACAAGTTCTTCGACTTCTCCTATTGCTCCAACACGCTGGAGGACATCCGCGATCCGATCGGCGCCTGCGAGGAATTGATGCGGGTGTCGCGGGCGGGCTTCATCGCAACGCCATCGCGGCTGCGCGAGACGTTCCACCAGAAGCGCGGCTATCTGTGGCGGCGCATGTTCGGCCGGCCGCTGCGGGTCGGCTTCGGCCACCATCGCTGGTTTTGCGAATGGGATGGCGCGACAATGTCGTTCCTCGCCAAGACCTTCACCTTCGCCTACTCGTCCGACCACTTCATCACGCGCGAGGAGGCGGGCCGCGACCTCACCGACGACGAGGCCAACCTGACGTTCTTCTGGACCGACACGTTCAAAGTCCAGGAGCGCGTGCTGGTCGGCGTCGGCGAGATCGAGGCAGATTTCATGCGCTTCAAGGCGGACGCGCTGGGGAAATTGCGGGGCCGATGATTATTTATCCCGATTGACCATCTTCTCGAACTGCCCCGCCTGAAACGCCTTCAAGCTCTGCTCGAACTGCATCGAGGCATCACGCACATAGGTGTCGCAAAAGCCGCCGATGTGCGGCGTGATGTAGACGTTCGGCAGCGACCACAGCGGATTGTCCTTGGGCAGCGGCTCGGTGGCGAGCGCGTCGAGCGCGGCGCCGGCGATCTGCCGTTTCTCAAGCGCCCGCAACAGTGCGGCCTCGTCGAGCACGCCGCCTCGGGCCAGATTGACCAGAAACGCACTCGGCTTCATTGCGGCCAGCACCTTGTCGTTCACGATGTTGCGGCTGTTGTCCTCGAGCGGCAGCAGCAGCACGAAATAGTCGAGGTCGTTCACCGCCTCGACCATCTCGGAACGGGTATACACCGCGTCGAAGCCCGGAATGGCGCGCTTGGTGCGCGAGATTCCGACCACCTTCATACCGAACGCCTTGAAGCGCGGCGCCATATCCTCGGCGATGGCGCCAAGCCCGAGGATGCCGACGGTCTTGCCGTCGAGCGTGGTGCCGGGATAGCGCTCCCAGTTCTTCTCGCCACGCTGGCGCTCGATGCGCCGTAGGTCGCGGTTGAACGCCAGCATCATCAGGAGTGCCATTTCCGACATCGGCACGCCGTGGATGCCGCGCGTCGCGGTGACGACGACATCCTTGCCGAGATAGGGGCTGTCGGTGATGCCGTCGGTGCCGGTGCCGAGCGAGTGCACCCACTTGAGCTTCGGCGTGTCCTTGAAGAAGTCGGTTTTCACCTGCGGCCCGAAGCACATCATGATGTCGGCCCATGCGGCGTGCTTGAGCGCCTCGTCGCGGGTGCCGAACGTCTTGATGGTGAGCTCGGGATGGCGGGGGCTGAGATATTTCTCGTAGCCGGAGCGGGTGGGTTCGGGATGGGTGAGGAAGATGAGGAGGTTCATGGTGTTCCGGTGGCTCAGGCGTCGTGGCCGGGCTTGACCCGCCATCCATCATTTCGCGAAAAGATGGACCCCCCGGGTCAAGCCCGGGGGTGACGACCACGTGGTGCGGGGAGAGACTTCTACCCGACCTCCACCACCTCTTCCTTGAACTGGTGCAACCGGTCGCCGGGGCCGTTGCCGCCGATAATGTAGTTGTCGCACAGCCAGTTCAGATAGCCGCCGTAGCCATAGGTTGGATGGACGACGATGTTCATATCCTTCTCGATGGTCCACGGCTCGTCGTTGCGGATCAGCGGACGCTCGACCAGGTCGTAGCCCTGGCCGTGGCAATAGAGCCGCGCCTCCTCGGGCCGGCCGTTCTTGCGCATGAAGGCGTTGAAGGTCTCCCAGATGTCCTTGCAGGGCGTGCCGGGCTTCAGAAGATCGAGCGTGAGCTTGCGCGACTCCTTGACGAACTGCAGCTCGTCCTTCATCGCCTGCGGCACCTTGGCGCCGACCACGCAGGTGCGGCCAAGCTCGGTGTACATGCCGCCGGGACCGCTGTCCTCGACCAGCAAAGCCACGGCGTCGCCCTTCCGGATGACGCGGTTCTGCACGTGGCGCTGGCCGAACTTCGCCGCGGTGCCGAGCGGCGTCGAGGCGCAGAGATAGATGCCGTTCTCCGAGCCGTTGCGCTGGCTGTAGCACTGCGCGATCGCCGCCACGTCGCGGTCCCGCATGCCGGGCTTGATAGCGTCGAACGCCGCCTGCATCGCGCCGTCCTGCATCAGCGCCGCGCGTTTGACGAGTTCCTGCTCCTCGGCGCTCTTGATCACCTTGATGCGGTCGACCATCTCGGTCGCATCGACGTAGCGCGCCTTGGGAAACTTCTTCATGGTGAAGTCGCCGAGCGCGAACGACATCTGATAGATGCAGACGAAGCCGATCGTCGCGTTGGCGTAGGGCGCGAGCGCCTTCGCCGCCAGTTCCGGATCGTAGAAGTTGGTGTAGTGCGCCGACTCGTAGCTCGGCGTGGTGAGCATGCGCTTGACGCCGCGCCACACGTCCGCCGGCGGGCGGCTGTCGCCGTTGAACGGGCCCTGCATCACGACGGTCATCTCGTCGTCGCGCGGGAACACCACCGTGACCGGGTAGCCGTTGGTGGCCGGCATGTCGGTGAACCACTTCACCGCGCCGCCCATGTGGTCGTTGTTGTTCTGCATCAGCAGAACGTCGATCTTCTCGCGCTCCATGGCCTGACGGACCAAGCCCCAGCGGCGCTGCAGCTCGGCGGTGGAGATCGGCGTCTGCAGGCGTTCACTCAACCCATTGGCGGTCATTGTGCACTTCCTCCCGGATTACTCGTTGTCATCTTAACGTATTGAAGGTCAAAGATAAATTGGCGCGAGCCGCGACGCGGCGGAAACCCGCCGCAACTGAATTAAAGCCGCCCTCGCCGGACCATATTTTGATATAACCCTGCCGCAGGGGGAGGCCGCCCTCTAGCAACTGTTGTCTTTGATGGAAGCCATTCTCGTCAAGGTTTTTGCCACGGCCCTGGCGCTCAGCCAGGTCGCCACCCGGCCAGACACCATCAAAACCAGTTTTGACCCGGTGCAGGACCGGGCCGAAGTCGTTCAGCTTTTGACCGACGGCTGCGCGCATATGCGCAAGGCGTTCGACGTCGAACAGCTCGACCTCGACGGCCTGATCGAGACCGCGATGACCGACACGCGCGGCGGCAACGAGGAGATCAAGGCGTTCCGCGGGCTCAAATTCGGGGATCTGTTCCTCGCCTACCGGCAATTCTGCAAGAAAGAGAAGATCGACCGCGAGGTGGTCGACGTCGCGCAGGTGATCGAGTTCTACAACGTGGCGGTCGCCGGCCTGCCCGACCACAACAAGCTCAAAGCCCTGAGCATGCCTGGCCTCACCAACGTGCATGACGTGAAGGGCGCGCCCTACGCCGAGCTTTACGAGCCGAACCACCGCCGCTTGTGGGTCAAGCTCGCCGACGTGCCCGAGCACGTCCAGCAGGCGTTCATCGCCGCGGAAGACAAGCGCTTCTTCAAGCACAACGGCATCGACGAGCGCAGCGTGATCCGCGCCTTCATCGGCAACGTGGCCGATCCGAACAGTCGGCAGGGCGGCTCGACCATCACGCAGCAGGTGGCCAAGAACCTCCTGGTCGGCAACGAGGTCAGCTACGAGCGGAAAATCCGCGAGATGATTGTCGCCGCGCGGGTCGAGAAGGTGCTGAGCAAGCAGGAAATCCTGGAGGTCTATCTCAACGCGATCTTCCTCGGCCGCTCCTCATGGGGCATCGAGCTCGCCGCGCGCTCCTATTTCGGCAAGAGCGCCAAGGATCTGACGCTTCCCGAGGGCGCATTCCTTGCCGGGCTCGCCAAGGGACCGAGCTACTACAACCCCGACCGCCAGCGCACCCGCGCCCAGGAGCGCATGGCCTACGTCCTTGGCCGCATGCAGGAAGACGGCATCATCACCGACGCGCAGCTCAAGGACGCCATGGCGCTGCGGCTCCACATCGCCACGCTGTCGCGGCAGCGGCGCGACAACGGCTACTACATCGTCGACCAGCTCGGCCGCGAGGCGAAGCAGGTCGCAGGGATGGAGCGGCTGA
>Ga0190271_10002199_pt1 | contig 11677 bp, 12 predicted proteins | sample Popmic356T_FD_133747 | JGI IMG/M metagenome (GOLD analysis project Ga0190271, IMG submission 133747) | Populus adjacent soil microbial communities from riparian zone of Weber River, Utah, USA - 356 T | ecosystem: Environmental > Terrestrial > Soil > Riparian zone | place: USA: Utah | collected...
AGTGAAGGACGGGGCCGAGTTCGACAGCGTGATCGAAATGGTGAAGGGCGTCCGGGCGCTCGGCATGGAAGCTTGCGTCACGCTCGGCATGCTGAGCCAGGCACAGGCCGAGCGCCTCGCGGATGCGGGTCTCACCGCCTATAACCACAATCTCGATACCTCGCCGGAATTCTACGGCGAAATCGTCACCACGCGGACCTATCAGGACCGACTCGACACGCTCGCCTGCGTACGCAATGCCGGCATCGAGGTGTGTTGCGGCGGCATCATCGGCCTGGGTGAGACGGTCGAGGATCGCGCCGGGCTGCTCCAGACGCTCGCCAATCTAACGCCTCACCCCGAAAGCGTGCCGATCAACGCACTCGCCGTCGTGCCTGGCACCCCGCTTCAGGACCAGCTTCCGGTCGACCCGCTCGATCTGGTCCGCATGGTGGCGGCGGCGCGCATCATGATGCCGCTGTCCCGCGTCAGGCTCTCGGCCGGGCGGCGGTCGCTCACCAAGGAGGCGCAGATCCTTTGCTTCCTCGCCGGCGCCAATTCAATCTTCTACGGCGACAAGCTGCTGACTACGGCCAATAACGAAGCGGCGGACGACCTCGCGCTGATCGAGGCGGCAGGACTCAGCGTGCAGGCCCCCTCGCCCGCCGAATGAGCTAACGCCGCAGTTTGGGCTTCTCTCCCGGGTTGGTGTAGTAGGTGATCATCAGCATCGCCATCAGGATGGCGGCGAAGAGCCCGGCCAAAGTGCCAACCCAGACCGGCGAGCCGGCGAGGTCGCTACGCTGCGCAACCTCAACCGCCGCGGCACTGGCCGCGAGCGAGGCGACCGCGGCAAAGACGATCACCAGCAGGGGCGTGCGGGTGTCGTCCGGTCCCAAGCCTGCACCGCGCGACAGGATGAGATTGCGCGCCACCGCGCCGAGGATCGTACCGAGGAATCCCGCAAGGATGGCAAGCGACAAACTGCCGAGGGCGGTGCCCACGGTCAAGCCGGTGACGGCGCCCACCACGGTGCCGACCAGCAACACAATCAAAAGGCTTGCTGACGTCATTTTGTCCCCCCTTTTGCTCGGGTTCCGGTCCGAGACCGGCCCCGGCTCTCCAGAATCAAGTATGCCTCAAGCGTCATACTGGGAAAAGCGATGAACAAGGGCACGAGAACGAGCTCGCTTGCCTTCGACCTGAGCCGGCGCTAGGCAAGTCTCTCAAATCCTTGAGCCTTCCCACCGCATGTCCCGCATAGTCTATGTGAACGGCAGCTATGTGCCCGAGAAAGAGGCCAAGGTCTCGGTGTTCGACCGTGCCTTCCTGTTCGGCGATGCGGTCTACGAAGTGACGGCGGTGCTCGACCGGCGGCTGGTCGATTTCGAGCCACACCTCGCCCGGCTCGACCGCTCGCTGAAGGAGATCGCGCTTGCCCCTCCCCTGACGCACGCCGAGTTGCGCGCCCTGCATGAGGAGCTCATCAAGCGCAACGGCGTGGAGGAAGGGATCGTCTATCTCGAAATCAGCCGGGGCGTCGCCGACCGCGATTTCGCCTATCCCGAGAATACCAGGCCGACCGTGGTAGCCTTCACGCAGAGCCGGCCGCTGATCGCCAATCCTTATGCCGCGAGCGGGGTGAAGGTCGTCACCATCCCCGACCTTCGCTGGAAGCGGCGCGACATCAAATCGACGGCGATGCTGGCACAAGCCATGGGCAAGCAAGAGGCGAAGCTCAAAGGCGCCTACGAAGCCTGGATGGTGGAGAACGGCCTCGTCACCGAAGGAACCTCCTCCACCGCCTTCATTCTCGATGGCCGGGGCGTGATCCGCACCCAGCCGCTTGGCCATCACATCTTGCCGGGGGTCACGCGCCGCGCCGTGCTCAGGCTTGCCGCGCTCGAAGGGATCAGCCTCGAGGAGTGCCCGTTCAGCGTCGCCGAGGCGTTTGCCGCGCGCGAGGCGTTCATGACTGCTGCCTCTGCCTTCGTACTGCCGGTGGTGGAGATCGACGGCGTCGGCATCGGCGACGGCCGCCCGGGCCCGGTCGCCCGCAAGTTCCGCTCGCTCTATATCGAGGAAGCGCGAAAGGACTGACGTCTTGGCCAAAATGCCGCGAAGCAGGTGCAACCGTGGGGCCCGCTTCGCCGTTTAGGGTACTGACCTTATGGTGCACGCCCCAGCTCTTGAACTTGCTTCTAAGCAGCCGGCGCCGGTCGCGCTGCGGCGGGTCGTGGCACTGCTGAACGCAAGCGCCGGCGCCTTCAGCAAGACGCTTGCCGACGACGTCGAAAATGCGCTCAGAGTTACGTTCGCCAGCCACGATGTCGACGCCGAACTCGTATTTGTCGAAGGGGATGGACTGCGCGCGGCCGTTGAGCAAGCCCTCGCGCGCGCGGAGCGCGGCGAGATCGAAGCGATTGTCATCGGCGGAGGCGACGGAAGCGTCCGCACCGCGGCGAGCGTGCTTGCCGGAACGGGAGTGCCTCTCGGCGTGCTGCCGCTCGGGACGCTCAATCATTTCGCCAAGGATCTCGGAATTTCGCTGCAGGTCGAAGAGGCGGCGGCTGTGATCGTCGCCGGCCGCACGCGCAGGGTCGATCTCGCCGAGGTCAACGGCGAGACCTTCATCAACAATTCCTCGATCGGCATCTACCCCTACATGGTGATCGACCGCGAGCGGCGAATGGCCCAGCACAAGATCGCCAAATGGATGGCGGCGGTGCCGGCCTTCTTCCGCATGTTGCGCAACTTCCCGCGGCGGCGTTTACGCATCTCGGCGGAGGGGTTCGCGCGTCCTTACCGCACGCCTTGCCTGTTCGTCGGCAACAACGAATACGGCATGGAACTCTTCAGTTTCGGACGCCGCCCGAGCCTCGATGGCGGCAAGCTTTGGTTCTATGTGGTGAAACCGCGCGAGCCGCTTCAATTTTTCTGGATGGTATGCCGGCTGTGCTTCGGCCGCATTGACCAGGTGCGCGACCTCGACACCTTCGAGCTCATCGAGGCCGAAGTCAGCGCCAAAACGAGCCGGCTGCCGGTAGCGCTCGACGGGGAAGTGCAGATCATGCAAACCCCGCTCCGATACCGCTCGCGCCCCCAGGCGCTCACGGTCATCGTCGTCGACGACAAAGAGCCGGAGCCCGCGTCGTAGCGAGCTCCAGCACTTGTTTGAGGCTTGGAGTCTCTAGGCGTTAGCGTCGTGCGGTTTTTTTCTTCTTGCCGGCCGTGGAACGCTTGGCGGTGCCCGTCTTGCGCTTCACCGTGGCGCTCGTTGCCGCAGCGCGGCGGGCCGGGGCGCGGGTCGCGGCCCGTCCGGTGGCGCGACGGTTGACGCCGCCTTCAGCCAGCCCGTTCAACTTCTTGTTGGCAGCCTTCTCCTCTTTGAGATTGGCGTTGAGCAGGCTTACCACGTTGTCGTGGCCAAGCTCTCCCGCCCAGGCGATCAACGTGCCGTAGCGGGCGATCTCATAATGCTCGACGGCCTGCGCGCTGCCGATGATGGCGGCGTCAAGCACCTTCTTGTCATCGACTTCGCCGGCGACTTCGTCGGCTTCCTTGATCAGACCGTCGATGGCCGGACAATCCACGCCTCTCGGCGTCTCGCCCAGCCGCTCGAACACCTGATCGAGCCGCGAGACCTGGTTCTCAGTCTCGCGCAGATGCGCCCGCAAGCCCGCCGATAGCTCGCGATTGGTGGCCTTGTCGATCATTTTGGGTAGCGCTCTGATGATCTGGTTCTCCGCGTAATAGACATCCTGCAAAGTGTGCAGGAAGAGGTCGTCCATCGATTTTATATCTTTGCTGAATAGCCCCATGGTGGCTTCCTTTCCTCGGATGTAGCCCTGGTCTTAAATTGGGGCCCGCGGAGCGCGGGCTTGACACCGGCCGCAGAGCTAGCTCGTTAATCGTTGAGCGAGGTCCAAGGTTCCCGCGTCCGCAGCTTTTGCGCGAAGCAAGAGCGAATCGGATATGCTTCGTGCTTATCGCAAATCGATGAGGTCACCCGAGCATGTTTCCCGGCCGGCAGGCGAGCTACCTCAAACGCAAGCTGATCGAGTTCGCGCCGGAAGTCTGGCTCGCGCTTGGGCTACTTGCCAAGGACACCGGCCGGAGTGTGCAGGACCTCGCGAATGAGGCCTTCGGCGATCTACTCGGCAAATATCAGCGACCGGCTTCCCTGAAAGAGGCCTTGCGGGAGAGTACGCGGCGGCTTCCCGCCAATGACGACCTGCCCCCGCCGCGCTGACCAAGAGGTCCCCGGCGGATCGCCGTCTAAGCCTTGAGCCGGGCGAGGATCGCTTCGAGCGCCGCCACGATCTCGGACTTATCGCGCTTCTGCAGGTCGAGCAGCACTTTGAATCCGTCGGCCTCCTCGCGGATCACAGCGCCTTCGCGGGCAAGGTCCTCATAGAGTCCGACCACCTTGTAGCAACGCACCGGCCCGGCGAAGCCCTTCACCTTGATCGGCGCCTGCTCCTCGGCGGCCACGTCGTCCTTGACCAGTGAGTAGGTCTCGTGGCCGAGCAGGATGCCGTCGATCTCGGAACAGGACTGGAGCCGTGCGGTCAGATTCACGGCGCTGCCGATGATCGTATAGTCCATGCGATCCTCGCTGCCGAAATTGCCGACCGTGCAATAGCCGGTATTGATGCCGATGCGGAGATGGAACGGCTGTTCGGCGCCAAGCTCCAGCCATTCCGCCCGCAGCTCGCGCAAGCGTTTCAGCATGGCGATTGCCATGCGTACGCAAGCCCGCGCATCCTCCTTGACGCCCTTGGACTCCGGGTCGCCGAAAAACACCATGATCGCGTCGCCGATATATTTGTCGACGGTGGCGCCGTGATCGAGCGCGATTTTTGTCATCTCGGTGAGATAGCGATTAAGCACATTGGTAAGGTCTTCGGATTCGAGCTTGTCGGTGGTCTCGGTGAAATTGACCACATCGGAGAAGAAAATCGTTAGCTTCTTGCGATTGGAGGCGATCTCGACGTTCTGCGCGCCGGTGAAGATCGAGTGATAGATCTGCGGCGAGAGATATTTCGACAGCTTGGTCGAGAGCGCGTCGAGTTCCTTGTTCTTCTGAGTGATGATCTCGTTGGCCTGGCGCTGCTCCTGGCTGAGCGCGTTGAGCTGTTGCTCGTTACGGTCACTCAACCGCATCAGCCGCCGGGTAGTGCGGAATAGCTTTTGATAGTCCTTGAGCAATTCCTCGTAGAGCTTGCCGTCTACCCGGTCGGCGAATCGGCCGCTGTCGAGCAATTGCTGCGCGGCTGCGATCACCTGCTCCTCGGCCGTGAAGAGGTCGTCGGATGACATTACGCCGGCATCTTTTCGAGATGGAACTTGGCGTTCTCCAAATCCTCGCCGAATTCCTCGCCAAGTTCCTGCATGGTGTCGTCCTCGGCGTCGTAGTACCAATAGACGTCGACCGAGGCGCCCTTCTTGGCGGCGGCGTCGAGCTTGTCCATGAGCATCATGATCGCCTTGGCGCTCGAACTGTTGAGATAGATAAGCTCGAAATCGAAGCGGCAACTGTCTTTGCCGAGCTTGCCGAGATAGGCGTCGAGCGCGCTGAATACCGGTCCGTAGAACTCGGTCACGTCCTCGGGATAGGATTCGCCCGCGATCTTCAGGTGGTTCTGGACGAAATTGAAGGACACCGCTGGCGTGCGGGAGGTGGCCTCAATGTCGAGCTTCTCTCGCATCGGTCCGGCTCTCAGATGGTTGCTTTCAACGCAAAAAAAGCGTGATTTGCGTCGAGGTCGGCGAAATCGAATTCGATTGGCTTAGTGGCGCGGCGCGCGATCTCCATGAAGCCGAGACCGGCGCCCTTGCTGCCCGCTTCGGGCTCGGCACGGAGCTGCTCCTTGTAAAGAACTTTCAGCTCGTCCTTGTTCATTTCCCTGATCCGGCTGAGGCGCGCGTGGAGGCGGGGCACGTCGGTACGCTCGACCAAATTGCCGGCACAGACAACGTAATCGCTGCCTTCCTTGCCGATGGTCAGGATGCCGTAGCGGAGCTCTGTGAGGGCACGCTCGTCGGACGCCGGGGGAAGCGGACCTTGCACTTTCTCGGCGGAGTAGCGGATGATGTTCTGCATCTGTTCGACGAACACGGCGAACACGCTGCGCAGGGTCTTGGTGTCCGCGTCGTCGATCGTGAGCTTCTGCTTCAGCGCCTCGCCGACGCCGCTCAGCACCGGCTCGGTCACGTAGCCGCTATAGGCGAAGATGACGCCCCCTTCATGTAGCATCCCCCGCAAATTCATCAATTGGGAGGCAAGCATCGGTGCTCCTTAAGAGTGGGGCACGAAACCCAATATCGTGAGGTCGTCGCGGCGGAGTTGCGGGCCCTGATAGGTGACCAAGGCCTGGCGCAGGGATTCCTCCTGCTGGCGCATGGACGCCCCGAGGTTCCTCTTCAACAGCTCCTGAAAGCGCCGTTTGCCGAAGGAGCGGCCGCGCGGGCCGCCGATCTGATCGATCATGCCGTCGGTGGTGAGGTAGAATGTATCGCTATTCTCGTACGGCAGCGCGATGTCGGTGAATCTAGTCTCTACCGGATAGCGCCGATAACCGAGACCCTTCCGGTCGCCCTTGATCTCGATGACGCCCTTCTGGTTCGACCGCCACAGCGAGAATCTGGCGCCGGCGAAGGTCATCTTGCGCTTCTTCAGATTGATGAAGCAGATGCCGGCTTCGAGCCCGTCATCGGTCTCGCCCTGATCCTCGTTCTGGCCGAGCAGGGTTTGCACCCCGCGATGCAAGCCGGTGAGCACCTGGCTAGGATTATCGTTATCGGCGCTGCGAAGCATGCGGTCGAGCAGTCCCCAGGCAATCAAAGTCATAAAGGCGCCGGGAACACCATGGCCGGTGCAATCGCCGACCATCACCGCGTAGCCGTCGGTGATCGGCTGAAACCAGAAAAAGTCGCCGCCAACGATGTCGCGCGGCTCCCAGATTAGGAAATGGTCGGCCGCCACTTCGTCCAGCTCGCGACGTGCGGGCAGCACTGCGTGCTGGATGCGGCTTGCATAGCGCAAGCTTTGCAGGATGAGCTGATTGGCGGCGGCGGCGCGCTGCTCGCTCTCCTTGACCTCGGTCAGATCGCTATAGACGGCGACGGTACCGCCGGTCTCGGTGCGCCGTTCGCTGATCTGCAGCCAGCGCCCGTCGGAGCGGCGCTGAAGCAGTGGCAGTCCGGGATGGCGATGCTCGGCAAGACGCTGCCGGATCCAGCCCTCCTCCCGGCCCTTGGCGTCCTGGATCAGGCCGTGCGCCACCGAACTGCGGATGATCTCCTCGAAGGTGGTGCCGGGTTTTGGCGCCCCCTCGCCGTGATCGAACAGCTCGGCATATTTGGCGTTGCCGAGAACCAGCCGGTCCTCGTTGTCATAGAGCGAAAAGCCTTCCGAGATGGTTTCAATGGCATCGGTCAGGCGCCGCTCGCTTTGCGCCAGCGCCTCCTGCTCGGCCGTCTTGCGCGCCGTCACCTCGCTCCAGGAGCCGATCACCTCCAGCGGGTTGCCGTTCTGGTCCTTGACCAGGTGCTGTTCGTCGCTGACCCAACAATAGATGCCGTCCGCCTTGCGAAACCGGTATTCGGCGACGTTGCGACCCTGCTCGAACAGCGTGGCCTGCCCCGCCTCGACTTCGGCGAGGTCCTCCGGATGCACGCGCGACCGCCAGAAATCCGGGTCCTTCAAATATTGGTCGGGCTCGTAGCCGAGCACGCGCTGGATGTTCTCGCTGACGAAAGTCGGTGCGTAGGAGCCGCCGGCCTCGAAGCTGTAGACCACGGCCGGCGCGCCATGCAGCAGCAGGTCGAACCGCGCGCGCGCGGCATTCTCCGCCTGCTCGGCTGCTTTCCGCGAGGTGACGTTGCTCCAGGAGCCGACAACCTCCACCGGTTCGCCGTCCTCGCCGCGCAACAGATATTGCTCGTCGCTGACCCAGATATAGGTGCCGTTGCGCTTGCGGAACCGATACTCGGCGGCGTGGCGTCCCTTCTCGAACAGTTTCGCCTGTTCGGCCTCCACCTGCGGCAAGTCTTCCGGGTGAACGTTGTTGCGCCAGAAATCGGCATGTTCGAGATATTTCTCGGGGCAATAGCCGAGCAGGCGCTTGATGTTCTCGCTGACGAAGGTCGGCGCGTAGTCGTCCTTCGCCTTGAAACTGTAGATCACCGCGGGAGCGCTTTCGAGCAACGCCGAAAGCCGTGCGCGGGCGCTGTCCTCGGCGGCTTCGGCATTCTTGCGGTCGGTCACATCGCTCCAGGAGCCGACGATCTCGAACGGCTCGCCGTTCGCATCGCGGATGAGATGCTGCTCGTCGCTCACCCAGCAATAATGACCGTCTTTCTTGCGGAAGCGGTACTCCGCGGTATGCCGGTCGCACTCGAACAGCAGCGCTTGCTCGGCCTCAACCGACTCGATGTCGTCGGGATGCACGTGCGCGCGCCAGAAATCGGCATGCTTCAGATATTCGTCGGGACAATAGCCGAGCAGGCGCTTCAGGTTCTCGCTGACGAAGGTTGGCGCGTAGTCGCCGCTCGCCTTGAAGCTGTAGATCACCGCCGGCGCGGTATCGAGTAGGAGCGCCAGTCGCGCGCGGGTGCGGTCCTCGGCCTCCTCGGCGGCCTTGCGCGCGCTGATGTCGCTCCAGGAGCCGACGACCTCCGACGGTGCACCCGCCTCGTCGCGGACGAGGTGCTGTTCGTCGTTCACCCAGCAATAGAAGCCGTCCTTCTTGCGGAAGCGATACTCGCTGACATGCTGGCCCGTCTCGAACAGGGCGCCCATCTCGGCCTCGAGGCACGGCAGATCTTCCGGGTGCACGCGCTCGCGCCAGAAATTGGGATTGTCGAGATATTCGACGGCGGCATAGCCAAATAGCCAGGCAATATTGTCGCTGACGAAGGTCGGGGCGAAATCGCCTTTAGCCTCGAAGCTATAGATCACCGCCGGGGAGGCATCGAGCAACTTGGCCAACCGGCCCGCCGCGGCGGCTTCGACGTCCGCCACATGCTGGCGGTTTTGCTCTCGATGCTCGCGCGTTGCGTCGGCCAAAATACTCTCGACGATCTTCGCCACTTCTTGGCGATCAGTCCCGTCTCGCAGCATCTTACCAAGCGCCGCGGCAGCAATCTCGGCGTATTTTCTGGAAGAGGTCATTCAGAAGAACTGTCGCTTGGATTGAAGAGTCGCGCGTTAGCGGCTCGGACCGAGAGCGATAGTTTCGAGACAACGTGCCTCTGTCAATGCAGGACCACTCGGCAAACCCCGCAATTCATTTGAAAGTCTAATGGCGGCCGGGCCAATTCTTGCCCCGGCCTCAGGCCTAGGTTGATGGCCCGCGCGCTCGCCGCGCGCGGGCCATGCCGTTGCAAGCCAGGCGTACGCCTATTGCGGCTGCATGTCAGGCGCGGGCGCGGGCTCGGGTGCCGGCGTCGGCTCGGGTTCAGGCGCTGGTGTCGGCTCAGGCGCCGGCGCTGGGGTCGGTTCCGGCGCTGGTGCCGGGGTCTCGACCGGTGTCTCGGCTTTCCGGCCGATGACGCAATCGAACCAGCCGGGCTCACCCCATTTGCAGTCGTGTCTTTGGCTCTGAACCACGACAAAGACCGCGGCCAGCACAATCAAAATGAGAAGAATTCGCATGCGTGCACCCTCCCTATCTCGCCGGCGTAAACTATACGATGCGAAATCAAACAGAAAGGCCCGGCGCAGGGAGTTTGCGCCGATTTTCACCGTCATGGTCATTCCGGCTGAGGAGCGCGGCACCTATATTCCGGGGGAGCCAAGGCCCTAAAGCGGCTATTCCTGGCCAGTTTGGGAGCCGCAAACTTAGCCGACAGCGCACCGATGACCGAGATTGCCACCAAGGCGAGGGCCGGACGGCACGGGCTCACCCGCCAGGATTTCCTGCGCGCGGCGCTTGCGCTGGCGACGACTCCCCTGCTTCGGCCTCTGCCGGCGCAGGCCGCCCTCCGGCTCGAAATGAGCGAGGTCGCGCCGGGCGTCTTGGTGCATCAGGGCCGCTACGAGCTGCAGTCGCCGGAAAATCGCGGGGACATGGCAAATGCGAGCTTCGTCGTGGGCGATGAGGCCGTCGCGGTAATCGACACCTTGGGTAGCGCCGTCGCGGGGCGCGAGCTCCGGGACGCCGTCCGCGCGGTAACCGACAAGCCGATCAAATACGTGATTAACACGCATATGCATCCCGACCATGTATTCGGCAATGCGGCCTTCAAGCAGGATAATCCCGCCTTTGTCGGGCATTACAAGCTCGCGCGCGGGCTCGCCACGCGGGCCAACCGCTATCTCGCCGCTAGCAGGCAGATGCTCGGCGACGAAGCCTTCGAGGGCATCGAGGTAGTCCTGCCGACGCTCGGCGTCGAGCAGCCCCTCACCCTCGATCTCGGCGGCCGCACGCTCCTCCTCGAGGCGCAGCCGACCGCCCATACCGACAACGATCTCATCGTCACCGACATAGCGAGCAACACGCTGTTCCTCGGCGATCTCCTGTTCGCGGTGCATGTGCCGACGCTAGACGGGTCGATCAGGGGCTGGCTGTCGCTGCTGGAGACGTTCGGCCAGAGGGACGCTGCCAGGGTCGTGCCGGGCCACGGGCCGCATGCCATGCAGCTGCCCGACGCGCTGCAGTCGGAGCAGCGCTATCTGGCAGCCATCGCCGCCGATGTCAGAAATTTGATCAAGGAGGGCAAAACTTTGGAGGATGCGACCAGGATAGCGGGCTTTTCCGAGCGCGATGCCTGGGAACTATTCGACCAATATCATGTCCGCAACGTCACGGCGGCCTTCGCAGAACTTGAATGGGAGTGATATCATGGGAGAATGCGGATTCAGGAGAATGGCGCCATGACTGTTCTGACCAAGCGCTTCACCAATTGCGGCGCGGCCGCGCTGGCCTGCTTGTTTTGCCTGTCCGCTCCGGTTAACGCCGCCGAGGATCTCTGGCCCACGCTCAAGCAGCAGACCTTCGGCGATCGCATCATCCAGGAAGAAAACGGCATGGTGGTGCTCGAAGCGCCCGAAACCGCGGAGGACGCGGCGCTGGTGCCCCTGACCGTGCGCGTGCCGCCGTCCGTGACGCAGGAGCTCAAATCGCTAACCTTGATCATCGACAAGAATCCCGATCCCGTGATCGCCACCCTCACCTTCGGCCCTGCTGCCGGCATCGGCGGGGAACGCAACTTCGCGACCCGCGTGCGCATCGAGAATTTCTCCCATGTGCGCGCGGTGCTTGAGACCGAGGACGGTAGCCTACACATGACGAAGAGGTTCGTTCAGGCGGCGGGCGGCTGCGCGGCGATGAGCGCAAAAGATCCCGACAAGGAGAACGAAGGTCTTGGACAATTGATCGTCAAAACCTCGCCGCCCGCGCTCGACTCAAACCCGATCTGGTCCGGCCAGGTCATGCTCAAGCATCCCAACAGCAACGGCATGCAGCGTGACATCGACACATTTGGCTACATTCCCGCGCGTTTCGTGAAGGACGTGACGGTGAAGCGCGGCGGGGAGCTGGTGTTCAAGCTGGACTCGACCTTTTCGATCTCGACCAACCCGAATTTCCGCTTCACCTTCGGGCGCGGCGGCGACAACGAGCTCGACGTTGTCATCACCGACACGAGCGGCACCGTGTTCACCGGCCAGTCGAAGCCGGCAGGCTCCTGA
>Ga0190271_10002200_pt1 | contig 11675 bp, 9 predicted proteins | sample Popmic356T_FD_133747 | JGI IMG/M metagenome (GOLD analysis project Ga0190271, IMG submission 133747) | Populus adjacent soil microbial communities from riparian zone of Weber River, Utah, USA - 356 T | ecosystem: Environmental > Terrestrial > Soil > Riparian zone | place: USA: Utah | collected...
GCCACGATGCACGCGAAGATCCAGCTCAGCTCGAAGACCTCGGGCACGGCCGACTGCCGAAACAGCAGGTTGCGCTTGGTGTCGAGGCCCGCGGCCAACCAAGTGGCCGCGACGTCGCGCACGTTCTGCCGCAGCGCATCTGGGTCACGCTGACTCGTCAGCGCGTGATAGTCGGCGATGAAGTAGATGCCGCTGTATTCGCCCTGGGCCGCCAACGTCAGCGCAGGCACGATCGCACCCAGGTAGTTGCCGAGATGCACCGCGCCGCCCTCTTCGATGCTCACGGCGCGGCCTGACGGTTGAATGCCGGTTAGGGAAATCTTCGTGGTCGCAGACATCGAGCGCAGTTTGTGTCGTTCTGCGTTTGATTGCCCGCGAAAAGCGCCTTTGCAAGCCGGGAAGGTTCTTGCTACGCAGCACGCATGCCACGTCCGTTCCGAATCCTTGGTCTGCAGCAAGTCGCAGTCGGTGGCGTCGACAAGGCCGCCTTACGTAAGTTGTGGGTGACCATTCTCGGCTTGCCCGTGGTCGGCACCTACAAAAGTGAGAAGGAAAACGTCGACGAGGACATCGCCGTGTTAGGCAGCGGTCCGCTGCGCGTCGAGCTCGACTTGATGCAGCCGATCGACGCGGCCAAGAAGCCCAAAGTGCACGACCCTGCCCTCAACCACATCGGGCTGTGGGTCGACGACTTGGCCGCCGCCGTCCACTGGCTCGGCGAGCAGGGCGTACGCTTCACACCGGGCGGCATCCGCAAAGGCGCCGCCGGTCACGACGTCTGTTTCATTCACCCGAAGGGTGATGCCAACACGCCCATCGGTGGCGAAGGCGTGCTCATCGAGCTCGTCCAGGCACCGGCCGACGTCATCGCCGCTTACGCAGCGCTCGAGTAAAGCGGAAAGGCTCGCGTCACTTGCTAGTGGCGAGCGGCGTCCGCCGGCTCGCCTCATTTGCTAATAGCCAGCGACGGCGCGCGCATGGCCGGCTCGCCCAGCAGCTCCTGCGCCATGGCGAACTCGTAGAAGTTCACCATCTGGGTCTCGAGGACTTTGGCGAACATCGCGCGCGCGCCGGCTTCGTCGCCCTGCGTGAGCCGACGCCCGCCTTCGTAGAAGTATGCCTCGGCCCGCTCGCCCACACCCGTGGTCTCCTCGAGGAGCGTGTCGTAGCTGAGCTTGCCGGAACCAAAGCGCGCCAACTTGGCCCACCAGCCTTCGGCACCATGCGGGGTCTCGAACGCACGCGTGATATCCGGATCGACCGGCTGGCCACTACGCCCACCGATCAGCCGCAGCCACAGCGCGAAGTACACGCGCCACTCGGGTGATAGGCCGAGCTGGTTTTGGGCGGTTCTAAACACCGACTGTGCGAACTCGGTATCGGGCTCGTTCACCACCAAGAACGCCAGGATCGTGGCGTAGGTCTCGCGCGCCGACGGCGCAGCATCCATCGCGCGCTCGAAGGCCCCCTTGGCTTCCGGGATGCGCGCGAGCCGGCCCAACAGCACACCGCGACGCAAGTGCACAGCACCACCGCGCTTCTGCCGCAGCGTGGGCAAGAGTGTGTCCCAGATGGCCAGCGCTTGTTCGTACGAGTGCCGCGCCTCATCGGGCTGGCCCGACAGACGCTCGGCGTCGCCGATGTGCTCGGTCAGCTCGGCGCGCCGCCGCTCCACATCGAGCCCCTCGCCGGTGAGCAGGCTGAGCGCGGCTTGGTACTGCTCACGCGCTTCCCGCGGACGGCCGGTGCGCTCCAACAGCAGACCGAGCTGTGAGGCAGGCTCGACCGTGGGTCGACTCGCCAAGCTCTCGCGAAAATACTTCTCGGCCTGCTTGGCGCCGCCGGCGTTCATCTCCAACACGCCGATCGCCGCATACAGCTCTTCGGGAGACACGGGTGGCGGCGACTTCGGCCAGCGCCGCATGCGCTCTTTCAGGATCTCGGTCGCGCGTATCGCCAGCGCACGCGTGCTCGCGACGTTCGAGCTCAACGTCCCCTGCTCGATGAGCCCGTTCAGCACCTCGAGGATCTCGTCGTAGAGCGCGCGCTCCTCTGGCACTAACGCGATGGCATCGGCGTACCACGCGAGCGCACCGCCATAGTTGCTCTCGGTCGCGGCGATGCGCGCCAAGCACTGCGGAAAACGTGGGTCCTCGCGCCGTGCGCGCAGTCCCTCGATGCAGAGCGCGCGCGACACATCGTTGCGACCCAGCTCGAGATACTGCCGCGACAGATCGAGCAGCGAGTTCGCGGCGTTGTTGCCCTCCTCGCGCGTCGCTTCCAAGTAGTCGACGAGCCGCTCGTCGGTCAGGGCGCTCGGGCCGAGTGCGCGCACCTGCGTCAAAGCAGATGCGGTGTCACCGTGGCGCAGGTACACGGCAGCCACATTCAGCGCGGTCACCTGCACCACTTGAAACAATGCGGGACTCGCCGTGAGCGGCTCCTCGCCGGACTGAAACAAGCGCCCGAGCGCGTCGCGGCGATCGATGTACAGCTTCACGAGCTTCGCCAGCACGTCGGTCGTGGGTGTGAGGCGCGCGTGTTCCTCCCAGGCCTCGACCAGCCCCTCGAACGGCTCGAGCGGGCCACTCATGTCGGCACGCACGTCGAAACCCCAACGCGCGAGGCGCTCGTAGCGCTCCGCCGCCGCTGCATCTTGCGGGTGCAGCAGCTTCAAGATCAGCGAGCCCGACATCACGCGCGCTTCGTCGCCGCGCGGCGAGCCCTTCTTCACCAGATAGTTTGCGATGCGCTCGAGCCCACCTGGGATTGACCCCTTGGCCCATTCATCGGGAGAATACAAAATGCTGATCTGCGCCAGCGCGTTGACGACCTCGGCGAACCTGTCCGACGTCATCGCGGTGTCTGCCTTCGTCAACCAATGAGTCGCCAACCGACCACGCAGCTCGTCCCGTTCCTTCGTATGCGGGGCCATCCGCTCGAAGGTGCGGACAGCATCGGCATAGCTCGCGTCCGTGATGACACTAAGTGGCGGAACTACGCGCGGAACGACGGGCGGTGCGGCCGTGTTGCTGGCTGCACAGCCGGCGACGCTGAGCAGAGTTGTGAAAGCGAATAGCCAAACGCGCATGGAGATGGAGCCAACCTAAAAACGGGGAGCACCCGCAAACGCAGCTGGCTTATTTTGACCGGGCTCGCGCATTATACGTCACGCAAGGTGTCGCGGGATGTGTGTACTTTGCGGCTCAACGTGTACGACTCGGCATGTACGATAGCGATCGCCCGGCGAAACTCGAGATTCAGACGGAGCCAAGAATGCAGCAGTCACCACGAATAGGATTGTGTTTATGTGGGGGCGGGGTCACAGGCGCCATGTATCAAGTCGGGTGCCTGGCGGCTTTCGAAGACCGGATCGAAGCATTCTCTGCGGGAAACTTCGACGTCTACGTGGGCACGGCCTCGGGTGCTGCAGTGGCCACTGCACTCGCGGGCGGCCTGTCGGTGCAGCGCTTGTATCGTGCGCTGCTCGATCCTGCGGACGATTTCTTTCCCCTCTCGCGCAATCACCTACTGCGCATCGACGTCGCGGAGTTGCTGCGTGGCTTCGGCACCACGATCAGCGCGGCGCGTCGCATCATGTCATCGGCCGCGACCAACCCGCTCGACGTCAACGTGTGGAATGAGCTCGAGCGCTTCGTCGACTCGCTGCCCGCTGGTGTGTTTACGCTCGACCCCTACGAGCGCTTCCTCGGCGAGTTCATGACGCGCCGCGGCATCTCGCACAACTTCTCGGAGCTCCCGCGACCGCTGTACATCATCGCCAACGATCTCGACGCCGGCCAGCGCGCTGTCTTCGGACAAGGCAGCCTGCAGAGTGTACCGGTGCCGCGCGCGATCGCTGCGTCGAGCGCACTGCCGATCCTGTACGCACCGGTGCGTCATGATGGCCGCGACTACATCGACGGTGGGATTGGCGAGGTCGCACACGTCGACGTAGCGCAGGAGAGTGGCTGCGAATTGATCGTCGTAGTCAATCCCATGGTGCCCGTTCATGCCGGCGCGAGCGGTCTGGATGTCCCGACGGGGCATGGGCCGAAGCGTCGCGTCCGCGACAAGGGCGCGCTGTGGGTCTACGAGCAAGCGATCCGCGTGCGCAGCGAGGCACGGCTCCGAACCTCACTCGATCATCTGCGTACGAGCTCACCGAACACGCATTTTATCGTGCTGGAACCCAAGCAGACCGACGCCACGCTGTTCATGTATTCGCCGATGAACTTCGCAGCGCGACGCGCCATCCTCGAAGAGGGCTACACCGGGACCGCGCGCATGCTCGCTGATCCCGAGTCCCCGATCCGCATCACTCTCGAGCGCCACGGCTATCGCGTCACGAGCTGAGCACGAGCCAGCTCACGAGTAGAAGCTGGGTGTTGGCAACACACCGCCGAAAGCCCAGGCGCCGATGTCGCGCAGCTTGTAGTCGACCGGGTCGTGCAGCGTGTGCACGCGCAGGTTGCGCCAGAAGCGATCGAGGCGCGCTTTGCCGGCGGTGGCGCGTGCGCCCATGACATCGAAGACGCGGGTCGCAACATCGAGCCCCGCACGCGTCGTCTGCGCCTTGGCAACCGCGATCGTGATCGCGACCTCACCGCGCTCTTGCGGAGTCAGTGCGTCCGAGCGCTGCCAAGCGTGCTCGAACGCGCGGCCCGCTTCGTCCGTCAAGGCGCGCGCTGCTTCGAGCTCGGTCCACAGCTCACCGAACGTGCGCAGTACATACGGGTCTTCACCCACGCTCGCGACGTTCGCCAAGAACCACGGCTTGCCTTGCTCTCGCGCGTACGTACGCGCAGCGTCGAACGCGCCCTGCGCGATCCCGACGTAGATGTTCGCCAAGATCAACTGCGCGATGCACGGCCGCAGCGATGCGAACGTAGACCCGAGCGGGCCCGGCGTCGTCAGGAGCTCCTCTCGACTGATGCGTACGCCGTCGAAGCGCGCGCCGCCGCTGTCGGTCTGCCGCTGGCCGATGCAATCCCAGTCCTCGCGCAGCAAGATGCCCGCGCGGTCACTAGGAAGCGCGCCGATCAGCAGCTTCTGCGTGCTTTCGTCGATCGCGGATACGATGAGCATGTCCGAGTCGAGCGCACCCGAGCAGAACGACTTGTCACCGGTGATGATGCCGGCAGCGCCCTCCCAACGCAGCGTGGTGCGACGGTCCAACGGATTGAGCGCGTTGCCCCAAAACCAGTTGTGTCTTGCGGTAGCGCGAAACCACGGCCGCCACTGACTCTCATCCGCGAACAAGCGCAAGGTCGCGAGCAACAGATGCTGAAAGCCGAAGACATGTGCGACCGATCCGTCGACGCGCGCCAGGCGCCGGACGACCGCGAAGACTTCCGGCCACGCGGCACCCCAGCCGCCAAGCTCGCTCGGGATCGCGAGCGACAAGAGACCACTCTCGCGGAGCAGGTCGCGCTCGTGTTTGGGCGTACCGCCTCGCATGTCGCGATCGACCGCAGTCTCCGCGAGAGCGTTCGCGATGCGTTCGGCCAGCTCGAGCGCATCGACGCGCGCCGGGGAAGTCTTGCTGCTGTCAGGTTCTTGACTCATCAGTGTGTGTAGCTCGCTGCGAGTCAGCGAGCACGCGTCGTGCCAGCGCCGCTGTGCCTCTCGTGCGTGACCCGTGCGGGGTCAAGGCTCGAAAGTTGCTGGAGCGCTGCTCCATGAAGGAGCAGAGCCCCATGAACATTCTTTGGTTCATTCCCACGCACGGCGACGGCCGCTATCTCGGCACCAGTGAAGGCGCGCGAGCCGTCAGCTTGGAATACATGCAGCAGATCGCGCAGGCGGCTGACAACCTCGGCTATTCTGGCGTGCTGCTACCGACGGGCCGTTCCTGTGAAGACGCCTGGGTCGTGGCTTCCGCCTTGATCCCGGCGACACGCAGACTCCGCTTCCTGGTGGCCATCCGGCCCGGCATCGTGTCGCCTACAGCTGCGGCCCGCACCGCGGCGACATTCGACCGCCTATCGGGTGGCCGTCTGCTGATCAACGTGGTGACTGGCGGCGACCCAGCCGAAGCCAACGCGGATGGCTGCTTCCTCTCGCACGACGAGCGCTACCAAATCACCGACGAGTTCCTCGATGTCTGGCGCCGCGTCATGGCGGGCGAGGTCGTCGACTACGAAGGCAAGCACGTGCGCGTGCAGGGCGCGAAGCTGTTGTATCCACCGATTCAACAGCCCCATCCGCCCCTTTACTTCGGTGGCTCCTCGCCGGCCGCGCACGATCTCGCCGCCAAGCATGTCGACCTATATCTGACCTGGGGGGAACCGCCGGCGGCAGTGCGAGAAAAGCTCGAAGACATCAAGCGCCGCGCTGCCGCTCACGGCCGCACGGTGCGCTTCGGCATTCGCCTGCACGTCATCGTGCGCGACACCACCTCCGCTGCCTGGGATGCCGCCAACGATCTAATCAGGTACTTGGACGACAGCGCAATCGCAGCGGCGCAGAGCGCATTCGCCCGCTTCGACTCCGAAGGGCAGCGGCGCATGTCACAGCTGCACTCGGGGCGGCGCGAGACGCTCGAAGTCAGCCCGAATCTGTGGGCTGGCGTGGGCCTCGTGCGCGGCGGAGCTGGCACGGCGCTGGTCGGCGACGCCGCCACCGTCGCGGCGCGACTGCGCGAGTACGCGGAGCTCGGCATCGATACGTTCATCCTATCGGGCTATCCGCATCTCGAAGAAGCGTACCGCGCAGCCGAGCTGCTCTTCCCGTTGTTGCCGGTAGAGCTCGGACCGCCGCGGGCACAGACCAATCTGACGGGCCCCTTCGGCGAGCTGATGGCCAACGACATCAAGCCATCGAGCGCGCGTCGCTGACAGCCGGCGGGGGAGCTCGACGGCGAACGGACTACCCGCTGGCCACGCCCGCCCAGCAGGGCCGGCATAGTCCTCCCCGTCAGATATGCTGCTTTTGCTGGTAGATGTTATGCGCGGCTAGCGGCGTCTGGCTCGTGGCCGAGAGCACTCCACGTTCGCGACCACGGGGTGCCCTTAATCGGCTTGCGCGTGCCGCGGCTGGATGACGTCGAAATCGCAGGTCGCATCGTGCTCGGCGATGCACTGCTTGGCGCGCGCAAACGTCTCGTCGTCTCGCAGCAAGGTCTGCACGAGCCGCTGCTGCAGCACGGACTCGGACAACTGCAACCACACCGCGAGCGGCAGCTTCTGAAGAAACAGCGCGAGCACCTTCACGCGCGCTCCACCTTTGCTGCGCGCGTAGCACACGGTCGCGGACATCCCGGGCAGAGTGCCGCGCTTGGTCGCGAGCACCTCGAAGTCCGAGCGGGTCGCAGGACTCTCGAGCGGCCACTCCAGCTGCTCGCGCATGCTTTCGCTGCCCGGCAGCTCCGCGGTCACCACGCGTTGCATCAAGCCCGCGTAACCGCGCGCCGTCCCGCGCGGCGAAAACGCATCGACCAGCTGCGCCTGCTCGAGCAGGCTGAGCGTGTTGCCTTCTTTCTCCAGCGTCGCCTGCCTACGCGCACGAAACACACCATCGCCCGCGAGCTGCCCCGCCAACGACCACGTCAGCTGCGCATAGCCGACCGGGCCGAGTGCGCGATAGCGCGCGAGCAGCTCGGCGCCTGACACCGCGCGGCCTTGCCCGAGCCACGACAGCCACAAGCCCGAGAACGGCGTGAGCCCAGCCTCGGCGGTCGACAGTCCGAGCGCCTCGGCCTCTCGCTGGAGCTGCGTGCGGCCATAGCGTTCGATCAATAGGTCGCTCGCGGCATGGTCGTCGTGCCGGATCATCGCGCGCGCTACGTCGCGCAGGCGTACGACGCCAGCCTGTGCGCCCTCCAGCTTGGTCTCCGACGGTCGCGCCGCTCGTGGTGCTGGCGACGTCGGCTGCGTCGACTCAGCGATGCGTCCGCTCGTGCGAGCCTCGTAGAGCGCTGCTGCGTGCGCACCACCATCGACGCCGGGCAACCAATGCCGCTCCCAGTCTGCGAGCGACACCCGCTCCTGCTCGCTGGCCTCGCCACGCGCGAGCGCTCGCGCATAGCGCGCGAGCACGACCAGGTCGCTCGCAGCCGCGACTGGTTGCGAACGCTCGGCGTTCAGAAATAACCCGTCCTGCTCGCGGCCCAGCTCCCAGCTCGCGATCGAGGCTTGCTCCGGATGCGCGAGGATGTACCGGAACACGTCGTCGGGCCCGACCAGCTGAGCGGCTAGCTCCTGCCCGTCCGCACGCTCGCGCCAGCGATGGGTAAACTGCAGCAAGCTGTCGCGCTGCGACAGGGCGAGCGCGATCGAGACGAGCAGCAGCACGCCGCAACTGCTGACAACTACCGGGAATAGACGCATAGGCACGCGAGCATTATCAGTGAGCGCGTGGTTAGTCGTGGAGCGTGCGCGTGACAAAACGCGCTCTCACGTATTCGGCTCGCATGCGACACACCTGATCAGGCGTGTCGGCGCGCGCACGCCTGCATACAGCCATGCGCTACGGCTTACATCCACCGCCGAGCCACACCGCCGAAAATCACTTTCGCACAGGTCGTTCGCCGACGCGTGCGCGTGCGATCGCCACTCGCGCACCGCCGCCAGACCTGACTGCGGAATCGCGAGCGGCACCCATCAACAGCGCTCGACCTCGTAGACGCCGTCGACCTTGGACAGGTGACGAATCAAGGCACGCAGCTTGTTCACGTCATCGATGCTGAACTGGAACGTGTTGAGCGCGCGCCCATTCACGCTAGCTCGACAGGTCGCCTCGGTGATGTTCACGCCGTCTTCGTTGAACTGGCGCGACAGGCTCGCGAGGATTCCCGGTCGATCGGCCGTGACGATGCGCAACATGACCGGCAGGTCGACGCGCGAGCTCTTGGCCCACTTGCACTCGATGCGCCGCTCCGGCTCGAGCTCCAGCGCTCGCTCACAGCCACGTCGGTGCACCGTGACGCCACGTCCGCGCGTGATCCAGCCCGTGATGGGATCACCCGGCAATGGACTACAGCACTTGGCAAAGCGCACCAAAGCATCGTCCATGTCGCCGATGACGATGCCTTCGTTCATGTCGCGGCGCGTGACTTTGCGCACCGTCTTTTCGAGCAGGCTGGGACGCAGCGACTCCTCTGCCGCGGCGTCTTCGGCCGGACAGACAGCCTCGAGCGCTTGTACGGCGCCCAAGCGTCCGTAACCGATCTGCGCGAAGAGCTCGTCCGCGTCGCGAACCCGGAAGCGCTTGACGGCGGTGTCGATGCCGCCGTTCTTCAGCAACCGCGGGTACGAAAGGTCCCGCTTCTGCATCTGGCGCTCGAATAAGTCGCGGCCCAGCTTGATGCTGCGCTTGCGCTCCTCGTCGCGCACGTACGTGCGGATGCGCGCCCGCGCCCGCGCCGAGGCGACGAAGCTCAGCCAGTCTTTGCTGGGATGCTGATTCTGACTGGTCAGAATCTCGACGGTATCGCCGTTGCGCAGCTTGTAGCCGAGCGGTGCGATCGCACCGTTGACGCGCGCGCCGGCGCAGTGATCGCCGATCTCCGAGTGGATCGAGTAGGCAAAGTCGACGGGCGTCGAGCCGCGCGGGAACACGCGCACATCGCCTTTCGGCGTGAACACGTAGACTTCGTCGCTGAAGAGGTCGACTTTGACGCCGTCGAAGAACTCCTCAGGGTCCTTCACCTCGTTCTGGTACTCCATCAGCTGACGGAGCCACTGAAACTTCTTCGCGTCGGCCAGCGCCGGACCGCCGCCTTGGTCTTTGTAGATCCAGTGCGCAGCGATGCCCATCTCGGCAGTGCGGTGCATCTCGTCGGTGCGAATCTGCACTTCGACGCGGCGGTGCTCCGGGCCGATCACAGTCGTATGCAGCGACTGATACATGTTCGGCTTGGGCAGCGCGATGTAGTCCTTGAAGCGGCCCGGCACCGGCGTCCAGTGCGAATGAACGACGCCGAGCGCCGCGTAGCAGTCGCCGATCTTCGGCACCAGAACGCGGAACGCCATGAGGTCGTGGATGCGCTCGAACTCCGTCTGCTGCTCGCGCATCTTGCGGAAGATCGAGTACGGATGCTTGAGCCTGCCCATCACTTGAGCAGTGAGGTTGTCGCGCCCCAAGATGCGCTCGAGATCCCGGACGACCGACTGGATGTACTTGTCGGAGTCGCGGTGCATCTTCTTGAGCTTGGCCTGAACCTGGTTGTAGGCCTCTGGGTAGAGGTACTTGAAGCTCAGGTCCTCGAGCTCGCTCTTGAGCCACTGGATGCCTAGTCGCCCGGCCAGTGGTGCGTAAATCTCCATCGTCTCGCCGGCGATGCGCTCCTGCGAATCGACCGACATGTGCTGGAGCGTCCGCATGTTATCGAGCCGGTCGGCCAGCTTGACGAGTAGGACGCGAATGTCCTCGCTCATCGCGAGCAACATCTTGCGGAAGCTCTCGGCCTGGCGGTCTTCCTTGGAGCCGAAGTTGACCTTGCCCAACTTCGTCACACCCGAGACCAGAAACGCCACCTCTTTACCGAACTCGCGCTGAATATCCGCTTCTGTCGCCTGTGTATCCTCGATAACGTCGTGCAGCAGCGCTGCGCACACACTGGCGCTGTCGAGGCGCAGCTTGGCGATGATATCCGCGACGCTTACCGGATGGATGAAGTACGGGTCACCCGACTTGCGCGCTTGGCCATCGTGAGCGCGCGCTGAATACACGTACGCCTTGTTGATGAGCTCAACGTTCGCAGCGGAGTGATAGCTTCGGACTTGATCGAGGATCGCGGTGAGCGGAACCATAGACACTAAACTTCGACCCCTACCATCGACAACGTAACACCGGTGTGCGAGTCGAACAACTTGTCACAGAGTTCCCACAAAAGGGAGGTTTTTCCCGACTTTTCGGCGCATTGGGGCTTACATCGTCCGCCTGATATTGTGATCGTGCGCGCTCGGAGACTCGCGGAGAACGGAACTCGGGCGGAACGCGGCTGTGCATAGCAACGTACTCGCCCTTCCAAAAGAGGACACGACCAGACGTAATGCGCTCCATTCGTAGCGTGATCACCCGCCTGCAACCTCACAAGCGCCAGATCGGGCGGCTGGTCGGCCTTACAGGTGCCTTGCTCGTGTCGTCGCTGCTGCTCCGTGCAGCCCCACGCACTGTGAAGGTTCAGCTGGAGCTCGGCCCCGCGCACCGCAAGTTCGTGGAGGTCCGGGTGGCGTACGTTCAGGCGGGACAAGAGCTGCAAGGCGTCGCGTTCGCGTTCCCCGAGGGTGCGCCAGACCGGCTCCAGCACGCCGTGAGGCTGCCGCCCGGGGACTTCGAAGTGCACACCGAGCTGCGACCGCAGCATGGCAACGTCCAGGAGACTGTCGCGCGCTTTCATGCCGGCCCCGGCGAGGACGACTTGGTGCACATCCAGGTGCCTACGGAGCCCTTGTGACGGCTGTGACGCTGGCGGAGCGCGGACACGGCGTACGCGTGCTCGAATTCGAGCGCTGCGGCCTGCTCGCGCTCAACGGATCTCGCAAAGGCGAGGAGATTTTCGTCGACAAGGAGTGCTTCCGAATCGGCAAAAGCCCGGACAACGACTTGGTGCTGGCCGATGCGACGGTATCTCGCGAACACTGCGAGATCATCCGCGATGGGCGTGGGTACTTACTCCGCGACCTCGGCTCGACCAACGGGACATTGCTGGACGGAGCGTAAATTCGCGA
>Ga0190271_10002201_pt1 | contig 11675 bp, 10 predicted proteins | sample Popmic356T_FD_133747 | JGI IMG/M metagenome (GOLD analysis project Ga0190271, IMG submission 133747) | Populus adjacent soil microbial communities from riparian zone of Weber River, Utah, USA - 356 T | ecosystem: Environmental > Terrestrial > Soil > Riparian zone | place: USA: Utah | collected...
CCAGCTAATTGCGGTTGAGCTCGTAGAGGCAGATGTTCACGGTCGCGGCCACGTTCAGCGATTCGATGGCGCCGGTACCGGCGATGGTGAACGCCTTCGCGCCGAGCGCAGCCATCTGCTCGCGCGGCAGGCCACGGGCCTCGTTGCCGAACACGTAGCAGTCGAAGTCCCGAAACGCGGGCGACGCAATCTGCTGCCCACCGAGATCCAATGATGCGATGCGCGGGAAGCGCCCGGGCAACGCATCGATCGAAACATCGAACTCCACGGGAACGTGGAAGATGGCGCCCATGCTCGCGCGCACCACCTTGCCGTTGTGCAGATCCACGCTGTCGGGACTGCAGAGGCAGCGGAAATTTCCGAACCACGCCAGGGTGCGCAGGATGGTGCCGAAGTTCCCCGGGTCCTGGATCTCGTGTAGATAGACCGCCCGCTCGCCCTGGCGCGGCGCGGCCGGCTCGAGCAGCGGCACCACCGCCGCGATGCCCTGCGGCGAACGCGTTTCGCTGATCTGCGCCATGTGCTTGGACTGGATCACGTGCGTCGGCAGTGTGCTCGACCAGTGCGCGTAGTCACGCGTCAGGAATATCTTGCTCTCCCGCAGCCGCACATCGCGCACCGCGGCACGCTCGAGCTCCTGCACGAGATGTTCGCCCTCGATGACGAAGTGCTTCAGCTTTTCGCGGAACTTCTTCTCGTGCAGCCGCTTGATGTCGTCGAATTTCATGTGAGATCCCGCGCGACCGCCTCGGCCACCTTGATGCCATCGACGCCCGCGGACAGGATGCCGCCGGCATAACCCGCGCCTTCACCACAAGGATAAAGGCCGCGGACATTGAGACTCTGCAATGATTCCGCGTCGCGCGTGATGCGCACGGGCGAAGATGTGCGGCTTTCCACGCCGGTGAGCACCGCGTCGTCGCGGTCGAAGCCCTGGATCTGCCTGCCGAACACCGGCAGTGCTTCGCGAATGGCGTCGATGGCATAGGCCGGCAGCGATGTGCCGAGATCGCCCAGCAACACGCCCGGCTGGTACGACGGCTGCACCTCGCCTAACTGCTTCGACGCAGTGCCGCGCACGAAATCGCCGACGAGCTGACCCGGCGCGCAGTAGTCGCGGCCGCCCAGCTCGAACGCCTTCGACTCCAGCGTTTCCTGCAAGGCAACGCCCGCGAGTGGCCCACCGGGAAAATCCGGCTCGGGATTGATGGCGACCACGATGCCGGCATTCGCGTTGCGTTCGTTGCGCGAATACTGGCTCATGCCGTTGGTCACCACGCGCCCGGCCTCGGACGTCGCGGCGACCACCATGCCGCCCGGGCACATGCAGAAACTGTAGACCGAGCGCCCGTTGCTCGCGTGGTGCACGATCTTGTAGTCCGCGGCACCGAGCTCGGGGTGACCGGCGAAGCGGCCGAACCGCGCGCGGTCGATGATCGACTGTGGATGTTCGATGCGGAAGCCGATCGCAAAGGGTTTCGCCTCGAGAAAGACACCGCGCCGCTCGAGCATGCGCAGCGTGTCGCGCGAGCTGTGTCCGAGCGCCAGCACCACGTGCCGGCTGCGCAAGGCTTCGCCACTCTCGAGCACGACTCGCTCGATCTGGCCGTCCTCGATCACGACGTCCGTCACCTTGCTTTCGAAGCGTACTTCGCCACCCAGCTCGATGATTTCCGCGCGCATCTTCTCGACGATTCCGGTCAGGCGGAACGTGCCTATGTGCGGCTTGCTGACGAAGAGGATTTCCGGGGGCGCACCCGCGCGTACGAACTCGTGCATCACCTTGCGGCCGTAGAACTTCGGATCCTTGATCTGGCTGTAGAGCTTGCCGTCAGAGAACAGGCCTGCCCCGCCCTCGCCGAACTGCACGTTGGACTCGGGCGCCAGGATCTTCTTGCGCCACAGGCCCCAGGTGTCCTGCGTGCGCCGGCGCACATCGCGACCACGCTCGAGCACGATGGGTTTGAAGCCCATCTGCGCAAGCAGCAGCGCGGCAAACAAACCGCCAGGTCCGAATCCAACTATCAATGGTGGATCGGGCGACCGTTCCGCCGACGCCGCGGGCGCTTTCGCGACCGGGTGATAAGTCGTGTCGGGCGCGGGTCCGATCTGACGATCCCTTGCGAAGCGCTTCAGGACCGAAGGCTCGTCGGCCACTTTCACATCCACGATGCAGATGAACAGGATGCCGGTGTTCTTCTTGCGCGCGTCATGGCTGCGTTTGAAGAGCGTGAGCTCGAGCAGCTCCGCATCGCGGACCTTCAGGCGTTTGACGACGGCAGCGCGCAGCGCTTCGGGCGTGTAGTCGAGCGGCAGGGGCAGCTCGGTAATGCGGATCACTGCGACTTCCTGGCCCGTGTACCGGGCAGAGGTAGAGGTAGAATGCGCGGCATTCTAGCGCCAGAAGACATTCGATATGGGCCGATCAAAGAGCAGCAGCACCTGGATGGCGCGACACGTCAGCGATCCATTCGTGAAGAAGGCGCAGCTGGAGGGTTATCGGTCCCGCTCCGCTTACAAGCTCACCGAGCTCAATGAGAAGGACCGGCTCATCCGTCCCGGCATGCGCATCATGGACCTGGGGTCAGCTCCCGGCGGCTGGTCGCAGGTCGCGGGCAAACTCGTGGGCGCGAAGGGCCGCGTGCTGGCCACCGACATCCTGCCCATGGAGCCCATCAAGAACGTGGACTTCGTGCAGGGCGACTTCACGGACGAGAAGGTCGTCGACGAACTGCTCACCTGGTTGGGTGGTGGCAAGTTCGACCTCATCATCTCCGACATCGCCCCTAACATCACCGGCATCGACTCCGCCGACCAGGCCTCGTCGATGTATTTCCTGGAACTCGCACTCGACACCGTGCACAAGACGCTCAAGCCCGGCGCCACCTTCGTGGCGAAGATGTTCCAGGGCTCGGGATCGGATCAGTACGTGAAGGACCTGCGCACCTCGTTCGAGAAGGTGCTGATTCGCAAGCCGGCGGCGTCACGCGCGCAATCGCGCGAGGTCTACATCGTCGCGAAGGGATTCAGGGAACGCTGACCCGTATTTTCCGCAATCGGCTTTGCTTCGAGCCGGGAGTACGCTGCGCGTCGGGCTCGTGCTGAGGTAGACAGCATGCGTAGCAAACGAATCGTTATTGCCTGGCTGCTCGGCTGTTCAATGTTTGCGTCACCCGGCTTCGCCAGCGAGCAGGTTCCAAGTAATTGCCCGGTCACGAAACCGCCTCACCCGGCGTTCGTCCCACCCGCTCCCTATCCCGCGAAGGAAACCGGCCGTTTCTGGCTCGGCACGAAAGCGTTGTGGACGTCGCTGGACGAGAGCGGAATCTGGAGCGGCATCGTGTCCGAGAGCGGCACGCGCAACAAGTTCTGGTGGTGGCGTGAAGGTTGGCAATACGACACCGATATGCGCGCCAACGAACCGGGCCTGATCATCACCGCGCGCCGCATCGACGGCGACGCGCCGAGGGTCAGCAGGCCACGCGTGACGAATGCGGAAATGGGCGGCGGGTACGCCATGCTCACGATGCTGGAGCTTCCCACCTCCGGTTGCTGGGAGATCACCGGCAACTATCGATCGGAATACGTATCGATGGTCGTATGGGTGCCAAACAAACCGCTGGATGAATCCCGATAGTCACTTCGACTCGAGCCATCACAAACGCGCCATGGTCCGTCGCGCATCGGTCACGAGCCGCACGTCGCCTGGCAGCGCCGAAGTCTCGAGGATGTCGACGGCGCGCATGAACTCCGCGCGCGCCTCCTGGCTGGCATCGTTGGCGAGATGTCCTTTCGCCAACCAGTACGCCGCCTCGCCCGCGCAACGATTCGCGGCGTCGTAGCCCCGCCAATAGGCATTCGCGGCGACGAACGATTCATTCGCCTCCGCTATCTTCTCTTGCGCCAATAACGCCCTGCCGAAGTTCATCGCGATGTCCGCGCGCAGCGGCATCATGCCGAGGAATGTCTTGCGTACCGACTCATCGGCCTGGCGAAGCCAGTTTTCCGCGTCCGCAGCCTGGCCGAGCTCGAGCCGGGCAATGCCGATGCCGAGCAACGCTTCCGAGCGAAACTTCTGATTGCTGTCGGAGTTCGCCGTGTTCGCGAGCGCCTCGCGAAAGGCTCGTTCACTCTCGGCCCACTGCGATTGAAGCTGACGTGTGAGACCTATCGCGTTCCAGGTCGATTCGAGGCTGTCGTCCTTGGCTGATTCCCTGGCGCGCGGCAACGTCGCCTGCAGCAGGCGATCCGCCTCCTCGAATCGTCCGCTCAGCGCGAGCGCGGCTCCGTGGTCCGACTGCGCAAGGATGAGCCACGAGCCCTTGCTGGTGTCGTACTGCTTTTCGAGCTCGACCGCGCGGCTCAGCCGGTCGAGGGAGTCCGGCACCTTGCGGGCCGCGAGCGTCGAGCGCGCGTAGTTGGTGAACGTTCTCGCCTGGAGCAGGCCAGGTTCTTGGCCCTCATAGGCCAGTCGCCTCGTGACCAGTAGCGCCTTGAAGTCTCCGAGTCGCTGCTGTGCCCGCGCCAATTCACCATGCCAGATGTACCTCGAAGGGTTCGTGGGTCCGTAAAGCTGGCTCGCCAGTTCGATGGCCGACTCGAGGTGCGGGATCGCTGCCTGGGGCTCACCCATTTCGAGGAGCACACTCCCGTACCTTCCTTCCGCCTGAATCACCAGCGCGCCACTCGCTCCGGGTGGCGCGAGAGCCCGGGCATCGCGCAACACTTGCTCAGCGACAGGTTTCGCCTCATCGAGTTTCCCGGCGTCCTGCATGAAAGTGGCGAGGTGATAGCGGCTCGAAATGGTTTCCGAATGAGCTGGTCCCAGCGCCTCAGTCACCGCGATGACTCCTTCTCGAGAGAACGCAATCGCGGCTTCAGGATTTCCTTCGTCGGATTCGGCGTATGCCAGCGAGATCAGCATCTCATTGAGCATGCGCCCGGTCCTTGGTTGATGCCTGCGCAAGTCCGGCAGGACTTGCGCGGCCAGCGCGCGCACCTGCGCCCAATCACCACTCTCCGACGCGATCACCCCCAGTCGTGCGCGCGCCTCGGCGATCAATACGTCGTCGCGGGGTTGCAGGAGTTCGGCCATCTCGATGGCCTTCGAGATCGTCTCCTTGGCCGCATCGTCCTGACTGAGATTCAACTGGCTCTCGCCGACGAGGGTCAAAAGCTCGACGGCGTTTTGTGGCTGCCCCGCCAGCTCCCGGTCGATTCGTTGCCGTGCCAGGGTCAACAGTTCGGCCGCACTCATGGACTCCTTGCCGGTGTAGAACGGATCGGCCGAGCGAAAGATCGACGCGATGAATTCCTTGGATTCCTCCGCGCGCTGCCGCTCGGCGCGCGCAACCTGAAGCTGCCACAACGACACCGCGAGTCCGATTCCCAGCGCCATCACGACAGCCGCGGCAGCGCCGACCGCCAGGCGATTGCGCCGTGAGAATTTTCGCAGCCGGTACCAGGCGGAATCCGCCCGTGCGAGCACCGGCTCACCTTCCAGGTAGCGCCGGATGTCGTCGGCGAAAGCCGCGACAGTCGGATAACGATCCTCGGGCCGCTTCTTCAGCGCCTTCTGCAGGATGTTCTCGAGATCGCCGGCGAGTTCGCGGCGCAGGCGCGCGAACGTCGTCGCGCGGTGGCGAGCCAGCGCCTCGTGGTCGCCCGCGTCGACCGTGCGGACCATGCGTTGCGGCTCCTGGTGCACTACCGAACGTTCCCAGATCGCGCGTTCGCGGCTAACAACCTCGTAGGGAAGCTTTCCGGCCAGGAGCACGTAGAGCAGCATGCCAAGGGAATACACGTCGGCGGCCGTGGTGATTTCCTGTCCCAGCACCTGCTCGGGCGCGGCGTATTCCGGCGTGAAAATCCTGCCGGTCAGGCGCGTGATGTCCGAGGGTTGGCTGCCGGCTTCAGCTTCGTAGAAATTCGCGATGCCGAAATCGAGCAGCTTCGGCACGCCATCCGCCGTCAGCAGCACGTTGCCGGGCTTGATGTCGCGATGGATGACGAGGCTCGAGTGCGCGTGTGCGACACCCGCGCAAAGCTGCCAGAAGATCTTCAGGCGCGCGGAGATGTCCAGCCGCTCCTCGTCGCAGGCCACATCGAGCGGCCGGCCGCTCACGTATTCGAGCACCAGGTAGACCACGCCGTCCTGGATGCCGGCATCCATCAAGCGGGCGATGTTCGAATGCGCGAGCCTTCCGAGCACCCTGGCTTCGCGCAGGAATCGCTCGCGCAACGCACCGCCCGCGAAATACGGATGCAGCGTCTTGATGGCGACCTGCCCTTCGTAGAGCCCGTCGTCGCGGCAGGCCAGCCAGACTTCACCCATCCCGCCTTCGCCGAGCAGACGAAGGATCCGGTAGGGTCCCAGCCGCAGGTCCGCGCGCAGTCCTCCCTGCGTGGTCGCGACACTGCCCGGCTCCATGAAACCGCGATTTACCGAATCCTCCTGCGCGAGCAGGTTCAGGATCAGCGCATGCAGTTCCGGCCGAGATTGCGCCAGGGTATCGAGCAGCACCGCGCGATCGGCTCGCGATTTGTCCAGCAACTGGTCCAGCTCGGCCATCGCCTCGCGCAGCAACGCCTCGTCGCGCGGTTCCCTCATGGTGAGCCCGCGTCGTTCGCCAGTTGATGCCGCAGGAACAACCTTGCCTTGGTCCAGTCGCGCTTGACCGTGGCCGCGGAGATTTGCAGGAACTGCGCGATCTCCTCGATTTCCATGCCGCCGAAGTAGCGCATTTCCACCACGCGATGCGCGCGATCGTCGACGCTCTGCAGGGACTTCAGCACATCGCTGAGCGCACCAAACTCGAAATCGGCGGATTCGCGTTTTTCGATGTCGGTGTTCAACGTGACCCTGATCTGGTCTCCACCGCGCCGCTCGGCGCTACGCGCGCGCAGATAGTCGACGATCACACTGCGCATGACGGAAGATGCGTAGGCGAAAAACGCAGCGCGATTCTCACCGGGCATGGATTCCTGCCGGGAGATGCGCAGGTACACCTCGTTGATCAGCGATGAGGCATCGATCAGCGTCATCGGCCCCTGCCGCCCGAGCTGCGACCTGGCGATGACTTCCAGTTCCTTGTAGATGCGCGCGTAGAAACTCTCGAGCGCCGCCCGATCGCCGCGGCGCGCATGCTCCAGAAGCTGAGTGACCTCGCCCATTCATCCTCCCTGGGCAGAAATCATAGTGATCTCTCCGATCCCGGGGGAAGTCCAATCTGTAATGCCATGGTGATCTCGGGACAGGAGGAACCATGGCAGGCTCCGGCAGTTCTCCTCATCTCAGCGCCACAGTGAGCGTCGTCCCCGGGACGTTCGCCAAGAAGCTGTCGTTCAACACGCCGGTCACGCCCGCCGAGTGCAGCACGTACCTGTTCGGGAATGCGACGCGCGCTGCCGCGTGCAAACCTGCGGGGGCAGTCGTTGGCGGGAAGTCACTCGAGTTCCTGCTCGACATCCGTAGCGACGAAACAGTGATGGCGATGCGCGACGACATCCGCAACGCGATCGTGCAGGGAGGCGTCCTGACGAGCTCCGCGGCAAAGACCGAGCGCATCGTGCCATTGAACGGCAAGGTGAACGTGGGCGGTGGCGGAGGCCCGAAGGAGCCCGCGGGCTATACCAACCTCAACCCTCTCAAGACAGACTCGGGTGGGCCATCGAGCGTCAGCTCGAATCACCTACTGGGCTCGATGGAACAGATGGCGGAGTTGATCCAGCCGCAATCGGTGATCGAGATGATCTCCAACCGCCTGCGCTTCAACGATGTGGACTGGGCGCTCGCCACCGCGGCCGCGGCAACGGTGATGAAGCCGGGCGGAAAGGTTTCCATGAACGTCTGGTGTTCGCCGGAGGACGCAGTGCAGCTCGCAGCGGCGTTCAAGAGCGCGGGCTTCAAGGATGTCAGGACGTTTGGAGCTGGTCCGGGGACGATGTTGACGGCGGTGCGTTGACCGTGCGGGTACGCATCGGGGGCGCGATTCAGCCCCCTATTCCGCCTTGACCTGCCCCCGGCATCAGCGGACCCGCAACGGGGTTGCGCCACCTTTCGAAGCCTTCGATTTCCCGACGAAGCTGGGGCTCGCTGAGGCATTGCACCTGCGGGATGTTGCTGAAGGAGACCTTCTCCTTCTTGCAGTACACCGTCTGCCCTTCATGCTGGAACATCTGATAGTTCCTGGCGGCGATCTGGAACTTCTTTTCGAGCAATGGGGTAACCGCCGCAGTGGCAGGCGAGGAAATGGGCTGCGTGGCGCAGGCGGCCATCAGGAGCGCGCCGGCTGCCCACAGGACGGAACGAATAACGCAGTTTGTCGCCATGAGATTTATCCCCTCGACGCGGGCGCCTGGAGCAGGCTGATCATATGTAGTCCTGGATCTCGAATGTGTCAATGCTGGCGCCACTCCGCGCACTACCAGCCTATTGCGTTGTATAGCGAGCGCCACATGGAATTGATGCCGCTCTCCACCGAGACAGCCTTCACAGGGGCCGGAACGAGGACGTTGTTAGGGGTTTGGGTTTGCAGCGTTGGCCGATCTGTAAGTGGCAATTGGCTGTATGGCACCCCGAAGATCTTTCTTGAAAGGTAGTCACGCATGGCGGTATCGGTATTGATATTGGTAGCGGAATTGGGCGGGATGAGACCCTGAGTTTTGCGCTTGCGATGGCGCCCCTCGATGAACCCCCGAAGGACGGGGCAGACGAGGAGGTGGCGGAGATGCTTATGCAGGTTCTCCGGGCTTCTGAAGTCGCTAACCGCCGTGGTGTTGAATGGCCCGTTCGCGCCAGCGCGCGTCACCTTGTTGCGGTCGAACAGGATGTCCCAAAGTCCTTCGGCAGTATTGGCTGGATTGAACATCGTGCCCACCCAGCGATAGAACGCGCCCCAGCCGACGCGCGGAGCTAACACCCTTCTGAAGACGAGATACCACTGGATGCGATGTGTGAACTCACCGTGGCCGAACGGAACCGCCGGATCTTTGAAGGCGCGTCCGCTGTTCACTTCTCCCCGGAAGGCCGTGGGCTGAACGAAGCCGGTAAACGTCACCTGGGAAAGACCGTTGGCGGTCTCCGCATTCGCGAGTACCGTGGACAAGACGCCTTGCAGGTGCGCCGGTAGCTTGGCGCCACCAACGATGGGCCGCACATTGACTCGGCCGGCGAAAATACCGCCTATGGCCACTGGATTTGCCAGTGCAGCTCCCGCCAGCCGCAGGTTGATTTCGGCGAGCATTGCAGTCTCGAGCGCCAAGAAGTCCGGCCCGAGTATTCCGCCGTTCTCGAGAAACTCGGCAATGCGCACACACGCCATTTGCAACGGCTTTGGCTGCGCGTTGACAAAACCCGGAATGGTTGCCTCGATCTCGTCCAGAACTTCCTGAGTTGTTAGGGGCACGTTCATATCCTCCTTGAAGACGCGAACTTGCGAGCGAAGCCGAAACGAGCAGGACCGCTAACAGCCCCTGGCGAACGATCGACATCTCATTCCATTGAGTTGTGCCGGCGAGATCATATCGTCACGCCACCGTACGAGACAGAGCGCAACACATTGCGCGTACATCCCCTAAGACATGTTCCTTGCGGCAAGCGATGGCAAAGTCCGCGGACTGAAAATCCTGTTCTTGTTGAAGTAGCGTTTAGGGCATGTACGCCCCACAACAGCAAAAGGCCCGGAGCATTCGCTCCGGGCCTTCGCTCTTGCGGGTGTCGTGGCGTCAGAGATCGCGTGGCCGCGCACCGACGATCACCACCTCGTAGTTCAGACCGCGCAGCTCCGGAGCCGTCCCGGTGCTCGCGAACGCGTCGTAGGTGAGAAGGTTGTTCGGCGTGTTGGCGACGACCAGAGTGGCCTCTTCGCCGGCGCCGATGAACGCCGCGCCGGTGCCGGCGTTCGACATCTGCACGTAACGCACGGCGCCCGAGGACGTACTGCGGATCGCAAGCGTGGCCGTGAAGTTGCTGTCCGACAGGCCGTTGCCGAGGTTGTGGACGTCGATGCTGATGTTGCCGTCACCGGTCACGGTGAGCGGATTGATGTTGGCGCCGCCGTACATCGGCTGACGCGCCGGGATCACGCGATACGTGAGATTGCCGATGGACGTCAGGTTGCGGTACGAATTCGCGCGGAACGTGGTGTTGTTGATGGATGAGAGCAGCCGTTGCCGCGCGAGCGCATGGTTGATGTCCATGTACGCCATGCGCGCCCAGTACTGACCCACCACGCGCTGCCACGGCGTCGACGTCATGCGCGCGACCGTCTGCAGCGGCGTCTCGTTGCCTTGGTGCGCGCGATACATGGAGCGAACCGCGGTGTCGCCAAGACCCGCATAGCCGTCCGGATTGGCGTTGAGGTAGGCAAAGAACGGCCACGCCTCGTAACGATTGTTCGCATGCACCAGCGTCAGGCGTGACTGGCTGATCGTGCTGTTGAGATTGATGATCGTGCTCGAGGTCGCACGCCCATACCGCGCCGCCGTGGTCGCGTGCTGCGACGAAAAGGCGACGAAGTTATCCGTGTGCCATTGGGCAAGCGTTTCCCACCAGGCACCGGTGTTGCTCTTGTTGACCCAGAAGAACTCGGAGAGCGTGATGCAATGGCCGAACTCGTGCACGTACACGTTCACCGCGCTCATCTGATTGGTATGGACGACCAGGTACGGCAAACCGGCGTTGCCGTCGAAGCCCATGGCACCGCCGGCGTTGAGATCGTTGGTGGCGTAGACGTTCATCTTGAACGGTCCACCGGGACGACCGTTCACCGGACGGCCCGGCGAACGGAAGCCGCGCTGCACGATCCAGTAGGCGTACGCCGCTTCCAGGAAATCCAGCACCTGGGTCACTTGCGCCTGGCTGTTGTGGCCCAGGATGCCGTTGGCATTCCTGCCGTCCGTGCCGAAGTAGACCCGGAAATGCGCGGAATCGAGGGACAAGGCGTTAGTGGTCGTGATGTTGCGGTACACATACTGGTTCGTCACCGGGGTGTACGAACCGCCACTCGGCGGAGGGGTACCGTTCGGCGTCACGGACGCGGCGTTCGAGTTGGTCACCGTGCCGCTGTTCGTATTCTTGATCCAGTACCAATAGGTAGTGCCGTTCAATGCGGATGTATCGCTGTAGCTGCGCGTGCCGGTACTGATGCTGGCGATGCGCACGCGGCCGCTCGGATTGGAGTCGGTGTCCCGGAAGACTTCCTGCGTCGCGGCGACGGTGGTGTCCGTGTACGACCACGTCAGTGACGCCTGGTTATTACCGGCACTCGCGCTCAAGTTGATAGCCGCGTGGGCTGAGGCAGCCGACGCGAGCAGCAGCAATCCCAAACAAAGTTTGCGAATCATGATTCATCCCATCCCTGTTGATGTGAAACAGATCGGCGCCGTCCTGGGCCGTGCGGCAGCGCGCGTCATGATCGCGCTCCCGAATGCGTGAAATATATTTTATTAATGAACCATCGGTCAAAAAGGTTCCAGGACCGCTGTATTTGGAGTACTCAGGCAGCCGATCCCAATGATCGTGTCCCTACCTCTTCAGCAATCCACGACCCTTGATATAAATCACCGCCCCAACGGCGATCGCAAACCAAACGTAGTCGGGTCATTAACGGGGGCCAATCCCGCGCCGTTTGCGCCACGCAGCTTATAGACCTCCGCAAGCGTGATGCTTGAAG
>Ga0190271_10002202_pt1 | contig 11674 bp, 12 predicted proteins | sample Popmic356T_FD_133747 | JGI IMG/M metagenome (GOLD analysis project Ga0190271, IMG submission 133747) | Populus adjacent soil microbial communities from riparian zone of Weber River, Utah, USA - 356 T | ecosystem: Environmental > Terrestrial > Soil > Riparian zone | place: USA: Utah | collected...
CGCCGGCCGCCTCCGACATCCAGACGACGAACGTCTCGGGCGGGACGACCGGAAAGGCCGAGACCGGCGACACGATCGCGTTCACCTTCAGCGAGACCATCGACGCAAACTCGGTCCTCGCCAGCTGGACCGGCACCGCGACGACGGTCACCCTCCGCCTCGTCGACGGAGGCGCCGGCAACGACAGCGTCCAGATCTGGAACGCGGCGAACACCGCGCAGCTGCCCCTCGGCACCGTCAACCTCGCCGACGCCGCCTACACGAGCGCGACGGTCACCTTCACGGGCTCGACCATGACTCAGAGCGGCGCGGGCATCACGGTCGCGCTCGGGACCACCGCCGGCACCACGACCCGGGCGGGCCCGGCGAAGCTTGCCTGGACGCCCTCTGCGACCGCGACCGATCGCGCCGCCAACGCCTGCTCGACGACTTTGGTCAACGAGTCCGGCGGCAACGACCGGGACTTCTAGGCTCACCCGCGTGCAGACTGCCGGCGTGGACACGCCCGGTCACCTCGCGCGTGCCGTAGTGTTGGTCGAAGGAACGAGCGACCAGCGCGCGCTCGAGGCGCTTGCCAGGCGCCGCAGCCGATCGCTCGACACCGAGGGCGTCTCGGTCGTCCCGATCGGGGGCGCGCAGGCCATCGGCAGGTTCCTGGAGCGGTTCGGGCCCAGCGGGCTCGACGCGCGGCTGGCCGGCCTTTGTGACGCGGGCGAAGAGGGCGACTTCCGGCGCGGCCTCGAGCGTGCCGGGCTCGGCGACGGACTCACGCGAGCCGAGATGGAGCGGCTGGGCTTCTTCGTGTGCGTAGCCGACCTGGAGGACGAGCTGATCCGGGCGCTCGGCGTCTCGGTCGTGGAGCAGATCGTCGCGGGCCGGGGAGAGCTTCGCTCCTTCCGCACGCTGCAGAAGCAGCCCGAGTGGCGAGGGCGAGCCCCCGAGGACCAGCTTCGGCGCTTCCTGGGGAGCGGCGGCAGACGCAAGATCGAGTATGCGCCGTTGCTCGTCGACGCACTCGACCTCGACCGGGTCCCCCGGCCGCTGGATCGAGTGCTCGCTCACATTTGGGCTTGAGATGCGCGGCTTCCGCGACCTCGAACGGCCACCAGTGGTCGTTCATCCACATGGACACGTCAGAGCTGCCGCCCGGTTAGCAGGATGGATACCGTTTCCGGCACGGTGGCAGACGAGGAGCTGCTCGACGTCGCCGGGCGCACCGTCGCGGTGACGAGCCCGGACAAGGTGTTCTTCGCGGAGCACGGGGAGACGAAACTCGACCTCGTGCGCTACTACCTGGCGGTCGCCGAGCCGTTCCTCCGCGCCTCGGGTGGGCGGCCGACCCTCATGCAGCGCTTCCCCGGCGGCGCGGAGGGCAAGTCGTTCTTCCAGAAGCGGGTGCCCGAGAGCGCGCCGGACTGGCTGGAGACCACGATCGTCTCGACGCCGAACGGGACGACCTCGCGCGCGCTCGTGCTCGCCGACATGGCCCACGTGGCCTGGGCCGTGAACCTCGCGTGCCTCGGGTTTCACGTCTGGCCGTATCTCACCGACCGTCCGGAAGCCACCGACGAGCTGCGACTCGACCTCGACCCGCAGCCCGGCGTGGGCCTCGAGGAGGTGCGCGCGGCGGCGGCGGAGGTGCGCGGGCTCCTCGACGAGCTCGGGGTCGCCGGCTACCCGAAGACAACGGGGAACCGCGGGCTGCACGTCTACGTCAGGCTCGAGCCGCGCTGGGACTCCTACGACGTGCGGCGCGCCGCGGTTGCGGCGGCCCGCGAGCTCGAGCGCCGCCGCCCCGAGATCATCACCTCGGCCTGGTGGAAGGAGGAGCGTGGCGCCCGCGTCTTCGTCGACTACAACCAGAACGCGCCCCACAAGACCGTCTTCGGCGCCTGGTCGGTCCGCGCCCGCCCCGGCGCCCAGGTGTCGGCACCGGTGGCGTGGGAGGAGATCGAGGCGATCCACCCCGACGAGCTGACGATCACGAGCGTGCCCGAGCGGGTCGAGGCCCGGGGGGACCCGTGGCAGGGGATCAACGACGAGCCGCAGTCGCTCGAGCCGCTGCTCGCCCTCTGGGAGCGCGACAGGGCCGCGGGCCTCATGGACGCGCCCTGGCCGCCCGTCTACCCCAAGCAGCCCGACGAGCCGCCTCGCGTCGCCCCGAGCCGGGCACGCAAGGACGATCGGTAGCCTGCACCGAGCGCAGCGCTAACGGCTCTCGACGACCTGCTTCAGGCCGGACAGCATCTGCTCCCAGTTGGCCCGCGAGTGCTCGGCCGCCTCCTCGCTGGGGTTCTTGTCCTGGCTCAGCGAAACGCGCGTCTTTGCGCCGTGCTCCTCGAGCTCGTACACGAGCGTGTGGTAGTTCTCGGGAACGTCCTCCTGGCCGCTCAGGGGGCTGAAGTGCGTCACCTTCAGACGGCGTTCGGGCTCGAACTCGACGATCTCGCCCTTGTCCTCGTACCGTTTGCCCTCGTACTCGCCTTTCCAGACGATCGGGCTGCCGGGCCGCCAGTCCGTTTCGACCTGGGAGCCGAACATGTACTTCTTGATCTGCTCGGGATCGGTGAGTGCAGCCCAGACCCGGCTGGGAGGCGCATCGATCTCGGCCTCGGCGGTGGCCACGTGGTCGGCCACGATGTCCTCCTTTCGTCGGCTTCCCTGCGCTCCTACCCGCCCGGGCGCTGTACACAACCTCGTCCCGTCTGAAGCGAACCGGCGCGCCCGCTCGGCGCTTGGAGCCGCAACCCGTTAGGCTCTCGGCCGAGCTGTCGTTGTCAAAGGCGCGGCGCCGGGACCAGATCAGGGCGCCTTGAGTCAAGGGGGGTGTTCCCGTTGCAGGGAACAGTCAGGCGATCCACCAGGATGTCCGTAACGACCGTGCTTGCGCTCGTGATCGCGGCGATCGCGTGCGCCGCGCCGGCGGCGGCCCAGTCAGGCCCGCCGTGGGACGGCAACCCGGTCTCACACGGGCTGGGCCCGACGTACGGGGAGGAGTGGTGCGCCCCTGCGACCGGTGAGAACGTTCCCCAGTCCTCGCCGCTCGCGCTGATCCCGAACGCGGCGATTCGCTGCACGCTCGACCAGTTCGAGGCCGAGGCCGCCGCAGCCGGCGTGCAGGATCGACTCAGCTATTCGGTTATCGGAGAGTCGGTCCTCGGCCGAGACATGTTCGGAGTCGTCGTCAACGCCGTGGAGACCCTCGAGCAACAGCGCGACTATGCACGATGGCAGCAGCTTCGGGCGCTCATGCTCACGGACCCGGGCGCGGCCCAGGCCCTGCTGGCTTCCTGGGGCGAGAACGTCAAGCTGCCCGTGTTCGTGGAGGCCAACATCCACGGCGGGGAGCGTGAAGGCACCGACGCGATGATGCAGGCGATCCGCGATCTCGTCACGTTGCCGTACGGGACGAACGACACGGTCGACGAGCTGCTCGACCATGCCATCGTCGTCGTCATCCCGACCACGAACCCCGACGGTCGCGTGGCCGGGCGGCGGCAGAACGAGAACCGCTTCGACATGAACCGAGACCTGCTCGTCCAATCCCAGCCGGAGATGCGCGCCAACACTGCGTTCCAGCTCGAATGGCTGGCCCCGGTCGGGCTCTTCATGCACGGGTACTACAACCCCACCCTCGTCGACGGGCTGACGAAGCCCCACAATCCAGGGCTGGAATACGACAAGTTCCTGTACTGGAACCAGCGCCGGCTGGACGCCAACCAAGCGGCAGTCGAGGCGATCGGACGAAGCATCCAGCGGCCGGTCAACCAGTGGGACCAGCGCGGCGTCAGCGGTAGCAAGAACGGAGGCCCGGAAGTCGCCGAGGGCTGGGACGACTGGGGGCCGTTCTACAGCCAGACCTACGGAGCGTTCTTCGGCGTCGACGGGTCCACCGTCGAGATGTGCAACAACGCGGCCTGCGGCGGCGCACTCGGGTCGAAGCGTGAGCAGTACCTCATCTTCTATTCCTCGGCCGACTTCTGGATCGGGAACCGGGCCGCCATCCTGGCCGACCAGCTCGAGATCTTCCGGCGCGGCGTCGCCGGCGCCGCCAGGGTGAACTGCTGCGACGATCCGCTGGTCGCCGGCCGGGGCTTCACGGAGGCACAGCACAACTGGATGGTCGAGTACCCGAAGGCGTTCCTCATCCCCTTCGTCGGAGGCTCGGCCGACCAGGTCTCCCCCAACCGCGGTGTCCAGCGGAGCGACGCCGAGGCGAACCGGCTCGTCGGCTGGTTGCTTGACAACGGTGTCGAGGTCGGCCGGACTGGGGCCGACATCGTGTGGTCCGGGAGGACGTTCCCGGCCGGGTCGTACGTGGTGTCGATGAGGCAGGCCTTCCGCGGCTTCGCGTACACCGCCCTGGCGGCCGGGCAGGACATCTCCGCCCGGATCAGCCAGCTGTACGCGCCGCCGGGCGCCTGGAGCCACGGGTCGCTCTGGGGCGCGGACGTCATCGAGATCCCGGCAGGCGACGCGTCCTTCAACCCGGGGACGACTCCGGTTGCCGACGTCAACGAACTCCTGGGCGGCGTGCGCACCGGCGGCCCGGCGGACTGGTACGCCCTGACGATCAGAGGAACCGCGGAGCTCCGGGCCGTCCTGGACGTGCTCCGAGGCGGGGCCGACGGCGAGGTCGCGGAGACCGAGTTCATGAGCGCCTCCGCCGGCGCAATGCCGGCCGGCTCGGTGATCTTCCCCGCCGACGCGGCGACGGCGGTCGCTCTCGACGCGGCCGGGAAGGCGGCCGGTGTCTTCTTCGAGCGAGGCATCGGCATGACGCCGGCGGGGACGCAGCTCGACGAGGCGCCGCGGATCGCCATCCTCGTCGACAGCGGGAACCCCGTCGAATCCGACACGTCGTGGTCGCTGCGCCAGATCTTCGGCCCCGACGTGGGCTTCGTCTCGACCACGAGCGGGTCGAACTCGCTGCAGAACGCGGCAACCGACCCGCTGGAGAGCGTCGACGTCATCTACAACGCCGGCCAGACCTATCCGCAAGGCAACACCGCGCGGGACCGCCTGCGTGCGTTCTTCGAGCGCGGCGGCGGCTACATCGGGACGAGCCAATCTGCGTCGAACTTCGCCTTCCTCGCCGGAGCGCACCCGGCGCTCATCAAGGGCAACCTGACGCAGGGAAGTGACGGTGCGGGCGGCGGGATCGCGCTCTGGAACAACGTCGGCGCGAACAGCCCGCTCACGGGCGCCTACCCGGCGCGGGACAACCTCTACCTGCCGGCGAACGTGACGTGGTTCGCTTCGCTGCCCACCGGCGCCACGGTCGACGGCCGGTATCTGCCGAGCGTCGATTCGACGTTCGTCGCCGGACTCTGGCAGGACCGCGATCGGAAGGCGGAGAGCGCGCCGATCATCGTGCACGGCACGACCCTCGTGGGCAGCCGCTACCTGGCCCTGGCCACGAATCCGTTCTCGCGAGGGGACGCAGAGCGCGAGTGGCCGCTCATCGGCCAGGCGGCCCTGTGGTCGAACCTCACGGACGACTAGGACGGAGCTGAGGCAAGAGGTGAGGGGCGGGCTTCCCGCCCCTCACCTGCTCAGGACATCGAGGGCGCGAGGCCGGAAAGCTCGCTCTTCGGGATGAACCCGCGGGCCCGGCTTCGCTTCAGTCTGCGTCGGTACGAGGAGACGTCACGGCTCGACGTCAGAATGACCGCCGGGCCGGAGCCGCCCTCGAGGAGCGCCTCACAGACCGCGAAGCCGTCCATGTCGGGCAACGCCACGTCCAGGAGGACCAACTCGGGCGCGAGCGTCCGCGTCAGCGCGAGCGCGGACTGTCCGTCGGTCGCTTCGCCGACGACCTCGAACCCCTCAGCCTCGAGGAGCGCGCGGGCAAAGGTCCGAAAACCGGCATGGTCGTCGACGATGACGACGGTCGCCGCCACGGGTGAGATCGTCGCACGCGGCGCTTCCGTCCGCATCAGGGGTAGCCCTCTGGGTTGGCGGAGGCTGATCGGGTCAGCTCACAGGCGCCATGCCGGCATCTCGACCCTCCTCCGTCGGTTCCGAACAGCTGGAGTCCACCGTAGGAAGCCGAGATGAAGCGCCCGTGAGAGTGGCCTAAACTGGCCGGGTGCCGCCTGCGCCGCTCCCCGCCGAGCTGGTCGAGTTCCTGAAGGAGCCGCACGCCGCCGTCGTGGCCACGGTCCGCTCGGACGGCGCCCCCTATTCGGCCGCGACCTGGTACGACTGGGTCGACGGCCGCATCCTCGTGAACATGGACTTCGAGCGGCTGCGCCTCAAGCACCTGCAGCGCGACCCGCGTGTCGCGGTCACCGTCCTCGACCTCGGCGACTGGTACCGGGCCGTGACCGTCCTCGGCAGGGTGGTCGAGCTGCGGGACGACGAGGGCCTCGTCGACATCGACCGGCTCTCGCAGCGCTACCGCGGCGCGCCGTACTGGAACCGGGGGCGCAGGCGCGTCACCGCGCTGATCGATCCCGAGCGCTGGCACGAGCACTCCTAGTTCTCGCAGCCGACGCCGTCGCCGTTCGGGTCGAGGTCGTACTCGTCGTGGCCGACCACGCGGACGCGGCCGGTGAAGGCGGGGCCGTTCCCGCTGCCGCCGGTGCAGTCGTAGTCCGAGACGGAGGGGTCGAGGCAGGTGCCTGCATAGGACGGGTGGCAGTCGCCTCCCGCCGCCGCCTGCGGGGCCGGCGCCAGCTTCGGGTGGGTCTCGAAGGCGCCCGAGGGATCGAGGCGGGCGCGGCAGGCGCCCCAGGCGCCGCGCTTCTGCGCCCTCGCCGTGCGCGCGCCCGCGAGGAGCTCTCGCGCGAAGCGGCCGCGGTCGCCGTCGAAGAACCAGACGCTGGCCGCGCCGCTGCGGACAAGCGAGAGGTTGACGTTCGTCCGGCTCCTGAACACGTAGCGGAGGCGGCGGTCGTGGCGGTCGACGTCGTCGAGCGCGGGGTCGCGCTCGAGCCGGACGCGTGCGCCGACCGGGAGGAGCTGCCGGAGGGCTGTGCCCGCCTCTTCCCCGTAGCACTCCCCGGAGCTCTCGGGCGCGTCAATCTGGACGAGCCGGACTCGGACCCCGCTCGCGAGCCTGATGGTGTCGCCGTCCAGCACCTCGGCGACCCGGGCAGTGCGCGACCGCGGCGCCGGCGGAGGGGTCGCGGACGAGTCCTCTTCGCCCGTCACGCCCAGGGAAGGCACGGGCTCGGCCTCCTCGTCGGTCGTCGGCTCGTCCGGCGCGACCTCGCAGGCGACACCGGACACCGCCAGCACCAGGAGCACGACCGCAGTCCCCAGCCTCCCCATCCGCAGGGACCGAAGCGTATGACGCCAGGCAGCCGCGTTCAAGACGCCCGCATCTACCCGGGGCGGACGGCGGCGGCCGGTAAGGCCGCGGGGAAGGCGCCCATGCGAGCGACCTCCCCGCGGCTTGCCCGGAACTAGAGGACTCCAGCGACGGCGTTGAGCGCGTCGCCGATGGCGCCGGACAGCGCCGCGAGGGCGACGACCACCGCCAGCGTGATGACGGCCAGCACGACGCCGTACTCGGCCATCGTCTGCCCATCCTCGCGCCTGACGCGGCTAGCGCTGGACTCGAAAAAGGTCTTCATCTCGGAATTCACCCCCTAGGGCGGGTTGCGAGGGACGGCACGGCTTCGCTTCTAGAGCTCTGCCGCGTGACCGCTCGCCTTAGGGCTCTACCAGCCCTCGGAGCATCGGTCAGGAGAGGCCGGAGCGAATCCCCCGGCACAGGGATTTGCGCCAAAAACCCCTCCAAGCGGATTCCAGGCGCAAGGGAGCCAAAACCGGCCGCTGGGCGCGGCTCGAAAGGACGCCATCTGGCCGGCCGGCACCCGAAAGCCGGTCGCTTTCACCCTGCTTCCCCGGCGCGAGGACTACGGCCCGTCGGGGAAACCCATACCGGCGATGCTCGCGAGCAGCAACGCGACGGTGACGAGAACAATCTGGAGCGAGGCCCGGCTCACTATCCAACTCACCTCCTTTCCTCGAAGCAGAATTCGACCGACGTGACGAGCGCTACGGCCCGTCGGGGAACCCCATGCCTGCGAAGCTCGCGGCGAGTAACGCGATCGTGACGAGAAGGACCTGGAACGACGCCCGGCTCACGTGGACGCACCTCCTTTCAGAAGCGGAAGTCCTGCAACGCCTGCACCGCTTGCTGGTACAGGTTGATCGCCGCATCGCGGTCCCCACGCTCGACCGCGAGCTCCGCCTGGGCCGTCCAGGCAGCGGCCTTGTGGCTGGCGGAGGAGAGCTGGTCGAAGCTCGTCTCGGCCGCCCCGAACTTCTCGGCCGCCTCCTCCAGCTTGCCCTGCTCGAGGAGCGAGCGTCCTAGCACGAGCTGCGCGTTCCCGATCTCGTCGATGAAGTCGACCCTGCCGGCGAGCAGCTCGAGCGCGTGCCTCGCTTGCTCCTCGGCCAGCTCGACCTGGCCGGTCCTGAGGTGGACCTGGGCGAGCGACGACACAGCCTGCGCGGCATCGGCGTCGCTCCCGACCTCGAGGGCAACGGCGAAGGCCTGCTTGAACAACGGGATCGATTCGTCCGGCTTCCCCAAAAGGAAGGTCAGCCCGCCGAGGGTCGTGAGCAGCTTGCCCGTGTTGGCGCGGTCGTCGATCTGCTCGTAGAGCGTCTTCGCCTTCTCGGCGTACGAGCGCGCGGCCACCCATTGGCCCCGCCGCTCGGCGACGAGCGCGCCCAGGAAGTACGCATCGGCCGTCCCACGCGGGTCGTCCAGTGCCTCGGCCAGCTCGAGCGCGCGCTCGACGTCCTCGAGCGCGGCTTCCCAGTCGCGCTGCCTCCGGTAGCAGCGCGACCGCCAGCCGAAGATCCGCGACCGGAGGCGGTCGCACGGGATCCCCGACCGCTCCGCCAGCTCCAGCGCCTCCGTGAAGAGCGCCAGCGCCGTGGAGACCGACGTCAGCCGGTAGCGGCAACAGCCGAGGCGGAAGAGCACTTCGGCGCGGTCGACGTCGGAGAAGACCGGGTCCTCGACGATCTCCCGGGCCCGCGAGAGGAGCGGCAGTGCCTCGCGCATCTCGCCGATGTACATGCGCGCCCACGACTCGGCGAGCAGGGCGCGGAGCTCGAGGTCGGCGGCCGAGTCGCCCGGGAACGGGCCGTCGATCTCCCCCAACAGCTCGATTGCCTCGGCGTAGTCGTGCGCCTCGACCGCGGCCTCGGCCCTGACTACGACGCTCTCGACGCGCTCGCGCTGGCGGCCGTCGACGCCCGTGGCCAGGTAGGACTGGTCGATCTGCAGGCGCTCGGCCAGCCACGCGAGCGTCTCGCCCGTCGGGCGGAGCTGGTCGCGCTCGAGCTGGCTCACGTACTGCTTCGAGAAGCGGCTGTCGGCGAGCTCCGACTGGGTCAGCCCGAGGGCCACCCGCGCCTCGCGCAGCCGCTGCCCCAGCGTGGCCGGGACCTGGGCTTTCGTGGCGGTCTCTTGACTCGTCACCGTTGGGTCAAGGATAGAAGTTCACGGATCACTTGACAACCTCCCTTGACTTCTCCACGCATCTGGTTATAGTCGAAACGATCTCGCCTCTCGGGAAACCCGATCCCGAGTGATGCCTGGCATACCGCGAGAGCTGGCCCGGAGACTCAGGCTTGGGCCGCAGAAGCCGAGTCTCCGGGTCCGGCGTTTTCCCGGGCGCCTGAATATCACGTCGCGCACGCCGAGACAAGTGGCCTTTGCGACCCGGTAGTCTCCCTGGCGTCAGGCGACCAAGGAGCTGTCATGGCGTACGCCGTCCCACCTCTTCCGTACGAGTACGACGCGCTCGAGCCGCACATCGACGAGCAGACGATGCGGATTCACCACGACAAGCACCATCAGGCCTACGTGGACAAGGTCAACGCGGCGCTCGAGGGCAGCGACTGGGCCGACCGGCCCATCGAGGAGGTCCTCATCAGCCTCGACCGGATCCCGGACGACAAGCGCACGGCCGTGCAGAACAACGGCGGTGGCCACCTCAACCACACGCTCTTCTGGGAGAGCATGGGCCCGGACGGCGGCGGCGCTCCGAGCGGCGACCTCGCCGCCGCGATCGACGCGGCGTTCGGCTCCTTCGCCGACTTCCAGGGCCAGCTGAAGGATGCCGGCGTCAACCGGTTCGGCTCCGGCTGGGCCTGGCTCGTCCTCGACGGCGGCGCGCTCGCCGTCGTTTCGACCGCGAACCAGGACAACCCCATCTCGGACGGCAAGACGCCGCTCCTCGGTGTCGACGTCTGGGAGCACGCCTACTACCTCCTCTACCAGAACAGGCGCCCGGACTACCTCGACGCCTGGTGGAACACCGTCGACTGGGGCCGCGTCGCCGATCGCTACTCTTCGACCTAGATGCCCGCCCTCAAGATCATCTTCATCGCCATGAAGGCCCAGCAGGGCTGGAAGCGGATCCCGCCGGAGAAGCGCCGAGCCATCCTCGAGACCGCGCAGAGCTCGGCGAGGAAACACGGCCCGACGGTCGCGAGGGCGGTCAAGACCAACGGCCCGACGGTCGGGCGGGCGGTCAAGAACAACGGCTCGACGCTTGCGAGGGCGGTCAAGGACAACGGCCCGTCGGTCGCGAAGCAGCTTGGCCGGGCGCTCCGCTCTGCCAAGAAGCGCCCGTAACGGCCCGACCAGAGCCCGAGGGGAGGGCGATGGGACTCGAACCCACGACCACCGGGACCACAACCCGGGGCTCTACCAGCTGAGCTACGCCCTCCGCGCCTGAGAACGAGTCTAGCGGGTGCTACGGTGCGCCCGGGCGCCTGTAGCTCAGTGGACAGAGCGGCGGACTTCTAATCCGCGGGTCCCAGGTTCGAATCCTGGCAGGCGCGTCGCGAAGCTCCTGCTGAAACGGGGTTTCGGGAAGAGCGACGAAGGTGACGGCAAGGACTTTGTCCCCAGTTTGTCCCGAGGGAGCCGAGGAAAGCCGATGCCGAAGGTCACTCTTCAGCCCGAGGACTTCCTCTCCCTCCTCGCCGTGACGCCGCTCGTAGAGGCGATCAGAGAACAGCCGTACGCTGTCCCCACCGCGTGAAGCGACGTACAGGCCAAGGAGTGACCATCTCTCGAACCACTAACGAATGCCGCTCGCGGGGGTAGACGCGACCCTCCTCTCCACAAGGAAGCATCGTGTGAGTGGCAAGCGGCCGGGCGCGTAACCCACCGGCCGCTCGATCTCTTAGGGCGGCGTGTACGTGAGCTCAGTTGCCTGCATTTGCCTCCCTCGGCCGTCCTCCCAGTGAAGTGTGAACCGCAGCGGGGGAACAGTCACCTCATCATGCGACGACGGGACGTCAAGCGTCACGTCCCTATGGGAGCAGCTCGTCAGCGAGCGGTCGCCCTCTTGACCGCCCGTGCGCGCTCCCAGGTTCACCGGCCGCCTGGGGCTTCGTGGCCCTACCCGCCCCCCACGTCGCAGGCCGGATCGCCAAGCTCAAAGGCTGGCTCGCCTACCTGTCCGACGTGTGGGCGTCGCTTGAGGCCGAGGCTCTGGCCTACGGCGATTACGGCGGCGTCTCCGGTTTCGGTGAGCCCGTCGAGCGCGTCTATACCTGCGGGCGGGTGCGGCGGGCTCGGATGCAAGTTCTGTCGGCGCGGCAAGGTGCGCGTCACCGAGCACGACCCCTACAAGAAAGACCCCGCCGTCCAGGTGAACGGAGACGGGGGAGTCATGCCGCCCGAGCG
>Ga0190271_10002203_pt1 | contig 11668 bp, 12 predicted proteins | sample Popmic356T_FD_133747 | JGI IMG/M metagenome (GOLD analysis project Ga0190271, IMG submission 133747) | Populus adjacent soil microbial communities from riparian zone of Weber River, Utah, USA - 356 T | ecosystem: Environmental > Terrestrial > Soil > Riparian zone | place: USA: Utah | collected...
CACGCTGACCGTCGAGCAGAACCTGCGCGTGTTCACGTTCCTCTACCGCGTGCCGCGGGCCGAGCGGCGCGAGCGGATCGAGGCCGCGCTGGAGATGGCCAACCTGGCCGACCGCCGCGACACGCGCGCCGACAAGCTCTCCGGCGGCATGCGCCGACGGCTGCTGATCGCGCGTGCGCTCGTGCACCGGCCGCGGCTCGTGCTGCTCGACGAGCCGACCGTCGGCCTGGACCCGCAGGTCCGCCAGGAGCTCTGGGCGCTGATCGACGCGCTGCGCAGCGAGGGCACCTCGATCCTGATGTCCACGCACTACATCGAGGAGGCCGAGCGACTCGCCGACACCGTGACGATCATGTCCCACGGAGAGGCGGTCGCCACCGGCCGCCCGGCCGAGCTGATCGAGACGCACGCCGGCCGCGACGTCGTCGAGGTCTACGGCCCGCCCACCAAGCTGCGCGAGGTCGAGGCCGCCGCGCGCGCGGGCGGGATGAGCACCCGCCGCACCGGCACCTCGGTCGCGATCCTGCGCCTCGACGATGCGACCAACGGCGGCCCGCCCGAGGGCGAGCGCCGGCCCGCGAACCTCGAGGACGTCTTCGTCCTGCTCACCGGCGAGGAGATCTCCTGATGGCCGCCACGACCGCACCGAGCCCCTCCGCGCCCGTGCGCCGCCGCCGGCTCGGCCGGCTCGAGCGCCCCGCGCTGTCGGGCGTGCTGGTGCGCGAGGTCATCAACTACTCGTCCTACTGGCGCTCGGTCACGTTCTCCTCGACGGTCGAGCCGACGATCTACCTGCTCGCCTTCGGCTTCGGGTTCGGCTCGCTCGTCTCGACCGTGGCCGGCTACGACTACGTCGAGTTCGTCGGCACCGGCACGGTCGCCACCGCGGTCCTGTTCTCGTCGGTCTTCGCGGCGATGTTCGGGACGTTCGTCAAGCGCGAGTTCCAGCGCACGTACGACGCGATCCTGGCGGCGCCGGTCGACGTAGAGGAGCTCGTGACGGCCGAGGCGCTGTGGATCGCGATCCGCGCGAGCGTCTATGGGTGCTTTCCCCTGCTGGTCTCGATGGTCTTCGGCCTGGACCCCGCCTGGGGGATGCTGCTGGTGCCCGGCATCTGCTTCATCACCGGCTACGGCTGGGCCTCGGCGGGCGTGCTGATCTCCGCGCTGATGAAGTCGATCGACAACTTCTCCTACGTGACGAGCACGCTGATCACGCCGATGTTCCTCGTCGCGGGCACGTTCTTCCCGATCAGCGGCCTGCCCGAGTGGGCGCAGGTCGCCGCCTGGTTCAACCCGCTCTACCACTGCGTCGAGCTCGTCCGCGGAGCCTGCTTCGGCTTCGACGGCTGGGTCGACGTCGCGCACCTCGGGATCCTGCTCGCCTTCGGCATGCTGATGTGGCGCCTGTCGATCTGGGCGACCGGGCGCCGGCTGATCGACTGAGCCCGGGCTAGCCGACCGGCGGGCCGAGTACGAGCGGACCGTCGAGGGCGCCACGCACCTTGCGCTGGACCTGCAGCTCCTCCTCGAGGTCGGCGATCTTGCCCTCGTGCTCGAGCAGGCGCCCCGGCAGGACCTGGGTGACGAACAGCCACACGAGGCGGCCGTCGAGCTGGGTGCCGGCGACCCGGCGCAGCTCGTCCTCGGCCTCGGCGGCGCTGAGCGGCTGGCGGTAGGAGCTCTCGGAGGTCAGGACGTCGTAGACCTCGGCGATGGCGAGTATGCGGGCGGCCATCGGGATGTCATCGCCGGCCAGGCCGTCCGGGTAGCCCTGGCCGTCGATGCGCTCGTGGTGCGCGAGCACGGCGGTCGCGACCTCGCCGAGGCCCTCGACGCGCAGCAGCAGGCGCGCGCCGTCGACGGGGTGGCGCTGCAGCAGGCGACGATCCTGCGGATGCAGCGGCGAGCGGCCGACGAGCAGGTGGTCCGGGAGCGCCTCCTTGCCGATGTCGTGCAGCAGGCCCGCGGTGTGCACGACGGCCTGCTCGCGCGCGCACAGGCCAGCCGCGCGCGCGAGCTCGTGCGCGTAGTGGGCGACGGCGGCGGCGTGGTGGGCGGCGTTGGGGTCGCGCAGCGAGAGCGTCTCCAGCAGCAGCCCGAGCATGCCCTCGTGGCGGACGTCGAGCTGGTCCGTGCGGCGCTCGACCTCCTCGCCGTGCGCCTGCCCCTCGAGCAGCGCGCGCAGCAGCAGCTGGCAGACGCCGAGCGCGAGCGCGAACAGCCCGACGACGCCGGCGCCGTAGACCTCGAAGCCGTAGACCGCCATCGCGGTCAGGGACGCGGTGGCGAGCTCCCAGGGCAGCACCGGCAGGTAGACGGTGCGGAACAGGGTCGTGAGCGAGCCGCCGCGCAGCAGCACCGTGTGCCCGGCGATCATCGCGAAGTTGAGCGCGTTGGCGAGGATGAAGACGCCGAAGACGGCGACCGCGTAGCCGCCGCCCGGAGTGGCGCCGGTGTCCTGGATCCAGTCCAGCACGATCGCGCCGATCAGCGGGAACGTCGCGTAGGTGGCGAGGTTGTTGAGCAGCATGATCCCGCGCGTGCGGCTGCGCAGGGCGTCGGTGAGCTGGCTGGCCACGCCCATCGCCGCGGCGGGCGCCGGGCCGAGCAGCGCCATCGCGAGCACGAGCCCGAGGAACGAGCCCGAGATCCGGAAGCGCTTGGCCTCGAGCGTCATGAAGTCGCTGCCGATCACGAGCACCGCGAGCAGCCCCACGAGCTCGACGGGCTTCCACTGCGAGGCTTCGGAGGTCGCGACCGCCACGATCCCGACGACGCCGAGCAGCAGGCACTGGCCGATCACGAGCGCACGGCGGCGCCGGGCCCCGAGCATCCGCGAGGGGCGCTCCGGCAGGGCCACGGGTTCCTCGGGGCCGAGACGCGGCAGGTCCTCGGGCGTGCCCGCTGCGCGCATCAGCGCGAGCGACCAGCCGACGATGACCAGCCACAAGACGACGGCGAGCCAGACGATCACACGCTCAAGGTAGCCCCCAAATGGTCAGAGCGCCAACCGGGTACTGACCCTATGCGGAGGCCGGAATGTGGGTCGACTTTCCTGAGAGATGGGAAGAGTTCGACACTACGATTTCCGGTGTCTCGCAATATGTGGCCCTGAACGAGGGAACACACCGACCACCAGGGGGGTCAGCATGGGCTGGAAGAACTAGTTCCAGACGGCTGGCCCGGCGGTCACGGAGGTCCGGCCGGGTCCGACGTGCAGAACGCTCAGAAGGGACAGCAGCGCCCAAGGATCGACAACGATGACGCCGGCGCGAAAGCGCCGGCGGTCTTCGTTGTAGCCAGCCCTGGTGCGCCGCTACCGTAGGACGACGTGCCGGCGGTCGTCGACATCGAACAGGCGGTCCTCCTGCTGGAGGTCGAGCCGCCCTTCGACAAGCGCGACATCCAGCTCGCGCGCCGGCGCCTCGCCAAGCAGTGGCACCCCGACATCGCTCCGCCGGGCAAGCAGCTCGAGCACGAGCGGCACCTGAAGGCCGTCAACGAGGCGGCCGACCAGCTCTCACGGCTCGCCGAGGAGTCACGCGGCGGCAAGGTCTCTCGCAACGCTGTCAAGGTGGCCGGCCAGGCCGCGCGCAAGCGGCGCGCGGAGGAGGGCGCGCGCGCGTACGAGGAGGAGCAGCGCCGGCGGGCGCAGGACGAGGACCAGCGCAAGCACGACCCGTTCGCCTCGCGCGTGCCGGACCACTCGGTCGTGCATCGCTACGCGCGCTGCCTGTCCTATCCCGAGTGGGGCGTGGGCACCGTCAACGGCATCTACTTCACCGGCGAGGACGACGACATCCAGCAGTGGGCGCGGGTCAGCTTCCAGGTCGGCGTCCGCACGGTCCCCGCCGGCTCGCTGCAGTTCGTCGACTTCCACAAGCCCGACCCCGGCGCCGACCGCGTGCAGCGCTTCATGACCGCCGCCAAGCACGCGCTCGCCGAGGGTGACTTCAAGCTCGCCGCGCGACGGCTCGTGTACGCGCGCGACGCCGAGCCGCGCAACCTGTCGGTGCTGCGGTTGCTGCCGACCGCCTACTGGCAGGCGGGCGACTTCCCGGCCGCCGCGCGCGCCGTGCGCGACTGGATCCGCCAGGAGCCCGGCCGCCCGGCGCCGCACCGCACGGCGGCCCGCATCTACGAGGACATGGGCGCGCTCACGCAGGCGCTCGACGAGACCGTCAAGGAATGCGCCGCCTCGCCGTCGGACCCCTCCGCCTGGGAGCGGCTGGGCCGGCTGCGGCTGCGCGCCTTCGACCGCGAGGGCGCCCGCGAGGCGCTCGAGCGGGCGCGTGCGCTCGGCGCCTCCGAGCAGGGCTTGCTGGACCTCGCGCTCGTGGCGCACCTCGCCGGCGACGTCGGCGGCGAGGTGAGCGCGTGCGAGCAGGCGACCCGGATCGCGCCGGACTCGCCCGTCGCCTGGGCGCACTACGCGCACGCGCTCGCGCGCACCGACCGCCTCAGCGACTGCCTCGCCGCCTGCGAGCGCGCGCTCGAGCTGGCCGACGACCCCGAGGTCCGCGACCTGCGCGAGCAGGTGCTCGCCGCGGCGCCGCGCGAGCTCGACGCCGCTTGAGGCGGGCGCCCGCCGGCACGGCGCCCGCGCCCCTCACGGCAGGCCGGCGTGGGGCACGTCGACGGTGGTCGTGACGAGCACCGCCTCGCGCTTGTCCATCCGCAGGTGCTCGAGGAAGTCGGGGGCGGCGCAGATCAGCAGCGTGCGGCCGTCCTCGCCGCCGAGCATGCACGCGAACACGCCGAGCCCCTCCGGCCCATGCACCACCTCGACGATCTCGCCGCCGGGCGCGAGCCGCACCGCGCGGCCGCCGACCGCGTCGGCCGACCAGATGCAGCCCTCGGCGTCGAGCGCGCAGCCGTCGGGGGCGAACTTCAGCTCCGCGAGCGTCTGCTCGAAGGAGTCGAAGGTGGGCTCGGGCTCCATCTGGCCCCAGACCGACCGGTCGCCGAGCGTGCCATCGGCCGCGATCGAGAACTGCGTGTAGCGCGCGGCGACCGTCTCGCCGACGATCAGCGTGGCGCCGTCCGGGGTGATCACGGTGCCGTTGGGGAACCAGAGGTCGCTCGCGGCGACCGAGACCGCGCCGTCGGGGTCGATCCGGATCAGGTCGGTCGAGGACGGGTCGGCGCCTGCCATCAGGTCGAAGCCGAAGTTGCCGACGTACGCGCGCCCGGAGGCGTCGACGACCATGTCGTTGAGGTGGCCCGCGGCCAGGCCCGAGAGGTCGGCGTGCTCGGTGACCTCGCCGTCGGGCGTGCGCCGCAGCACGCGGAAGTCCTTGCGCGAGACGACGAGCAGCGACCCGTCGGGCATCCAGCCCAGCCCGGACGGCTGCTCGGGCACCTCGAGGACGATCTCCTCCTCGCCGTCCGGGGTCACCGTGGAGACGGTCCCGCGGTAGAAGTCCGACACCCACCAGCGCCCGTCGCGCCAGCGGGGACCCTCGAAGAATGCGCCGCCCTCGAGCAGCGTGGTCAGCTCACGTTCCGCCATACCGGCGGATGCTAGGCGACCTGCTCCTCGAGACCGCGCACCTTGACGTCGGGCTTGGACCCGGAGCGCTTCTTCTCGCGGATCTCCAGCCGCCGCGACAGCCGCGACAGGGAGTAGTTGACGATGATGAACAGCAGCCCGACGAACAGGAAGACCTCGAGGATCGGCGCCTCGACGCCGCCGCCCGTGAACGGGTTGCCCGAGGTCGCGGTGACCGTGCGGGCGCGGCGCATGACCTCGACGATCGCGATGATCGAGACGAGCGTCGTGTCCTTGGTCAGCGTGATCAGCTGCGACACGGTCGCGGGCACCATCCGCCGCAGGCCCTGCGGCAGGATCACGTGGCGCATCGCCTGGCGATAGGTGAGCCCGAGCGCCTGCGCCGCCTCGCGCTGGCCGCGCGGCAGCGAGAGGATGCCGGCGCGCATGATCTCGGCCAGCACGGCGCTGTTGTAGAGCACCAGCCCGGACAGGCCGGCGAGCATCAGCCCGGACTGCCACGCCTCCGGCATCCAGCCCGGCATCAGCTCCTCCCACGTATTGCGGGCGCTCTGCGGGATCCACAGGAACAGGAAGAGGATCAGCAGCAGCAGCGGGAGGTTGCGGAACACATCGACCCAGACGCCGGCCGCGACCGACGCGATCCGGTTGGCCGACAGCCGCGCGAGCGCGAGGCCGAGCCCGACGATCAGCGAGATCACGATCGCGACGACCGCGATCTGGAGGTTGATCAGGAAGCCCTCGAGGATGAAGCGGAGGTTGTTGCCCTCCCAGAGCCACTCGAACGCGGCGAAGGTCATCGCTTCACCGCGTAGCGGGTCTCGAGCCGGCGGATCGCGAGCGTCGCCAGGCCGGTGAGGATCAGGTAGCCGGCCGCCGCCCACAGGAACGCCGGGATCACCTCGAACGTGCGCGAGGCGATCACTCGGCCGGTCTTGAGCAGATCGTTGAGCGCGAGGATCGAGCCGCCGAGGATCGCGGAGTTCTTGATCATCGCGATGATCAGCGAGCCCAGCGGCGAGATCACCGTCCGGAACGCCTGCGGCAGGATGATCCGGCGCATCGTCTGCGGATAGGTGAAGCCGAGCGACAGCGACGCCTCGATCTGCCCCTTGGACACGCTGAACACGCCGGAGCGGATCGCCTCGGCGACGTAGGCCGCCGTGTAGAGGCCGAGCGAGAGGACGCCCGCCACGAACGCGCTGATCTCCACCCCCGCCCGGCGCAGGCCGGGGTAGGCGATGAAGATCAGCACGAGCAGCGGCACGTTCCGGAAGGCCTCGACGTAGAGGCCGCCGATCCGCTGCAGCCAGGGGCTGGGCGCCACCCGGAAGGCGGCGATGAGCGTGCCCACCGACATCGCGATCACGAACGAGACCACGACCAGCTCCACGGTGGTCCCGAAGCCGCGGAGGAACTCGTCGAAGTTCTCCGTCAGCGTGTCGACGAAGGCGAAGGGCACGCTCAGGTGTCTTGACTAGCCGGCGTTCTGCTTGACCAGCTCGACGGCCTCGTCCACAGAGATCGTCGGCGCCTCGGCCTCGGTGTCGGTGTACTGGCCGACCCACTTCTCGTAGGTCTTGTCGTAGCGGCCGTCGTCCTTGTATTCGGTGAACACGCCGTCGACGAACTCCTTGAGCTCGGTGTTGCCCTTCTTGATGCCGGCGCCGTAGGGCTCCTGGCTGAGCTCGTCGCCGACCAGCTTGAGCGTGTCGTCCTGGATGATCATGCCCGTGAGGATCACGTCGTCGGTGGAGATCGCGTCGACGCTGCCGTTCTGCAGCGACTCCAGGCACTCCGAGTAGGAGTCGACGAGCTTGAGCTTGGCGTCGGGCGCCTGCTTCTTGAGCGTCGCCTCGTAGGTCGAGCCGAGCGCGGTGCAGACGTTCTTGCCGCCGAGCGTGTCGACGCCCGTGATCTCGGAGTTGTCCTCCTTGACCAGGATCCGGCCCTTGGCGATGTAGTACGGGTCGGAGAACTCGATCTGCCCGACGCGCTCCTCGTTGATCGTCATCGTCGAGAGGATCAGGTCGGCGGTGCCGTCCTCGAGGAACGGGATCCGGTTGTCGGAGATCGCCTCGATGAACTTGGGCTTCACGCCGAGCTTGTCGGCGACCGCCTGGCCGAGGTCCACGTCGAAGCCCTCGACCTTGCCCGAGGACGGGTTGTTGAAGCCGAAGGGCGGGACGTCGTACTTGACGCCGATCACGATCTCGCCCTTCTCCTGGATGTCTCCGAGCGGGGTCCCCGCGTCGAACTTCTCGACCTCCGCCGCCGGCGTGGACTCCCCGCCGCCGCCACCGCCGGAGCCCGAGTCCTCGTCGTCCCCGCAGCCCGCGAGCACGAGCCCGAGTACCAGCGCGAGCACGGCCAGCCACCGTGTCGTCTTCATTGCCCTCTCCCTTGCCTAGTGATGGATGATCTTGTCGACGAAGTCGCGCGCGCGGTCGCTCTTGGCGGCCTCGAAGAACTCCTTCGGCGAGCCCTCCTCGACGATGTGGCCGTCATCGATGAACACGATGCGGTCGCACACCTCGCGCGCGAACCCCATCTCGTGGGTCACGACGGCCATCGTCATCCCGTCGCGCGCGAGGTCGCGCATGACGTCCAGCACCTCCCGGATCATCTCCGGGTCCAGCGCCGAGGTCGGCTCGTCGAAGAGCATGAGCTTGGGCTCCATCGCGAGCGCGCGGGCGATCGCCACCCGCTGCTGCTGGCCGCCCGAGAGGTCCGCCGGATACTGATCGGCCTTCTCCGAGATGCCGACGCGCTCGAGCAGCTTCTGCCCGCGGGCGCGGGCATCGGCCTTCGAGAGCCCCTTCACCTCCATCGGCGCGAGGGTCACGTTCTGCATGACCGTCTTGTGGGCGAACAGGTTGAACTGCTGGAAGACCATCCCGATCTCCGACCGCAGCTGCGCCAGCGCCTTGCCGGTGCCGTTCACGGGCCGCCCGTCGAAGCGGACCTCGCCCTCGTCGACGGTCTCCAGACCGTTGATGCAGCGCAGCATCGTCGACTTGCCCGATCCCGACGGCCCGGCGATCACGATGACCTCCCCGCGACCGATCGACAGATCGATCCCGTCCAGGACGACGTTCTCCCCGAATGCCTTGCGAATCGCGCGCAGTTCGACGAGGCGACTCTCCTCGTTGACTCCTGCCTCACTCATCTCCCACTCAGAACCCTACTGGTTCGATCCGGTGGGCGGATTACGGTTCAGCGTTCATGCGATTGATCGTCGCCCGCTGCTCGGTCGAGTACTCCGGCCGCCTGTCCGCCCGTCTTCCCGAGGCGCTGCGCCTCGTGATGCTCAAGGCCGACGGCTCCGTTTTGGTGCACGCCGACGCCGGCGGCTACAAGCCCCTGAACTGGATGACGCCGCCGACCGTCGTCGAGGAGGAGGACGGCGTGATCGTGGTGCGCAAGCTCAAGGGCGACGACCGGCTCGACATCACCCTGCACGAGGTCCTCTCGGACTCCGACCACACGATGGACGAGGACGCGGCGCGGCTCGAGAAGGACGGCGTGGAGCGCGACCTCCAGGAGCTGCTGGCCGACCTGCCGGAGCGTTGCGGCGAGGGCTTCCGGCTGGTGCGGCGCGAGTGGCCGACCGACATCGGCCCCGTGGACCTGATGTGCCGCGACGCGGACGACGGCTGGGTCGCGGTCGAGATCAAGCGCGTCGGCACGATCGACGCCGTCGAGCAGCTCGCGCGCTACTTGGAGCGGATCCGGCTCGATCCGGCGCTCGGCGACTGCGCGGGCGTGCTGGCGGCGCAGACGGTCAAGCCGCAGGCGCGCGTGCTGGCGGAGGCGCGCGGGGTGCGCTGGGTCGAGGTGGACCTGGCGGAGCTGCGTGGGGAGCGCGAGCCGGCGCTCACGCTGTTCGGCGCATGAGCACCGATCCCGTCCTGGCCGAGGCGCGCGAGGGCATCCTCGAGATCACGCTGAACCGCCCCGAGGCGCGCAACGCCGTCAACGCGGCGGTGGCCGCGGGCGTCGCCGCGGCGCTGGACCGGCTCGACGGCGACGACGCGCTGCGCGTCGGGATCATCACCGGCGCGGGAAGCTCGTTCTGCGCCGGGATGGACCTGAAGGCGTTCGTGGCCGGGGAGCGGCCCTACGCCGAGGGGCGCGGGTTCGCGGGCATCGCGAGGCGGCCGCCGGAGAAGCCGCTGATCGCGGCGATCGAGGGCTACGCCGTGGCCGGCGGGTTCGAGGTCGCGCTGTCGTGCGACCTGATCGTCGCGGCGCGCGACGCGAAGGTCGGCATCCCCGAGGTCAAGCGCGGGCTCGTGGCGGCCGCCGGCGCGCTGATCCGGCTCCCGAAGCGGATCCCCTACCACCTGGCGATGGAGCTGGCGCTGACCGGCGACCCGATCGGCGCCGAGCGCGCGCACGCGATCGGGATCGTCAACCGGCTCGCGGAGCGGGGGGAGGCGATGGACGCCGCGCGCGAGCTGGCGGCCGCGATCGTCGCCAACGGGCCGCTCGCGACCGCCGGCTCCAAGCGGATCCTCTCCGCCGCCGTCGACTGGACCGAGGACGAGGCGTGGGAGCGTCAGGAGGCGATCGTGCGCCCGATCATGACCTCCGAGGACGCCCGCGAGGGCTCGGTGGCGTTCGCCGAGAAGCGCCCGCCGGTCTGGCGCGGCCGCTAGCGCGTCACTCGCCGTGCAGCGTCGCGAGCAGGCCGCGCGCGCCGCCGCGGTCGCGGTGCTCGCACAGGTACACGCCCTGCCAGGTGCCGAGGGCGAGCCGGCCCGAGCTGACCGGCAGCGACAGCGACGGGCCGAGCAGCGACGCCTTGATGTGGGCCGGCATGTCGTCAGGCCCTTCGAAGGTGTGGGTCCAGTAGGGCGCGTCCTCGGGGACCGCCTCGTTGAAGTAGGCCTCGAAGTCGTCGCGCACGTCCGGCGAGGCGTTCTCGTTGAGCGTCAGCGACGCCGAGGTGTGGCGGATGAACAGGTGCAGCAGGCCGGCCTGCACGTCGGCGAGCTCGGGCAGCGCCTCGAGCACCTCGCGGGTGACGAGGTGGAAGCCGCGCGGCCGCGGCCGCAGCGTGATCTCGCGCTGGAGCCACACGCGCGACAGGCTAGTCGCCCCGCGCGGTGCTAGTCCGGCAGCCGCGCGGCGCGCATGTCGACGCGGTCGCCGATGAAGGGGATCCCCTCCGCCTCGAGCAGCTTGCGCTGGCGGGAGCCCTTGGCGAGCGAGCCGTCCGAGCGCACGATCCGCCACCACGGCAGGCCGGGGTCGTCGCTTGAGGCGAGCACCGTGCCGGCGAAGCGCGGCGCGCCCGGGGACACGTCGCCGTAGGCGCGCACGAACCCCTCCGGGGTGTTGCGGATGCGCTCCAGCACGCGTTCTTCGCGGGACGGCATCGGGATATCCTCGCGCGCCATGCGCCACGGCACGTACTCGATCGTCGCCCTCGACCCCGACACGGGCGAGCTGGGCGCCGCGGTCCAGTCGCACTGGTTCAGCGTCGGCTCTCTGTGCACCTGGGCGCGCCCGGGCGTGGGAGCGGTAGCGACGCAGTCGGTCGTGGAGCCCGCGCACGGCCCGAACGCGCTCGACCGGCTGGCCGCCGGGGGGTCGGCGCAGGAGGCGCTCGACGCGCTGCTCGCCGCCGATCCACTGGCCGCGGTGCGCCAGGTCGGGATCGTCGACGGGCAGGGCGGCGTGGCGGTCGCCACCGGCCCGGACTGCATCGCGCACGCCGGCGATGCGACGGGCGCGACCTGGTCCTGCCAGGCGAACATGATGGAGCGAGACACGGTCCCGGCCGCGATGTCGGCGGCGTTCGAGGCATCCTCCGGCGACCTCGCCGCCCGCCTGCTGGCTGCGCTGAAGGCCGCACAGGGTGAGGGCGGCGACGTCCGCGGGCGCCAGTCGGCCGCGCTGCTGGTCGTCCCCTCCGAGGGCGAGTCGTGGCGGGCGCGGGTCGACCTGCGCGTCGAGGACCACGACGACCCGCTCGCCGAGCTCGAGCGGCTGCTCGCGCTCTGGCGCGCCTACGAGCTGGCCGGGGCCGCCGACGAGCTGATGGCGGCCGAGCGCGCCGACGAGGCCGGCGCCCTGTACCGGCGCGCGGCCGAGCTGGCGCCGGGCTCCGACGAGCTGCTCTTCTGGGCCGGCCTCGCGATCGCC
>Ga0190271_10002204_pt1 | contig 11666 bp, 7 predicted proteins | sample Popmic356T_FD_133747 | JGI IMG/M metagenome (GOLD analysis project Ga0190271, IMG submission 133747) | Populus adjacent soil microbial communities from riparian zone of Weber River, Utah, USA - 356 T | ecosystem: Environmental > Terrestrial > Soil > Riparian zone | place: USA: Utah | collected...
CATGAGGAACGCGGCGTAGCCGTAGAAGGCCACCAGCTCGCCGACGGTGATCTCGCCTTGCACCGCGAGCCGCGCACCCAGCCACACGACGATGGCCACGAAGATGCCCGGGAGCCCGACCTGGGCCGCGTCGAGCACCGACTGCAGCCGGCCGACCTCGACGCCCGCCTGCCTGACCTTCTGCGACTCACGCGCGTAGCGGTCGTGGAACACCCGCTCGCCGCCGATGCCGCGCAGGACCCGGAGCCCGGACACGATGTCGGTCGCCAGGTTGGACAGGTCACCCATCATCTCGCGCTGGGCGAGGTTGCGACGCTGGAGCGGCCGGAGCAGCGGGCCGAGGGCGAACAACGTCAACGGCACGCCGACGAGGACGACCAGGCCTAGCGTGACCGAGGTGCGCAGCAGCAGGTACGCCACCACGAAGAACGACACGAACGCGCCGGTGGCCCGGGCCAGGATGTCCATGGCGTTACCGATGTGCGCCAGGTCGTTGTTGCCGATCGCGACGACCTCGCCCGTCGCCACGCGCCGAGGCAGTGTCGCGCCGAGCCGCACCGCCTGCCGGGTGATCAGCTGCACGACGCGGTAGGCCGCGGTCAGCCAGTTGCTGACCGCGAAACGGTGCCGCATGATCCCGCTGACCGCCTGCACGACCCCGATGGCGAGCATGATCCCGGTCCAGGTGAGCAGCTCGCTCGTGTCCTTGGCGGTCACCCCGCGGTCGATCGCCACCCCGATCACGGCCGGCATCACGGCCTGGCACAGCGTCCAGACGATGCCGAGCAGCATCGCCGCCAGCAGCGTCGGCCACTGACCCCGCGCCAGCCACCACAGGAACCGCCCCGGCGACCGGTGGTCGGCCGTCCCGGGGTGGTCGAGGGGAAGGGTGCGCACCCTTCCCAGGCTAGGGACCACCTCCGACGGGGGCGACCGAGTTTCTGGCGTGGCCGCACCGATTCGTCTGCGGTCGTCCGCCTCGCGATCTTGACTGTCCGCTAGACGAATCGGAGGTTCAGCCGCGGGATCCGAACATGCCCTTGGCCAGGAGGGCGAGGAGACCGGCGCCACCGGCGACGACGAGGACGAGCGGCAGCACCCACGGCACGCCGTCGGACTCGATCACCCCGGCCTGGCGCAGCCCCCAGGAGCCAGCGATGCCGAGGAAGACCAGCCCGCACACGAGGTGCCCGACGCTCAACGGGTGCATCCGCGGGTGGGGCTCCTCGGTCGTGCCGGTGGTGTCCGTGGTGTCGGCCGGGCCGTCGTCGTCGAGCATCGTGCTCAGCGGGACGGTGCGGTCGTCGCTCTCGCGGTCCTCGTGGCCGGCCTGGTCGGCCGTGCCCTCAACCTGGTTGCCGTCGCTCATGTCGCTCACTCCCGCCTCAGCTCGATGTGCCCGAAGTCCATGTCCATCCTCAGGTCGATCTCGGCCTGGGGCTCCCGTGCGACCATCTCGCCCTCTTCCGCGAAGTCCCATCCGCCGCGCGAGACGCCCGGGGCGTCGACCGCTCCGCCGTAGTTCACGTTCGCGAGGTAGTTCACCGTGACGTCCTTCGGCACGTCGACCACGATGTCGCCGACGTTGGCCTCGAGCTCGATCGTCCGGCCGTCGAGCTGCTCGAGATCCTTGATCTCGGTCAGGTCGAGCTCGATGCGTCCTGCTGGCACCTCGTACCGGTCACCGAGGTCGGCGGCCTCGGTGGGTTGCACCATCAGGTTCCGTTCGCCGTCGTAGCTCGGGTTGCCGATCGCCGCGCCACCGAGCGCGAGAGAGGCCAGCAGGCCCAGGAGCACCAGCCCGCCGGGACGGCCGAAGACCGAGCCGAGCACGAGCATCGCGCCGATGATCGCCAGCGCGAGAGCGGCGTACGCCGCATCGCTCACGTCGCTGCCCGAGGCGTCGACGAGGCCGAGGATCCCAAGGCCGAACGCAACCAGGGCCAGCGTGATGCCGAACAGCAGGGGTCCGCGCTTGCGCGGACGGGCCGGCGGCGGAGGCGGCATGTACGGCGGGGCCCCGGGTGGAGCGGGCGGCCGGGCCGAGGGCGGGTAGTAGGCGGTGTAGGACGTCGTTTCGGCCGGCACCCATCCAGACGTTGTGGTCCCGATCGGCGCCTCGGGTCCGGAGGGCGGGTCTTGGCCCGGCCCGGTCATGTCTCCCTGGGACCCCGGTGTGGGGGGGCCTTGACGGGAGTCCCGGCTAAGCAGCACCGCGAACACGACGATCGCCGCCAGGGCCAGCGGCCACGGGAACCCGTACCCGTTCCAGGTGTCGCCGATCGCCACCAGGGCGGCCAGCACGAGGGTGCCGATGAGCACCGCGTTGCGGGTCGAGTCGTTGCTGCGGATGACCGCCCGCCCGGTCTTCTCGTCAGGGACCAACAGCCACATCACGCCGTACACCAGCAGGCCGGCGCCCCCGAAGAAGATCATGACGACGAACAGCACTCGCAGGACCGTCGGGTCGATGTCCAGGTGCCGCGCGAGACCGCCGGCCACCCCGGCCACCTTGCGGTCGCCTGCGCTGCGGCGCAGGAGCCGATAGTCCTTGAGGTGCTCGGTGTCCCAGCCGTCCCCGCCCGAGGGGGGAGGCGGGGGGGGCAGCGATGGGGGAGGTGGGGACGACGAGGGCGGTGGGGGCGGCGTCGCCGTGCCTGAGGGGGTCTCGCTCATGTCCTCCACTCTCGTCGGCTGCGCGCCTCGCCACATCGGGGAGGACCCTGATCCTGGCCCGGTCCACCCTGAGGCGCGTCAGGTCACGGTCAGGGTGTTCACGCATGGCCGGCCCCAGAGTGCTGTGTGACGATGGAATGACCATGAGCGCCCCCTCTGCCGACCGGTGGGTCGAACGCCCCGCGAGGCGCGCCTTCCGTAGTGTCGACGACTCCTACGTGGGCGGCGTCGCCGGCGGGCTTGCCGCGCACCTGGGTGTGGACGCGTTCTACGTCCGGGTGTTCTTCGCGGTCACCGCGTTCTTCGGGTTCGGGCTGATCTTCTACGCCGGGCTCTGGATCATGCTGCCGCTCGACGCGGCCCCGCCGGCCGAGAGCCCGGGGCTGGAAGCGGCGACCCGGCAGGGCAAGCGACCCGCTCGGAAGCGGCGACTGAAGGACGCCGGCGTCCTGGTGGCCCTCGGCGCCGTCGCGGTGGGTGTCGCCGGCGTCGTCGACGTGCTCTTCGGGGGGCCGGCACTGTTCTGGCCCGCACTCATCGCGGTCGGTGGCGTCATGGTGCTGTGGCGCCAGGCGGACGAGGCCCAGCGGGAACGCTGGATCGACGGCACCGGACGGCTGGACGTTCGCCGCTTCATCGTCGGCGACGGCGGCGTGGCCGCCTATGCGCGCCTCGCGAGCGGTGTCGGCCTGCTCGTCGTGGCGCTGCTGATCTTCGCCGCCCAGAGCGGTCGGGTCGGTGTCGCCCGCGACGTGGTCCTCGCTGGCGCCCTCGGCGTGGTCGGGCTGCTGCTCGTCCTCGGTCCGTGGCTGGCCCGGCTCGTCTCCGACCTCGGCGAGGAGCGCGCCGCCCGGGTCCGGTCGCAGGAGCGGGCCGACGTGGCCGCCCACCTGCACGACTCGGTGCTCCAGACGCTGGCCCTCATCCAGAAGAACGCCGCCGACCCGGCCCAGGTCGCCAAGCTGGCCCGAGCACAGGAGCGCGACCTCCGGTCGTGGATGTACGGCGAGGCCACCACCCCGGCCGGCAGCCTGGCGGCCGCCCTCAAGGCCACCGCCGCCGAGGTCGAGGACACGCACGGCGTCCCGGTGGAGGTCGTCACGGTCGGCGACCTCACCGTCGGCGAGAACGCCGTACCTCTCCTGCACGCGACGCGCGAGGCGATCGTCAACGCGGCGAAGCACTCCGACGCGGCCAAGATCGACGTCTATGCCGAGGTGCATCCCGGCGACGCCGAGGTGTTCGTCCGCGACCGTGGGCGGGGCTTCGACCCGGACGAGGTGGCTGCCGACCGGTTGGGTGTGAGGAACAGCATCGTGGCCAGGATGGAGCGGCACGGCGGCTCCGCCGAGGTCCGCTCGTCGCCGGGTCAGGGCACGGAGGTCCGGCTCAGGCTGCCCATCAACGCGGAGCAGCAGACAGGAGGGCCGGTATGAGGACGGTCGTGATCGTGGACGACCACGCGATGTTCCGTGGCGGTGTGCGTGCCGAGCTCGCGGGGCGGGTCGAGGTGGTCGCCGAGGCTGAGGACGTGGACACCGCGATCGACGCGGTGCTGCGTCACGAGCCCGAGGTGGTCCTGCTGGACGTGCACCTGCCCGGTGGCGGTGGCGTGGAGGTGATGCGTCGCGTCGGCGGCCGCGCGCCGGGCACCCGGTTCCTCGCGCTCTCGGTCTCCGACGCCGCCGAGGACGTGATCGGGACGATCCGTGGCGGTGCCCGCGGCTACGTCACCAAGACCATCACCGGCCCCGAGCTGGTCGACGCCATCGAGCGGGTCTCGATCGGTGACGCCGTGTTCTCGCCCCGACTGGCCGGCTTCGTGCTCGACGCCTTCGCCGGGTCGATCGAGGTCGCCCAGATCGACGAGGACCTCGACCGGCTCACCGAGCGCGAACGCGAGGTGATGCGCCTCATCGCCCGCGGGTACGCGTACAAGGAGGTCGCCTCCGAGCTGTTCATCTCGGTGAAGACGGTCGAGACCCATGTCTCGAGCGTGCTGCGCAAGCTCCAGCTGTCGTCGCGCCATGAGCTCACGAGATGGGCCAACGACCGCAGGCTCCTCTGACGCCCTAGTTTTGGCTCATGACGCCACCAAGCGGGGCTGGACAGCAGAACGGGTCAGACGACGGCCACACAGTGCTCGTCGCGGGCGCCTCGGGCTTCGTCGGCCGGCGGCTGTGCCCGGCTCTCGAGGCAGCGGGGCACCGCGTCGTCGCGATGACCCGCCGGCCCGAGAAGTACGACGGGGTGGGTGACCCTGTCGTCGGAGACGTGCACGACCCGGCAACCCTGCACAGCGCCCTGGCGGGGTGCGACATCGCCTACTACCTCGTGCACTCCCTGGCCTCGGCCGACTTCGAGCGGCTCGACGCGGAGGCGGCGAGCGCCTTCGGCAAGGCCGCCGCGGAGGCGGGGGTCCACCGGATCGTCTACCTCGGCGGCCTGGGCAACGACGACGACGAGCTGTCGCCGCACCTGCGCAGCCGACGTCAGGTCGAGAGGCTGCTCGGCGAGGCAGGGGTGCCGGTCACCACGCTGCGGGCCGGCATCGTCATCGGCCACGAGGGACTCTCCTGGGAGATGACCCGGCAGCTCGTCGAGCGTCTGCCACTCATGGTCACGCCCCGGTGGGTGAGCACACGGACACAACCGATCGCGCTGGACGACGTCGTCCGCTACCTCGTCGGCGTGCTCGACGTGCCTGAGACCGAGGGCCGGCCGTTCGAGGTGGGTGGCGACGAGGTCCTGCGCTACGCCGACATGATGCGTCGGGTGGCAGCGATCGAGGACCGGCCCCTGCTCCTCCTTCCCGTGCCGCTACTGTCGCCGAAGCTCTCCTCGCACTGGCTCAGCCTCATCACCGACGTCGACACCGCAGCCGGGAAGTCGCTCGTGGACTCGATGGTCAACGAGGTCGTGGTCGACGACGACGAGATCCACCAGCTGATCCCGTTCGAGCGGATGTCGTTCGACGACGCCGTGCGCCAGGCCCTGGCCGAGCGCGGCGCCCTCGCCCCCGGCGCGGGCCTGCTCGGGAAGGCGCGCGGCAAGCTGCCGATGTGGATCACGCACCGGGTGCCGGTGCGCCACGACGAGTCGGAGGCCGTCGTACGGCGTCGGAGGCGGGTGGTCGCGGCGACGTCCGTGGTCGGCGCGGGACTGCTGGGAGTCGGGTTGTCGACGAAGCCCGGCTCCCGCGCGTTCTATGCCGCGACCCTGTCGACCGCGGCCGTCTACACGGCGGGCGGCTTCCTGTCCGGGCCGCTGCACCTGGGCTGGGTCCAGCTGCACGACCGGACGATCCGCCGCCCGGTGCTCACCCCGCTGGCGACAGGGGCGGGCGCCTTCGGTGTCTTCTACGCAGGCGGTCTCGTGGTGCGGGAGGTGCCGTCTCTGCGCCGTGCGATCGCGTCGGTCCTGCAGTACTCCGAGCACGGCAACGACTCGCTCGTGCTCCTCACCACGGTGGCGAACGGCGCCGCGGAAGAGATCTTCTTCCGGGGCGCGGTCTTCGCCGCGCTGGGCGACCGGCACCCGGTGGCGACCTCGACCGGCATCTACATGCTCGCCACGGTCCCGACCCGGAACCCGGTGCTGGTGCTCGCCGCGGGTGCGATGGGTGGCCTGTGGGGGCTCCAGCGGCGAGCCACGAACGGGCTCCAGGCTCCGGTGGTGACGCACCTGACCTGGTCGACGCTGATGCTGAAGTTCCTGCCGCCGCTCTTCCGGGACCAGCCGGACACGCACTCCGACGCCCGAGTCGTGTGACGTCCTGCGCGCGGAACTGGCACCAGTTTCCGGAGCCACCGGACGAGCCACGCCGCGGCGCCCCGGCGTACACGTCCTGTCGGCGCAGGGACGTAGGCTGACGCGGGAGATGAGCGCCTCTTTCCCCCTGCCGTTCGGCAGGTCCACCGACCCCCAGGCGACACGGATGGTTCCAGAGGAGCAGGTCCTGTTCGGGGCCGACGAGCGGGAGCCCGGCGAGGAGCCCGAGCGGGCGGCCCGGCGGCGCAAGGTCTCCCCGGACGAGCTGCTCGAGGGACTCAACGACCCGCAGCGCGCCGCGGTGACCCACGCGGGTGCCCCGCTGCTCGTGGTCGCCGGCGCCGGCTCCGGCAAGACCCGGGTGCTGACCCGCCGCATCGCTTGGCTGATCGCCGAGCGCGGCGCGCATCCAGGCTCGATCCTGGCGATCACGTTCACCAACAAGGCCGCGGCGGAGATGCGCGAGCGGGTCGAGGACCTCGTCGGGCGCCGGGCCCGGATCATGTGGGTCTCGACCTTCCACTCCGCCTGTGTGCGGATCCTGCGCAAGGAGATCGAGCGGTTCGGCTACAAGTCCGGCTTCTCCATCTACGACGCCGCGGATTCCAAGCGGCTCATGACCCTGGTCGCACGCGACCTGGACCTCGACCCGAAGCGCTACCCGCCGCGCGCGATCCTCAACTGGGTGTCGAACCAGAAGAACGAGCTGATCGACCAGGAGGAGGCCGCCCGCGACACCCGCAACGGGCTCGAGGAGACGTACGCCGAGGCCTACGCGATGTACCAGAAGCGCCTCCGCGACGCGAACGCCCTGGACTTCGACGACCTGATCATGACGACGGTGCACCTGTTCCAGGCGTTCCCCGAGGTGCGCGAGACCTACCGGCGCCGCTTCCGGCACGTCCTCGTCGACGAGTACCAGGACACCAACCACGCGCAGTACGCCCTGATCCGTGAGCTGTGCGGCACCGCCGTCGGCCGGCCGGTGGCGCTGGGTGGCGACGACCCCGACCTGCCCGACGACGACAGCGGGGTGGGGGCCTCGGAGCTCATGGTCGTCGGTGACGCGGACCAGTCGATCTATGCCTTCCGCGGCGCCAACATCCGCAACATCCTGCAGTTCGAGGAGGACTTCCCGGACGCCCGCACGATCCTGCTGGAGCAGAACTACCGCTCGACCCAGAACATCCTCGACGCCGCCAACGCGGTGATCGAGCGCAACAAGGGCCGAAAGCGCAAGCACCTCTGGTCCGACCAGGGCACCGGCGAGCAGATCGTGGGCTACGTCGCCGACGACGAGCACGACGAGGCACGGTTCATCTCCTCCGAGATCGACCGGTTGTCCGACGAGAAGGTCGCGAAGCCGCGCGATGTCGCGGTGTTCTACCGCACCAACGCCCAGTCCCGTGTGTTCGAGGAGGTGTTCATCCGGGTCGGGATGCCCTACAAGGTGGTCGGCGGGGTCCGGTTCTACGAGCGCCGCGAGGTCCGGGACGCACTCGCCTACCTGCGGATGCTGGCCAACCCGGCCGACGAGATCAGCCTGCGGCGCGTGCTCAACGTGCCCAAGCGGGGGATCGGCGACCGTGCCGAGGCCTGCGTCGAGGCGCTGGCCCGCCGCGACGGCGTCACCTTCTGGGACGCGCTGCGGCGGGCTCAGGACGCCCCCGGCATCGCCACCCGGTCGGTGACGATGATCAAGACGTTCGTCGACATGGTCGAGGAGCTGCAGTCGATGGTCGACGCCGGGGAGCGGGCCGACGTGGTGCTCGAGCAGACCCTGGCCCGCAGCGGCTACCTCGCTGAGCTCGAGGCCAGCGACGACCCGCAGGACGAGACCCGGGTGGAGAACCTCGCCGAGCTCGTCGCGGTCGCACGTGAGTTCTCCGACGAGCCGGTGCCCCCGCCGTCGGCCGATCCCGCGGACCTGCGGCCGGCCACGCCCGGCGTACCGGAGTTCCTGGAGCGGGTCTCCCTCGTGGCGGACTCCGACCAGATCCCCGACCAGGACTCCGAGGAGACCGGCGTCGTCACTCTGATGACCCTCCACACGGCCAAGGGGCTGGAGTTCCCGGTGGTGTTCCTCACCGGCCTCGAGGACGGCGTGTTCCCGCACATGCGCTCGCTCGGCGACCCGACCGAGCTGGAGGAGGAGCGGCGGTTGGCCTACGTGGGGCTGACTCGCGCGCAGCAGCGGCTCTACCTCTCCCGTGCGGTGGTCCGCTCTGCCTGGGGGGCACCGTCGCACAACCCTGCATCGCGGTTCCTCGACGAGGTGCCTGTGGACCTCGTCGACTGGAGGCGTACGGCGGCCGAGCAGACGTCCTGGACCCGGTCGGTCCTGCCCTCGTTGCCGAACCGCCGTGGCTCGGGCACCGCCCCGCCGCGTTTCGGCACCTCCGCGATCCGGGCCGACGCCGAGCGCAAGGCGGGCACCCGTGAGGTGCCGACCCTGGAGTCGGGCGACCGGGTGACGCACGACTCGTTCGGCCTCGGCACCGTGGTCGTGGTCGAGGGCGCCGGCGACAAGGCGGTCGCCTCGATCGACTTCGGCTCCCAGGGCGTCAAGCGGCTGCTGCTCCGCTACGCCCCCGTCGAGAAGCTGTAGCCGAGGGCGGATCGACTCTCCCTGCCGGGCGGGGCGACGAGTACGTTGCGAGCCATGGGCGAGGTGGCCGGGCGACTCCAGCGCGCCCGTGAGGCGTATGCCGAGCATGACTGGCCGACGGCGTACTCCTTGCTGCGCGAGGAGCAGGAGATCGGTGGCCTGGCCCCCGAGGACCTCCAGGTCCTCGGAGACGCGGCGTGGTGGCTGGGACTGATCCGCGAGGTCCTCGAGATCACCGAGGACGGCTTCGACGCCTTCCTCGGCGCCGGTGACGTCGAGCAGGCCGCCCTGGCGGCCCTGGAGAACGGCTTCAACTGGTTCATGCGCGGCGAACCGGTGATCGGGTCGGGGTGGTTGAGCCGAGCCCGGCAGCTGTTGGACGACCTGCCCGAGGGGTTCGGTCACGGGTTGATGGTCTGGATGGACGCCTCCGAGAGGCTCGAGACGGGGGACACCGACGGGGCCTTGGCCGCGGCGCGTCGTCTCCGCGACATGGCCGGCCACCTGGAGGCGCCGGTCCTGGGCTGCTTCGGGCTCGCCATGGAAGGCCTGATCGAGATCCGAGGCGGTGAGGTCGCCCGGGGGCTCGGCATGCTCGACGAGGCGATGCTGCCCGTTGTCGCCGGACGCGTCGAGCCAGGGTGGGCGGGCAACCTCTACTGCCAGATGATGTCGATCTGCCATCAGCTCGCTGACGTCGACCGGGCCCGGCACTGGACCGAGGTGACGACGCGCTGGTGTGCGGGCTTCCCGTCCGCCGTGATGTTCGTGGGCATCTGCCGGGTCCACCGAACCCAGCTGCTGCGGACCGGGGGCGAGTGGGACCTCGCACGTCAGCAGGCGACCGACGCGAGCGTCGAGCTGGCCGACATGAACGTCGAGGCGGTGGGCGAGGCCCACTACGAGCTCGCTGAGATCCATCGCCTCCGCGGTGAGCTGACCGAGGCGCGTTCCGCCTGCGAGGAGGCCCGGCGACGCGGACGTGATCCTGAGCCCGGGCACTCCCTGCTCCTGCTCGCCGAGGACCACCCTGCTGAGGCGGTCGAGTCAATCCGCCGGGTCCTGAGCGAGGTGTCGGACCCGCTGCGACGAACGCGGCTGCTGATGGCCCAGGTCGAGATCGCCTGCGCGGTGGGTGACGAGCGCGTCGCCGACGCAGCCGCGCAGGAGCTGGACTCCCTTGCCGCGACGTATCGCACCGCCGGCTTCAGGGCCTGGGCAGACCACGCACGGGGCCTTGCCCGCCTGCGGCAGGGGCGCGAAGCCGAGGCCCTGGAGGCGCTGAGCAGCGCTCGAGGCGGCTACCAGGCCATGGGTGCGGTGTACGACGAAGCGGTGGCACGCTTCTTGCTCTCCCTGGCCCACGAGGCGCTCGGGGACGCGTCCACGGCGAGCGCCGAGCTGAACGCGGCGACACAGACGTTCGAGCTGCTGCGAGCCGAGCCGCCACGCCGCTGGTCCACCGAGCCGGTCGGTGCCGTGACCCCGCTCCCCGGGGGACTCACGCCGCGCGAGGCGGAGGTGCTGCTGGCGATCTCGGCGGGGTCGACCAACCGCCAGGTCGCTGCGTCGCTCGTGATCAGCGAGGCGACCGTGGCCCGGCACCTCGCGAACATCTTCGCCAAGATCGACGTCGCATCTCGCACGGCCGCCGCCGCCTGGGCGCACCGGAACGGTCTGGCGCAGGCAGGACGCCGGACGCGTACATGATCCTGTGCAGGACGTCGTCGGGATGCACGATGTGGTCGATGCGGGGGCTCCGCGCCCGGTCCTAGCGTCGGTGCAGCGGCAGCCGCCGCACACCGGCAGGAGGTACCGACCATGACCAGCATCGAGACCGCACCACCCACCGTCGAAAGTGCGGTGGCGGAGGAGTTCGCGGAGCGCATGCTCGGCGTCTTCAACGACGCCAGCCTGGCGCTGTTGGCCAGCGTGGGGCACCAGGTCGGGATCTTCGAGACCCTCGCGGCGCTCCCGCCGTCGACGAGCGCCGAGATCGCCGGGGCCGCGGGCCTGCAGGAACGCTACGTCCGGGAATGGCTCGACGGGATGACCGCGGGGAGGGTCGTCGAGCACGACCCCGACGAGCGGACCTACTGGCTGCCGGCGGAGCACGCCGCCTCGCTCACGTTGCAGGCCGGTCCTCAGAACCTGGCCCGGATGATGCAGCTCGTCCCACTCCTGGCCGGGGTCGAGGAGCAGGTCGTCTCCTGTTTCCGGGACGGCGGCGGAGTGGGGTATGAGGAGTTCCCGCGTTTCCACCAGCTCATGGCCGAGGAGAGCGCCGCCACTCACGACGCGCAGCTGTTGGACGTCGTGGTACCACTCGTCCCGGGGCTCGGGGCCGCGCTGCGCGACGGGATCAGGTGCGCGGACATCGGCTGCGGGTCGGGTCACGCGATCAACATGCTCGCGCGCGCGTTCCCGCGGAGCCGCTTCGTCGGGTACGACTTCGCCGCCGAGGCCATCGCGGCCGCGCGGGCGGAGTCCGAGGCGTGGGGCCTGTCCAACACGGAGTTCGTGGTGCGCGACGTCGTCGACCTGGACGACAGGGAGGGGTTCGACCTGGCGTGCGCCTTCGACGCGATCCATGACCAGGCCCACCCCGCGA
>Ga0190271_10002206_pt1 | contig 11665 bp, 12 predicted proteins | sample Popmic356T_FD_133747 | JGI IMG/M metagenome (GOLD analysis project Ga0190271, IMG submission 133747) | Populus adjacent soil microbial communities from riparian zone of Weber River, Utah, USA - 356 T | ecosystem: Environmental > Terrestrial > Soil > Riparian zone | place: USA: Utah | collected...
CCTCGGCACTCTGTGTCACGGGCCTGGTGGTCGTTGACACGCCCACCTACTGGTCGAGCTTCGGGCAGGTCGTCATCCTCGGGCTGATCCAGGTCGGCGGGATAGGGATCATGACGCTCGCGTCCCTGCTCGCCCTCCTCGTCGCACGGCGTCTCGGACTGCGAACCCGGCTGATCGCGCAGGCGGAGACCGCAGCGCCGGCGCTGCAGGACGTCAGGCGCCTCGTCTCCGCCGTTGTCGTCCTCTCGCTCCTCTTCGAATCGCTCGCGGCGGCGGTGCTGACGCTGCGGTTCTGGCTCCACTACGACATGGCATTCGGCTCGGCGCTCTGGCACGGGGTCTTCCACGCGATCTCCGCGTTCAACAACGCGGGGTTCGCCCTCTGGAGCGACAGCCTGGTGCAGTTCGTGACCGACGGCTGGATCACGCTGACGATCGCCGTGGCGATCATGGCCGGCGGCCTCGGCTTCCCCGTCTGGATCGAGCTCCGCCGCCGGATCCTCAGCCCGCGATTCTGGTCGCTGCACACGAAGCTCACGCTCGTGCTGACATTCGCGCTCGTCGCGATCGGCTTCACCGCGGTGGCGGTCTTCGAGTGGTCGAACCCGCAGACGCTGGGCCCGCTGGACACGGCCGGGAAGCTCCTGGCTTCGTTCTTCCAGGGCGTCACTCCGCGGACGGCCGGGTTCAACACGGTCGACTACGGGGCGGCGGAGCAGGAGACGCTCTTCGTCACCGACCTGCTCATGTTCATCGGCGCCGGGAGCGCGTCCACGGCCGGCGGGATCAAGGTGACGACGTTCGCGCTCCTCTTCCTGATGGTCTGGTCGGAGGTGCGCGGCGACCCGCACGTGACCGCCTTCGGCCGCCGCGTCCCGGCCCACGCGCAGCGGCAGGCGTTCTCGATCGCGTTCATCGCCACCGCGGCGGTGTTCCTCGGGACGCTCGCGCTCCTCGCCCTCGGCGACCACCCCTTCCGCGACGTGCTCTTCGAGGCGGTCTCGGCCTTCGGGACGGTCGGGCTCTCGACCGGGATCACCGCCGACTGGGGCGAGCTCGGCCGGCTCGTCCTGATCGCGCTCATGTTCCTCGGGCGCACCGGCCCGTATACGCTCGCGGTCGCGCTGGCGCTGCGTGAGCGCCAGAGGCTCTACCGTTTCCCCGAAGAAAGACCCATTATCGGTTAGCCATGGCACACAGGGAGTTCATCGTCATCGGGCTGGGCCGCTTCGGCGGCGGTCTCGCGGAGACACTCGTCGGCATGGGTCACGAGGTGCTCGGCGTCGACGCCGACCCGAAGAACGTCCAGGAGTTCGCGGGCATCCTCACCCACGTCGTCGAGGCCGACTCGACGGACGAGCGCGCCATGCGCCAGCTCGGCGCGGGCGAGTTCGAGACCGCGGTCGTCGCGATCGGCACGGTGATCGAGGCGAGCATCCTCACGACGGCGGTGCTCGCCGACCTCGGCGTCCGCCGGATCGTGGCCAAGGCGGTCACCCAGGCGCACGGCCGGATCCTCGAGCGCGTCGGCGCCCACCGGGTCGTCTTCCCCGAGCGGGACATGGGCGTCCGCGTCGGGCACAGCCTCGCCGGCTCGATCCTCGACTACTTCGAGCTCGACCCTGGCTTCGCGATCGTCGAGACGCGCGCGCCGCGCGACCTCGTCGGCAAGACGCTCGCGGCAGCGGAGGTGCGCAAGCGCTACGGCATCACGGTCGTCTGCATCAAGCCTGCGGGCGGCTCGTTCACCTACGCCACCCCGGAGACGGTCGTCCAGGAGGGCGACATCCTCGTCGTTGCGGGCGAGAAGGCCAGAGCAGAGGCCTTCGGCGAGCTCTCTTAGCGGGGAAGCGCCCGCTCGAGCACGGCCCGCGCCTGCGCGACCGCTGCGGGGGCGATCTGGTGGGCGACCGGGTCCTCGCGGTAGGCGACGTCGGCGCCCGCGGCCTCGAGGCGGTCGCGGGCCTCGCGGCCGAACTCGGCGCCGATCACGGGGTCGTACGTCCCGTGCGAGATTGAGACGGGCAGCCCCGCCCGGCTCTCAAGGTCGAGCTCGAACCCCTCGACCGTGGGGATGAAGCCGCTCATGGCCAGGATCGCGGCCGGGCGGGGGCGCGAGGCGGCCAGCCCGAGGGCGTACGACATCACTGTCCCCTGTGAGAAGCCGCCGAGCACGGTCCGCTCCGCCGGGATGCCCGCTTCCGCGAGCGCCGCGTCGAGCCAGTCCGAGGCCTGGGCGAGGGTCGGGAGAAACGTCCCTGGGTCAGGAAAGCCGATCTCCCGAACCGCGTACCAGTGCGCGCCGCCTGGCGGCAGCGCCAGCGGGCCGCGGGGAACCAGGCCGAGCAGACGCTGCTCCGGGTCGAGCAGGTCGAGCAGCGGGACGAGGTCGAGCTCGTCGGCGCCGCGCCCATGCAGGAGGACGAGCGCGCCCGCCGGCTCTCCCGCGGCAGGCCGGGTGCGATGGGCGATCTCGGCTCGCTCTGGGGTCACCGGGTGAGCCTAGCCAGCCGAAGCTGGCGTCCGGCGTCAGTCCCGGTCGCGGCGGTCGTCCCTCTTGTCCTCGCGGTCCTGCTTCTTTTCCTCGCGGTCCTGCTTCTTCTCCTCGCGCCGCTCGTCGCGCTTCTCGCTCCGCTTCTCGCGCTCCTCCGCCTTCTCCTTGCGGCGCTCCTCCTTGCGGGTCTCGCGGTCGGGCTTGCCGGGCTTCGGAGGCTCCCGCGGAGGCTTCGGCGGCTTCGGCTCCGTCGGAGGCGGAGGCTGCGGGGGGTCCGGAGGGGGCGTTCCCGGCCGGCCCGTGGTGGAGCCGCCGCCCGGGCGGTCGGGATCCTCGGCACCGGGGCCGCCGCCGGACGAGCCGGACGAGCCGGACGACGCGGTATCGCCGAGGACGCCGCTGGAGGAAGGGGTGGACGACGCCGGTGAATCCTGTGGGGTATCCGGCGCTGCCTCGGGGGTCTCCTCCTGTGTGGGAGCCAGGGCCTCGGCGACGATCTCGCCGGCCTGCGCGGTGCCGCGAAGCGGAGCAGGCAGGCTGTCGAGCGGCCTGTCTCCGGGCAGCACAAGAGGTGCCAACGCGAGCAGCGTGATGACCACGCTGAGCGCGATGGTCCAAAGCGCGTGTGTGCCTAGACGGCTCCCCACCCTTGTCCCATCGGCCAATCTTCCCTCTGACTTGAACGGTAGACGACCATCTAACCGGTTGGAACCCCTGATTCGTCCAGTTTTCGCCGGAGAGCCGCTGCATTCACGGGCGCCTGGGCAAGAATCTCGCCTCGGGGCGTGCGGCTCCAGCGGTTGTTGTTGAACAGGACGTAGACCTCGTCCGCCGTCTTCCCGAGGCCGCGAAGCGGCTCGACCCACTCCTCCAGCTCCTCGTTGGAGTAGTCGTAGTCGAAGCGGTCGCTGGCGCTGCCTCCGCGCGCGTTCCAGGTGTCGGCATTGCGGCCGTGGAAGCGAACGTACGCGAGCGGGCTCGTGGCCGCGACGACTGTCGGGACGAGGTTCTTCGCCTCTGTCCGGGGCGCGTCCACGATTACGTTGGAGGCTCCCAGCTCCTCGAGGAGCTCGAGCGTGGCGGCGCGGTTCTCGTCGTCCAGCCAGCTGCGGTGGCGGAACTCGACGAGGGGCCGGTCGCCGCCGAGTTGCTCGACGGCCCAGCGGAGGTAGTCCACGGACACCTCCTTGTAGACGACGTAAGGCGGAAATTGGAGAAGGACGCCACCGAGCTTGTCCGTCTCCCGCAGCGGCTCGAGTGCCTTGTGGAAGCGCCGGAAAACCTCCGCGCGGAACTCGCGCGGCGGACGGTCGACCCGTCCGCGGTCGTCGACGGGCGCGCCGTCGCGCAGGTCGGGCGGCAGCTGCTCGACCTTCACCGGATGCCGGGTCATGACGCCGAAAGCCTTCACGTGCATGACAAAGCCGGGCGGCGTGCGCTCGACCCAGCGCGAGACCATCGTCTCGTCAGGAAGCCGGTAGTAGGTGGAGTCGACCTCGACGGTGGAGAACCGCTCCGCGTAGAAGCGGAGTCTGGCCTCGGCCGACTTGACCTCCTTGGGGTACCAGTGCTTCGTGAGGGCCTCGTCGGCCCACGAGCACGTGCCGATGCGGATCCGAGCGGCCAAGGCCGGACACGCTAGCGATGGAGTCGTACGCGGTGCCGCCGGAGGGAAGTACTAGACGGCGAGCGCCAGCTGGTCCTGGTGGCGAGCGGGGACAGGCCGGCCGCCGCCCGACGGAGCGAGCCCGTGGCGCAGCCGCAGCCGCGCGAACCGCTCGCCGACCTGCTCCTGGTAGGCCTTCGGCGCGTAGGCGCGGCCGCCGTAGAGCTCGACGTAGCGCGGGTAGAGGAACGGATAGGCCTGCTTCAGCCACGGCATGAAGTGGTCACGGATGCCCGGGCGGACGTGGAGCACGATCGCCGAGGCCCATGAGACGCCGGCCTCGGCGCAGGCCGCCAGCACCTCGTCCAGGTGTTCCTCGCCGTCGGTCAGGCCCGGGAGGACGGGAGCGACCAGCACACCCGTCTGGATGCCGGCGTCGGTGAAGCGGCTCAGGATCTCCAGGCGCTTGCGCCCCGGAGGCGTTCCGGGCTCGACGACGCGGCGCACGTCCTCGTCCAGCGTGCCCACGCTCATGGAGACCGTGAGCGCGGCCCGCTCGTGCAGCCGCAGATAGACGTCGAGGTCGCGCAGGATCATGGTCGACTTCGTCAGGATCGAGAGCGGGTTGCGGAAGTCGGCCAGAGCCTCGATCACACCGCGGGTCAGCCGATAGCGCCCCTCGCAGTGCTGGTAGGGGTCGGTGGCCGTGCCCATGGCCACCGTCTCCCCGTCCCAGCGCGGCGACGCGAGCTCGCGGCGCAGCACCTCGACGACGTTCGTCTTGACGACGATCTTCGAGGAGAAGTCGTCGCCGATCCCCAGGTCCAGGTAGCTGTGGAACGCACGGGCGAAGCAGTAGTGGCAGCTATGCGTGCACCCGCGGTACGGGTTCACAGTCCAACGGAAGGGGATCCGGCTCAGCTCCGGCACCCGGTTGAGAGCCGACTTGCAGGTGTCTTCGAGGTACTGCGCGCGAGCCACGTCTCCCGGCAGTATAGAACATATGTTCGTATTCTGCGAGCGTCGGCCCGAGGGCGTATCGTGAGTTAGGCCCCGGCAGGGGCCGGAGACAAGACACCTGATGGACGTCCAGCTCCAAGCTCTGCTCGACCGTGCCGAGGAGCACGAGTGCCTCGAGTACTCTGCCCTGGACGAGCTCGTCGAGACGCTCGAGCTCGGCGAGGACGACCTCGAGGACCTCTACGACGAGATCGCGCGCCGCGGGATCGAGCTGCGCGACGACTGCGGGCGCGAGGCGAAGGCGACCTATGTGAACGGCGATCTCGCGGTCGCCACGACCGACGCGCTTCAGCTCTTCATGCAGGAGATCGGTCGCTACCCGCTGCTGACGAAGGAGCAAGAGATCGAGCTGTCCCAGCGCATCGAGCGCGGCGATCTCGAGGCCAAGGAGCAGATGATCAACTCCAACCTCCGCCTGGTCGTCTCGATCGCGAAGCGCTACCAGGGCCACGGGCTCTCGCTCCTCGACCTGATCCAAGAGGGGATCATCGGGCTCATCCGCGCCGTGGAGAAGTTCGACTGGCGCAAGGGCTTCAAGTTCTCCACGTACGCGACCTGGTGGATCCGCCAGGCGGTGCAGCGCGGCGTGGCCAACAAGTCGCGGGAGATCCGCGTACCCGTTCACATCGTCGAGCGCGAGCAGCGCATCTCCCGTGCGGAGCGCGACCTCGCGCCGCGGCTCGGCCGCATGCCGACCGACGAGGAGGTGGCCGACGCGGCCCGGATCACGGTCACACAGGTCGCGGAGGTGCGCGCGGCCGCACGGGCGGTGACGAGCCTCGACAAGCCGATCGCGGAGTCGAGTGGGACGACGTTCCAGGAGCTGCTCGCAGGCAACGAGGAGGACGTCGAGCAGGAGGTCACCATCAACCTCGCGCAGGAGGCCTTGCGGGACGCGCTCGACGAGCTCCCGGACCGCGAGCGCGAGGTGCTCAAGCGCCGCTACGGGCTGAACGGCGAACGCGACCCCGAGTCGCTGGAGGAGATTGGCCGCGGCCTCGGGATCACGCGGGAGCGCGTCCGCCAGATCGAGGCCGACGCGCTCGAGCGGCTCGCCGTGCGACGGGAGATCGCTGCGCTCCAGGGCGTCGTCTAGCTTGCGGCGGGCTGCGGCGCTCCTGGCTCTCGTCGCCCTGGTCACGGCGACGCCCGCGGTCGCCTCCACCTGGCGCGAGCGCACCGCTGCGGCCGCGCGGTATGTCGAGGGGCGGGCAGGTTTCGAGAGCTTCGCCCTCGTCGACGATGACGGCCGACTGCACGGCTACCGGGTGCGGATGCGGGCGCCTTCGGCGAGCCTGCTGAAGGCGATGGCGCTCGTCGCGTACCTCAACCTCCCCTCGGTCCGTGGCCGGCCGCTGAACGACTACGACCGCAGCCTGCTCGGGCCGATGATCCGCCGCTCGGACAACGCGACCGCCGGGACCGTGCTCCGGACGGTCGGCTCGACCCGCCTCTACCGCCTGGCCGCACGCGCCGGCATGCTCGACTTCAGCTTCGCCTGGCCGATCTGGGGCAACTCGACGACCAGCGCCCGAGACCAGGCGCGCTTCTTCTACCGCATCAGGGGGCTCGTCCCCCGCCGGCACCGCGGCTACACGATGGCCGTACTGGCGAGCATCGTCCCGTCGCAGCGCTGGGGCATCCCGCCGGAGCGGCCGCCGGCGTGGACGATCCACTTCAAGGGAGGCTGGGGCTCGGGCACGGGGCTCGTCGCCCACCAGTCGGCGCTCCTGCGGCGGGACGGTCTCCGGCTCGCGCTCTCCGTCCTCACCCGCTGGAACCCCAGCCACACGTACGGGACGACGACGATCCAGGGCGTGGCCGCCAGGATGCTGGCGCGGCCACTGCCTCTGGCGTCCCGATAACCCGCCGGTCCACGAAAACGAGGAGCTCGGTTCTCTCACCTCGGAAGGCTGCGGCTACCCCCGAGGATGACCGTGCTCCTCGTTCTCTCGGGATGGATATCGGCACCTGTCGCCGGAGACTTGAGCCCTTTCGCTCAAGCCCTGCCTACGGGAACCGGGAGCTCTGCGGATCCAGGTCGAGCGCTCCGCCGTCCCGGCACTCGGCGGGGACGAGGTACTCGGCTCCCGCGCCTTGCCGGCCGGCGTTCTCGACGAACTGCTGGCGCATCAGCTGCCGCGCGGAGTCCTCGGAGAGCCCGAGCCGCTCGCCGAGACCCACGCCCGACTGGAACGCGTAGCACTCTGTCACCCCCTCGTTGCGAATGCCGCGGAGGTGCCACGCCTCGTGAGCGAGCACGGCGAGGGCCCTACCGGTCTGGCTGCCGGTGGCCTCCCCGTCGAAGGCGAGCCGGTAGAGGTCGAGGCAGCGCTCGGGGGTCAGGTAGGTGAGGTCCCCGCCTACGGTGGCCACTCCGTCGGCGTGCTGGACGGCGCCCACGTACTGGCCGGACTCGTCACAGCGGACGCGCACGGGCTTCCCTGCGATCGTCGACGCCTCCTGCGAGAAGCGGTCCTGCGCCTCGGTCCTCGTCTGCACGGAGAGGGAGTCCCAGCCCGTCCGGCTCATCACCAGCCAGAGGAGCACGAGCGCGCCGATCACGGCGACGCCGAGGAGGAACTGGCGCACCGGGGTCGCGAAGCCGAGCGTCTCCTCGACCTCGTCTTCCTCCTCGTCCTCGTCCTCGAGCAGCCAGCGGTAGCCGTAGAGCTCCCGGTCGATCTCCTGCGGCCCGCGGTCGGGGCGCGGGGCGGGCGGCCGCCCCAGCGCACCGACGAAGAAGTTGACCTCCAGCCCGAGAGCGACGAGGAACGCGATCCAGACAGGCACCGCCGAGCGCACCTCGTACGGCCCGAGGATCGCGGCGAGCACGAAGACGATGAGCGCGGCGCGCAGCGCCGTCGGCAGCATGGGAAGCCGCTCCGCCAACCGGTGCATCCCACGACGGTAACCCGCGGCGCTCGCTCTGCGAAGGGTCTAGGCCGCACGTGCCGGCCGACACTCGGGCCTGAACAACGGCGGCGACTAGGCGTTACACTCGCACGAAGCGCCGACCCTTCGGGTCTCTAGGGGAAAGGGGAGTCATGCGCACGATTGGGATCGGGTCCGCGCTCGTCGCGATCGTCCTCGCCTTTGCGGCCTCGGCCGCGACGGCGCCGTCGAACGACGACGAGCTTCTGAAGGACGAACAGCACTTCCTCGCGCAGTCGAAGAAGACGTATACGGGCGGTCAGAAGGCCGCCAAGGTGAGGAACATGGAGGTGGTCGGGAGGAACGACCTCGGCGGCCGCGGCTTCAACGCGGACGTCTGGGTCCACGAGGGCTACGCGTACATCGGTCACTGGGGGTTCTCGGACTGGACGAACGGCTCGAAGACCCGCTTCTGCCCGTCGCCGCCGAAGAACGGCGTGGCGGTCGTGGACGCGCGGGACCCGTCCAGCCCGGTCGTCGTCTCGCGCCTCGTCAACCCAATGGGCACGTCAGCAGAGGACGTCACCGTCTTCACCGCGCGCTTCGGCCCGTACGCAGGGCGCGACATCGCGGCGGTGGGGATCCAGGTTTGCGGTGGCTCGCGGCTGGATCCGAGCTTCCCGCGCGGGCTGATGCTGTTCGACGTCACGAATCCCGCGGCGCCGGTGCAGCTCGGCTACATCAGCACCGGCTGCTGCACGCGCGGGCTCCACGAGCTCGAGTACGGCCACCGCGCCGACCTCGGGCGAACGTTCATCTACGCGTCCGTGCCGGCGAGCGAATACGAGGAGGAAGGCTCGCCGAGCGGCTACCGCGACCTGCTGGGGCGAGGCGACTTCAGGCTGATCGACGTCACGAACCCCACAGCGCCGACGGCGGTCTCCGACTGGGGCGTCGTCCACGACGCCGGCGGAGGGCTCAACCCGGCTCAGGGTTGCGACGCCGACGCGGAGTACGGACACAGCGCCGAGCCGTCCGAGGACGGGAGGCTGGCGTTCCTTGCGTACTGGGACAGCGGCTTCGTCGCCATCGACCTGACCAATCCCGCGAACCCGGTCCTGCGGGGCCATACCGTCTACGGGACCGACGAGGACGGCGACGGCCATTCCTCGATGTACGACGACGCGCGCGGGCTCCTCTTCTCGGCCGACGAGGACTTCTGCAAGAACAGCACTGGCGGGATCGAGCCGGGCTACGGCTACCTGCGCATCTGGGACTACTCGAACCTGGCCGCGCCGGTGCAGATCGGCGAGTACCGGACGCCCAACTCGGGCGCCCGCCTGCCGGTCGGCTCCGGCGACTACACGATTCACAACCCGATGCTCATGGGCACGGACGTGTACATCTCGTGGTACTCGGACGGCGTCCGAGTGGTTGACGCGAGCGACCCGACTGCCCCGGAGGAGGTCGCGTACTTCGTGCCTCCGGCCGGTCAGAACCCGGTGAAGCCGTCCCAGCGAGGCACGCTCTCGAATACGCCCCAGGTATGGGGGGTCTTCGTGGACGAGGCGACCGATCTCGTCTACGCGAGCGACATGAACACCGGCCTCTGGATCCTCAGGCGGACGGACTGAGCGCCTGACCGCGTGGCGGGCGGGCGGCGCGGCTGAGGCGCGCCGCCCGCTCCGTCGCGCGCCCGGGTGGGCACACTCATCAGAGATATCTGACTAAGATCAGAGAATGGACGAGGCGAAGGTCGCGCAGGTCCGCCGCTTCAACCGTGCGGTCACGCAGCGCGTCGGGGCGCTCGACGACAGCTACCTCGCCCGGGGCCGCCCGCTCGGCGAGGCGCGCGTTCTCTGGGAGATCGGCGAGGAGGGCTGCGAGGTGCGGGCGCTCCGCATGCGGCTCGGCCTCGACTCGGGCCACACCAGCCGGCTCCTGCGCTCGCTCGAGCGGGCGGGGCTGGTCGAGGTGACCGCGGGCGCGGCCGACCGCCGCGCACGCACGGCGCGGCTTACCGAGGCCGGGCTCGCCGAGCGCGAGGTGGTCGACCGGCGGAGCGACGAGCTAGCCAGGTCTTTCCTCGAGCCGCTGACGGCGAGCCAGCGCGAGCGCCTGGTTGGCGCAATGCGCGAGGTCGAGCGGCTTCTCACCGCAGCTCTGGTCGAGATCCGGGAGGTCGACCCGACGCATCCCGACGCGCGCCAGTGCCTCCGTTCCTACTTCGCCGAGTTGGACCGCCGCTCGGACACGCCCTTCGATCCGACGACGGGCTCGACCGCCGAGCCGCACGAGCTCCGGCCGCCCGCCGGCGTGCTCCTGGTAGTGTACCTCGGGGGCGCGCCCATCGGCTGCGGTGCCCTCAAGCACCACCCCGGCTCGCCCTCCGACGTCAAGCGCATGTGGGTCGCCGAATCGGCCCGCGGGCTGGGGATCGGCCGGCGGCTCCTGGCGGAGCTCGAGGCGCGGGCCGCCGAGCACGGAGACCGGTCGGTGCGCCTGGAGACGAACGCCGCGCTCACGGAGGCGATCGCGCTCTACCGCTCAGAGGGCTACGTCGAGGTACCGGCGTTCAACGACGAGCCCTTCGCGCACCACTGGTTCGAGAAGATCCTCCGGTAGCCATCCCACCAGGGAGGTCTGATGCACACCGTCATCCGCGCAGGCGAGCTGCGCCGCAGCCGCGGCGGCACGATCACCTTCGAAGGCGAGTCCCACGGCTCGGACGTCTCGTTCTTCCTCGTCGACAGTGAGCCGGGCACCGGGCCCGGCCTGCACACTCACCCTTACTCGGAGACGTGGGTCGTCCGCTCGGGGACCGCGCGCTTCACCGCCGGCGGCGAGGAGCTCGAGGCCGGGCCCGGCGACATCGTCGTCGTCGGCGCCGAGACGCCGCACAAGTTCGTCAACGCCGGCCCGGGACAGCTCGACATCGTCTGCATCCACGCCTCGCCGGTGATGATCCAGGAGAACCTCGAAGAGTGAGCCGTTAAGCTCCGCCCGTGCTCGCGCCCAGGATCCGGCACACGGTCGCCTTTACGCTCGCCCACGGCGAGGGATCCGAGGAGGAGCGCGACTTCCTCGCTGCGGCCGCGCGCCTGGCGGAGGTTCCCGGCGTCGAGGCGTTCGAGGTGCTGCGCGAGGTCAGCCCGAAGAACAGCTTCCGCTTCGGCCTCTCGATGGAGTTCGCTGACCAGGCCGCCTACGACGGGTACAACGAGCATCCGGCGCACGTCGCCTTCGTGCAGGAGCGCTGGCTCCCCGAGGTCAGCGACTTCCTCGAGGTCGACTACACCGCGGTCTGACCCCCGAACCGCCGATCGCAGCGCCACGACCTCACCCTGCTGCTGAGGCGGTGCTCAGGTACCTCGCCCCGGGTCGCCCTGGCCGCGGTTGCCGCCGAGCTGTCGTCGTTGAAAGGTTTCGGAGTTTCCTGCTTGGCGACCGGTGTCCGCCTGGTCGCAGGCCATTGGCTCACGGCATGAGCTGATTCGGCCGCGTTCGCCGGCACTTCTACAAAGAGCTCGCGCGACCAGGCAGAAGAGAACCGGCCCCCGTGAGGGGGCCGGTTCTTGCTGCTTGCTGAGCTCTCGGCTACTGCAGGCGGATTTCACATCGGAGGAATGTGTCTATCCCGGGTCCGCCGACGCAGCGGTCGCGACCGGGGC
>Ga0190271_10002207_pt1 | contig 11665 bp, 12 predicted proteins | sample Popmic356T_FD_133747 | JGI IMG/M metagenome (GOLD analysis project Ga0190271, IMG submission 133747) | Populus adjacent soil microbial communities from riparian zone of Weber River, Utah, USA - 356 T | ecosystem: Environmental > Terrestrial > Soil > Riparian zone | place: USA: Utah | collected...
CGCCTCGGCAATTTCAGCGGGCGTGATCGGCAGATGGGGCGACATCGAAGGGGTGTGGATGGCGCCGGTGACGGCGCAGGTGATGATGACTTTGTTGGCCATTTCAGTCTCCGTGAATCAGTTGCCGATTTTCTTCGCGGCGTCGCGCTTGTGCGCGATCAGCGCCATCAGGCGGCGGTCGCGCCACGCTTCGCGTTCCGCGTGCTTGTCCTGGGACATGATCTGCCGGCGTTCGCCATCGACCTTGGCGACGAGCGGGTCGCTCCAGGGATCATTTTTCGTGTTGCTCATCATGCCATGGAGGACGGGGCCGTAACGCTTCGCATAATCGGGAACGCCGCCCGGCGCGTTGAGGTCGATGGTTTCGAACGGGCCCATGAATGACCAGCGCAGGCCGAGGCCATCCTTGATGCATTTGTCGAGGTCTTCGACGGACACGTAGTCTTCCTTGACCAGGCGCCAGGATTCGAGCAGGAGTGCGGCCTGCAGCCGGTTGAGAATGAAACCCTCGACTTCCTTCTTCACCGTGATTGCCACCTGGCCGACTTTTTCGTGCAGGGCGCGCGTTTTTGCCACGACGTCGGCACTGGTCCAGGGGGCGGGGGAGATCTCGACGATGGGTACGATGTGGGGGGGATTGACCGGATGGGCGACGATGCAGCGGTGCTTTCCCTTGAGGCCTTCGCTGAAGCGCGACGTCTGGATCGTCGAGGTGGAACTGGCCAGGATGCACTGGGCCGGCGCCAGGGCGTCCATCTGCCGGTAAACCTCCCGCTTCACATCCAGATTCTCGGAAGTATTCTCCTGTACGTAGTCGGCGTCCGTGACGGCATCTGCCAGTGTCGCCACCGCCGTCACGCGCTTCGCCACCACGTCCGCGGATTCCGCGATCAGGCCGAATTCGTTCAACTCCTGGAGCCCTTCGCGGATCAGACCGAGCGCCTTTTCGGCCGCGCCCGGTGCGGCGTCGTAGAGTTTGACGGAATGGCCCGCACGGGCGAAGACCATCGCCCATGCGCGTCCGATGAGGCCGGAACCGATGATTGCTACTTTTTCCATGTCTGTTTCCTGGTGTTGGAGTTCTGGATCAGCCGAGCGATTCGACGCCGGCGCAAACTGAAATCGCCTGGCCGGTGATGTTCCTGCCCACGTCGCTCGCGAGGTAGAGCGCCATGTTGGCGATATCGTAAGGGCTGACCATTCGGTGCATGGACACGCCCTGCAGGGAGATTTTCTTCTGTTCCTCGAAACTGATGCCGACTGCCCTGGCTTTGGCGTCGATGACCCGGTTGATGCGGTCACCCTCCACTACGCCGGGCTGGATTGCATTGACACGGACGTTGTCCACGCCGGCTTCCATCGACAGGCTCTTGGTATAGCCGACGACCCCCCATTTGGCCGCCGAATAGGGCGTGCGGAAGGGAAAGGGCAGGCGGCCCGCCGCGGAAGACAGGTTGATGATCGAACCGCCGCCGGCGGCCTTGATCATGGGCATGGCCAGCCGGGTGCAATAGAACATGCCGTTCACGTCGACGTTGATGCAGCGCTCCCACTCCTCGACGGATAGGTCCTCGACCTTGCCGGTGGGGCCGGCGATGCCGGCATTGTTGATCAGGCAGTCGAGGCCGCCCAGATTTTTTTTGACGTCGGCGAACAGCCGGTCCACGTCCTTCAGGTTCGACACGTCGGCAAGGGTGGCCGTGACGCCGGGAAAGGCTTTGACGGTCTCGTCGATCGCGGCCTGCACGACGTCGCAGACATGCACGCGCGCGCCGGCCTTGTGGAAGACATCCGTCATCGCGCGGCCGATACCGGCGGCGCCGGCGGTGATCAGGACGCGTTGTCCCTTTGCTGAAATTTCCATGCTTGTCGATCCTTCAGAAAAACGTTGCGGGCCGGTCGCAGCGTCGCGCACCAAGCCCGCAGTGTTGTCGGGGTACTGCAGCCTATTTGCGCTTGAACCCGGAACGGATCCAGTCCAGGCTTTTCATGCCGTCCGGCGGGCTGATCTGGTCCGGGGGATAGTACTTGACGTTGGTCATCGTGATCTTGCCGTCAACCTTTTTCACCGTGCCGTAGGCGACGTGCTGCACGGCCTGGTGTCCCTTGCCCAGCGACATGTCGACGGTGCCTGCGACGGATTCGAACTTGAGGAATTCGAATGCGGTGATGACCTGGTCGATACTCGGGTCTTCGCCCTTGTTGGAGGCCTGCGCCTTTTCGTAGGCCGCCTTGGCGCCGAAGAACGCCGTCGCCATGTGATAGGAGGCATAGACCGGATTGGCGCCGAATTTTTCCTTGAAGGACTTCTGGAACCACTTGTTGAGCGCGGTGGGTGGCGCAAACGGGCCGTTGGGGCCGCGGGCGCCGATGATGGTGCCGTCCGGGATCTGGTCACCCAGGCGTTCCAGCACCGTGTCGCCGCAGATGATGATGTTCGGCACCTTGGAGAGCAACTCGCGGGGCGCCGATTGCAGCAGGAAGGCTTCCAGATCGCCGCCCCACAGCGAGTTCTGCATGACTTCGGCGCCGCTGCCGAGCAACGCGGAAATTTCCGTGTTGTACTGGCCCGCGCCCAGTTTCGGGGTGACATTGGTTGCCACCGCTGCAGCGGGCTTGATGATCTTCAGGGTTTCGGTGAAATCCGACCAGGCATCCTGCCCCCAGGCGTAATTCGGATTGATGCCCGAGAACACCTTCAGATTGGGGAAGTTTTCGGCGATGTAGCGGGCGGCAGCGACATTCTCCTGCGTGGCCATGGTGGTGGTGCGGAACACGTACTTGTAGTTCGCTTCCTCGAAAACGCGGTTCGTGGAGCAGTCGAACAGGACGGTGAGTTTCTTCATTTCCTCGGCGACCGGCGCCACCGCCAGGCAGTCGCCGCTCGAAATGACGCCAATGACCATGTCCACGTTCTGGCGTGTCACCAGGTTGCGGTATTCGGTAACGACCTTGGTGGGCCCGCCCGCCTCGTCGACGTAGACCAGTTCGATCTGCCTGCCCCCGAAGCCTTTCTTTTCATATCCTGGAATCTGGCCGCCCCTGTTCAGGGTTTCCACCATGAGATCTGCGGCATTCTTCGCTGGTACGCCGAACGGCCCGGCGGCCGGTCCGGACAGGAAGGTGATGACGCCGATGCGCAGCGGCGCGTCTTCTGCACTTGCGGTGTGGCTCGCCAACGCGGCGGCGAACAGAGCGAATATTGCGCCGACGCAGCGCAGGATGCGATTCATGGAACTTTCCCCCCCGGGTATTGGATTTATTGTGGAAACCGGACGCCGGCCCCTGCGGATAACGCGCCGTGCGCGCCTCCCGCTGACAGAGGGAGGATTATAGCAATACGGCCTCCACCCGAAGGTTCCGCTAGAATCAAGCCCTTGTGCCCGCCCCGCCTGCCTGCCCGTGAAAATCCTCGCCATCGATACTTCGACCGAATACTGTTCGGCCGCCCTCCTGCACGGCAGCGCGCTCATCGCGCGATCCGAGCTTGCCGGGCAACGACATTCGGAATTGCTGCTGCCGATGGTCGACGCGCTGCTCGCGGAAGGCGGCCTGGCCCTGGCTCAGCTCGATGGTGTGGCTTTTGGTGCCGGACCGGGGTCGTTCACCGGATTGCGTATCGCGTGTGGCGTTGCGCAGGGCCTGGCGCTGGGGGCGGATATCCCTGTCGTGCCGGTCGGTACGCTGCTGGCGCTGGCCCATTCCAGCGCGGCGCGCAAGGTCCTGGCCTGCCTCGATGCCCGGATGGGGGAGATCTACCACGCCGCTTATGAGCATCGTGCCGGTAGTTGGCATGAAACGGTGGCGCCGAACGTCTGCCGCGCTGTCGATGCCCCTGCGATCGAGGGCAACGACTGGTCTGGCGCCGGCAGCGGTTTTGCGACTTACGGCCGGGAGCTGGCGCAGCGCTATGGCAAATGCCTCCTGGCAGTCGATCCGGCAGCCTATCCACACGCGTCGGCCATTGCGGAACTGGCCTTGCCGTTGCTGACGGCGGGCCGGGGTTTGCCGGCGGAACAGGCGGTGCCGCTCTATGTCCGCGACCGGGTCGCGCTTAAAATGCACGAACAACGATGAGCGCCCAACTCGATTCCCTGCCGAAGCTGCGCCCGATGCGCGTGGCGGATCTCGACCGCGTGATGCAGATCGAACCCGCGATCTATACGCATCCGTGGACCTGGGGAAATTTCGAGGATTCGATCAAGGCGGGGTACAGCTGCTGGGTCATCGAATGCGGTGGCGCTGTCACGGGCTACGGCGTGCTCATGATCGGCGTCCGCGAAGCGCACCTGCTTAATCTGAGCGTGGCGATGGAATGGCAGGGCAGGGGGCTGGGGCGCTTTCTGCTCGACCAGTTCGTGCTCATTGCGCGCGACAGCGATGCAGTCCAGATGTTTCTCGAAGTGCGTCCATCCAACCTGGCGGCGCGGCATCTCTATGCCGACAGCGGATTTCGCGAGATCGCGGTACGCCGGGGCTACTATCCCGCCACCCGGGGACGCGAGGACGCAATCCTGATGGGCCTGGTGCTTTGAGCCGGCGTGCGCTGGTCATGAGGGAACTGGGCCTCACGCCGGTATGGATTCGCCGCGGCCGTCCAGCGGAGGAAACTGCGTCAGAACCTGCAAGCGCGATACCGCATCCAACGCAGGCCGCAGTCGCTCCCGAATCGAAGCAAGCTGCACGGAATAATCCGACCCAGCATGCCGGATCCGGACGTGCCGCCGAAATCGCCGCCATGGACTGGCCGCAACTGAAAGCAAGCGCGAGCGCATGCACGGCTTGCGCATTGCACAAGCAACGCAAGCAGGCGGTTATCGGCGTTGGCGACGAGAAGGCCGACTGGCTGTTCGTCGGTGAAGGTCCGGGCGCGGAGGAGGATGCCCGCGGTGAACCCTTCGTCGGCCAGGCGGGAAAGCTGCTCGACAGCATGCTTGCCGCCATCGAGTTGAAGCGCGGCGAGAATGTCTACATCGCCAATGTCGTGAAGTGCCGCCCGCCCGGAAACCGCAATCCCGAACCCGGCGAGGCGCAAGCCTGTGAACCTTACCTTTCCCGGCAAATCGAACTGATCCAGCCGAAGCTGATCGTTGCCCTGGGCAAGATCGCGGCGCAAAACCTGCTTGGCAGCGACGCGACGATCTCCAGCATGCGAGGCAAACTGCACACCTATCTCGGCACGCCGCTGATCGTGACTTACCATCCCGCCTACCTGCTGCGTACGCTCACCGACAAGGCCCGGTCCTGGGAGGACCTTTGCTTTGCGGTGGAAACCATGAAGACGTTGAAACAGGCCGCTACCGCCCCCAACTGACCTGCGCACCATTCCCTGACTGGAGAAATCGATGAAACGCCTGATCGTGCTGTTCACGCTGCTCGCCGCTGTGGCCGGACTTTCCGGCTGCGGCTACAACAAGCTGCAAACCCAGGATGAGCAGATCAAGAGCGCCTGGGCGGAAGTCATCAACCAGTACCAGAGGCGCGCCGACCTGGTGCCCAACCTTGTCGAAACGGTCAAGGGTTTTGCCGCCCAGGAGAAGGACGTCCTGCTTGGCGTGACAAATGCCCGTTCGCGCGTCGGCGGCATCCAGGCCACGCCGGAACTGGTGAACGATCCCGAGGCTTTTGCCAAATTCATCGCCGCGCAGGGCGAAATGACCTCCGCACTGTCGCGCCTGCTGGTGGTGGCGGAAAATTATCCGCAACTGAAGTCGGATGCGAATTTCCGCGACCTGCAGGCGCAACTCGAAGGCACGGAGAACCGGATCACGGTCGCGCGCCAGCGTTATATTCGCGCGATCCAGGACTACAACATCACGGTGCGCTCGTTCCCGAGCAACATTACCGCCATGATATTCGGCCACAAGGTCAAGCCTTCCTTCACGGTGGAGAACGAGCAGGCGATCTCGAAGCCACCGGCCGTGGATTTCTCCAAGCCGTCGCCGGCCCCCGCTCCCGAGAAGAAGTAAATTGCGACGGTTCCTGGCCAGCGTCGCAGCGGCGCTGCTGCTGATTTTCGGTTTGGAAGCCGGTGCGGACGATGCACCGGTTCCGTCGCTGACCGGTCGGGTGGTCGATGTTACCGGCACGCTGACAGCCGGCCAGAAGGGCGACCTGGAAGCGAAGCTGGCCGGATTCGAGCAGCGCAAAGGCAGCCAGATCGCGGTACTGATCGTCGGCACCACGTTTCCGGAACCGATCGAGGCTTACAGCATCCGGGTTGCGGAAGCCTGGAAAATCGGCCGCAAGGCGGTCGATGACGGCGTGCTGGTTGTCATTGCGCGATCGGATCGCGCGATGCGTCTGGAAGTCGGATACGGGCTTGAAGGCGTGGTCCCGGATGCGGTCGCGAAACGCCTGATCGAAGAATCCTTCACGCCGAGGTTTCGTGAGGACGACATCTACGAAGGACTCAGCCAGGGTGTGGACCAGCTCATCCGGGTAATCGACGGCGAGCCATTGCCGGCACCCGCGCAATCGGTATCCGGTCCGGATGTGCGCTCCATCGAAACATATTTCGTGCTTTTCCTCGTGATCGTATTCGCGGTCGGCGGTGTCCTGCGCGCCGTGCTGGGGCGTTTCCCGGCGGCTGCGCTGATCGGCGCCGGAACGGGGGCCATTGCCTGGTTTACGGCCGCGCCGATATTCATTGCGGTACTCATCGGCATCGTCGGTTTTTTCCTGACACTGCTGGGCGGCGGCACCGGCGGCCTGCCGCGGGGTGGTCGTGGCGGCTGGGGCGGGGGCGGAGGGTTCGGCGGCGGCGGCTTTGGTGGAGGTGGGGGATTCAGCGGCGGCGGTGGCGGATTCGGCGGCGGCGGCGCGTCGGGGCGCTGGTGAAATGAAACTCTCCCGGCTCATTCGTCATCTGCTTACACCCGCCTGGCTGTTGCGAAGGAAACTTTCCGCCCAGGCGCTCGGCCGCATCGGGAATGCAATCCGGGAATCCGAAGCGCGCCATGCCGGCCAGATCCGTTTCGCGGTCGAGCACGCGCTGGAACCCGCCGCCATCTGGCGTGGTGAATCCGCCGGCGACAGGGCACTCGAGGTGTTCTCGCTATTGCGGGTCTGGGATACGGAACACAACAATGGCGTGCTGATTTACCTTTTGCTCGCCGACCGGGACATCGAGATCGTCGCCGATCGCGGCATTCACAGGCATATCGGCGCCCACGCGTGGGAGTCGATATGCCAGGAAATGGAGGCAGCGTTCCGCGCGGGTCGTTTCGAGGAAGGCATCATCGCTGGAATCGGGCGCGTGTCACGGCACCTCCAGGATCATTTCCCCCGCGCCGCCGGCGCGGCCAATGAGCTGCCGGACCGGCCTGTCGTACTCTAGACGCGGCTCAAAGTCAGGCTTAGGGCCTGCGCGATTCGTCCTGGTCGTGCCAGTGTTTCCGCGTCAGGTAAAACATGGTTCCCGCCACGAAAAGCCCGAAGACGATGATGATCGTATTGATAGCCAGCTGCGCCTTGATCATCATGGCATAGACGCCGAGCAGCACAAGGATAGACAGGTTTTCGTTGAAGTTCTGTACCGCGATGGAATGCCCTGCACCCATCAGCAGGTGGCCCCGATGCTGCAGCAAGGCGTTCATGGGCACGACGAAATAACCGCCCATTGCGCCGATCAGCACCAGCAGACCGATCGCGATACGCCAATCCTTCACAAACACCATCGACATGACCACCAGGCCCATGGCGATGCCCACAGGCAGTACGCGCACCGCGCGCTTGAGGGTCACGTAGCGGGCCGCCAGCACCGAACCGACCGCGATGCCCAGCGCCACTACGGCGGTGAGCTGAGTGGCTTTCTCGAGGTTGAACTTGAGCGACAGGGCGGCCCAGGTGAGCACGATGAGCCGCAGCGTGGCGCCCGCGCCCCAGAACAGCGTGGTGACGGCAAGCGAAACCTGGCCGAGCGGATCTCGCCACAGCAGCCTGAAGCTGTGCCAGAAGTCCTGGAGTATGAAAATGGGGTTGCGCTTGGGCAGCTTGTGGTCGATCGCCACCCTTGGTATGTAAAGGTTGATCACGGCGGCGATGAAATAGAACGCCAGGATGAAGACGATCGCCAGTTCGGGCGCGGTATCGATCCAGAGATCGAACCCGGGCAGGTCCCCCTTGCTGAATACATACGTGGCGAACTGCGGCCCCACCATGATCCCGCCGAGGATGGCACCGAGGATGATGGCGGCGACCGTCAGTCCCTCCATCCAGCCATTGGCCAGGACCAGTTTCTGGTGCGGAAGGTACTCCGTGAGGATGCCGTACTTGGCCGGCGAGTACATCGCAGCGCCGATGCCGACGATTCCATAAGCGTAGAGGGGATGCGTGCCGATCAGCATCGCAACACAACCGGTCAGCTTGACCGCGTTGCTGATGAACATGACGCGGCCCTTGGGTAGGGCATCCGCGAACGGGCCGACGAATGGCGCCAGCACGATGTACGCGAAGACGAAGAACTGTTGCAGCACTGGCGTCTGCCATTCCGGCGCATGCTTGCCGGCGAGCAGCGCAATGGCGGCGAACAGCAGTGCATTGTCTGCGAGCGCCGAAAAGAACTGGGCGGCCAGGATGGTGTAAAACCCGCGATTCATCGTTCTGCTTGTTCGGGAACGTGTCTTGTGCTGTCTCGGATGGCCGCGCGCATGGCGCGGGCCGGCGCTTTATACCATATAAGCATGGCAGATTTGACGGCGACGAACCCGGGCGCGGCGCGGGTTAACCCCGTAGAATGCGAAGCTTACCGTTTGTCGCCAACAACCTCTAACTGAAGTCGGCATGAGCCGTCCGATCCGGGCTTCCTTCGATCTTTCCGCGCTGAGGCACAACCTTGGCGTCGCCCGGCACCTGGCTGGCAATGCCCGGATTTTCGCTGTCATCAAGGCCAATGCTTACGGCCACGGCCTGTTGCGGGCTGCCCGCGCGCTCTCTGGCGTGGACGGATTCGCGCTGCTTGAACTGGATGATGCTGTCCGGCTGCGCGATGCCGGCTACCGGCAGCCGATCCTGCTGCTGGAGGGCTTTTTTTCGGAGGCCGAATTGGCACCGATCCTCCACAACAGGCTTACCGTCGTACTCCACAGCCACGAGCAGTTGGACATGCTCCAGTCGCTGCCGGCCGACCGCAAACTCGATGTTTTCATCAAGTTCAACACCGGGATGAACCGCCTGGGCTTCCCGGCGGAATCCGCGGCGCAAGTGTTGCAGCGGATCGATGCGCTGCCCTGCATCGGGGAGAAGGTGCTGGCGACGCATTTTTCCGATGCCGAAGGCGTGAGCGGGATCGATTTCCAGATCCAGGCCTTCGATCGGCAGATCGCGCGCCCGGGCTTCAAGACTTCCCTGGCCAATTCCGCGACGCTCCTGCGGTTCCCCGAGGCCCGCGGTGACTGGGTGCGCCCGGGGATCATGTTGTACGGTGCGTCGCCGCTGGACGAGCGCCCGGCGCAGCGCATCGGCCTCAAACCCGTGATGACCCTGACCAGCCGCATCATCTCCGTGCAGGAATTGAACAAGGGCGACACCGTTGGTTACGGCAGCCTGTTCATGGCCGACCGCAGGATGCGCATCGGAGTCGTCGCGTGCGGCTACGCGGACGGCTACCCGCGCCATGCCTGGAACGGCACGCCGGTACTGGTCGACGGCGTGCGCGTGCAAATGGCGGGCCGGGTTTCGATGGACATGCTGAGCGTCGACCTCACGGACGTACCCCACGCCCGGGTCGGCTCGCCGGTGACGCTATGGGGCGCCGGCCTGCCGGTAGAGGAAGTGGCAGCAGCAGCAGGCACGGTCAGTTATGAACTGCTGTGCGCACTGGCGCGCAGGGTGCCGCTGGAAGACATCAACATCGAATAGCGATGGCCAAGGCCAAGACCATCTATTCCTGTACCGAGTGTGGGGGCCAGACGCTCAAATGGCAGGGCCAGTGCCCGCACTGCAGCGCATGGAATACCCTTGTCGAGACTGTCGCCGAAAAGACCGCATCCCGATTCCAGGCGCTGGCGGAACCGAGCAAGTTGCAGAAACTTTCGCAGGTCGAGGCGAAAGACGAAGAGCGCCGGCCTACGGGAATCGGTGAACTCGACCGGGTGCTCGGCGGCGGCCTGGTTCGCGGTGCGGTGGTGCTGCTCGGTGGCGATCCGGGTATCGGCAAGTCCACCTTGCTGCTCCAGGCGCTGTCGCTGATGGATGCCACCTGCAATGCGGTTTACGTAAGCGGCGAGGAGTCGGCCCAGCAGATCGCCATGCGCGCCCGGCGACTGGCCGTGGAGCCGGCTTCGCTCAACTTCCTGGCGGAAATCCAGCTCGAAAAAATCCTGTCGGTCCTGACTGCCCAGAAACCCGACGTCGCAGTCATCGATTCGATCCAGACTGTTTATTCCGAAGCATTGCAGTCGGCGCCCGGCAGCGTGGCCCAGGTGCGTGAATGCGCTGCGCAGCTGACGCGCTACGCCAAGACCTCCGGTACCGCGCTGATGCTGATCGGCCATGTCACCAAGGAAGGCGCGCTCGCCGGTCCGCGGGTGCTCGAGCACATGGTCGATGCAGTGCTGTATTTCGAGGGCGATACGAACACCAGTTTCCGGCTGGTGCGCGCCATCAAGAACCGCTTCGGCGCCATCAATGAACTCGGCGTTTTTGCCATGACCGACCGCGGCCTGAAGGATGTGCCCAATCCGTCGAAGATGTTCCTGTCCGGGCACGCGACGCCGGTTCCCGGGACTTGCGTCATGGTGACCCAGGAAGGAACGCGTCCGCTTCTGGTCGAGATCCAGGCGCTGGTGAACGAGGCGCATGCGCCCAATCCGCGCAGGCTTACGGTCGGGCTGGAACAGAATCGCCTGGCCATGCTGCTGGCCGTCCTCCACCGTCACGCAGGCATCGCCGCTTTCGACCAGGACGTGTTCGTCAATGCCGTCGGCGGCGTGAAAATCGACGAACCCGCCGCGGACCTTCCGGTGCTGCTGGCGATCGTGTCGTCGCTGAAAAGCAAACCGCTTCCGGAGAAAATGATCGCGTTCGGCGAGATCGGCCTTGCCGGGGAAGTGCGGCCGGTGCAGCGCGGTCAGGAACGGCTTCGGGAGGCGGCGAAACTGGGATTCCGGCTCGCGATCATTCCCAGGGCCAACGCGCCGAAAGGCGGCATCGACGGAATGGAAGTGATGACCGTGGAAAGGGTCGAGGAAGCGATCGCCCGCCTCCGCTGAGATTTTGAAGGTCCAGCGGTATTGAAGGTCCAGCGGTGCCGAAGAGCCAGCGGCGTTGGAGTTTTTTGAGACCTAGCGCAGCAACAGCAGCGCGACTGTCGCAACCGCCAGCACAGCGCTGCCCGCCCAAACCAGCTTGAGGTTCATGCCCCCCACGCTAATCTGGCCGATCGGCATCGCCTTCAGCGATTCCCCCGGCTGTTGCCAGGTCGAACTGTCGGACAGCGTCGGAGGATTGACCCCGGACCGCTTGGCATCCGCCAACGCTTTCAGCCGCGCGATTTTCTGGGTCTCGGAAAACTTGTCGAGTTCCTTCTCGGTGCCGGTGAGCGCGGCAAGCCGCATGGTAGCGCTGAAGTTGTCAAAAGCTTCGGCCAGGCCCAGGGATGGCTGGGTCGATTCCTGTTTCTGCGACGGGTCTCCATGGTCGGAAGACCCTGCATCGGCTTCCG
>Ga0190271_10002208_pt1 | contig 11664 bp, 9 predicted proteins | sample Popmic356T_FD_133747 | JGI IMG/M metagenome (GOLD analysis project Ga0190271, IMG submission 133747) | Populus adjacent soil microbial communities from riparian zone of Weber River, Utah, USA - 356 T | ecosystem: Environmental > Terrestrial > Soil > Riparian zone | place: USA: Utah | collected...
CCGTCGGCGGCCCACGCCTCGAGCCGCTCGCCCACCGCCGCGAGGAAGCGCATCTTCTCCTGCTGGCGCGGGGTGCCCGCGCCGCCGGTGTGCACGTAGGCCGAGGCGACCGTCACCACGACCGCACCGTCGGCCCCGTCGACCACCACGTCGGCCTCGACCCAGCGGCCTGAGCCGGCGAACTCCGCGCCGACGTCGGTGCGTACCTCGGCGAACGGCCAGCGCGACAGCACGGCCACGCCCGACCGGCCGGGCATGGAGCACCGGGCGTGCGCCAGGTGCCAGTCCCCGAAGGTCGAACCGGCGAGCGCGGCGTCGAGCTGGTCGTCGTCGGCGCGCACCTCCTGCAGCGTCACGACATCAGGGGCGGCGGCCTCGAGCCAGGTCACGCCACCGCGGCGGGACGCGGCGCGGATGCCGTTGACGTTGGCGGAGACGAGGAGCACCGGCCCATGGTGGCAAGCGCCGTGGACACTGCGGTGGGCGGGGTCAGCCCTCGGGGGCGGGTCAGCCCTCGGGGGCCTGCTCGGTGCTGGTCCACGTCCCGATCGGCGAGTCGGTCGTGAAGACCTGTGACCCCACGAGCAGCCACCAGGCGTTGCCGGCGTTCGAGACCGAGATCCGCCCGTTGATCGCGGGAGCCACCACGCACTGGCCCTCCTTCGCCGGTTCGCCGGAGACGATCGGCACAGCGACGACCCCCCGACACGACGGGTCGGCCTTGACGATCACCCCGGTGCCGCCCTCGGCCACGGTAAGGGCCAGTGCCCGCTTGACGCCGTACGCCTTCGGCCAGCGCTGGCCACCGTCAGTGGTGGAACGGACGTCACCGTTGGCGCAGAGCACCTGGGCGCGGCTGCCGTCGAGAACGGTGAGGTCGATGACGTCGCGGAGGCCGCACGGCTTCACGACCTGGTCACCGGCCGTGTGCACGCTCTGGGCGTTGTCGGGCTGGCGTGACCAGGCCTTCGCCGGGTCCTGGGCCTTGCCCCATTTGGCGCCCGAGTTCAGGCTCTTCCACAGCTTGAGCGAGCAGTTTTCGTCCCCGCCCACGGCCTGCGCCTCCTTCGACGAGTCGGCCAGCAGTCGCAGCACGCGCCCGGGCAGCAGGTTGCGCGTCCAGGTGGCTCCCTGGTCACCGGTCACCCACACCCCGCCGGGGTCGGTGCACGCGCCGGCGCGCGCCACCCAGGCGATCGTGGGGCCGACGGCGGTGATGTACTGCTCGACCGGCACCGGGGCGGGCGGGCTGAACTTCCCGGTCGCCTTGACCGACGGTGTCGGTCGCGCGCTGCTGGTCGTGGCCGCCGCGGCGGGCACGTACCCGTCGGCGGGCGCGGGTCGGAAGGCCCACGCGATCAACACGGCGTCGGCCGCCAACAGCGCGACCAACCCAATGGCTGGCGCCACCCTGCGTAGCTCCATCGGCACAGCCTCCCAGAGACAGACCGTATGGCATGAGTCTGTTCGAAAGAGTGTCGACGGACCGCGACACGGAGCGCAAATTCGTGTCTCGCCATGCCAGACGGATGCCGGGCAGTATGCTCCGTGCTGACCTCAGGGGCGGTCAAGGGCCAGGGCCGCCGGGGCACTTGGTACGGCATGGAACCAGGAGCCTCAGGATGCAGAGCGAGCCGTCCCTCCGTCGGCTGTCCACGATGATCGGGTGGGGGCTCGTCGATGCAGCCATCTGGTTCGCCGCGGTCGTCGCCGCCACCTGGCTGCGTTTCCAGTACGACTTCGACGTCACGTTCGTCACCAACACCTTCTTGGCTGCCGCCGGAGCTGCTCTCGGCCACCTGACCCTCGGACTCGTCATCGGGCCCTACACGCGAGGCACCACGCGCGGCTCGTTCGACGAGGTGCGCGGCCTGGCACTGACGGCGGGCATCGTCACGCTGGTGCTGTTCAGCGTGACACTGTCGCTCGAGCGGGCCGAGCCGGGGTCCTCGCTCCTTCTCCCGGGCACCGTCCCCCTCATTGCGGGCCTGGTCGCCTACTCGGTCCAGCTCTCGACCCGCCTGATCTTCCGCACGCACAACCATCGGCGTGCCGCACGCCGCGAGGGCTCCACGCCGGTCATCGTCTTCGGCGCCGGCTCGGCCGCCCGTCTCCTCGTCCGCAACCTCCTCCACGACGAGACGTCGGCCTACCGCCCGGTCGCCCTGCTCGACGACGACCGCACCAAGCGCCGTGCTCGCATCGAGGGCCTGCGCGTCCGCGGCACGCGACTCGACCTGGAGTCGGTGGCGCGCGGTACCGGCGCCGAGCACGTGGTCATCGCCATCCCGAGCGCGACGGCACAGACCATCCGCGAGCTGCGCGCTGCCGCCGAGGAGGCGGGCCTGCACCCCCTCGTCGTCCCGCCGCTCAGCCAGGTCATCGGTCGGAGCCTGACCTCCAAGGACATCCGTGACATCGACCTGGCTGACCTGCTCGGCCGTCACCCGATCACCCTCGACGAGAGCGCCATTGCCGCCCAGCTCACCCAGCGGGTCGTGCTCGTCACCGGTGCGGGGGGATCGATCGGCGCCGAGCTGTGCCGCCAGATCGCCCGCTTCAAACCGGCGCGCCTCGTCCTCCTCGACCGGGACGAGTCGGCGCTGCACGGCATCCAGCTCGATCTCGACGGCGAGGGGCTGCTCCAGAACGACAACATCGTCCTTGCCGACATCCGTGACCTCGAGACGCTCCGGGCACGGTTCGCGGAGCACCAGCCCGACATCGTCTTCCACGCCGCGGCCCTCAAGCACCTGCCGCTGCTCGAGCGCTACCCCTTGGAGGCGTGGCAGACCAACGTCATCGGCACGCTCAACGTGCTCACCGCGGCCGAGGAGGTCGGCGTCGAGACCTTCGTGAACATCTCGACCGACAAGGCCGCCGACCCCACGTCGACGCTCGGCTACAGCAAGCGCGTCGCGGAGCGGCTCACCGCCGGGTTCGCCGCCCGGGGTGCGGGTCGCTACATCAGTGTCCGGTTCGGGAACGTCCTCGGGTCGCGGGGCTCCGTGGTACCCGCCTTCACGGCCCAGATCCGCCGTGGTGGCCCGGTCACGATCACCCACCCGGAGGTCGAGCGGTACTTCATGCTGATCCCGGAGGCATGCCAACTGGTGATGCAGGCGGCCGTGATGGGCGCCCCGGGCGAGGTGCTCGTCCTCGACATGGGTGAGCAGGTCAGGATCGTGGACCTCGCGAAGACCCTCATCACGATGGCCGACCGCCCCGAGGTCGAGATCACGTTCACGGGCCTGCGACCGGGCGAGAAGCTGTCCGAAGATCTCTTCAGCATGGCCGACCACCACCGACCGACCGGCCACGACCTCGTGATGGCGACGGACGTCCCTCCCCTGGGCCCGGCCGCCGTGCGGCGCTCCCCGACGCGCTCCGACGTCCACGAGCGGCTCTTGGACCTGGCCGGGGCCCAGCGCCCGTCCTCGTCGCACGACGCCTCGGATCAGTCCAGCCCGGGGAGTGGCACCGCCCTGATTCGCTCGATCTCCGCCTCGTGACGACGTAGGTCGTCCTCGGCGAGGCCACCCGCTCGACGGCGGACGAGATGGTCGACGGCACCCAGGCGCTCCGCGAGGCGGTAGGTCGCCTCCTTGGTCACGCTCTGGGCGAGGAGCGCCGAGGTGCGGGCCGCCCCGAGATCGGACGGGCCGTGCTCGCGCAGCACCCGACGCGTGGCGCGCATGCTCGTCGCGTACTTCGCCGCGGGAACCGTGCCCGCCTCCCTGAGGTAGAGCAGGACCGCGTCCAGGGTGACGGTCGTGCGCTCCGCCATGGTCCGCACCCACAGCTCCTGGTCCTGGCAGCGCCGGTACGTCGGGTCGTAGGGATGGGCGCGGAACCAGTCCGTGCGGCCCGTCACCGTGGCATGGACGAACGGTGCGTGCCGGAAGTGGTCGGCCACGGTCGGCACGGCCATGGACGGTCGTAGGCCGCTCGGGCGGCTCGACCGGTCGATCGAGACGGCGTGGCCTGCCACGAACGAGACGTCCGGCCGGTCGTCCAGCACCTCGAGCGAGCGCGCCAGGCGTTCGGGGTGCATGAGGTCGTCCCCGTCCATGCGGGCGAGGTACGGGGTGTCGACGAGGTGCGTCAGCTGGTTGAGGCGCACCGGTGTCCCGAGGTTGGCCTCGTACCTGATGAGCCGCACCCTCGGGTCCGTGATCCCGGCGACGAGGTCGGCACCGCCGTCGCTCGACCCGTCGTCGAGCAGGACGAGCGCCCAGTCCTCGTGGGTCTGTGCGAGGACCGAGCGCACGGTGTCGGGCAGCGTGGCCGCGTTGTCCTTGAACGACACCACGACGGTGACGTCGGTCATCCTCCGCCCGTCGGCTCTCCGGTGGACGCGGTGTGGCGCCCGCGAGCCTGGGTCGCACCCGACCACACCTCCCGCAGCGACGCGAGCACCTCAGGCAGGGCCCACGGCGACGCCGCCATCGCCTGCTGCGCCGCCTCGCGCGAGGGCCCCGGGCGGGCAGCCACCTCGAGCACTCGTCGCGCCCAGTCCTCGGCGTCCGCGTCGGGCCCCATCCGCTCCAGGAGTCCGGGCACCACGTCGGATGCCGTGCTCACCGCCGCCGAGACCACGCAAGGAACGCCGGTCGCCTGGGCCTCCACGAGGGTGATCGGGGCGCCCTCGTAGTGCGAGGGCAGGACGAGCACGTCGAGGTCGGCCATGACCTCGGGGATGTCGTCACGCGCGCCGGTGAGCGTGACCCGGCGGTCAAGGCCCGCCCTCGTGACGCGCGAGGCGATGGCCGGCCGGTCGGGGCCGTCGCCGACGAGGACGAGATGCACGTCATCCCCTCGCTCCACCCACACCCGCGCGAGGTCGACGAGGAGCGGGTGGTTCTTGACCGGGACGAAGCGACCCACGTGACCCACGAGGAGCGTCCCCTCTGGGACCCCGAGCTCGGTGCGGAGCACTCCCGTCGCCCCACGGAACCTGGTGATGTCGATGCCGTTGGGCACGACCCGGATCCTCGGGTCGCTCGACGGCGGCCGGCGGAAGAGGAACAGGGAGGCCTCCTCGCTGCAGGCGACACCAGCGGTCATGGCGCGGACCAGGACCGCCGAAGCCGCCCTCGCGTAGGCCCGTCGCGCCGGTCCGGCAGCGGCGATCACCGAGCGGCGGTCGGTCTGGCTGTGGGCCACCCGGACCGGCACCCCGGCGGCGCGGGCGACGGACAGCGGAACCGCGGAGAAGGTGCTGACGAAGGAGTGGATGGCGTCGAAGGGTCCCTCCTTCCTCAGGATCCGGCGAAGCCGCACGGCGTAGCCCACCGGCGAGTGCGGTGAGGGGCACACGACGACGCGATGTCCCAGTCGGCGGATCTCTGCGTCGAAGTGGCACTCCTCCGGCGTGTGCTCGAGGAAGGTGAGCTCGACGTCCGCGGGGTCGAGGGCGCGGGCGACGTCCATGAGCCAGGTCTCGATGCCCCCGCGGTTCATCCCTCCCACGACGAGAAGCACTCTGGTCGGTGCGCTCACGGCCGGACCCCCACGGGTTCGCGGAACACCTTCCGCAGGACCACGGCATACCCGGCGACCTGGACGACGGCCACGACACCGGTCACGACGACGGCCCCGTCGACCCCCGCGGCCGGGACCACGAGCAGGGATCCGACGATCGCCACCACGCAGGTGAGCGCGGCGATGGGCAGCTGCTCGCGGAAGCGACGGGCGGCCGTGGCCGCGCCGACGAGGAAGCTGCCGGTGAACGCGACGACCGAGACGAGGCACAGCGCCGCGAGCAGACCGCCGGACTCGCCGTAGTCGGCGCCGTAGAGAAGTGCCAACACCTCGTCCCCGACGAGCCAGGCGAGCAGCGCCCCCGTGAGGGCGAGGGCGGCGCCGAAGGCCACCCCACGGGCGAGCAGGCGTCCGAACGCTGCACGGTCGCCGGCGGCGTGGGCCCTCGCGAGGCGGGGGCTGAGGGCGTTGCCGATCGCGTTGATGAGGTTGGCCGCGGCGAGGACCACGTACGCGACCCCCGCGAAGATGCCGAGCGCGTAGGGACCCGCGGACTGCTCGAGGACGAGCCGAGGGGCACTGGCAGCGACCGACCCCAGGAGCAGGACCACGGCGAGAGGTGCCGCGAGGCGCACGAGACGGGCCCGGGCCGGAGGCTGGTCGCGAGGGTCGTCCCGGTCCGCACTACGGCTGGCCCGCACGGCGGGCACGACCCGCATCGCGAGGGAGACGGCCGAGCCGAGGGCGAACCCCACGACGCCCACGAGGAGTGAGCCGGACCACCAGATCCCCAGGGTGAGCAGGACGACCGACAGGATGCCGTTGACCCCCTGGCCGATGGCGATCGCGCGCATCTCCTCCCGGCGCTGGTGGTAGCCGTAGAGGACGTCGGCGACGCTGCCGAAGGCCCTCGCGACGCCGAAGACGGTGATGACCGCCCACGCGCCCGGGCCCCCGATCAGTGCACCCGAGACGACCATGGCGAGGACGAGGACGATGGTCGACCACAACCTCACGACGACGAAGTCGGAGAACCGGTGGTCGTGGCGAACGTCGGTGGCGAGCACGATCCGCAGCTGCAGCTGGGTCATGACGAGGATGGGGGCGGCGATGGCGCCCGCGAGCGCGAAGACGCCGACGTCCGCGGGCCCGAGCGCTCGGGCGATGACGGCGACGCAGGCCCACTGGCTCAGCGTGTAGACGAAGTTTCCCGCGATGACCCACGCGATCGGCGCTCGCAGGCCCTGGGTCGAGACGGTGGCGCTCGCCGTCATGGGCGCGCCCCCGAGATCGCGCGCTCGGAATGCCTCGCGAGCGCGCCCCGTGAGGACCTCGGATGGGGCGCAGGCATCCACCGGGAGACGACCAGGCCACCCACCCCGATGACGACGATGCCGACGACGGTCGGGGCCGTGAACGCCTCGACGAGGAACTGCGAGAACCCGCTGCGTGGGATCATCACCAGCTCGCGCATGAGGAGCAGCGACGCGAGGCGCACCAGCCAGGGGCCGTGCAGCGCGAGGGTCAGGGCCCACACGACCAGCCCGAGCACGATCGAGCCGAGGAAGACGCCCGGGTAGGAGAAGTCGGCCCACAGCTCGGCGACGTAGGACGAACCCATCCCCCGCCCCTTGAGGTACTCGCCGCCGAGGACCCGGTAGGACAGGATCTGGGCGAAGATCCCGCTCTGCTCGGCCCGCTCGACGGTCTGGCCGGACAGGTTCCCCGGGCCGAGCCCGACGAGGGCCGGGAGCCTGCGCCCGAGGAAGTCGAGCAGGTGGCCGAGCGACCACAGGTGGCCCTCGGGGACCTGGGCTCGGTAGACGAAGCCGTAGCCCACCACTTCGGTGCTCACGCCCTGGGCGTAGAGCGTCTCCCACAGTGGTGCCAGGGCACCCTCGGTCCGTCGGGCCGGGAGGGTGCGCATCCGCGCGACGAGTCCGAGCCCGATGACGAGGAGCGGCACGGCGATGACGGTGGCCCAGCGCACCCGGCGCGAGATCCAGCCGCCCGGAGGGGAGTCACTCGCATTGCGGTACGCGACGTAGACCGCCACGACCGCGATCGAGAGGACGAATGTCGTGCGTTGTCCGGCGGCCACCGACACGGCCGCGGCGGCGAGGTACGCCGTCGTGGCCAGCCACACGCCGCGACGCTTGGGGTTGGTGGCGAGGTAGGCGAGGAAGGCCACCGTACCCATCCCGCCCAGTACACGGACGGGTGCGGGATAGCCCGTGGTGAAGCTCGTGTACAGGTCGAAGTAGGAGTTCTCGGCGACGAAGCGGGCCGCCTCGACGTCCAGGAGGACCTGCGCCGGGAGGGCGATGGCGAGGAGCGCGAGCGACACCAGCCGGATGGAGGGCATCAGGGCGTCGCTGCGGTAGGAGCGCCGCGTGGACCGCGTGCCCCCGCCGTCGAGCAGCCCGAGGATGGCGAACCCGACGAAGAGCCCCGCGAGCGACAACGACAGCGCCCCGAAGATGTGGGCGTACACGTCATCGCGGTTGAACGGCATCCCGTAGGCGTCGACCGACCCGACCGGGTAGTCGACGAGCACCTCCAGCACGGGCCGGACGATGAGGAACAGCGTGTAGGCGGCGAGGAGGGCCCACGCCAGGTAGCTGGCGCTGGGGGTGCGGGCGACACAGAGCGCGCAGGCGACCAGCAGGATGACCGCGCTGAGCAGCATCGGTCCGGGCTGCGTGCCGTACCAGCCCACGGCGAGGACGACGAGTCCCGCCACCCACAGGAACCAGGGGGTCCGGGGGTGGGTGGCGAGGCCGCGCGCGCGGGCGCGCAACGTGGTGAACGTGCCCGGCCGACGCCGGGCCTGCCGGCTGGTGGGACGGTCGGCGCTCACGAGGCACCCCCCAGCTCGGCGAGGGTCGCCTCGAGGGCCGACCACAGGCGTGGGCGGTCGTAGGTCCGCAGGGCTCGGTCCCGCGCTGCCTCACCCATGCGCCGGCGGAGCGCTCCGTCTCCGACCAGCTCGTCCAGGGCGCCGGCGAGGGCCGCGGCGTCCCGCCGGGGCACCACCCGCCCGGTCTCGGCGTCGAGCACGGTCTCCCGCCCGCCGGTGAAGTCGCACACGACGGCCGGGACGGCCGCCGCGGCCGCTTCGATGACGACGAGCGGCAGCCCCTCGCGATAGCTGGGGAGGACGCACACGTCGCTGTCGGACCACAGCCGGTCGAGGTCGTCGATGTGGCCGACGAGGTGGGTGCGGGGCAGTGCCGCCAGGGCAGCCTCGAGCTCCGGCCCGGCCGGGTCCGGGCCGTCGACCCGGCCGGCGATGACGAGGTGCGCCCCGGGGCGTCGCTCGGCCAGCGTCTGCCACGCCTCGACGAGCTCGCGGATCCCCTTGTCGCGGGTGATGCGCCCGGCGAACGTCACGACCACGGCGTCCCCGGGGATGCCGAGCTCGGCACGGTACCGCGGTGTGGCCGTGTGGGCGCCCACGCCGTTCGCGGAGCCGCCGGCCAGGACCCGGATGCGGCCCGCCGGTGCGAGCCGCAGCCCCTCGGCGAGGGCCTGCAGCTCGAACCCGTCCGAGACGACGACGGTGGCGAGTCGGCAGGTGAGCGCCTCCGCGGCCCGCAGCACCGAGCGGCGCAGCCCCGAGGCCCCCTCGAGCCGCAGCCCGTGGATCACGTAGACGGACGGGACGCCCTGGAGTCGGCAGGTCACGACCCCGAGGAGGCTGGCCTTGGGCGACCCCCACACCGTGACGTCCGGCCGTGCGCTCCGCAGGAGCCGCCACAGGCTCGCGACCCCACGCAGGTCCTGGCGCAGCGACGGGTTCCGGGCGAGGTCGACCGGGTGGAACTCGATGTCCTCCCCCTCGGCGAACCGCGCCACCGCTGCCTCGTCGGAGCAGGTCAGCGCCACCCGCCACCCCCGTTCCCGCAGGAAGCCGGCCTGCCCCGCGATGAACCCGCGAGCGGACACCCCGGAGGTCATGCCGTACAGCACGAGCGACCGGCCGGGCCGCGGCGCGCTCATCAGAACGCCTCCCTGCCGCCGAGGGCGACGGCCACGGTGCGCCCGATGATGCGCAGGTCGAGCGACAACGAGGCGTGGTCGACGTACCAGTGGTCGGCGCGCATCTTCTGGCCATGGTCGTGTGACGAGCGGCCCGTCACCTGGGCCCATCCGGTCAGGCCGGGCTTGACGAGCAGCCGGCGGGCCTGCTCGGCGCTGTAGTACCGGACGATCGGGAGGATCTCGGGACGCGGGCCGACCAGGCTCATCTGGCCGGCGAGGACGTTGAACAGCTGGGGAAGCTCGTCCAGGCTGGTCCTGCGCAGCCACGCACCCACCCGCGTCACGCGGCTCACGGCGGAGCCCGAGCTCTTGAAGACGAAGTCGTCCGGCACCCCGTCCGTCCACCCCGAGGTGTCCACGTCGCCCGCGAAGTCCCCCGAGACCCGCATGGTGCGGAACTTCAGCATGGGAAAGGGATCGCCCCCCTCGCCCGCACGGAGCTGCCGGAACAGGACCGGGCGACCGTCCTCGATGAGGACGGCGAGGGCCACGAGCAGGAGGAGCGGCGACAGGACGACGAGCCCGAGCCCCGCCGCGACGACGTCGATGGTGCGCTTAGCGACGGAGTAGACCCGTGCGGACACGGTCGACCCCCTCGCGCTGCTCGTCGGTGAGGTCGCTGTCGGCGACGAGGCCTCCGCTTCCGGAGGCCACCCCGACGACCTGGGACGGGCGGGACCTGTCGTCGACGACGACGTCCCCACGCCGTCCGACCACACCGCCCGCGACGACTCGCACGCCGTCGACCGTGCCCCGGCCGAATGCGCCGTCGAAGAACCCGGGGGCGGGCCACAGGACCTGGGCCTCGGCCGCACGGGTGTCGAGGCGCAGCACCGTGGCCCCGGCGGCCAGGGCAGCCTGGCAGAAGGAGGGAGACACGTTGTCGATCCCGGCGTCGACGACGACCGCGCCCGGCGCGAGCCGGTCGACCCACTCGGGCCCCACCACCGCCGAGGCGCTCACCGCGGTGACGAGCAGGGCGAGGCGGTCACTGTCGGCCAAGGGCGCCGGACGTTCCGGCGTGAAGGCAGGCAGCACCGCCGCCACGGCATCCACCGTGCGTCGCACGGCACGCTCGTCCCGGCCCGTGATGCGCAGCGTGGCGCCTCGTTCGGCGAGCAGGAGGGCCGACTTGAGTCCGAGGTTGCCGGTGCCGAGGACGCCGGCCGTGACACCGGTCAGGTCCGGGCCGAGAACGTGCGTGAGGAGGACGTCGAGCGAGCGCACCGTGGCGTCGTTGGGCTTGGTCGGGACGACGGTGGCCGCCCGGACGAGCTCGCGCGCCAGCGCCATCAGGTCCACCGCCTGCTTGCGCTCCACGTCGAGGGCCAGCACCCGGCCGGGGCGGTCGAGAGCCGTGAGCACCTCGCGCGCCGCAGCCTCGGTCTCGACCAGGATGGCGGCCAGCGGACCGTGGGCGTCGTGCCGGTCGGGGAGCCGGACCACTGCACGGCCACGAGCCCGGGCGGTGCACGAGACGATGACGCGGTCGATGGCGAGGTCCGGCAGCCACGCGACGGGGGTCGTCGACATCGTGGGACCTCACAACCTCTCCGTGTCGACCCTCCCCCTTGACCGCGGGTCAGCATAGTCGACATGTCGCGCGACGCCCTTCACCCCACGCCGTCCGCACCGGCCTACCCCACGTGGCGCGGCCTCCGGTAGAATTTGTCTTGACGTCAAGATAACCGCCACCACCAAGGAGCAGCGACGCACCCATGGCAACGATCATCTACACCCTCACCGACGAGGCCCCGATGCTGGCCACCTACTCCTTCCTGCCGGTGGTGCAGGCCTTCGCGTCCTCGGCCGGCGTCGACGTCGAGACCCGTGACATCTCGCTGGCCGGCCGCATCCTGGCCCTCTACCCCGAGCACCTCACCGAGGAGCAGCGGATCAGCGACGACCTCGCCGAGCTGGGCGAGCTCGCCACCACGCCCGAGGCCAACATCATCAAGCTGCCGAACGTCTCAGCGTCGATGCCGCAGCTCAAGGCCGCCATCAAGGAGCTCCAGAGCCAGGGCTTCGCGCTGCCCGACTACCCCGAAGACCCGCAGACCGACGAGGACCGCGAGATCCGCACCCGGTACGACAAGGTCAAGGGCAGCGCGGTCAACCCGGTGCTGCGCGAGGGCA
>Ga0190271_10002209_pt1 | contig 11663 bp, 11 predicted proteins | sample Popmic356T_FD_133747 | JGI IMG/M metagenome (GOLD analysis project Ga0190271, IMG submission 133747) | Populus adjacent soil microbial communities from riparian zone of Weber River, Utah, USA - 356 T | ecosystem: Environmental > Terrestrial > Soil > Riparian zone | place: USA: Utah | collected...
CGCCGACGCGTAATCGGGCTCTCGTTCGGGACCATGAGAAGCCTTCGCCGCGGCTCCGGGACCGACGTCGCGGGCTCGCGGCCGTACCGACCGGGCGACGACCTCGGCGCGATCGATTGGGCGGCGTCGGCCCGGCTCTCGACTGCGAAGGCGAGGGACGAGTTCGTCGTGCGCGAGCGCTTCGCGGAGCAGGCGCCCAAGATCGTCATCGTCTGCGACAGGCGGCCCGAGATGTCGTGCTTCAGCCCGCCGTTACCCTGGCTGGACAAGCCCCAGGCAATGCGAGCCGCCGTCGAGCTGATCCTCGCAAGCGCCGGCGCTGCGGGGGGTTTCGTTGGATACCTCGACTACGCCGACGGCGACCCCCACTGGCGCCAACCCAAGGGCGAGCGAAAGCTGATCGAGCTTCGTGACCAGCGCCTCTGGTCGTCGGAGTACGACGGGCCGCCCGACTGGTTCGAGCGCTCGATCGATCATCTCGTGGCGCACCCTCGTGCCGTCACGCCCGGAACGTTCGTCTTCGTGCTGTCGGATTTCATCCCGCCGCCGTCTAAAGAGATGTGGATGCTCGCGATCGAGCACCGCTGGGACATCGTCCCGGTGGTGATCCAGGACCCGACCTGGGAGCAGAGCTTTCCGGAGGTTGGCGGGATCGTCGTCTCGTTGCGCGACCCGCGCACCGGAAGGGTCGCACCCGTCCGACTTCGAGCTCGCGAGGCGGCTGCACGCAAGGCCGCGAACGAGGAGCGCCTACGAGACGTGCTCGAGACGTTTCACGTTCTCGACATGGACCCGATTCTCGTCTCGTCGAACGAGGCAGGAGGGGTGCTTGCCCCGTTCCTGGACTGGGCGGAGCTGCGCCGTACGCGGCGCGTCCTGGGAGCGTGAGTTGACTCGAAGCCGCCGACGACTCGGCGTTCTTCTGGCGGGAGTCGTGGCGGTCAGCGCCGTCGTGCTGCTCCTCGCATGGGGTCGAGGCGGGGACGGCGGATCGGGTTCGGGTCCCGAGGAGCCGTCGGCGATCGAGGTCCGTGCCACCCTCACCCCGCGCCAAGTGGACTTCGGGGACACCGTGAGAGCCTCCGTGGACGTGACCCTCGATCCGACACGCGTCGATCCTGCATCGATCCGCGTCCACGCAGTCTTTGCGCCGTGGAGGCAGGTGGAACGCCCAGAGGTTCTGCGACGCGAGGGGGAGGTTCGGACGACGTACATCCTGCGCTGTCTGACGAACGCCTGCGTGTCTACCGGTGACGTCGACAGAGTCTTCCAGGAGTTTGGCGAGGCGACTGTGACGTACGCAGCCCACGCCGGGCCCGCGAGCAACGCCCGTCAGACGCTACGCGTCGCTTGGCCCCGCTTCCTGATGACCTCGCGATTCACACAGCAGGCCGCGCAGGCTGGGGGCAGAAGCCCATGGCAGGCAGATCTGGAGACGTTTCCCGCCGCCACCTACAGCATGGCACCGGGCCGTGTGCTGGCGTTGCTGCTCGCGGCAGGCACGTTGCTCGCGGTTGCCGGCAGCGCATTCGCGTACATCGCTCGGCCCCGTCACGATCGTCGGACCCAGCCGAAGCCTGAGCCGCCGCCGCGAGGTCTGACGCCGCTCGAGCAGGCTCTTGCGCTGCTCGAGGACCCTGCGCGGGTGAATGGATCGGGCGACCAGCGCCGCGCACTCGAGCTCGTGGCAGCGGCTCTGGTCGAGCGAGGCGACCCGACTCTTGCGCGGTCCGCGCGGGCACTTGCGTGGTCCGCACCGGTGCCGGGTGTCGAGGAGACGATCGGAGTAGCCGCCAAGGCCCGTGCGGCGCTCGGAGAGGAGCAGCATGCGCATCCGGAGTAGGGCGGCTGCGGTGGACACGCACGCGGCCCGCGAGTTGCGGGTCGTGGCGCTTCGAACACGCGTTCTTCGGGCCGTGCTCGTCGTCGCTGCCGCGATCCTGCTCGCGTTCGCGGTCCGGTCAGTCTGGGGAAGCGACGCCGGCACTGCGCAACTCCTGCCGGGCTCGAGCGGCGTAGTCGTCATCGATCTGTCGTTGAGCATCGGTAACGAGGACTACGACGACATCCGCCGCACGCTGAGCCGGCTCATCGAGGAGGACTCCTCGGTGGGCCTGGTGATCTTCTCGGACGTGGGCTACGAGCTGCTGCCTCCGAGGACTCCGGTGGCCGAGCTTCGTCCCCTCCTTCGCTTGCTCGTGCCTCGGAAGTTGGGGCCACCCGTCAACCCGTGGGCAGGGAGCTTCCGAGCGGGGACCCGAATCTCCTCCGCCCTCGAGCTCGCCCGGGACATGCTCGTCCGGGACGAGGTGAATAACGGCTCCATCCTGCTCCTCAGCGATCTCGTGACCGCACCGGAGGACGTGCCGCAGCTCATTAGCACACTGCAGGAGCTTCGCAGACATTCCATCGGCGTACGGGTCGTGCCGCTCTCGCCGCTTCGCGACGGCCGCCTCGTCTTCGAAGGCGTTTTCGGAGAGAAGGCTCTTATCGCGCCCTCGAGCCCTGGAGCTCAAGAGCGCGTGCTGAGCGGACCACAGGTCGGACTTCCGGTGGGGCTCATGCTGTTCGGCGGGCTCCTGCTCGCAATGCTTGCCGCCCACGAGCAATTCGCCGGACGCCTCGGTCTGCCGCGCCGACGAGGCAGGCACGCGTGAAGCGAGCCGGGCTGATCGCAGGCACAGTGGCCTGCTTCCTGCTCGTCGGCCTCGTCGCCCTGCTTGCCCTCGACATCGCGAGCTGGCGCGCGGCCATTCGAGCGGACGATGCCCGCTACCGCAATGCCCCGGGCGACACCGACCTGTGGAGCCCGGCGACTCGAGTTCCGCTCGGCGCGACGCGGAACCTGCTCGACATCGAGGACGACCTCGCCTACCGAGAAGCCGTACGCACGCTCCGACTTTCCAACCTCGAGGACGCAACGCTCTCCGACACGAAGCTCATACTCAAGCGGGCGGAGGCTCGGGCCCGCCTCGAGGCGATAGCTGCCGGCGACGACGATCCCGCCCGGCGTTCCAAGGCGTTGACCCTCCTGGGAGTGATCAACCTGGCCACGCCGGTTGCGGACTCTCAGGAGCAGATCGCGGCGTTGAAAACCGCCGTCGTGAACTTCCAGCGGGCGATCACCCTCGACCCCGGCAACGTCGACGCGAAGTTCAACCTCGAATACGCGTTGCGGCAAGGCGGCGGTGGACTCGCCGCCAGCGGAGGGCCGGCGCCTGACACCGCCGGAGGCCCCGGCGCCTCGCGAGGTGCCGCGACCAGTCCTCCGGGCAGCGGCTATTAGCGAGATGGCCGGCGCCGCGTGACGTTCGAGTTCCTGACAGCCTCCGGCGGGCTCCTCGCGCTCGCAGCGCTGATTCCCCTCGCGACGTTCTTCGGTATCTCCAGACGGGCCACCCGCACGCGAGCGACGCTCGGCCTGGCGCAGCCGCCCAAGCGCGAGCGCCTGCTTCCTCTCGTCTCGCTCCTCGTCGTTGCGGGACTGCTCGGGCTTGCGGCGATGCAGCCGGTGCTTCAGCGCTCCAAGACCCACCGTGTCCGCCCCGATGCCGAAGTGCTGCTGATCGTCGACATCTCGCGCTCGATGCTTGCGCGGCGAAGCTCCACCGCTCCGTCACGGCTGGATCGGGCCAAGGCGGCCGCCACGCGTTTGCGCACATCGCTCCCGGACGTCCGGGTCGGAATCGCGTCGCTGACGAACAGGGTGCTGCCGCACCTGTTCCCGAGCGCAGACGAGGAGGTCTTTCGACGGACGCTCCAGCGCGCGATCAGAGTGGAGCACCCTCCGCCCGGCTCGAGCTTCCTGACGCCACAGCAGCGCGCCATCCGGAATGCGACATCTTTCTCTTCACTGGCCGGTGTCGCGAGCAACCATTTCTTCGCTCCGAGTGCCGAGCACAGGCTCCTCGTCGTGCTCACCGATGGTGAAAGCACGCGTGTGTCCGAAGAGCACGTAGGCCGAAGCTTTCGCGCAGCGGGGATCGAGACCCTCTTCGTCCACTTCTGGGACGAGGACGAGCAGGTCTTTACCCGAGGCGCTCCCGAGCCACGCTACGAGCCCGTCCCCGGTGCCCGCTCGATCCTCGACGGTCTGGCCGCGGCAACGCAGGGGAGCGTCTTCGACGAGACGAGTCTGGGGCCCGCCATGCAGAGCGCTCGGGCTGCGCTCGGAAGCGGGCCGACGGTTGCCCGAGGAGATCGGCCCGACCGCCTGGCGCTCGCACCCTATCTCGCCCTTGTGGCTGCGTTCCCCATGGCGCTCCTCCTCTGGCGTCGAGACCGGTAGCGCGACGCTCTCTGTCGCAACCGGGCCGCGGGCAGCCAACCCCGGCGGAGCTCCCGGGCGCGAGCGCTCAGGCTTCGTTCGTGTCGACGAACCAGCGCTCGACGGCTTCCGGGAAGCCGCTCTCGTCCATATACGAGACCGCGCGGCTCGCGAACCAGATGAGCGCCTCCTGGTCGGCCTGAAGGAGTGCCGTGCGGACAGCCTCGTCGCCGTGCAGGTGGCCGCTGTGTTCGCCCGCCCTCGCCCGGCGCAGTCGGCACAGCATGTACGCCGCGAAGTCGACGTCGTTCCCCGGCTGCCCGTACCACTGCACCCCGGAGGCGCGATCGAGCAGCGCCGGTGCGTCGTCGGCGATGCGAGAAGCAGCCTCGGACGGAAAGGCGTACCTCAGCGTGCGACTCTTCTTGTCCCTGCCGCGGAACCCCATACTCCCTCCTAACGAAAGTCGATCGAGGTCGTCACACACATATGATCCATCAGGTGCCAAGAGCGGCGCCGAACCGACTGCACGTGCGACCAATCGATGCGTAGGCGTTTCTCCACACTTTCCATCATTTCGGCCGCGATCATTGCGAGTCTTGTCCTCGGCCCAGCGGCCCCGGCGGGACCGGAGGGCACGTCGGCGGGGACGGTCATCTTCATCCACGAGCAGGAGCCGCCCAGTCTCCGAGGTGGCTGGGTGGACAACAACCTCCTGGCGACCGGTCTCGTCACCAACAACATCTGGTACGGCGGTCAGATCTACAACAAGGCCGCCGTCTTCGAGCCACGCCTCTTCGAGGGCAAGCCGAAGCTGATCAAGACGAACCCTCAGACGGTCACGTTCCGGTACAAGGCGTCGGCGGTCTGGAGTGACGGAAAACCGGTGACCTGCGAGGACTGGAAGGCGACGTGGCGCGTTTTTGTGAATCCGCAGTTCAACGTGGTCACCCGGGCAGGGTACGAGGACATCAAGTCTGTGACGTGCAAGGGCAAGGCCGGGACGATCGTCTTCACGACTCCGTTCGCGGCCTGGGAGTCGCTGGTCTCAGGGGGCGTCTATGCCGCACACATCGTCCGCGGCAAGGACATGAACCAGATGTTCAACAACTCGATCCCGGTCTCGAGCGGGCCGTGGAAGTTCCAGAGCTGGCAGAAGGGGGTTACGCTCACGCTCGTCAAGAATCCGCGCTTCAAGGCGGGCCCCCCGATGAAGCTCGACCGCGTCGTCTTTCGCTATATCCTCGACACGAATGCCCGCTTCCAGGCGCTGCGGGCAGGTGAGGGGCACATCATGGAGCCGCAGCCGCAGCTCCAGATCGCCGATTTCATCGGGGACAAAGACTTCAAGGTGCAAACGGCTCCCGAGTACGCGTTCGAGCATGTCGACATCCAGCTCGGTCCACGCGGCCACCCCGCCCTGAAGAGGCCGTACGTTCGACAGGCTCTGATGCAGGGAATCAACCGCCAGCAGATCGCGAGGGCGCTGTTCCGGCCGATCGCTCCCGGGCTTCCCACCCTGGAGAATCTCGTCTTCAAGCCGTTCGAGAAGGCGCTGTACCAGAAGCACTTCAACAGGTGGAGGTTCAACCCGACCAGGGTCGTGAGCACCTTGCGGGGCAACGGCTGCACCGGCGGCCCCAACGCCCCGAGCACGAGTAACAGCGACATCTTCTCGTGCCCGGGAGTCGGCAAGCTGTCGTTCCGCTTCTTCACCACCGCGGGCAACCAGCTGCGTCTGCTGGCGTTCGAGCTCATGGAGCGGGACCTGAAGAGTGTCGGCATCGAGCTCATCCCACGGTTCCAGTCCGCGGGGACGCTGTTCGGATCGACGCTCCCCTCGAGCGACTGGGACCTGATGATGTTCACCTACGGTGGCGGTCCGGACTCCAAGATCACGAGCGGAAGCCTCTACTCCTGCCGGGGCGATCAGAACTACGGCAACTACTGCAGCCCCAAGGCGACGGCTGCCTTCAACGCGGCTGCCCGCGAGCTGGACCCGCGTAAGCGCAATGCGCTCCTGAACCAGGGCGATGCGCAGCTTGCGGTCGACCTGCCCTCGATCCCGCTCTATGTGCGGCCGAAGCTGGTCGTCAGCACCCCCAAGCTCTCGGGCCCGCTCCTCAACCCGACGAGCGAGGGTACGCCCTGGAACGTGGCGACCTGGCAGCTGAAGTAACGGGACTCGCCAGGTTCGAACGAGGCTTCCGGCCAGCACGCAACGGCCTGCCGAGCAGAGGATCCGCCTCTGACGTCCGGGGACACGCGACGTGCTGAGCTACGTCGTTCGCAGGCTGCTCTACAGCGTGGTCGTCCTGGTCGCGGCAAGCTTTCTCGTCTTTACGTTCGTCTCTGCGTCCGGCGATCCGCTCGCTCAGCTGAACATCGTCCCGAACCTCTCGGAGCAGTCTCGCCAGAACATCATCGACCGCAAGCACCTCGACGATCGGATTCCGGTCCGCTACGGCTACTGGGTGAAGGACGCGGTCACCAACCAGTTCGGGACCACGCTGCTGGGCGATCGTCCGATCCTTCCCGACCTCTGGCGCGTCATGAAGAACACGTTGCAGCTCGTTCTCATAGCGGAGATCCTCGCCATCGCCGTCGCGGTCGGGATCGGTGTGTATTCGGCCCGGCGTCAGTACTCGGCCTTCGACTACACGGCGACGACATTGAGCTTCGTCGGGCTCGCGACGCCCGTCTTCTGGCTCGCGCTCATGCTCCAGGTCCTCATCGTGCAGATCTATGAGCAAACGGGATACCGGATCTTCCCAATCGCGAGCCTGAACTCTGTCGACCCGGGCAGCGGATTCGACTTCGTCCTCGATCGCGCCCACCATCTCGTGCTGCCGGTCATCGTGCTCATGGTCGCCAGCGTCGCCAGCTACTCGCGCTACGTCCGCGCATCGATGCTCGAGGTGATGGGCTCCGACTACCTGCGCACCGCGCGAGCGAAAGGTCTCTCCGAGCGGCGGGTGACGATAAAGCACGCGTTCCGGAACGCGCTCATCCCGCTCGTGACGCTCGTCGCACTCAGCTTCGGGAACCTGCTCGCCGGCGCGATCGTCACGGAGACGGTCTTCTCGCTCGACGGCATGGGTCTCTACTTCGTCAATGCCCTCCTCGCCAACGATCCGTACCCGGTCATGGCGTGGCTGATGGTCACGGCGACGATGATCATCGTCTTCAATCTCATCGCGGACATCGCGTACGGGCTCCTCGATCCGCGGGTGCGCTATGAGTGACCGCCTCCCGCCGTCAACACCTGACCCGACGAGGGGGGCAACTTCGGCTGCAGCCGCAGCCGTGCCGGAGGGGCTGGCGCTGGCCTACGAGTCGGGTGTGGAGCTGGGCGAGCGGAGCCAGTGGACGCACGCACGCAGGCGCTTCTTCCGCCACCGGCTCGCGGTCGCGAGCTTGATCGTCCTCGTCCTGATCGCGCTCGTCGGGGTCTTCGCGCACCAGCTCGCGCCCTACGGCTACGACGAGATCGACCTCGACAACACGACGCGGAGCCCGACGCTCGACGACTGGCACCTCTTCGGAACCGATCAGCTCGGCCGCGACTACCTGAGTCGGGTCATCTTCGGGGTCCGGACGTCCCTCTGGGTCGCGGTCTTCGTCGCGCTCGTATCGTCAGCGCTCGGTACGACCGTCGGCGCGCTGGCCGGGTACTACGGTGGACAGGTCGACAACCTGCTCATGCGTCTAACGGATCTGATGCTCACGCTGCCCGGGCTCGCCGTCCTCCTGACAGCGTCGGTCTTCTTGGGGTCCGGAGATCCGCTCAGGATCGGCCTGATCCTCGCGTTTCTCTTCTGGACGGCGGTTGCGCGAATCGTTCGCGGCCTCTTCCTCTCGCTGCGAGAGAGGGAATTCGTGGAGGCGGCGAAGGCGGCCGGGGCGAGTGACCTCCGCATCATCGTGCGGCACATGCTCCCGAACTGCACCGGCCCGATCATCGTCAACACGACGCTCGTCGTGGCCTCTGCGATTCTCGTCGAGGCCGCGTTGTCCTTTCTCGGCTTCGGCATCCAACCGCCGAATCCGGCGCTCGGCAAGCTCATCTCCGAGGGGCAGAGCGAGGGGTTCAGCCTCTGGTGGCTCGTCACGTTCCCCGGCCTCGTGATCATGGTCATCGCCCTCTGCGTCAACTTCGTCGGCGACGGCCTACGCGATGCGCTCGATCCCACCCAGCGCAGGATCCGTGCCTGATCCGATTCTCGCGATTCGCGATCTCACGGTGGAGTTCGACACCGAGGACGGCGTCGTTCATGCCGTCACGGACGTCGGCTTCGACCTGCATCCGGGCGAAATTCTCGGGGTGGTCGGCGAATCGGGCAGCGGGAAGAGCGTCTCCATGCTCGCGATCCTCGGATTGATCCCCAAGCCGCCCGGGAGGATCGTTGACGGCCAAGCGCTCTTCCGAGGCGAGGACCTGCTGAAGCTGCCCGAGAACCGCCTCCAGAAGATTCGGGGCGAGGCGATTGCCATGGTCTTCCAGGATCCACTGTCGTCGCTGAATCCGGTGCTGACGATCGGCGAGCAGGTCTCCGAGGCCATCAGGGCGCACGACCCAGACTCGAGTGCCGCGGCCGCGCAGAAGCGCACCGTCGACTTGCTGGCGCTCGTCGGCGTGCCCGCTGCGGAGCGGCGGTACCACCAGTACCCACATGAGTTCTCCGGCGGCATGCGTCAGCGCGCAATGATCGCGATGGCGATCGCGAACGATCCGACCGTACTGGTCGCCGACGAGCCGACGACTGCGCTCGACGTGACGATCCAGGCGCAGCTCATCGAAGTGCTCAAGGCGGCCAGGCGTGAGACGCAGGCCGCGATCGTCCTGATCACGCACGACCTCGGCCTGATCGCCGAGCTCGCCGACCATGTTGTGGTGATGTACGCGGGAAGGATCGTCGAGGTCGGCGACGTCTTCTCGATCTTCGACTCGCCTCGGCATCCCTATACCGCCGGCCTGCTGGCGAGCCTCGCCCGACTCGATGCGGGCACAGAGGTCCTCGAGCCGATCCCGGGCCAGCCACCCAGTCTGATCACGCCGCCGCCTGGCTGCGCGTTCCACCCACGCTGCGCACTGTCTCGGGGTCGGGTGACCTGCAGGACCGAGGTGCCGAGGCTGCGCGCGCTCGGCACGGACGGCGAGCACCGATCGGCGTGCCACTTCGCCGAGGAGCTCGTGGCCCTCGATCCGAACGTCGAGCCCGCTACGTGAGCACGGTGTCATCGACGCACGGCGACGAGCTCCTTCGGGTCGAAGGCCTCATCAAGCATTTTCCGGTCAAAGCGGGGCTCTTCAGGCACACCGTCGCGCAGGTCAAGGCCGTCGACGGCATCGATCTCGCGGTTCGCGATCGCGAGACGCTCGGCGTGGTCGGCGAGTCTGGCTCCGGGAAGACGACTCTCGGTCGCACCATCATGAGGCTCTTGGAGCCCACGGCCGGGAGGATCCTCTTCGACGGTCGGGATATCACGAGGCTCTCGAGGCGGGAGCTGCGTCCCGTCCGGAGGGATCTCCAAATCGTCTTCCAGGATCCGTACGCTTCGCTGAACCCACGGATGACGGTGCGGGAGATCGTTGCCGAGCCGCTGCGCATCCATCACCTGTACCGGCACGGTGGCAAGCGACGGGTCGAGGAGCTGCTCCTGACGGTCGGACTGAGCCCCGAGCACGCCAACCGCTTCCCGCATGAGTTCTCGGGTGGCCAGCGACAGCGCATCGGGGTCGCGCGCGCGCTCGCCCTCGCGCCCAGGCTGATCGTGCTCGACGAGCCCGTCTCGGCGCTCGACGTCTCGATCCAGGCGCAGGTCGTGAATCTCCTCGATCGGCTCCAGGACGAGCTCGGGCTCACCTACATCTTCATCGCCCACGATCTCTCGGTGGTCCGGCACGTCTCCGACCGGGTGGCCGTCATGTATCTCGGCAAGGTGGTGGAAGTCGGGACCCGCGGCCAGGTCTACGAGACGCCGATGCACCCGTACACGCAGGCACTGCTTTCCGCAGTCCCGATCGAGTCGCCGCAGCACCGAGGCAAGCGCGTGCGCATCGTCCTCGAAGGGGACGTCCCCAGCCCAACCGACCCTCCCTCCGGTTGCAGGTTCCGAACGCGGTGCTGGAAGGCGCAGGAGATCTGCGCCCAGGAGGAGCCCGCCCCGGTCCCGCGCGCGGGGGGCAGCCATCCGGTCGCGTGCCACTTCGCCGAGGCACTCAGCCCGCTTGCGCTCCGCCAGGATGTGGCTCCGTCCGCCCCCGGCGACTCGGCCCCGCCGACGACGCGCGTGTAGCCAGCTCATGGCGCCTCGACCGCTCATCGTTCTCGCCGCCATGGTGGGCGCGCTCGCTACCGGATGCGCGTCGAGCAGCACGCCGACTGTGGAGGAATACGAGCGGTCTCTCGGTTCGGCACGCGACCGCGTGGACTACGCGCTGGAGCGAATCACGCAGGCGGGCTCGAGAGACGAGCTCCTCGAGCGCATGGACGAGGCAGCCACCACGATCGACGACGCCGCGAGCGACCTCGCTGAGGTCGGGGCCCCGAGGAAGGTGGAGAGCGAGACCGATACGCTCGTCGACGCATTGCAGCAACTCGCGTTCGATCTACAGGCGACCGCCGACCAGATCCGACAGCCAGGCTTCGGCGATCTCGTCATCGGAACGAGGGGATTGAGCTTCGAGAGCTGGGACGCCGTGAATCTCGCGCTGCGGGCTATGAGCGCCAAGGAGATCGACGTCGCACCGCTCGAGCGCCACTAGATGATCGATGCCACGACCTCGCGCGTCCAGATGCGCGATCTGGCGGGTCGGGGCCGCTTCCGCCCTCGGCGAGCCCGCTACACGGCTCGCCGAGGGCGTGCGCTTCACGACGATCGAGCGACGTCAAGGCCTCGAGCCTTGCCGTCGCTCGCTCCTCGCGCCCCCGAGCGGCCAGCCCGCGCCCTGGAGAAGACGATTCCGTGGCATCAATCATCTAGTCGTTCTTCAGATGCGCCGAGATCGGAGCGCGCCGCGACGCCCTCGAGGACGAGGTCAAAGAGATTCGGCGAGCACGTGCTTGTGCCTGCGCCGCTCGGCCTTGCGCTCGCGCATACGGCGCGGATCGGGAACCGGAACGGCAGCCAGGAGCGCCTTCGTGTACGCGTCGCGTGGGTTCGTGTACACCTCGTCCGCCGGGCCCATCTCGACGATCTTGCCGCGATTCATGACAGCGATGTCGTCGCTCACCTCCCGCACGACCGCGAGATCGTGTGCGATGAACAGGTAGGCGATGCCGAACTCCTGCTGGAGGTCCTTGAGCAAGTTGAGGATCTGTGCCTGGATGGAGACGTCGAGCGCCGACACCGGCTCGTCGCACACGATGAGCCGTGGGTTCAGAGCGAGCGC
>Ga0190271_10002210_pt1 | contig 11662 bp, 11 predicted proteins | sample Popmic356T_FD_133747 | JGI IMG/M metagenome (GOLD analysis project Ga0190271, IMG submission 133747) | Populus adjacent soil microbial communities from riparian zone of Weber River, Utah, USA - 356 T | ecosystem: Environmental > Terrestrial > Soil > Riparian zone | place: USA: Utah | collected...
ATCCGTCCCTACCTTTGTCCCTACCTCAGTTTAGGGATGATAGCGGACTTTGGCGAACAACTACAGACGCTGAATAAGATAAAACACCGAAAAAACAATGGGCAGGTGGACGTAAGAGAATTAGGGCGAATGATACTTGAGCGGTCTCCTGTTCCGCCATCGGCTCGAACTTTTCCGCCAGCCGCACCATGGCCAGCATCGTGTCGAGCTGCGGTTTGGTCAGCACGCCACCTTGCCGTTCAGTCTGCGCGATGAGTTGGTCGGCATGTTGCAACAGCAAGCCGGAAACGCGCGCCGCGCGGCCTGCCTCCGCCGTGTCGGCGCCCGCCGATGGTGCACCAGCCTCCGAATTCGCCGCGGGCTGCGCGATCCGATCGGCCCGGCGAGAGCCGGCCTCTCCTATGTTCGCTTCCGCGTCTAACTTATTGAATACCTGCAGTGCCAAGGCGCATTCCTGCTCCGTGACGTCCGCCGCGGCGGCAAGAAGCGCGATCGTTGGGGTCTGACGCTCGTGCAAGGCGCGCAACGCTGCCCACCGCGCCGCACTGATCTGCGTGGGATGCATGCTTCACTCGCGATGGGATTGTGTCGAGGTACATCGGCGAGTGACTTCGCTCACACTTTTCCGAGGATGGCGAAACACTACCAAACCACCGTCACGACGTCAAGGACTATTTTCCTATTCTTGGATCTCCGAATGATGTCGGACGACGACGACAACGACGCGTGTCCTACCCTTCGATGATTTCCGCTTGGCCAGATATGGCTGAAACTTTGGCGAACGCCCTGCATGGGCGCCTTCAAAGCTGATCGTCGCGATCCCGGTGACGCGAGGTCTGCGCGCTGCAGGGGTTGTCCATTCGGCGCGAAGCGACGAGACTGGGGTTACCAAGATTCTGCACCGGCGCGCAATCTGGATGAATATGCGCAGCGCCGCGTGGAAATGGCCCAGATGATACTGGCGGGCGAGTTTCCCCAGCCCAAGCGGCGTAGTAACTGTCGACCGGCAAGTGACAGGGTGGAGGTAAGCATTGCGTCGTGCAGGGCGAATTCTGATCGGGTGTCTCCTGGCGCTCATCGTACTGGCCGCGACCGTTTGGGTCAGCTTCGCCTTGTGGTATCGCCTGCCGGCGCCCGAGCCAGCAAGGGCGCTGGCCGGCGTTCTGTTCGCGGCACTCGGTCTCGCCACCGTGGTTGCGATTTTCAGCCGCCGCCGTTTTCATGGGCTAGCCGTTTTTGCGCTGGCCTTCGGCGCGGTCTTGATCTGGTGGAATACAATCAAGCCGCTGCGGGATGCCGACTGGGCTCCGGACGTTGCCCGGCAGGTCACGGGGACACGTCAAGGCGAACTGCTGACCCTCACCAATGTGCGGAACTTCGAGTGGCGCAGCGCAACCGACTTCACGGAGCGTTGGGAGGAACGGACCTATGACCTCTCCAAGCTTCGGACGCTCGACCTCTTCATGTCCTACTGGGCGGGTCCGGAAATGGCTCACGTCATCATGAGCTTCGGCTTCGAAGATGATCGCTACCTTGCCTGGTCGATCGAGGTCCGGCGGCGCAAGGGAGGGCAATTCTCGCCGGTGGCGGACCTCTTCAAGAGCAATCCCCTCGTGATCATCGCCGCCGATGAGCGCGATGTGGTCGGCGTCCGCTCGAATATCCGCGGAGAGGATGTCCAGATCTATCGCCTCAGAACCCCGCCGGAAGCCGCGCTCAAGCTTCTGCTGGAATATCTCGACGATGCCAATGCGCTTTCCACCACGCCGGAATTCTACAATTCCATTTCGACCAACTGCACGACGACCATCGTCAAGATGATCCGCGCCGTCGGGGATATGATCCCCCTGGATTGGCGTCTTATCGTCAACGGCTACCTGCCCGAATATGCCTACGAACAACGCGCCCTCGATACCCGGCTGCCTTTGCCGGAGCTTCGAGCACGCGCTCACATCGACGAGAGGGCGCTCGCGGCCGGACTATCTCCTGATTTTTCGCGCGCCATCCGAGTGGGCGTCCCGTCTCCACATGAACAGGTGACGCAGCCATAGGCAGTTCGCCCGAGAACACGGGAGGCATTCATTGCCGGCTTGTTACAGCCTAGCCAAAACCATTCACGTTTGCTGGTGTCCCAGGCGCCGCCAGCAAATGCGCGACCCTGCGGAGTTCACTCATGATGGTCGAACTCGCTCAGGGAGATTCTCACATCCTGAAGGAAGCGGAACAGAGCCCCCACAAGCATGACAAGCGCCACGACAAACAGGACGCCGGCGCCGAGTTCGTGGCGATAGCCCAGAAGGGTCACCGTAAAACCGAACAGAAGAAGCAATGTGACGATGATGCCGCTGCCCACCGTCATCTGCAGCGACTGGTGTAGAAGGACCTCTCGGCGGCGCAGCCTGGCGATGTCCGCTTTCAGCCGGGCGCGGCCGACGTCGTCGTTGGCGATCTTGTTCAGGCTGCGCAACCGGTCGGTGATGCGGGTCATACGGGCGATCAGGATGGAAATCATCGCAGCGATCGCGGTGAGCAGAAAGGACGGCGCCAACGCGTGGGAGATCACCGTGGAAAGCTGATCCGCGTCGATGCTGGGCATTTTGCCACCTCGGTTCTGGCAGCGTTGCTGCCGCTGCGCTGCTTCGACCACCTCGCTCAGGATCGCGGTCCAACGACTTTGGGTTCGCGGTCCTAAGGGAGGGCATTCACGGCGCGCGCTGCTACGATGACCAGCGTCAGCAGCGAGATCCCGCTTTCGAGCGTCATCAGCATCTTGGCGCGCCGGCTGAGCGGCAGGACGTCGGTCGGGCTGAAAGCCGTCGCCGTATTGTAGGCGAGCGCGAGGTAGTCGAGGAACTGCGGCCGCCAGTCCGGCGGAGCGACTTCCGGTATCGAGGCTTGCGGAAAGAGCCAGTCCGGAAAGCTTTCTCCACTCTCCCAGGCGAAGAGACCGCCTCGATCGAGCTGCCAGTATAGCAATGCGAAGGCCAGAACGTTGGTGACCCAGATCGCCAGCGAAGAGGAGAGCAGGGAGATCACGCGCGTCTCCGGCGGGTGCAGCGTGATGATGCCGATCATGTCGGCAAGCTCCAGCGTCGTGTTGGCGACGTAAGCAGTGGCAAAGAGGATGATCACGACCCTCTCGACACGCAGCCAGAAGCGGGCGTTGCCGGTGGAAACACTGACTGCCACCATCGGCACCAGGATCGCCAGCGCAACGAGATGCGATACCCAGCGCGGCATGAGTTGCACATGGTGAGGCAAAACCTCCAGCAAGGCGAGCACCGCAATGATGGCAAGCGCCGGCGCCCAGCGGGATTCATGCCGAAGCAGGGACTTTCCGTTGGCCATCATCGCTGTGCAGACTATCGGTTCGCGGTCCTACGAGCGTGCCGTTCGGCTCCCGATCCTCAGGGGGCATCCTTCAGGGTGACCTTGACGATGCCGCCCGCGATGTTGATGCCTTGCTGACCCTCGACGGAGATCGGCTGCAGCGAAAACGCATTGCCGCTGCCGCCGGCGAGAACATTGGCGCCCGCGCCAATGCCGATCGAGGCGTCGGCGCCCACGCCGGCATAGGTCCCGGCGAGAGCCCCCGCCGGAATGCCGCTGGTTGCCGCCACGACAGCCCAGACCAGATGGCCCGACGCAACTTCGCCCAAGGCCACGCCGAACTCCTCGATTGAACCGGTATAGTTATCGGTCTGACCGCTGGTCCTGTCTTTGAACACGCAGGTAAGCGTCTGCTTCTCCACCACGAACATCCCGATGCCGCGCGATACGTCGCAGGACAGCGTGCCGATCTGCGTTGAATTCTGCGCACTTGCACCGACCGGGATCAGCGCGAGAGTCGAGCCGAGAACTGCATTTCGAAACAGGTCCATCATTGAGGTTCCTCCGGCTCTGCGCCACGCTTTTCACTGATTCGAGCGCTCTGTTCGCGGTCATGGCGCCCGGGATTATTTCAGGCCGGATGGAACGATGAATTTCCAGTCCGCATCAGGTCGACGACCAGCCACTTGCCGTTCCCGGCGGCATCGCCGAAGCCGACGTAAGGGTAGTTTCGCGTCAACCTCATTGATGTTGTCCTTTTGGGAAGTATTCGTATGATCCTACCGATCTTCTTCTATAATTAAGGCCTTGGTCAATCAGGAACGGTCTCAATGCAGCACGGACCTATCGACCCATTGCGTCGAAACGTGCTGCGTGCATTTGCAATGCTTTTCATATTTCTACTTGTAGTTTTACTGGACAGTGGTTCTGCAACGGCCGCGATTGTTGGCCGGTCTCCCCGCGTGCTCATCCTCTATCCATTTGATGAGCGCCTGCCTGCCACATCGATTGCCGGCGAGAGCGCCAGGGCAAGGCTGATCGGCGAGACGGCCGGCAAGATCGATCTTTTCTCGGAATTTCTCGACCTTTCCAGATTTCCTCACCAGATCCATATCGACCGCATGGCGAGATACCTCGCGGAGAAATACACCGATCAGCGTCCGGATGTGGTGATTGCGATGGGTGCAGAGGCCGCACGCTTCATCGTCGATTATCGCGATACGATCGCGCCGGGAGCGACGATCGTTGTCGGCGGCTTCAACCACGAAAGCGGGAAAATGCTTGCCCTCCCGGCTGATGTCGTCGGGGCCTATAGCGAGTTCGACATCGCGAATACATTCGCGCTTGCCCGCGCCCTCCAGCCAAAGGCGAAGCATCTTTTCGTTATCGGCGGCTCCGCAGTTTTCGACCACGAGTGGCTCGACAGCGCGAAAGCCGGTCTGGCTGCCGTCGCGAGGGGATACGAGACCACCTATCTGGAAGGGCTTTCGATCGACGAATTCATCACGCGCGCTTCTCAGGTTCCAACTGACAGCATCGTTATCATCCTCACGATTTTCGCCGATGGCACCGGCCGCAATTTTCTTCCGAAGGAAGCGGCTGGACTGGTGGCGTCCAAGGCCAACGCGCCAGTCTACGGTCCCTACGATACCTATATCGGCCAAGGCTTGGTGGGCGGAAACGCGCCCACCTTCGAATCGATGGGCCACTCGATCGCCGGGCTGGCTCTGGATGCAATCGCGGGGCGGGCGGTAAGCGACGTCGATGTGCCCAACACATTCTTTGTCGACGCGAGGCAAATGGAACGGTGGGGACTGTCGGAGAAAGCCCTTCCTGCGGAAACATCCTTGAGGTTCAGGCAGCCCAATCTCTGGGAAAGGCATTGGCAACTGATACTCGCGGGTCTCGCGGTGGTGACGCTGCAGGCCATGGTCATAACGGGGCTGCTCCTGGAAAGGCGCCGGCGCTTCGCCGCTCAGGGCGAATCCCAGTTGCGCCTGCTGGAACTGGTGCATTTGAACCAGTCCGCTACGGCGGGTGCGCTTTCGGCATCGATCGCCCACGAATTGAACCAGCCGCTCGGCGCCATACTCACCAATGCGGAGGCCGCGGAGGCGATCCTCCGGAGTGAAACGCCGGACCTCACTATCGTCCAGCAGATTCTGGCCGACATCAGGGAGGACGATGAGCGCGCCGGAGAAATCATCCTTCGGCTTCGGGGGATGCTCAAGCGCAGGAGCGAGATCGACTGGCAGGAATTCGACCTCAACGAGGTCGTCGCGGGGGCGATCAACATCTTGCGTGCGGAAGCGGCAAACAAGCATGTTTCGGTGAGCGCCGAGCCATCCCTGGGCAGGCTGCGCGTGCGCGCCGATAAGGTTCATCTGCAGCAGGTAATCCTGAACCTCGCAACGAATGCGATGGACGCGATGGTCGAGGCGGCCATACCCGACCCAAAGCTCGTTCTCCACACGACGCTGCTCGGCAATACGAAGGTCGAGATGTCCATTTCGGACAATGGGAAAGGCATTCCCAATGAGAGGCTCAACAGCATCTTCGACGCCTTCTACACGACCAAGCCGAACGGAACCGGCCTCGGGCTTTCCATCGCGCGCGCGATCGTCGAGACATACGGCGGAAAAATCTGGGCTGATAACCGTGCCGGCGGCGGCGCGGTTTTCCGCTTCGTACTTCCGCTCGCCGGGGTCTCATGATTGCGATGAAGCCGTTCATCCACATCATCGATGACGACGCATCGCTTCGAACGGCGCTGGGACGGCTTGTCGAGACATATGGTTTTTGCGCCGTCTCCTACCCGTCGGGCGAAGATTTCCTGGCGCGGCTGCCGACGTCCGGATCTGGATGCATCCTCCTTGACCTGCGCATGCCGGGCTTGAGCGGTACGGACTTGCAGGTCAGGCTTGCGCAAGCCGTGCCGCTGCTTCCCGTCATCTTCCTCACGGGTCAAGGCACCATCGCGGAAAGTGTCCGGGCGATGAGGGCTGGCGCCGATGATTTTCTTGAAAAGCCCGTCCCCTCCAAAATCCTGCGACAGGCAATCGAGCGCGCGCTCGGGCAAAATGATCACCGGCGGGCCGAGCATGACCAGTTGCAGATATTGCAGTCCAAAGTGTCGAAACTCACGCCGCGAGAGGCCCAGGTTTTCGATCTGGTCGTCAGCGGCAAGCGCAACAAGCAGGTTGCCCATGAACTGCGCACGTCCGAGCGCACGGTGAAGGCGCACCGGCAAAGAATTATGGAAAAGCTGAGTGCGACCTCGCTCGCGGAGATCGTCTCGGTCGCGGCAAGGCTTGGGCGCATCGAGGATGATGCGGCGCGCACGCCCCCGCGAACGTCTTCCCCAAAGGCCAATACCCTCCATCGCTAGTTAGGCCCAGAATGCCGATATGAGCATCGAGCGGCCAGCAACTCGTTGAGGAGTTTGTTTTGGAAAGCCCGCCACGAACGGTGGCTATCGTAGAAGACGATCCGAGCATGCGGAGAAGCATCGAGCGGTTGCTCGGCGCGCATGGCTACAAGACCGAAGGGTATGTCTCGGCGGAAAGCTTTCTGACGCGAGGAAGCGTCAGCGACCTCATCTGTATCGTCCTTGACATTCACCTCGGCGGCATGTCGGGGATTGAGCTGGGGCGCGCGCTGAAGGAGACGGTGCCTCGCCCGATTGTGATCTTCATCACGGCCGTCGACGATCAAGCGCTTGAAGTGGAAGCCCTGGAGGCCGGCTGCGCAGCCTATCTGCACAAGCCGTTTCCCGCGGCTTCATTGATCGGTGCAATCGAGAGAGCACTGCCAGATAAATTCCCCTGACGAGGAACGGCCGCACAATTCTTGCCGCGGGCGGCTCTGCTCCCGCCCTGCGCTCCCGATGATTGGCGCTATTGTGCGACCTGGGAGGCGGCCGACATCAGTTCGCGCGGGTCCGGCGATCCAAACATATATTGCCCGCCTCCGGGAGCCTCGGTGAAACTCCAGCGGATAATGCCCTGCCGGTCCAGCAGAAATTGTCCGACGAGCTGCCCATGCCCCACCGCGAGCATCTCCTGGTCGGATTCGGTTATCTCGTATCCGTCCTTCTTGTTCAGGACATCGGTTGCCTTCATCGGATCCATCGGCTCGGGAAGTTCGCCCGGCATGTCGATCCTCATCTCCAGAACGGTTGGCATCGAAACCTTGTACGGCCACACCGTCTCGGTCTCGGTGAATTCGAGATTTGGCAGTCCGAAAGCCCGGTGCGAAGCTCGCAGGGGATCGGAGGCCGCAAGCATGTTGGGCATGGGATGATAGCGGAAATAGAGGCGGGCGCGCTCGATCGGCGTATTGACCACGGTCAGGCTCTCGACGCCCATCTCCCGCAGCGTCGGGTCGAGAAGCGCCTGTGCGGCGATATGGCGGCGGCAGAACGCGCAGTGCAGACCTCGGAACAAGCCGACCAGAACCGGTTTCTGCCCCCGAAAGTCGTCGATGGCGATCTTCCCGTCGCGCGTGATCGCGTCCAGCACGACGTTCGGCGCCCGATCGCCAGGCTGAAGCGGATACAATTCTGTTTGCCCGGTCATGCCAAACCTCCTCCCCGCTCAGTCGAGAAACGGCAGCACCACAAGCGCTTCGGGGTCGAGCCCGTGCTGGGCGCAAACATCCTGCGCCAACGTAAAATAGCGTTCAGCCTCGACGAGATTGTCGAGGTCGAGGTTGACCGTTGCGAGACCATCATAGCATGGAAAGAGCAGTTGCGGCTCACCCGTTTCCTGCGCCACTTCGAGCGCTTCCTCAAAGAAGCGGACGGCCAGTTCCGGCTGGGCGTGGCACTGGTGGATCTGGCCGAGCACGATCAGCGGCACCGGCAAGTGCTCGCGCTGGCCGAGCGCACGGTCGATCTCGATGGCCTTCTCGGCAGCCGGGACGCCTTCGGTCGGGCAGCGGTCGGTGAAGGTGCAGCACGCAACCGCAAGATTGGTCAGCAGGCGTGCCTGGAACCCCAAATCCCCGATACGCTGCGACACCTCCAGACCACGCCGGCAAACCTCCATTGCCCGCGCCGGGCTGATTGTCGTGTAGAGGACGCTGAGATTGGTGTAGCCGCGGCAGGCCGCACCGGGCAGGCCGGCGGCTTCGGCCACCTCGATGCTCCGCTCCACCTCGCGCACCGCCTCGAGGCCCCGCCCGAGCCGGGCGAGCGCAACGCCCTTGGTGTTGAGGGCTTCGGCCATCGCAATGGCCGCGTCGCGCGCAGTTTCGGGGGACTGCTCCGTCAAGGCGCGGGCGCAGTCGAGCGCCTTCTCGGCCCATTCCGCGGCACGCACATGGTCGCCGGTTCGGAAGGCCAGGCGCCCTCGCTCCTGCCATAGGTGCGCCTGCTCTATGGGCTCATCCGCTCCCTCAAGGAGCATGGCGGCATCGGCATAGTGCGATTCAGCGTTGCCACGGTTTCCGGCGTCCCAGAAAAGCCGGCCGACCTTGCGAAGAACCCGCGCGCATGCGACGCGGTCGCCCGTTTTGCGGTATGCCTGCAAGATGGAGCCATAATTCTCGTGAGCGACCTCACGGCGACCGGTCGAACCACTGAGGTCAGCTACCCGCTCTGCAATCTCCAGCCCGAGGGGCGTCAGGTCGGCCGCGTCCAAGGAGGCCAACGCCTGCTCGTAGAAGCGAAGGGCGTCATCATTGGCGAAGATGATGCGCGCGCGGTCGCCAGCCTGCAGCAGGTAGCGAGCCCCCTTGTCGCGCATCGTGCTCTGGCCGAAGTGGTGGCCGAGGACGGTCAGATCCTCAAGCCGTTCGGGGCTGTCGCCGCAAATGCGCTCGAAGGCGATGGCGATCTTTCCATGCATCTCGCTGCGCCGCTGCAGCAGCAGGTTCTGATAGATGACGTCCTGCAGCAGTGTCTGGGTGAAGCGGTAGCAGCGCGATGAGATCGATCCGGCTCCGGCAACCTCCACGATGATTTCCGCATCGCATAGCAGTTCGAGGCCCGCGTCCAGCCTGGCGGGGTCTGTCGTGACAGCCCTCAGCAATGTGGCGTCGAACCGGGGGCCTATCACGGAGGCTTCCTGCGCCAGCCGGCGTATTTCGTTTGGAAGCCGGTCGACGCGGGTGAGCAACATCGCCTGAATGGTGGCCGGGATGCCGACTGTCGCCTGCCCCGCCACGACCTGCCACTGCTGGCCGTCGTGCTGCACGACGCCGAGCTCGACAAGGCCGCGCACGATTTCCTCGATGAAAAGGGGATTGCCTCCGGCGCGGTCGAGAATTTCGTCGTGCAGGGTTTCTGCCGACTTTGCCCAACCTTCGCTGAACAGCGCCGCCAGCAGGCTGCTCCCCTCGGCCTTGCCGAGCGGCGACAGCCTGAGGGCGGTGTGGCTGACGCGGCTTGAATCCAGCTGGTCGTTTTCCATCGCCGGGCGATGGGTAACCACCAGCATAAGCCGCATGCGTTCCAGCCTGTCCATGACGAAACGCAGTGCTTCGAGCGATACGGCATCGGCCCAGTGCAGGTCTTCGACGACAATCAGCAGCGGAGACAGAGCGAGGCGGCGTTCTATGATCGTGCGGACAGCGTGAAGAATTTGCCGTCGCAATTGCTCGGGCTCGAGATGCCGCAGGGTGCCGTCGGGGTCGCCCAGCCCAAGCACATGGTAGAGCAACGGAATGAGTTGCCCCGCCTCATCGTCTTTCAGACCAAGCTCCGTCAGGAGAGCGGCAAGCTTCGTCCGCATTTCGACCGGCGGGTCGTTCAGCATCATGCCCGCGGCGCTGCGGACGACCGCTCCGATGGCCCCATAGGATTGTTCGCCCAGCGGCGAACAGGCCGCATGTCTCACCGCAACGTCCTGGAAGCGCTGCTCGTAGCCAATGCGGGCGATGAATTCGTTGACCAGGCGCGATTTCCCAATTCCAGCCTCGCCAACCAGGCGGACGAGTTGCGCGGAGCCGGTACACGCTAGGTCCAGGCTCGCAAGCATGCTCTGCAGCTCGGTATCGCGGGCGATCAACGGCGTGCTCAGACCAAGCGTTTCCAGACCGCGCGCGGGGCGCGGCGAGGCGAGCGGCTCACCCAGCCGGTGCACGAGCACGCTGCCGGCCTTGCCGCGCAGTGCGACATCGCCAAGCGCCTCGTATGAGAAAGCGTGCCTGGTCAAGCGGTGGGTGAGCGGGCCGACCAGAATCTCGCCCGGCGCGGCCAATGATTGCAGCCGCTGTGCGATGTTCACCGTGTCGCCGGTGACCGAATAGGATTTCGCCGTCCCGACGCCCAATCCGCCGGTGACGACCGGTCCGGTGTTTATGCCGATATGGAGCACCAATGGCGGACCGCCCTCCGCCGGGTCTGTACCCAGCCGCGCCGTGCGGGCGATCATATCTAGGGCGGCGCGAAGTGCGCGTTCAGGATCATCCTCATGCGCGACAGGCGCGCCGAACAGGGCAAGCAGCGCATCGCCAATGAACTTGTCGACATAGCCTCCGAAGCTCTGGACAGCCGCGGTCAATTCTCCGAACAAGTCGTTCTGCAGCGTCTGCATGACCTCGGGGTCAAGCCGCTCACTCAGCGCGGTGAAGCCGCTCAGGTCGGCGAACAGGACCGTTACCGTCCGGCGATCCGCGTCGAGCACCGGATTCGCCGCCGGCGGTGCTCTCGGAGCCCGGGCGGTCGCCGCGCGAGGTGGCGACGAAGGAGTGGCGCCTGCCGCGCCGATGCTCGCACCGCATTTCGGGCAAAAGGCGAAATCCGGCGCGCACGAATAGCCGCAGGCGGAGCATGCTATGGGCTGGCGTACACCGCATTTGGGGCAGAAAGCGAAGCCGCTTTCCATCTGGAAACCGCAGCCAGTGCAGTCCATCGACGAAGCCCTCAAGGCCGCTGGAACATGATGATGTCAGGCACATGTGGCGCGGCTTCATAAGGATGGACTGATACGGTCCGACCCGCAAGCCGCAGCGCCCGAGACGTGCCCGCATCTCGTGGGCCTCTGCTGCTTTCTCGCCTCTCGCGCGGGACCCAAAAATCAGGTCCAGGCTCAAATTGATTGAGATCAATGACAGGGATCGCTTTCCAAGAATTATATGATCGGGGGTACGTAATTTAACATTCCGCCCATGCCTCTCGGATCGAACGCCGGGGGCGAAGGAGTTGTCATGTCGGATGACACAGCTACGCCGGCAACAGACACAGACGGCACGGATCCGACGTCCCAGCCAGTTAAACTCAGCAAGAAAAAGCTGAAGGCCGCCAAGGCGAAGGATTACCTCAAGACCCTACGGAAGCTGCAGACAGAACTGTGTCTCCTTCAGGAATGGGTCAAGGCTACGGGACAAC
>Ga0190271_10002211_pt1 | contig 11661 bp, 7 predicted proteins | sample Popmic356T_FD_133747 | JGI IMG/M metagenome (GOLD analysis project Ga0190271, IMG submission 133747) | Populus adjacent soil microbial communities from riparian zone of Weber River, Utah, USA - 356 T | ecosystem: Environmental > Terrestrial > Soil > Riparian zone | place: USA: Utah | collected...
CCAGGCCGGCGACCGGCTCCGTCCGCGAGAGCTCGAGGATGAAGAAGGGGTTGCCGCCGCTCTGCTCGAGGATCTCCGCGGCTCGGGGGTTGCCGCCGAGGAGCGTGCCGCCGTCCCTCGGGTCGAGCGGGGCGAGGCGCTGCAGGCCGAGGTTGCCCGCGTCCGCGGCGGCGCGGATCTCCGCCATCACCGAGGAGTCGAGGCGCCGCGTCCGGTAGCTGAAGACGATCATCACCTTCGCTCGCGGTGGGCGGCGCAGGAGATGGCCGATCAGCTCCAGCGAGGCCCGGTCGCTCCAGTGCAGGTCGTCGAGGGTGATGAGGACGGTCTTGCCCGGCGCCAGCGAGCCGAGCAGCTCACGGGTGGCCCCGTAGACCCGGATGCGGTCTTCGGGAGCGGGGGCGGGGGAGTCGCCGGAGGCGAGGGGGCGCATCGCCGGGAAGGCGGAGGCGAGCTCGTCGATCTGCTCCTGGTCGAGGCCGCCGAAGGCCGACCCCGGGGCCGCCTCGAGGAAGCTGTCGAGGGCGTCGACGAAGAGCCCGAACGGCAGCTCGCGCTCGAACTCGGCGGCGCGCCCGTGGAGGACGACGCAGCCTCGGCCCGTCGCTCGCTCGGACAGCTCCCGCAGGAGCCGGGTCTTTCCCATCCCCGGATCGCCTTCGACCGCGGCAAAGCGCGCCGCACCGGCTTCGGCCTCGTCGAGCCGCGCGGTGAGGAACTCCAGTTCTTTCTCCCTGCCGACGAGCGCCGTCGCCATCGGTCCCGCCTCCTTTCAGATCCACCCTAACCCCGAGGCCTGCATCTGAGGGATCTAAGGGTCGAATCAGGGTCTGTCCCTGATGTAAGGGGAGCTCCGCGAGGCGAGTCTGCGGCTATGCAATCAACCAACCGCAGAGGAGCAGAACTCATGCAACCCCGTAAGAACATCGCGGCCCGTGCCGCGCAGTGGAGCTCGAATCACCGCAAGCTGGCCATCTGGGGATGGCTGGCGACGGTCGTCGTCCTGGTCGGCGTCTTCCTGGGCGGCGGCCTGATCGAACGCAAGGACATCTCTACCGTCGACACCTTCTCGGGCGAGTCCCAGCAGGCCGAGCGGGCGCTGACCGATGCCGGGCTCCGCCCGACCGAGGAGGTCCTCCTGATCCAGAGCGACACGGTCGGCGCCCGCGACCCCGCCTTTGAAGCGATCGTGGCCGAGTCCGCCGCGGCGCTGAGGGAGACCCCGCACGTCGCGAACGTCTCCACTCCGAGCCAAGGCGGGGGCGCCGTCTCCGACGACGGCCATTCGGTCCTGATCGATTTCGAGATCGCCGGGGCTGAGAAAGACGTGGCGGAAAACGTCGTCGCCAGCGAAGAGACGGTTGCGGGCCTGAACGGCTCCGATCCGGCCTTCAGCGTCGAGCAGTTCGGGGCGGGTTCGTCCGAGGGGGCCCTCGAAGAAGCCTTCTCCTCGGATCTCGGCAAAGCGGGCATGATCTCGCTGCCGCTGACCCTGTTCATCCTGGTCATCGCGCTCGGGGCGCTGGTCGCCGCGGGTGTGCCGCTGATCCTCGCCCTGACCGGCGTGCTGGCGACGATGGCGATGGTCGTCGTGCCCAGCCTGCTGTTCCCGCTCGACGGCAACATCGACGCGCTGATCCTGTTGATCGGCCTGGCCGTCGGCGTCGACTACTCGCTGTTCTACATGCGCCGCGAGCGCGAGGAGCGCGCCTCGGGCAAGAGCCCGCACGACTCGCTGCTGGCCGCAGCGGCAACCTCAGGACGGGCGGTGATGATCTCCGGGATCACGGTGATGATCGCGATGTCCGGGATGTTCCTCACCGGCGAGGCGACCTTCGAGTCGTTCGCGGTCGCAACGGTGGTCGTGGTCGCGGTCGAGATGTTCGTTTCCCTCCTCGTCCTGCCGGCGGTTCTCGCCTGGCTCGGCGACCGGGTGGAAAAGGGCCGCCTGCCGTTCCTCGGCAAGCGGCGTGAGCGCAGTGGAGACGGCGGCGTGTGGCGCCGTGTCGTCACCGCGGTCACGCGCCGGCCGCTGGTCTCGGCGGTTGCCTCGGCGGGCATCCTGATCGTGATGGCGATTCCGGCCCTGAGCATGGAGACGACCCAGACCAGCAGCGACGATCTGCCCAAGGACCTGCCGGTGATGCAGACCTATGACCGCTACACCGAGGCGTTCCCCGACAAGGCGAACGTCAACGAAGTGGTGGTCGAGGCGGGCGACGTCCGCAGCGGCGAAGGTGCCGCCGTGGTCGACCGGATCGTGACCGGCGCCGAGGGCTCCGAGACGTTCATCGGGACCCCCGACGTCACCTACAGCGACGACGCCACCGTGGCCAACGTCGCCGTGCCCAGCGAGGGCAACGGGACCGACGACGCCTCGATCGCGGCGCTCGACGAGCTCCGCGACGTGGTCGTCCCCGCCGCGCTCGCCGGCACCACCGAAGTCGAGGCAAACGTCACCGGCGGTGCCGCCTCGACCGAGGACTTCGCCCAGGTGATCTCCGAGCGGCTGCCGCTGGTGATCGCCTTCGTCCTCGGGCTGGCGTTCCTGTTGATGCTGTTCACCTTCCGCTCGATCGTCGTCCCGATCAAGGCGATCGTCCTCAACCTGCTCTCGGTGGGCGCTGCCTACGGAGTGCTGGTCGCGGCGTTCCAGTGGGGCTGGGCGGAGTCGCTGCTCGGCTTCGAGTCGAACGGCGGGGTCACGAACTGGTTGCCCGTCTTCCTCTTCGTGATCCTCTTCGGGCTCTCGATGGACTACCACGTGTTCATCCTCACCCGGGTCCGGGAGCTGTACGACCGGGGCATGAGCACCGACGAAGCGGTCCGCGAGGGGATCTCGCAGACCGCGGGGACGGTGACCAGCGCGGCCGCCGTGATGGTCGCCGTGTTCTCGGTGTTCGCGACCCTCTCCTTCCTTGACTTCAAGGAGATGGGAGTGGGCCTGGCGGTTGCGGTCCTGATCGACGCGACGATCATCCGCGGCGTCCTGCTGCCGGCGACGATGAAGCTGCTCGGCGAGCGCAACTGGTACCTGCCGGGCTTCCTCGAGCGGATGCCGCAGTTGCACGAGCGGCCGCCCGCCGAGGTTGGTCTCGAGCCCGACCCGGTGCGCACCTGAAAGCAATCGACTATCGATCCGCAGCCGGCGCCCGTGAGGGCGTCGGCTGCGGGATTGGAGCCCAAAATGTCTGACTTCTTCCTCCAACACAAGCACGACCCGAGCGAGTGCGACTCGGCCTTCGCCGCCTGGCGCTCCTTCGACAGCCCGTTGCGCGGCAGCTCCGCGCCGTCCACCTGCCTCGCCGGCGGCCACCGCATCTGGTGGCTGGTCGAGGCCACGGACGCCGCCGGTGCCCTCGCCCTCCTCCCGGAATTCGTCGCCGCGCGCACCGAGGTAACTGCGGTTCGTTACGTGGAGCTGCCCTGATGGACCGCGATCCGAACAAGAAGCAGGCCGCGGTGGTCGGTGCCGGCATCGGCGGCCTGGCCGCTGCGATCGCATTGCAGCGGGCGGGATGGGAAGCGACGGTCTACGAGGCGGCTCCGCAGGTAAGGCCCCTCGGCGCCGGGCTCTCGATCTGGCCGAACGGGGTGCGGGCGTTGCGCGAGCTCGGCCTTGCCGACCTCGTCGCCGCGGCTCCGCGGGCCGACGGCGCTCTGCGGCGAGCCGACGGCTCGGTGCTGGCCGAGTTCGACCCGCAGGTCCTGGAGGACCGCTTCGGGGCGCCGCTGGTCGGATTCCACCGCGCCGATCTCCACGAGGGGTTGGTCGCGGCCCTGGGGCGGGACCGGGTCTCGACCGGGATGGAGCTCGTCGGTTTCGAGGGCGGGGAGTTGCGTTTCGGCGACGGCTCCGTCGCTCGCGCCGACCTGATCGTCGGCGCCGACGGGCTCCGCTCGACCGTTCGCGCGGCTCTGCTCGGCGACGGCGAGCCGCGGGACGCCGGTGTCGTCGCCTTCCGCGGCGTCGCCGATCTGGACGAGCCGGTCCCGGCCGGCGAGTGGTGGGGCCCGGGCAGCGTCGCCGGCCTGCTGCCGCTCGGCAACGGGCGCGTCTACTGGTACCTCGCCCACCGCGGTGATCCCGACCCGGCCGCGCTGCCCGACCTGCTCGCCGACTACGGCCAGTCGGTTCGCGAGGCAGTCGCTCGCACCGCTGCGGATGCCGTCCTCGTCCACCGCCTCTACGACCGCGATCCGGCTCCCACCTGGAGCCAGGGCTCGGCGACGCTGCTCGGCGACGCCGCGCACCCGATGCTGCCGTTCCTCGGCCAGGGTGCCTGCGCGGCGCTCGAGGATGCCGTCGCGCTGGGCGCCGCGGTGGCCTCGGAGGCAAGCGTGGAGGCGGCGCTGGCAGCGTACGAACGAGCCCGCGTCGAGCCCACCGCTGCCCTCGTCTCCGGCTCCCGCAAAGCTGCGAAGGCGGCGCTCCTGCAGTCCCGGCTGGGGCGCGGGCTCCGCAACGCGCTCGTCTCGGCGGCGCCGGAACGGGCGCGGCTGCGCCAGCTCGATCCCTTCCTGGGCCGGTGTACGGTTGGGGTCGATGGAGACGGTTCTGGTTAGCGGCGGGTCGGGTTTCCTTGGGGGGCGGTGCGTGGTCGAGCTGCTGCGCCGTGGCCATGCGGTGCGGACGACGGTGCGCGATCTCTCCAAAGAGGAGGAGGTGCGGGCGCGGGTCGGGTCCGAGGTCGATCCCGGCGATCGGCTCGCCGTGCTGGCGGCGGATCTGGGCTCCGACGATGGCTGGGCGGAGGCGGTCGCCGGCTGCGAGTACGTCCTCCACGTCGCCTCGCCGTTCCCGGCGGCGCAGCCGAAGGATCCCGACGATCTGATCGTGCCGGCTCGGGAGGGGACGCTGCGGGTGTTGCGGGCTGCGCTTGACGCGGGCGCTCGCCGGGTCGTCGTCACCTCCTCGGTGGCGGCGGTGCGCGGCAGTGTCGACTCCGCCCCGGCGCCGCTCACCGAGGCGGATTGGTCGGACCCTGATGACTCGGCGTTGACTCCCTATGCCCGTTCGAAGACGATCGCCGAGCTGGCGGCCTGGGACCTGGTGCGGGAGCGGGGGGAGGAGGAGAGGCTTGCGGTGGTCAACCCCGGCGCGATCCTCGGCCCGGTGATCGGCGCCGAGCGGTCGTCCTCCCTGGCTCTGGTCGAGCGGCTGCTGAAGGGGATGCCGGGGACGCCGCGGATCGGGTTCAGCGTCGTCGACGTGCGCGACGTCGCCGAGCTTCACATCCTGGCGATGACCGCCGCCGAGGCCGGCGGTGAGCGTTACCTCGCCGTCGACCGGTTCCAGTGGATGGCCGACGTCGCCGCGGTGTTGCGCGAGCAGCTCGGCCCCGAGGCGGCGAAGGTGCCGAAGCGCTCGATCCCGAATTTCCTGGTCAGAGGCATGGCCCTGTTCGACCCCGCCGCGCGCTCGGTCGTCGGCCAGCTCGGCCACCGGGTCGAGCTCTCCAACGCGAAGGCGCGGGCACTGGGCTGGGAGCCGCGCCCGGTCGAGGAGACGATCGCCGACTGCGGCAGGAGCCTGTTGCGATGAGGATGCGCGCCGCCGTGCTGGAGGAGTTCGGCGAGCCGCTCGCGGTGCAGGAGGTCGAGCTGGCCGAGCCGCGGGCCGGGGAGGTGCTGGTTCGCCTGCACGCCTGCGGGGTCTGCCATACGGACCTCTACACCGCCTCCGGTGCCGACCCGTCTGGCTACGCGCCGGCCGTGCTCGGACACGAGGGCGCCGGCGTCGTCGAGACGGTCGGGACGGACGTCGCCTCGCTGGCGCCGGGCGACCACGTCGTCACCCTCTTCTCGCCCCAGTGCCGCGAGTGCGTCCACTGCCTCGACCCGCGTACCAACCTCTGTATGGCGATCCGCGAGGAGCAGAACAAGGGGCATCTGCCCGACGGGACGACGCGGATTTCCCGGGACGGAGAGGGGGTTCGTCACTTCATGGGCTGCTCGACCTTCGCCGAGTACACGGTGATGCCGGAGATCGCGCTGGCGAAGGTCAGCCCGGATGCCCCGTTCGAGCACGCCTGCCTCTTCGCCTGCGGGCTCTCGACCGGGCTCGGCGCCGCGATCAACACCGCCGCCGTGCGCCCCGGCAGCAGCTGCGCCGTCTTCGGCGCCGGCATGGTCGGGCTCGGGGCGGTCGCCGGCTGCCGCCTGCAGGGGGCCGAGCGGATCATCTGCGTCGACCTCTCGCCGCAGCGGCTGGAGCTGGCCCGCGGCCAGGGCGCAACCGATCTCGTCGAGGGCGGGGAGGGAGCGGTCGAGCGGATCCTCGAGCTGACCGGCGGCTTCGGCGCCGACTACACCTTCGAGGCGACCGGCAACGTCGCGGTGATGCGCGAGGCGGTCGAGGCGGCGCGGATGGGCTGGGGGCTCTGCACCGTCGCCGGAGTCGCCGGGAGGGGGGAGACCCTCGACGTCGTCCCGCGCCTGCTGATCACCGGCCGCCGCATCGCCGGCTCCTCCTTCGGCGGGGTCAAGGGTCGCGACCAGGTCCCGGCCCTCGTCGACCGCTACCTGGCCGGGGAAATCGACCTCGAGCCCTTCGTCTCCCATCGGCTCGCTCTCGACGAAGTCAACCGTGGCTTCGAGTTGATGGAGGCCCAGGACGGGATCCGCAGCGTTATCGAGTTCTCATAGTCCTTCACGATCACCGGGCCGGTGAAGCTGAATAGGGGCGGCGAGTTCAGCGCATGTCGGGGGCATGCACAGATTCTCCTGAATACCTAAAGATACCTTGACTTGTACCTGAGTTCTTTCTACGCTGTTTGGAAAGCTGCGACGGGGGGCCGAACGGAGGTCCACTCACCAGTCCGGCGCGAGCTTAGAGGGATGCGAGCAGGCCCCAGATGGGAGGGCAGCCATGTCTCGCGCGTACAACGCACGGCGAAAGGCGAAGCGACGAACACGGGCCGCCGAGTCGCCGAGCCCTAGCCGAACCGGGCCGCCGCGGCGGCGTCTCGCGGCCTTCGTGCCGGTCCTGCTCATAGTTGGGATCCTTGCTGTCGTTGGCGTGCTGGGATTTGGGGGCGGCGCCGGAATCAGCAAGGCACAGGTCCGGCAAGAGGTCGCCCAGCTTCTGGATGGCATACCTCAGGAGGACGCTTTCCTCGGTTCCCCCAAGGCACCGATAGCCGTCTGGGTCTATGGCGACCTCGAGTGCCCGACGGTGAAGCGCTTTGTCGAGAAATACCTTCCCTCATTTGTTGACAAATGGGTGCGGACGGGAGTTGTCAGGGTTCGGTACCACTCGCTTGAGACGGACACGAAGGACGAACGGGTCTTTTTCGAACAGGAAATTGCAGCCCTGGCCGCTGGCAGACAGGACAGGATGTGGAATTTCCTCCTGACCTTTGCGCGCCAGCAGGGGGAGCCCCGAACCGACTATGCGACCGAGGAGTTCATCGCCGGAATCGCTTCACAGGTCCCCGGCCTGAATCTCTCTCGATGGAAGGAGGATCGCCTTGACCCACTGCTGTCAAAGCAGGTGGCCCTGGGCGTGTTCCGGGCACACAAGCAGGGCTTCCAAGGGACCCCCTCATTTTCAATCGGCTACAGCAGCGGGAGAGATCGACCTGGAAACGGCGTCGATCCAGCCTCTCTGAAAAGCGCCGTTACTTTGACCCTTAAAAAGGACCTTAAAGCTCTACAGAAGGAATCGCGGGAAGACTTTCCAACTGTGAAGGTTGCCCCACCGTATCTGCGAAGGAACTGAGACAACGTAAACACTTAGAAGCTCTTGGGGAGAATGATGAATTTTCGACAACGCCCATACATAACACGGGTAACGTGCGCAGTCGCTGTTTGCGCATGTTTCAGCCTTACCGGGACGATTCTCTTTGCGGGTGTTGTGGCCGCCTGTGAAGTTCCCCCGCCCGAATGCAAAACGCCCACGGTTTCGACGGACTCGGCGTCGCCGGGTTCAACCTCGGCATACCTATACGGGACCGTAAATGCAAATGGGTGCGAAACCACCTACAACTTCAAATATGGCGTGACCGAATCGTATGAAGCATCCCTCAATGGCAATGTCGGAAAATTGGCGTATCCCACCTCCGTGATCGAGTTTGCCAACCCACTGAAAGCGAACACCACATACCACTATCGTCTCTATGCCACGAACTCGGAAGGGACCGGAAAAGGCGCCGATAAGACATTCACAACGGCGAAAGAACCGCCGGCAACGTCAGATCCCTCCGTCACCACCGAAGCAGCATCGGGAGTCACGAGCTACGGCGCGAGACTAAATGGGCTCGTCAACCCGAACGGATTGTCAACGACCTACAAATTCGAGTACGGAACCAAAGAAAAAGAACTGACCAAAGCCTCCGCCGAAGTCAACATCGGAACTGAAAGTCAGAATGTAACAGCGGAAGTGAGCCTCGAACCAGAAACGAAATACTTCTTCCGCATCTGGGCGAAAAACTCGAAAGGTACGACAACCGGGGCGGAAAAAAACTTCACCACGTCGTCAGTGCCGTGGAAAGTCAAAACCTCGCCGAATCCCGGATCGAGCCATAACTATCTCTACGACGTCAGTTGTGAACCGAGCACGAGCGTCTGCACCTCGGTAGGGACGAGCACCAGCTCTGGAGTTGACAGCCCGATGGCCCTGCGCTGGAACGGGAGCACCTGGTCCGAACAGACTGCCGCGAAAAAGTCCGGAGCGACTCATACCCGACTATTCGGCGTCGACTGTCCCTCGGAAACCCGCTGTCTGGCGGTCGGCAACCATCAGTCTTCGGAAGGCCCGTCGGTCCTGTCGGAGATCTGGAACGAAGGCAAATGGAACGTCCAGACGACGCCGCTTCCAACCGAATCTACCTCGAGCGAATTCACGGCGATCGGCTGCAACTCGACCGCCAACTGCACGGCGGTCGGGTCGGCGATGATCGGTGGCGTCAAGAAGGCGATAGCGGAGAGGTGGAACAGTCCGAACTGGGCCCTTTCTTCGATTCCGATCCCCGAAGGAGCGAAATCGAGCCAGCTCGACGGAGTGGACTGCCTGTGGTCGAACTTCTGCGTCGCCGTCGGCCGCTACACGAATAGCAGCAATCTGATCAGGAGCCTCGTCGTCTTCTGGAACGGCACCGAATGGTCGTTGCAGACGATCACGCCTCCTGTGCTGTCCATCGAAGCGCCTCTGCTCGATGTTGCCTGTACGCCAACGCCAAACCGCTGCACGGCGGTGGGGTTCTCGAGAAACTTCTGGAATGAACAGGTCACGCTGGCCTACCGTTTCAACGGGACTTCGACCTGGACGCAGGAAACCACGCCGAATCCGTCCGGAAGCATCGCGAATTCCCTGCAGGAGGTCTCCTGTGCGAGCGAAACGTCCTGCGCGGCTGTCGGGAGTTGGGGCGATGTCGCAAGCGAAACGGTCAAGACCTTGGCCGCCGGCTGGAACGGGACCACTTGGTCCATCCAGGGCAGCTCCAACCCTGCCGGGGCGATCTTCAGCTCTCTCTCCGGTGTCTCGTGTCGCAGTACCAGCTGCATGAGCGTCGGCTGGAGCACGAACGGCTCGGGCACCAACTCCACTTTGTCGGAGTTCCGGGAATAGATCGTCTACATACGAGAACAGGAGCTCCGCATCGCGGGGCTCCTGTTCTTAGGGCCCGCCGGGCCCGCCGTGCCCGACATCAAGAGAGCCGCGCCGCTACCGTTTTGACTTCGTCGCCAGGTCGCGGAGGCCGGTCAACTCCAGGCCGCGGCCGAGATAGGTGTCGAGTCGATGCAGGGGGTCGGGGATGACGACGAACTCCGGGGTTCTGGGCTTCTCCAGGTTCCAGACGACGACGAGCCAGAAGTTGCCGCGTTTTTCCTCGGCGCGGGCCGCCTCCGAGGGGGGAAAGCGAAGGTTCTCCGGGAGGTCCCGGCCGTGCGCCTTCAGCTCCACCCAGATGTCCTGCTTGCGGTCGACCGCGTCGGCGCCGGCGCCAGGCTGGTTGCGGGTGTCTTCGAGGTCGATGCCGCGCTTCGCGCCGAGCACCGCACCGACGATCTCGAGGGCGGCGTCCTCGCGATCGCGGTCCGTGTAGGCGGTGTGCGGCAGGTGCTCGCCTCGCGAGGCGGTGCGCCGGCTGCCGTTGGTCCGTTCGCCGGCGTCGAGCTTGGTCTTGGCCGGCATCTTCAAACGCGTGCGCCGCTGGGTCTCGAGGAAGGTGGCGTCTATCTGGTCCAGCCGCAGATCCTCCAGGTCGACCAGCTCCCGCGGCGGCCGGCTCGGGGTGCTGGGCTTGCCGGCGGGCTGACGCCTCCCGCGCGTCCGCGTGCGTTTGCGCGAGAACTCCTCGAAGCTCTTCGCCGGCGGCGCGTCCTGGGCTTCGCCCTCCGGCGGCGCCAGCGAGATCTCCTCCCGGGCCCTGTCCCTGATCCGGTAGGCGTGCGACCAGGCGAGGGCCACGGTCGAGCGCTCCTCCGGCGCCTCGGCGTCGCCGACGATGAAGCCGGCGATCGCTTCGCCGCCGGTGTCGGGGTCGTCGATCTCGCTTTCGTGGGAGAGGCAGAGGCAGAGCGGGTCCCGAAAGAGGTGAGCGCGTACGGCGAGGACCGCCGATCGCCGCCGCTTCGCCTTCACCCGGATCCCCCAGCCGGGGCCGGCGACCACATGGGCGCGGCGCAGCTCCTCCCACTGGGTCGCGGTAAGGCGCTGATGGATCTTGGGATGGTGGAGCGCCAGGTAGTCCTGAAGATGGCCGACGGCGGCGACGAATTCGTCCTGCACGTCGAAGCTGGCGCCGGCGAGGTGCCCCGGTATCTGAGCGGTGAAGTTGCTCTCGTCGACGATCTCGATGTCGAGCAGGGGAAGCAGCGGCGCCAGCTCCGCCAGCGGGAGCGGCGGGTTCCAGGTCGGCCAGCGCCGGCCGAGGGCCTCGGCGACGACCGTGCTCGGCACCGCGTAGACGATGCCGCGAGCGCCCTCCTTCGGGGGCTTGTAAAGGCGCATGCGCAGCTTTCGCAGTGGATTCCGCTTCAGCCTCCCTTCCTCCCGCAGCTCCAGCAGACGCCGGAAGCAGAGGATTTCGGTCGAGCGGGCCGACGCTTCGTCGTCCTTCAGGGCTGCGTAGAGGATCTCGATGCAGTCGCTCGCCGTTGCCTGCTGGATCCCGAGGAAGTCCCAGAGCCGGTCGGTGTCCGCGGTGACCCGGGTGATCAGGCTCCCGGTCTTCTTCCGCGAGAAGAACGCGAGCGAGAGCCGCTGCATGTGCTCGTACAACGCGGTGCGCAGGTCGCGCGCGACCCATTCCCCGATGATCGAGAGGATGCGGAGCCGGAAAATCGCGGCGATCTCGCGGGTCGCGTACACCAGCGCCATCGCTCCGACGGCCACCCAGGCCGCGAGCGCCCCTCGTTCCAGCGTGAGAGTGCCGTCGCGCACCGGCCGCACTACCTGGTCGAGCACGTAGCCCGCGAGCCAGGGCGGGACCAGGCTCACCATGGTGATGATCGTCGCCGCGACCATGCCGAGGGTGACCTGGACCCGGTACGGGCTGAGGTATCCGAGGAGCCTGCGGACCACCGCGACCTGCCGCCCCGCGACCAGCGCCTGGGCTTCCCGGATTGGTCGCGCCACGGCGTCCGCATATTCGCGGTCACCGTCGGCCACCGGCACGGTTCGGCCCGCGATGTCCTCCTCGAGCACGAACCGGA
>Ga0190271_10002212_pt1 | contig 11657 bp, 9 predicted proteins | sample Popmic356T_FD_133747 | JGI IMG/M metagenome (GOLD analysis project Ga0190271, IMG submission 133747) | Populus adjacent soil microbial communities from riparian zone of Weber River, Utah, USA - 356 T | ecosystem: Environmental > Terrestrial > Soil > Riparian zone | place: USA: Utah | collected...
GCCTTGAGGTCGACATGCTGATCGTGGAGGGCGATCCGTGTGTCCCGCTCGAAGGCCGCGGGCTGCAGGAACGGCAGCACCTCCACGATCCCGTCGCCCCCGAGCACGTCGATCGCCGCTGCGACGGCACGATCGGTGTCGGTGGCGAGCGCGGTCGTGACGAGCAGCTGTGCGCGGTCGGTCCTCATGTCACCGTCCGGGGCGGCGACCTGCGCGGCGCCGAAGTCGGTGAACGCCGCAGACCCGTTGGGCCTGACCATGAGGCTTTCGGCGTTCACGCGTCCGTGCGAGATGCCGAGCTCGTGGAGCTTCCCGAGCGCGCTCCACGCGCTGCGGAGGAGATCAGGGGTGACGTCCGCCGCCTCCACGGCCGCGAGGGTGCGCCCGTTCGCGTCGATCACGAGGAGGGCATCTCCTTGATCGGTCTCGCCGGCAGCGATCACGGACATCACGGGGACGCCGTCACGCTCGGCGGCCAACGTGAGGAACGCCTCGTGCTCGACCTGCTCCCGCCTCCCGGTCAGGACGCGCTTGGCACCCCGGTGCCAGATCGCGTACCAGGTGGCGGCCACGAGTTGGCCGTCGGCAGCATCCCGGCCGTAAGTCTTGACCAGGAGCGGCCCACCTTCGGGCGTGGAAGCCATCGTGAGCGCCACCCCTCGGGCCTGCAACGGGGCGTCCTCGGTGGCCGTGGCCTCGACGCCCAGTTCCCCGAGCACGTCCGTCACCTGTTCGAGCGTCAAGCGTCCTCCAGGTGAGCCGAACAGCAGATGCACCAACGCGGCGGAGCCGAGGCCGATCAGGAACCCGGCTGCCACGCCGATCGGCAACGCGGTCCCGAGTGCGATCCCGGAGACGGCGCCGATGCCGATCAGCCATCGGCCGACCTGCCGCATCGGCCTCGACAGGTCCGGCGACGCCGTCACGATCACCGCGGTCGCGAGCGCCACACGCATCGCCAGGTAGATCGGCGGCGACTCGGAGTTGAGGATGCCCGACAAACTCGTGGACACCTGGGTGCCGCTGGCGTTGCCGGCCAGGATCGCGAAGCCCGTCGCGAGCCCGATGGCGACCACCTCATACAGGAACAACCGCTTCCGTCCCCGGGCGAACAAGATCACGACCAGCAGCACCAACGACCAGACGATCAGCAGGTCGTAGGTGACCTCCCAGAACCACCCCGCGAGGTCGGGGAACTGGGCAACCAGGTCCGTTGCGGCGGTGTCGATCGCCGTCGGACCCGGTGCGTAGAGGGACAGAACGACGGCGCCTGCGATCGCCAGCACCAGCAGGATGGCATCCGTAGGTCGCCGCGACCGCGTTGCATCGGACGCCGAGGAGAAGACCCTGACGCCGATGGCCTCCTGCGTGAGCCGTCCACGGATCGTGTTCGGCCCGTCAGATCCCTTCGGACCTGCGGCCGATCCAGCTCCAGGAGTCGTCGGGGTCGTCGCTTCGTCATCGGTCATTCGTCTTCACCCGTTCTGAAGGCGTCGCGCAGTCCGAGGTCGCGCGAGGGAGGTGGCAGTGGCGGTGCGGCACCGGGCTTGAGGACGCGATCCTCGTCGCCTCGGATGAACCGGCCGAGGCGTCCATCGCTCTCGGCGAGGACCGGTCCGGCGCACGCCCCGACCAAGAGGCAGATCGCGGCGCCGGAGAACCAGGTCACGAGCGCCAACGCCACCCCGAAGAACCCGAACTGGTGCTCGTTCCGCGTCACCACCTCCGGCATCCACACGGACGCCGAGAGTGCGAAGGCGGTGACGGCGAGGCCGGTGATGACGCCCGTCGGGATCAGTACCCGGGCGCGCACGTCTCCGAGCAACAGCCACCAGGCGGTGAACGTCCACACCCCGGCCGTGATCGCCAGCGAAAGCAGCACGAACACGGCCACGCCGAGCCCGCCGTCGAAGAGCGAACGAAGGGCTCCCTGGAGCGCCGTGGACACCATGATCACGGCGAGCCAGGTCACGCCGTGCCAGTACACGTCGATCCCGCTGCGGTGTGGCCGACGCCAGGCTCGGACGTAGACCCGCTGCAGCGATGTCGTGAAGGAGCTCGCGAAGAAGATCGTGAGCACCAAGCCGAACAGCCCGGTGGCTCGACGGACGTCATCTGATGACGAGAAGGATCCCTGGACGAGAGACAAGGCGTCTCCATGCAGACCCAGCCGGGCCGCGAGCGCGGTGATGATCGAGGTCCGGGTCCGGTCGGGGAGGAAGGCTGCGACGACGATCACGAACGGGAAGAAGGAGACGAACGCCTTCCCGGCGAGCGCGACGCTGCGGTCGACGAACTCGACCTCGAGCAAGCGCTCCCAGATCCGCCACAGCAGCATCCTCTCCAGCCACGTCCGCACGGCCGCTCCGCGGCCCTGCGGCTCGGCGACGCCCGTCTGGGCCCTGCCCTTCTCTTCTGCCATGTCAGTCGAGCATCTTCTGCACCGCCGGCTGCGCACGGTCGGCGACCGCGTTGAAGAACCCGTGTGATCGGAGCCGGCCGATGGCGTTGCCGGCGATCACCGTGAAGGGCACAGCCAGGATGAGTCCGACGATGCCGGCCAGGAACCCGCCGAGTGCCGTCACGACGAGGACGACCAACGGATGGATGTCGAGGGTCCGGCCCATCACCTTCGGTTCGACGAAGTTCTCGAGCAGCAGGTTCGAAGCGAGGACGACTGCCAGCATGATCGCAGCCACGCCGAGTCCGCCATCGCCCAGGGCGACGACGACGGCCAGACCTCCGCCGATGAACGCCCCGATGTAGGGGATGTAGCCGCCGATGAAGTTCACCACGATGATCGTGAACACCAGCGGCAGGCCCAGCAGCAGGCTGGCGATCCCGACGACCACGGCCACGATCGCCGACATGGCCGAGCGTCCCCTGCCGTAGTCGCGGAGGATCGCGCACGAGTCGGCGATGAAGTCGTTGACGTCGTCTTGGATCGATGGGCTCACCTGCGCCACGACCGCCTTTCGGAGGCGCGCGCCGTCCTTCAGCAGGTAGTACATGATCAGAGCGCCCAGGATCAGGGCGCCGGCGAAGGCGACGAGCGAGCCGAGGCTGGACACGATCGCGGGCAGCACCCCTTCACCGATCGTGGGGGCTGCGTCCTCCGTTGCGGCCCGTGCCTCGTCCAGCGTCTTCTCGTCGAGACCGAGTTCTTGGACCGCATAGTCCTTGGCCGCGTCGACCGATGCACCGATCTCGTCGGTCTGGTCGAGCACGCCACGGACGGTGGCGGTCACGACGAAGGTCATCAGCAGGAGCAGTCCCAGCACGAGCACGCCGGCAGCTTGCGTCGGCTTGAACCCATGTCGCTCGAGGCTCCCGGCCACGGGCTTGAAGATCACGGCGAGCACCGCCGCGAACAGGAGGGGGAGCGCGATCTCGCTGATCGCGGCCAACGCTGTGACCACGATGATCGTGGCGACCACGATGCCCACGAAGCTCCAGGCCCACGCGCCGATCTTCGGGAACGATCCGCCGGTCCGGTCCTCGGGTAGTGAGGGCTGTTCCATCGAAGCCATGGGACTTCTTAGCCGTTCGAGCCGCATCACGCAATGCGGGTGAAACCAGACCTCATGTTGCCGTCAGGGAATCAGAGGCACGTATTCACCCAAAGTGGATGACATGGCCACCGTGCGCGGGGAGTACGTTGGACCTAGGAGCTCGATCGGGCGAGGAGGGATCGTCGTGGACGTCCCTCGAGCCGCGTCCGAGCGGTCTGTTGGAGGGCGGACATGACACCGAAGAGCGTGGACTACCTCGAGCGGCTGCGACGCCTCGCGATCAACGACGCCCATCTCGCGGAAGACCTGATGGGCACTTCGGGAGCCGAGGAAGGGTCGGCGCTGGATCCGAAGACCCTCACGCTCGTTCGCCTCGCAGCCTTGGTCGCGATCCGCGGCGCTCAGCCCTCGTTCGGAGCACTGACCGATGGCGCTGTGGAGGCAGGCGCGACCGCCGACGAGATCGTGGACGTCTTGGCCGCCGTTGCGGCCGTCGTGGGCATCCCGTGCGTCGTGACCGCGGCCCCGAAGGTCGCGATCGCGCTGGGGCACGACGCCGACGAGGCGCTGGCCGGCTAGCGCCTCAGACCATCCCACCCTCAACCGCCGAGCAGACCGACATCCGTAGCGTGCTGCACCGCCTCGCTTCGCGATGAGACCCCGAACTTCCGATAGATCGAGCTGACCTGCGATCGGACGGTGTTGTGCGAAACGAAGAGGCGACCGGCGATCTCCGGCAGCGTCAGGTGCGTCTGGAGGTAGGGCAGGACCCTGAGCTCTGCAGGACTGAGCGGCGGGCCTATGTTGGCGTCGGTTGGCCCGCTGGACGTGAGCGATGCTTGGAACGCCTGGACATCCTCGGTGAGCCTGCCGAGGCTCGGTCTCCGCAGCAGGATGTCGTCGATCTCACGCATCAGGTGGTGAGCGGTGATGGTATCGGAGAGCGCGTTGTACACCTTCGCGAGTTGCAACCGCGCGCCGACGGCGAGCCACGGGATCACGTATGTGCACGCCGGGCGTGTCCGCATCGCCCTAGTGAGCTGACGGTTCGTCTCGTCGAGATCTCCTCGATGCAGTGCCAGCCTGGCCGCTGCGGCGAAGGCCAGGGCTGAGACGACGTAATCGTCCATCCGGTACTCGTCGATCGCCGCCAACGCCGGTGCCAACGATCCCGCCGCGTCCTCCCATCGTGAGCGATCCATCAACAGCAACGCGAGCTCGGACCCGCCGGCGACGACCGTGTCGGTGTTGCCCAGTTGGGCGCCCAGGCCGGCCGATTCAGCGAGCAGGGTCTCTGCGTGGTCGAGGTCGCCCGTCAGCAAGTGAGCCTCGGCGAGGAGAAGGAGCGCGGAATCCCGCCACGGGCTCCCCGCCGGTTCTTCACCGACGGCGAGCGCCGCGTCTTCGGTCATCGAGACAGGCCCCTCGGCGCACATCACGGCACTCAGCATGGCTCGCGCCGATGCGAAGGACGCCGTTCCGTCCAGCGGGGCCTGTTCCCACGAACTGGCCGCAGCGATCGCGGCCCACCGCTCCGCGTCCGCCGTGTGACCGGTCAAGACGCCGACCCATCCTGCAAGGACCGTCAACGGAGGATGGAGTTCGATGCTGGCATCCTCCAACGTCATGAGCCAATGCTGCACCGTCGAGATCTGGCCGACGCTGTACGTGGGCAGGACCAAGGTTGTCACGAGCTGGACGCACCGGTCGACTTCATCGGTGTGCAGCAGGTGGTCGACCGCCAGCTGGGGGGATCCGTTCGATTCGTACCAATCGGCGGCTCGCAGGTGCAGCTTGGGGATGATCTCGGGCTCGGTGCGTCGTAGCTCATCGAGCAGGAACTCCCGGTAGAGGGCGTGGTATCGATACCACTCGCGTTGCCGGTCCATGGGGATCACGAAGAGGCTCGTGGCCTCCAGGCCGCGAAGCCGTGCCTGCCCGGTGGAGCCCTCGAGGAGTGCATCGCAGAGTGGACCCGAGAGCTGATCCACCACGGCCGTCCTTCGCAGGAATCGCTGCACATCTTCGGGCTGACTGGCCATCGACTCCCGGTACAGATAGTCGGCGATATACCGGTCTGCTCCCGTGATGCCGACCCCTTCTGAGGGGTTCTCCTTCGCGATCAAGGCGGCCAGGTACAACCCGGCGGGCCACCCTTCCGTCCGATCCAGCACCTCTGATCGTTGCTCGGTCGTGAGCTCGACCTGTGCATCCGCGAAGATCTGCTGCACCCCCGCCTCGTCGAGGGTCAGGTCATCGGCTCCGAATTCCAGGACCTCACCCGACACCCGGAGCCGAGGCACATGCGGCTGCTCCTCGCGGCCCGCCGCGACCAGTTGTGATCCTGGGGGGATGCCGGCGACCACGACGCTCAACACGTCGTGGCAGGCCGGAGACCGCAGGGCGTGCAGGTCGTCCAGCATCAGGACGAACGGCTCAGGTGCGGATCCGAACGCGGCGGCGAGTCGCGGTGCCGCCCGTCCCAGCGTGGAGAGGCCGAACCCGCGCATGTCGGCGGTCAACTCCCGGTCTGGGGAGACTCGCTCGTACGCCGACGCAAGCGTGAACAAGAGCGCCGCCGGGTCGTCGTCGAACGTGTCGAGCGACACCCAGGCAACGGGGCGATCCTCGGCGTGCGCCCATTCCGTCAGCAGGGTTGATTTGCCGTAGCCCGCCGGCGCCGTCACCGCGACGACCCGTTGATCGCTCGCCCGACCGGCGCGGATCAGGGGGTCTCGACTCACCACCCCTTGACGGTGGCTGGGGACTGAGAGCTTGGCCTCGAACAACGACCGGTCGAGCGCACCGATCGAGGGGAGCGGATCCTGAGGTTCCTCCATCGCAATCAATACTAAGGCTTCCCGTGGCGTAGAGATTCCCTCGTCGCAAATCATTCATTTTGCGTGACGACGCTGCACGTCGGCGCCCTACACACTCCAGGTTGGATGAGCTGTGCCTTGATGCCCGGCACGGGACCGACGAGGGAGGACGACGATGTCGCAGGACGCTGAACGCTTCCGGGAGACGCTGGGAGCACCCGACAGGCTCGACACCAGACTCGGCGCGCTGACGTTCGCCGATGGCGTGCCCAGCGACGAGACCGCCGCGCGTGTATACGACCACCTCGATTTCGTGCACGCACTCAACGCCTACCTCGACGGCTTCGGCGGACCATCGACGTACGCGATCCGGAAGGGCTTCCACGACATCGGCGTACACGACAACGAGGTCCTGCTCTTCTCGGAACTGATGGGGTCAGAGTCCGTGTTCCTGACGGCGAATGCCGACACGGTGTACTTCCTCGCCATCATCGACCTCACCTCCGGGCCGGTGGTGGTCGAGACGCCTCCCATGGCCCTCGGGGTATTCGACGACATGTGGTGGGGGTGGATCATCGATTTCGGGTTGCCGGGCCCGGATCGCGGCGAAGGGGGCCGCTACCTGCTCGTTCCACCCGGCTACGATGGCCCGCTGCCGGACAGCGGGTACCACATCGGACACTCGCGCACGTCGAGGGCGCTCATGCTGGGGCGGTCGTTCCTGACCGACGACGACCCCGAGCCGACCGCCGACACGATCAGGCGGACGACGAAGGTCTACCCCTACTCACCGGGCGGCGCCGGGACGAGCGTCGCGACCCTCTTGGGGGGCGGCCACGGGCACCTCGCTCCGCCCGCAACCGTTCCGGAAACGGTGTTCGTGGAGGGAAGCGGGAAGGCGGTCAACACCGTGCCGCCGAGCGACTTCGGGTTCTTCGAACTGATGAACGAGGTGGTGCAGGACGAGCCCGTCGGGAGTACGGATCCTGAGTTGTTGGGGCAGCTGGCCGCGATCGGGATCGTGAAGGGCAAGCCGTTCGAGCCGGACGAGCGGATGAGGCGCACCCTCCAGGAGGCGGCCAGCGTCGGCGATGCGGCGTCTCGGTCCCTCTTCTTCGACTACCGGGCCTCGGAAGGCTTCGGGTTCTACGAGGATTCGGCCTGGTTCAACATGTTGTGGGTCGGCGGATACACGTTCGAGACGCCGCCGCCGCTCGTGACGGACGCAGGGATCGAACCCCTTCCCCCGACGGGTGCCCGGACGCTGCACTCCCGGACTTCGTTCCTGTATGCAGCCACCGGGGTCTCGCCGGCGATGTGCATGCGGCTCACCGACATCGGGTCGCAGTACCTCATGGCCGTCAGAGACGCCGACGGCGATCGGCTAGAGGGAGGCAGGAGCTACCGGATGACACTGCCGAAGGACATCCCGGCGGCGCGGTTCTGGTCGGTGACCCTCTACGACAACCAGACCCGGTCGATGTTGCAGACACCTCAGCGATTCCCGCGTGCCGGGAGCCAGTCCTACCCGACCCCTGCGGCGACCGCCGACGCCGATGGATCGACCACGCTCACGTTCGGTCCGGAGCGACCGTTGGACAGCCCCGAGGGCAACTGGATCCAGACCACGGAAGGGTTGGGCTGGTTCCCGATCCTGCGCCTCTACAGCCCCCTCGAGTCGTTCTTCGACAAGACCTGGCAGCCGAGCGAGATCGAACCGGTCTAACGGGCTGGCGCCGTCCCTCGGGATTGGGCGGCGAATCACCCGAACCGGATGATGAATCGCGATCCGGTGTCGACCTACGATCGGTCCAAGCCCGGCCCGTTGATCCACGAGCGGGCGTGAGATAGGGGAGGGAAGGTATGTCGCAACGACAGCCGAGTGCCGGTGCCGTCGGATGGACGATGTTCGCCGGGATCATGCTGATCATGATCGGGTTCTTCCATGCGCTCGCCGGGTTGACAGGGATCCTCAAGGACGAGTTCTACGCGGTGACGCCGAACTACATCCTGAAGTTCGACGCCACCACCTGGGGGTGGATCCATCTGATCGGCGGGGTGATCGTCGTGCTCGCAGGGTTCGGGGTCTTCAAGGGCGCGGTCTGGGCACGGACGGTGGGCGTCATCATCGCCGTCATCAGCGCCCTCGTGAGTTTCGCGTGGATCCCCGTGTACCCGATCTGGGGCATCATCGTCATCGCGATCGACGTGGCCGTCATCTGGGCCCTCACGGCGCACGGTCGCGACATCACGATGACGCAGTAGGGTCTCGAGGATCGACAGGGAAGAGGGGGTGATGGCGATGGCGTCCTCAACCGCGGTCGCGCATCCGAGCGTGAAGGACCGGAAGGAACTGGGCAAGCAGGCCCGCAGCAAGATCGCTCCATCCGCCCACGAAGGGTGGAAGCCCGCGGCGGATCGTCCCGATCCGGTCGCCTTGCTCGAAGAGCAGGACGCGACCCGAGAGGTCGATCTCGTCCCGGTGCGCCATGGCCGGATGATGGTGTCGCCGTTCACCTTCTATCGCGGTGCGGCGAAGATCATGGCCGCCGACCTGAAGGACACGCCGCGTGCCGGCCTCACCGTGCAACTGTGTGGTGACGCTCATCTGTCGAACTTCGGGTTGTTCGCGTCTCCCGAGCGGGCGTTGATGTTCGACGTCAACGACTTCGACGAGACGCTGCCCGGACCGTTCGAGTACGACGTCAAGCGCATGTCCGCCAGCTTCACGATCGCGGGGCGCAACAACGGCTTCTCGAAGGCTGAGAACAAGGCCATCACTACGGCCTCTGTGCGCGCCTACCGTGAGGCGATGGCCGAGTTCGCGCAGATGGGCACGATGGACATCTGGTACGCCCGGCTGTCCGACCGGGATCTGCTGGAGGGGATCAAGACGCTGGCGAAGACCGGGACCAGCAAGTCGGCTGCCAAGCAAGGCAAGAAGCGCGCAGAGAAACTGATGGCGAAGGCACGCACCCGCGACAGCCTGCAGGCGCTGTCCAAGTTGGCGGAGGTGGTGGACGGTCGGTACCAGATCATCAACCAACCTCCGATCGTGGTCCCGCTCCGGGAACTCCCTGCGACGGCCGCGATGTCCGCTGATGAGCTCCATCACGTGATCCACGAGCAGTTCCGCGCCTACCGTGCCACGCTGCAAGACGACCGTCGCCGACTGCTGGAACGATTCGAGATCATCGATGTCGCCAGGAAGGTCGTCGGCGTGGGCAGCGTGGGGACGCGCGCGTTCATCGTCCTGCTCCAAGGACGGGATCAGCAGGATCCGCTCTTCCTGCAGGTGAAGGAGGCCACGAAGTCCGTCCTGGAGGACCATCTCCCCAAGAGCCGGTTCAAGCAGCCCGGCGAGCGGGTCGTGCAGGGGCAACGGATGATGCAGGCGGCCAGTGACATCTACCTCGGCTGGACGAAGGGCGTGGAGGCCGACCGGCACCTCTACTGGCGCCAGCTCCGTGACATGAAGGGCTCGGCGGTCATCGAATCGATGCCGGCGGTGAACCTCGAATTCTACGCGGGCCTGTGCGGTTGGACGCTCGCGCGCGCTCATGCCCGATCCGGGGACCCGATCGCGATCGCCGGCTACCTCGGAAAGAGCGACGCATTCGATCGGTCCCTGACGGACTTCTCCGAGCGCTACGCCGATCAGAACGAACAGGACTTCGAGGCGTTCGTCGGTGCCGTTCGCTCAGGCCGTTTGGAGGCCGTGGAAGGCATCTGAAGCGAGTCGTGGCAAGGGCAGATGAACGATCACCGAACACGGGAGGTGTGCGATGAGTGACAAGGATCTGCTGGTAGTGCTCGGAGCTTCGTACGACAGCAAGGAAGCCGCCGAGGCCGACTACGAGGCCGTGAAGGCCATGTACAAGGAGGCCGGTGTCGGGCATGCGTTCGATGCCGCTGTGCTCGAGCGCGGGGCGGACGGCAAAGTCAAGGTCGCCGACAAGCATGAGGCGTCCACGCGCCACGACGCCTGGGTGGGGCTCGCGATCGGCGCGGTCGCCGCGATCCTTCCGGGGATCGGGCTCGGCGTGGGTGCAGCGGTGGGCGCTGGGGTCGGCGCAGTGACGGGACACCTCAAAGGCGGCATGAGCAACGACGACCTCAAGGAACTGGGCACCGTCTTGGACAAGGGCGAGGCCGGCCTGATCGTGATCTACGCGACGAATATGGCCGACCAGATCGCCGCCAGCATCAAGGCGCAGAACCGGTTCGTCTCGAAGGAGATCGACGCGGACGCCGACGAGCTGGCCAAACAGCTGAAGGCAGCAGGAGACGAATGACGGTGGCCGAGCGTCGAACATCAACCGAACGTCGGTCTGTCAGATCGAAACTGACGCGGGCCACCCCGCTCGTCCTGGTGGTCCTTTTGGCGGCCGCCGCAGGCTGCAGTAGCGACGACGGCGATGGTGGAAGCTCGACCTCGGCGGCCCCCACCGGGTGCACCGAAGCCGCCGCCCTCAAGGATTCCGTCACCGCGCTCACCGAGGTGAGTCCGGTCAATGACGGCCTCGACGCGTTGAAGGGCGCCGCCGCCGAAGTCAAGACCGATCTCGACGCCACGGTGTCGGCGGTGTCATCGGAACTGCAGCCCTCCGTCGATGAGGTGAAGAGCGCATTCGACGACCTGGAGTCGACGCTCGGAGGCATCTCGGACGCCGCAAGTCTCGGCGCAGCCGCAACCGAGGTCGGCACGGAGCTCACCCAGCTCGGTACCGCGCTCACCGGCCTCTCGACGGCCATCGATCAGGACTGCTAGCGGCGAGGTGAGCCGTGATCTCGAGGACGGGTCGTCGATGAACACCCGGCGGATCGCCGCGGCGGCGGCCATCGTCCTGGTCGTGATTGTGGTCGTCGCCACGATCACCGCGATCGCCGGGGAGTTGGGCCGGGCGCTCGGTCAGCTGGCGCTGTTCGTAGTCGTGCTGACGGCCGGGTGGATGGCGGTGACGCGATCGGGATCGACCCGCATCATCGCGGTCGTCGTGGCGGCCGCGGCCGTGGTCGCCATCGCGTGGCTTCAGACCGTCGGTCCTGAGGCCGACGTCGTCTCGCTCGTCCTCAGGATCATCGCCGTCATCGTGGCCATCGGACTCGCGCGATACGCGATCGGCACGACCACCCGAGACCTCCAGGCAGGAGAGACGCCCGGGACACCCGTGGAGAAGGCGAAGAACGGCGTCCTGTTCATGAACCTCAAGTCCGGTGGGGGCAAGGCAGAGCGCTTCCATCTCGTCGATGAGTGTCGAGCCCGCGGGATCGAGCCCGTGGTCCTCGAGGGCGGGCAGGACTGGGTCGCCATCATCCGGGAGAC
>Ga0190271_10002213_pt1 | contig 11646 bp, 12 predicted proteins | sample Popmic356T_FD_133747 | JGI IMG/M metagenome (GOLD analysis project Ga0190271, IMG submission 133747) | Populus adjacent soil microbial communities from riparian zone of Weber River, Utah, USA - 356 T | ecosystem: Environmental > Terrestrial > Soil > Riparian zone | place: USA: Utah | collected...
GAGGAGGAGCAATGAGAGGCCACGTCCACAAGCGCGGCGCCACCTGGACGGTTGTGTACGACGAGGGCCACGACGAGAACGGCCACCGCCGGCAACGCTCAAAGGGCGGCTTCCACACCCGCCGGGAGGCGCAGGCGTTCCTCACAGACACGCTCGCCCGCCTCGGTGACGGCAGCTACGCGCAGCCGTCCAAGACGGCCGTCCGCGACTACCTCGAGCAGGAATGGTTGCCGGCGATCGAATCGACGGTACGCCCTCTCACGTTCACGCAGTACCGCTCCGTCGTCCGCCTGCGCATCCTCCCCACCCTTGGCCACCTACGCCTGCAGACGCTCACGGGCGGCCACCTGAACAGCCTCTACCGGGAGCTCGAGCAGGCGGGATTGTCGGTGTCGACCCGGCGGCTGACGCACGCCGTTCTCCATAGGGCGCTGAAAGACGCCGTGCGCTGGGGCAGGCTCGTCCGCAACCCCGCCGACCTAGCCGACCCGCCCGCAGCCGCGAGAACGAGGGCGCAGGCGTGGACGGCGAAGGAGCTCGCCCGCTTCCTCGAGCACGTCCACGGCGATCGCCTCTTTCCGCTCTGGCGCCTCGCAGCCACGACGGGCATGCGTCGGGGCGAGCTTCTCGGCCTCACCTGGCGCTGCCTCGACCTCGACGGCGGGCGCCTCAGTGTCGAGCAGCAGCTCGTTCCCACCCGTGGCGGCTGCACGTTCGGGCCGCCCAAGTCTGCGCGCTCGCGGCGGACGATCGCGCTCGACGCGGAGACCGTTCGCATTCTCGGTGAGCACCGGGAGGCGCAGCTGCTCGAGCGCGCGTTCGCCGGCGAGGCTTACGTCGACGGTGACCTCGTCTTTGCCGGCGAGCTCGGCGGGCCGATCCACCCGCAGCGGCTAACGGAGTGGTTCGGGAAGCTCCGCAAGGCGGCCGGCATCCCCACCGGGACGCTGCACATCCTGCGCCACACGGCCGCGACGCTCGCGCTCACGGAAGGCGTGCCCGTTCATATCGTCGCGGCGAGGTTGGGCGACAACCCGAACACCGTGCTCTCCACCTACGCGCACCTGCTCGCGCAGTCCGACGAGTTGGCGGCCGAGCGGGTGGCGGCGCTGGTCTAGCGTTCGGCGCGCGTCTCGCGCAGCGCGTTCATAAGCACCGCGCTGATCGTCCGCCTGGCCGACTCAGAAACCGGCGCGTCGGTCGTGGTCGTGACGGTCTTAGACGGCGGCGGGAGAATCTCCTGCTCGAGCTCACGAACCTCCAGCTTGGTCTCCTTCGGTTCCTTCATCGCCGCGAACCTCCTTTGGCATTGCCTTCTCAGCGTACATGGCCCAGTTCGTGTTGAGCGCCTCGATCAGTTGCGTGATGAAAAGCGGCGAAACCGCGACGCGCGCCACGACGATCCCTCGCCGTGGCGGAGAGCCGGTGGAGTAGTCCATCCGGATGAAGTCGATAGTGAACTCGTGCTCGCTGTGGTTGACCTGGGCCCAGTTCGCCCATACGCCGGCCATGTCCTCCGGCTGGAGGATGAGCTCGACTTGGTGCTCGGGCTGTTCAGGTTCGTTCATCTCGGTTAGCAGTCCGTTAGCAAGAGGCGCCCCAAGCCCGCATGGGCCCTAGCATTCCCTAGAAGAGCTGGTTCTCGCCGGCGAAGATGGCTGAGACAGACTCGTCCGCGAAGACGTTCTCGATGGTCTCGGCGAGGATCCCGGAGATCGTCAGCACGCTCAGCTTGTCGGGGCGGTTCAGCTCCGGGATCGGCACCGTGTCGGCGACCGCGATGCCGGCCAGCTCGGACTCGGCGAGCTTCGTGAGCGCGTCGTCAGGAAAGAGGCCGTGCGTCGCGCACGCGTAGACCTTGGTCGCACCGGCGTCCAGAAGTGCCTGCGCACCGGCCACGAGGGTGCCGCCGGTGACGATGATGTCGTCGCTCATGATCGCGACCTTGCCGCGAACGTCGCCGACGACCTCGGTCACGGAGGCGACGTCGTGTGCCGGGCGCTGCTTGTTCATCAGCGCGAAGTCGGCGTCGAGCATCTGAGCGAACTTCGTCGCCATCTTCGCGCGGCCCGGATCGGGCGAGACGGCTACGACCCCCTCGCCGTGGAGTCCGAGCGTCTCGCGGTAGTAGCGCGCGAAGAGCGGGAGCGCAGTCATGTGGTCGACCGGGATGCGGAAGAAGCCCTGGATCTGGCCGGCGTGGAGATCCATCGTGAGAACGCGGTCGGCGCCGGCGGCATCGAGCACATCGGCGAGGAGCTTCGCGGTGATCGGCTCCCGCGGTGCGGACTTCTTGTCCTGGCGGGAGTACGGAAACCACGGCATGATCGCGGTGATCCGGTTCGCCGAGGCGAGCTTCGCCGCCTGGATCATGATCTGGAGCTCCCAGAGGTAGTCGTTCGTTGCGCGGCCGTGGCACGTCTGGACGATGAAGACGTCGGCCCCGCGGATCGACTCCTTGTAGCGGACGTAGGTCTCGCCGTTGGCGAAGGTCTTCAGCTTCACGTCGCCGAGCTCGATGTTGAGCTGGTCGGCGATCTTCTGCGCCAGGACGGGGTGCGAGCGCCCTGCGAAGAGCATGAGCTTCCCCGAGGGGCCGCGCTCGATCCATCGGCCGCGCTCGCCGTGCGGCTGGGGGCTGTGCTCGGGCGTCACGCCGAGGCCCGGCAGCGACAGCTCAGTCGTTCCGCTTTCCACGCAGGTAGCCCTCCTTGGTGACCTGTTCGGCCCGCGCGATCGCGAGCGAGTCGGGCGGGACGTCCTCGATGATGTACGAGCCGCCGCCGATCCATGCGCCGTCTCCGATTGTCACAGGAGCCTCGAAGCCATTGTGAATACCGGTCCTGACGTTCCGGCCGATCGTCGTCCTGGCCTTCTCGCGGCCGGGCTGGTGCGGGAAGTTCGCCGTGATTGTCCCGGCACCCACGTTCGTGCCCTCCCCCACCTCGGCGTCCCCGAGGTACGACAGGTGCGGCACCTTGGTGCCCTCGCCGATGTGGGCGTTCTTGAGCTCCACGAAGGTCCCTGCCTTGGCACGCGCAGCGAGCACCGTTCCGGGGCGAAGGTAACAGAAGGGGCCGACGAGCGCTCCCTCTCCCACCTCGGCGTCGACGAGGACGGCGTGCGGCCCGACCTCGGCTCCGCGCCGAACGACAGTCCGCCCGCGCAGGACGGTGAACGGATGGATGACGGCGTCGGGCTCGAGCTCCACGTCAGGGTCGATCCACGTGGTCAGGGGGTCGACGACGGTGACGCCCGCCTCGAGATGGCCGGCGACGATCTGATCGCGGAGCTGCCCCGCGGCAGCCGCGAGATCGGCTCGAGTGTTCACGCCTTCGCCGACACGAGGATCCTCCGCACGGTACACGGCCACCTGCCGTCCGTCATCCACCAGATGGCGCAGCGCGTCGGTGAGGTAGAGCTCCCCCTGCGCGTTGTCCGTGTCGAGGTGGGCGAGCCCCTCCCAGAGCGCGTCGGCGTCGAAGACGTAGACGGATGAGTTGACTTCCCGGACCGCCAGCTCCTCGGGCGTCGCGTCGCGCGCCTCGACGATCGCGCGCAGCCGGCCCGGCTCGTCGCGGATGACGCGCCCGTACGAGCCCGGCTCAATCGGTTCGAACGAGAGGACGGTTGCGGCGGCACTCTCGGAGCGATGGGCGTCGAGGAGCCTGCGAAGCTCGGCGGCGGCGAGGAGCGGCGCGTCGCCGGCCATCACGAGGACGTCACCGGAGAAGCCCTCGAGCGCCGGGCGCGCCGAGGCGGCGGCGTCTCCGGTTCCGCGCGGCTTCTCCTGGACCGCGAGCGCGACGCCCGGGGGCAGTGTGCCCTCGAGGTCGGGCAGCGTTCCCGGCGAGGTGACGACGACCAGCGGATCCGGCCCGAGCTCCTGCGCTGCAGCGATCGTCCAGTCGACGAGCCGCCGCCCGAGGATCTCGTGGAGGTGCTTCGGCCGGCTCGACCGCATACGCGTCCCGAGGCCTGCGGCCATCACCACCGCTGCGAGAGGCCTGTCGGTCACGGGCGCGTCATGGCTGGGGCGGGAGGATTCGAACCTCCGGTCACGGGACCAAAACCCGCTGCCTTACCAACTTGGCTACGCCCCACCGGACGTCGAGTATAGGCAGGGCAAGGGCACCGACGGCTAGCGGCGATCCATGAGGAGCATGACGAGCAGGAGCACTGCCATCAAGACGAGGATCACGAGGGCGAAGAACTTGGCGACCTCCCACAGCACCGGGACGATCACAGCGATGAGCTGGGAGGCCGCGAAGATCCACGCGATCTCGCGGAGCGCGTGGAAGCGGACGCCCCGCGCGGCGAACGCGTAGAGCACGACCGCCACAGCGGCAAGCGCCAGCACCCAGAACCAGCCCAGCCCGCCCCAGACAACGAGCAGGCTCTCGACCAGGCCGATTAGCAACGCCAGGCGCAGTCGGCGCTCGCGCAGCCAGTGGCCGCGGCCGCTCTCGCCGGCCTCGATGACGGGCGACGTCGTCACGCCGGCGACGTTACCAGACAGCTGCGGCGATCCAGGTGCGGGCCCGACGCCCCAGCCGACGCACGGCCGAGCGCGCTTCCGTGCGGCTCTGGAAGAGCCCGTAGACGGCCGGCCCGGCGCCGCTGACGTCGGCCCGGAAGGCCCCCGCCGCGCGCAACTCGGCAGCGAGCGGCGCTGCGCCGGACGCCTCCGCGAGATCGTTAGCCGGGAGGTGCGCGAAGTCGGTCGGCCTGCTCGCCTCCGCGAGTCTGCGCAGCAGATCGGCGCGGCGCTCCTCGAAGCCGGGACCGCCTCCGAGGCCGTCGTAGGCCTCGTAGACCTCCCGTGTGGAGGACTTCCGGATGTCTCGCGCCACTGCGACCGCAACCCAGAAGTCCTGCGGCAGGTCGAGGGGTGTCAGCCGCTCCCCCGCGCCCTCAGCCAGCTTCGGGCCCGGCTCGAGGAAGAAGGGAACGTCGGCGCCGAGGGAAACGGCGAGCGCATGCAAGCGGTCCGGGGCGAGTGGCTCTGCGAGTCGCTCGTTTGCGAGCTGGAGTGCCGCCGCCGCGTCCGCACTCCCGCCGCCGAGCCCCGCCGCGACGGGGATCTCCTTCGAGATGCGGACGCTCCAGGCCGGCTCGATGCCGGCCTCCGCGGCGAGTCGGGTGAGTGCCTGTCCGACGATCGTGTCGTCGGCGAAGCCCCCGACCGCGAGCTGCGCGGCCGGCTGGAGCTCGAGCCGGTCGCAGACGTCGATCCGCTGGAGCACCGTGGCCACCTCGTGCAGGCCGTCGTCCCGGGGCGGCCCGACGACGAGCGCCAGGTTGATCTTCGCTGCAGCGACGGCCCGGGCCGGCCTCATGCGAGAAGCTCGGAGAGGCGGAGGAGCTCCGCGGGCGCGAGCGCCTCGGCCCGAACGTCCGCTGCGCGGCCCAGCTCGCCGAGCGCGGCGACGACACGCTCTCGGTCGGCGAGCCCAGCCAGCTCGACCGAGTTGGCAAGCGTCTTGCGCCGATGGGCGAACGCCGCCTGCGCCAGCCGCCGGAGCTCATCCAGGGCGGCGTCCCAGTCCCGCGTCCGCCGGAAGGCGACCAGGGCAGAGTCGACATTCGGGGGCGGCCGGAAGCAGGTGCGCGCGACCGGATGGAACCCGCTGCGTTCGGTGACGAGCTGGAGCACGACCGAAACCGCGCCGTAATCCTTCGTCCCGGGCCCCGCGAGGAAGCGGTCCGCGACCTCCCGCTGCACCATCACACACCAGAGCTGGACCGTCGGCAGCGCTGCGAGGCTCTCCATCACGATCGGCGTGGCCACGTTGTACGGCAGGTTGGCGACGAGCTTCGTCGGTGCGGGAGCGAAGTCCGCGCCGAGCAGGTCGAGCGCGTCGCCGAAGACCAGCTCGACGTTCTCCGCACCGGCGAGCCGCTCCCGGAGCAACGTCTCGAGTGAGCGATCGACCTCGACGGCATGCACAACCCGGGCCCGGCCTGCCAGGAACACCGTCAGCACGCCCAGGCCGGGGCCGATCTCGAGGACGACGTCCTCCGGCCCGATCTCCGCGAGCCTCCCGATCACCTGGAGGATGTTCTCGTCGACCAGCCAGTGCTGGCCGAGCTCGCGTTTCGGGCGGACGCTCACGGCAGGGAGAAGACGGCCGCGGCGTTCTCCTCGATCTGGGCCGCCAGAGCGCCGGCGCCGGCGCCGCGGGCCTCCGCGAGCGCCGCGACGGTGTGCGCGACGTAGGCGGGCTCGTTTCGCTTCCCGCGTACGGGCTGGGGCGCGAGGTACGGGCAGTCAGTCTCGGCCAGCAGCCGCTCGGACGGAACGCGCGCAGCCGCCCAGCGCAGCTCCGTTGCCTTGGGGTAGGTGACGTTTCCGGCGAACGAGACGTACCAGCCGTGCTCCAGCGCGGGCTCGAGCAGGGCTGAGGACGAAAAGCAATGCAGGACGACCCGCACGTTTGGCGTGAGTGCCTCGAGCGCTGCGACCGTATCGGCGTCCGCGGAGCGGGTGTGGACGACGAGGGGCTTGTCGAGCTCCACAGCCAGCTCCGACTGCGCTCTGAACGCCCATGCCTGGCGATCTCTCGGGGCGAGGTCGCGGTAGTAATCGAGCCCCGTCTCGCCCACCGCGACCGCCTTCGGGTGCGAGAGGAGGGTCCGCAGCTCGTCGAGCTCGGGCTCGCCCACCGCGCCGGCCTCGTGTGGATGGAGCCCGAGCGCCGCGAACACGCCCTCCTCCGCCTCGCACAGGGCGAGAGCGGCCCGGCAGGACGCGACGCTCGTTCCCACGGTGACGACACGGCCGACCCCGACGCGCCGCGCCCGCTCGACGACGTCGGCCGCATCCTCGAACGCGTCGAGGTGTGCGTGCGTGTCGATCATCGTGTCCGTCCGGTCGTCCGGGCCCTCGGCCTCACGCAGCCGCCGTCGGCGCGTCCACCCGCGGGAAGAGCGGCGACGCGGGCTCGATCCCCTCGGCCGCGACGGCACGCCCGGCGGCGACCCCGTCCCAGTCGAGCCGCGCCGGCTGACCGAGCGCGACGAGGATCTGCTCGGCGGTCTCCGGGACGAAGGCGGCGAGCGCGACCGCGACCGCCCTCAATCCGTCGGCGAGCTCGTAGAGGACGCGGTCGAGCTCGCCCGCCCGAGCTTCGTCCTTGGCGAGCTCCCAGGGAGCCTCCTGCTCGACGTGCCGGTTTAGCCGCCGCACGAGCTCCCAGATCGCCTCCAGCGCTCCGGTGAGGTCGAACTGATCGAGCCGGGCGGCGCACTGGTCGCGGACGCGGTCGACCTCGGCCGCAAGCTCCTCCGACACGCCCACGGGTCGCAGCCGCCCCTCGCGATACCGGGCAATCATGGCCGTCGTCCGCGAAAGCAGGTTCCCCAGATCGTTCCCGAGCTCCCGCTCGTAGCGCTCGTGCAAGCCCTCGACCGAGATGCTTCCGTCCTGCCCGAACGTGGCCACGCGGAAGAGGTAAAAGCGCAGCGGATCGACTCCGTAAACATCGATCAGGGCTAGTGGATCGATGACGTTGCCGATCGACTTGGACATCTTCCGCTCGTCCATCAGCAGGTAGCCGTGAACGAACAGCTGCTTCGGGACCTCGAGGCCTGCCCCCAGGAGCAACGCAGGCCAGATGACACAGTGGAACTTGAGAATGTCCTTTGCCAGAAGGTGCCGCACCTCATGCCAGAGACGAGGCCGGAGGTCCTCGCCCGGGCGGGCGAAGGCGAGCGCGCTCCAGTAGTTGATGAGTGCGTCGACCCAGACGTAGACAACCTGATCCGTGTCCCACGGCACCGGTACGCCCCAGTGCTGCGAGGCTCGGCTGACGCTGATGTCGTCGAGCCCGCGTTCGATGAAGCTGCGCGCCTCGTTGTACCGGAAGCGGGGGAGCACGATTTCCGGCCGCTCGTCGTAGAGGCGAAGAAGAGGCTCCTGGTACGCCGAGAGTCGGAAGAAGTAGTTCTTCTCCTCGACGAACTCCGGCCGGATCCCGTGCTGCGGGCACAGTCCGTCGACGAGCTCGTCCTCGGTGTAGAAGGCCTCGCAGCGCGGGCAGTAGAGCCCGGAGTACACGCTCTCGAAGATGTCGCCGCGGTCGTAGATCCGTTGCAGGAACTCCTGCACACGCGCCTTGTGCCGCTCGTCCGTCGTGCGGACGAAGAAGTCGTTCGACGCGTTCACGCGCACGGTCATCTCCTGGAACGCGGCGGCGTTTCGGTCGACGAACTCCTGCAGGTCCAGCCCCTCCTCCTCCGCGACCCGCGGGATGTTCGAGCCGTGCTCGTCCGTCCCGGTCAGGAAGAAGGTCTCCTCGCCCCGCTGACGCCAGTGACGCACGAGGATGTCCGCTGCGATCGTCGTGTACGCGTGCCCGATGTGCGGGGTCGAGTTGACGTAGTAGATGGGTGTTGTGACGTAGAAGCTCATCGGCGCCCATCATACGGTCGTGTCTTTGGGGCCCGGCCGGCGGTTTCAAGCCGGCGAAGACGGGAACTGAAATAGGACAGCCACGCACGGGGTCAGCGGGCCGAGATCGTCTCGACCCGTCCACAACGCGCGGAAACGCGAGGACGGACGTGATGGAAACGAGCAGGACCAGGCGCAGTCGCACCAGCACCACGAAAACGACGACAGGCATCATCCGTCACCTGGACGAGCTCGGCCGGATCGTCATCCCAATCGAGATCCGGAAGCGATTCGGGCTCCTCGAGCGCGACGCCCTCGAGATCTCGGTAAAGGATCAGACCATCCTCTTGAGCCGACCGCCCAGCGCGTGCATCTTCTGCGGCGCGACGCGATCGCTGGTCGATCACCGGGGGCGGAGCGTGTGCGGGCCGTGTGTCGCCGAGCTGGTGGCGGCGGAGACGTAACCACACCGCTGCGGCCGCTGTTGCGGCGGCAGCGAGCCCGATCACCGCAACCAGCGCGGCCGCGCCTTGCGACGGGTCGGGGGCGCTCGCGGCCGGCTGCGCCGGGCCAGGCGCGGAGAGATGATTTGCCGGGCCGCGAGCGACTGACGCGGGCTCGAACGAGCTCAGGAGCACGCGACGGGGCGGAGCTGACAGAACCGGACGCTCCGTCACCGGCGGGTCGAGAGCGGCCGTCGGCACCGGGCCGGCAGCCACCGGCGCGTCCGCAGCCGCGAGCGGAGCACGCGCGGGCGCGCTCGCAGGCTCCCCACCGACGGATTCGGGCGAGCCAGGGGCCGGTGTCTCCGGCGCCGGCGGTGGCGACTCGAGCGAAGGCGGCGGTGACTGCGGCACCGAAACCGGCGGCACCGCAGGCACCGGGTCGGCGGGCGGGGGTGGCGGCGCCGGCGGGAGCGGCGCGACCCGCGGTGGGAGGAACGACAGCGGATCGAGGTAGCCGTGCGGGTCCGACGTCAGCCGTATCCCGAGATGGACGTAGGGCTCGAGGTGCTCGACGGCGCCGGTCGGGCCGATCACGCCGACCGTCGCTCCCTCGGACAGGGCCTGGTCCTGCTCGACCGCGATCGAGCCCAGGTGCACGAGCGTCACCGAGTAGCCCGTGGCCGTCTGCACGGTGACCGCGCGCCCACCGAGGGGGACCGTGCCGGCGAAGCTCACGACTCCGGCGGCCGGAGCACGGATCGGCATCCCCGTTTCTCCGGCAATGTCGACGCCGCGGTGCTGGCCGCCGGCGTACGGGTCGTCTCCCAGCGTGAATGGTCGTAGCACCGGCCCGGCGGCGGGCCAGGTCCAGGCGAGTGCGGGCGGCACGCCGGCCTGGAACGCGATCAGGACCGGAAGCAAGACGAGCAAGCCTCTCATCCCCTGCCTCCTGTTGTCCTCTATGTCAACGGCCTCGGAACGTAGCAGGGCGGGCGGACGTTGTCAACCTAGACGACGGACACCGAGCCGGCGGTTGTCGTTACTGGAGCGAGCCGCGGTAGAGACGGTTACGCGCGACGCCGGTGAGCCCGGACACGACGTCCGCCGCGCCGCGCCTAGGCAGCCCTGCGGCCACGAGCTCGGCGACGGCGGCGAGCGCCGCCTCCTCGGCCGCGGCGGCCTCCCCCTCGCCGGCGTCTCCGCCGACGACGAGCGTCACCTCGCCCTTCGGCGCAGTCCCGAACCGCTGCGCCACCTCGGCGGCGCTGCCGCGCACGACCTCCTCGAACCGCTTGGTCAGCTCGCGGCACACCGCGACCGGCCGGTCTGGATGCGCCCGGGCGAGACTGGCGAGCGACACCGGCAGCCGCCGGGACGACTCGAACGCGACGGCCGGCCACGACCAGCCGCGGAGCTCTGCCCAGAGGCGGTCGAGGCCGGCTTCCGTGCGGGGCAGGTAGCCGAGGAACACGTAGCGCGAGCCGATCAGCCCGCTGGCCACGAGAGCGGTCTCGACCGCCGACGGGCCCGGCAACACGGTCACCTCTAGGTCGCCTGCGAGGGCCGCGGCAACCAGCTTCGACCCCGGGTCGTTCATCCCCGGGAGGCCGGCGTCGCTGACGAGCGCGATTCGCTCCCCCGCCGCGAGCCGGGGCAGGACCTCGGCAGTCCGCCGCGCTTCGTTGTGGCGGTAGAACGAGAGCAACCGCGCTTTGAGCCCGTGGTGGTCGAGCAGGATCCGCGTCCGCCGAGTGTCCTCGCAGAGGACGAGATCGGCCTCGCCCAGCTCGCGTAGCACCCGTAGGGTGACGTCTTCCAGGTTGCCGATCGGCGTCGGGCAGACGACGAGCGGCATGCGCGTCAGCCCTCGTCGAGTGCGTCGAACGCGACCAGGGCCGCTCCGATCAGCCCGGCATCCGGGCCGAGCTCCGCCTCGACGATCTCCACGACCTCGCGCGCCGGCAGGAGCGCCCGCTCGGCCACGACCGTCCGGGCCGGCGCGAGCAGGAGCTCGCCGGCCTCGGCGAAGCCGCCGCCGACGACCACGCGCTCGGGGTTGAACACGTTCACCAGGTCGGAGATACCGATCCCCAGGTGGAAGCCGACGTGCTCTAGGACGTCGCGGGCGTCCCCGGGCCCCGCCGCAGCGAGCTCGACCAGGACGTGGGTGTCCACCTGGCCGCCTGCCGCGGCCGCCCGGCCGAGATCGCCGTCCGGCCGCTCCGCCGCGGCGCGGCATGCCAGCTTGTGCGCGGCCAGCCCCGAGGCCATCGCCTCGAGGTGGCCGCGCCCAGGGCAGGTTCCCTGGCAGGGCGGGCCGTTCAGATCGAGCGTGATGTGCCCGAGCTCCCCGGCCGCCCCCACGGCGCCGCGGTAGAGCCGGTCGTCCAAGATCAGGCCGCCGCCGACACCCGTGCCGAGGGTCAGCATGACCATGTTCCGGACGCCGCGCCCCGCGCCGAGCCGATGCTCGGCGACCGCTGCGGCGTTGCCGTCGTTCTCGATCAGCACCGGTACGCCGAATCGCCGTCGGAGGCGCTCCCGCAGGTCGACGCCGGCCAGAGGGATGTTCACGGACGCGACGGCGCTCCCGGTGCGCTGGTCGATGGTCGACGGGACGCCGACTCCGAGTGCGGCCGGTCCGTTGCTCGCGAGCCCGGCGATAACGCGCTCGAGCTGGGCGAGGAGCGCTTCCTCGCCCGTCAGGTCCGTGGGCTCGGTCGCGCGGCCGGCGACCGCCCCGTCGCGAGCGACGATCCCAGCGGCCAGCTTCGTGCCGCCCAAGTCGACCGCGATCACCTGGGGAGC